>Ga0302322_100003865_pt1 | contig 12945 bp, 7 predicted proteins | sample Fen_T0_2_FD_203757 | JGI IMG/M metagenome (GOLD analysis project Ga0302322, IMG submission 203757) | Peat permafrost microbial communities from Stordalen Mire near Abisko, Sweden - Fen_T0_2 | ecosystem: Environmental > Terrestrial > Soil > Wetlands > Permafrost | place: Sweden: Abisko...
GACCGGTTCAGGCACCTCGACGAATATGAACGCGAACGAGGTTATCGCGAACCGTGCGAATGAACTGTTGGGTGGCACACGTGGCTCGCGCCAGGTGCATCCAAATGATCATGTGAACTTCGGACAGTCCTCGAACGATGTTATCCCAACGGCGATCCATCTTTCCGCGCAAGTTAGCATTGACCAGAACCTGATGCCAGCCTTGCTAGAGCTGCAGCAAGCCTTATCGAACAAGTCCGAAGAGTTTATGCCAATCATCAAAACTGGACGTACTCACCTGCAGGATGCCACGCCGATTCGTCTAGGCCAGGAATTCGAGGGCTACGCAGGCCAGATCGAGCGTGCGATCATTCGTCTTGGGCACGCGCAGCAGGAGCTTTCTGAAGTTGCCCTGGGTGGAACTGCGGTTGGCACTGGTGTCAATACACATCCAGAATTTTCTGCCCGCGTCTGCGAGCGACTGACTCTGCTCAATGGTGTCACTGTGCGGGAGACCAGCAACCACTTTCAGGCACAGAGCACGCTGGACAACATCGTCGAAACCAGCGGTGTCCTCAATACCATCTCCGTTAGCCTTATGAAGATAGCCAATGATATCCGTTGGCTTGGCTCGGGACCTCGTGCAGGCATTGGTGAGATCGAGCTACCATCTGTACAGCCGGGCAGCTCGATCATGCCGGGTAAAGTCAATCCTGTCATTGCCGAGTCGGTCGCGATGGTCTGTGCTCAAGTCATGGGGAACCACACCACCATTACCGTTGCCGGGCAATCGGGCAACTTTGAGATCAACGTCATGATGCCTATTGCCGCCTACAACTTGTTGCAGTCAATTAGCCTGCTTGCAGCCGTTGCCCGCAATTTTACCGCCCAGTGCATCAAGGGCTTGCAGGCTACAACCAAAGGCCCTGAGATGGTTGAGCGTGGGCTGGCAATCTGTACCGCCCTGGCACCCGTCATTGGCTATGATGCCGCTGCTAACATCTCGAAGGAAGCACACAAAACGGGCAAGACCGTACGTGAGATTGCGCGCGAAAAGACTAGCCTCTCAGAAGAAGAACTTGAGCGCATCCTTGACCCGGCAAGCATGACCCGACCAGGCCTGGAGGGCGGGCCCGCCGGAGGGTAATCATCTCTAAACGAATAGGGACAACGGCTTTTATAGCTGCTGTCCCTACTCTTTTGTTTTTTATGCCTCTATTACCCAGCCATAAAATGTCTTTTCAGAAGAGGTTAAACGATCAACCTGGATATTGGAAATTGACGAAAAACCGAGGTACTAACGTTTGACAATGCTGCAGGAATCGTGTATAATTGATTTTGTAAGTTGCTTGTACGGGCTTGTAGCGCAGCTGGTAGAGCGCCTCCATGGCATGGAGGAGGCCAGGGGTTCGAGTCCCCTCTGGTCCACTAAAAGCTCCTTTCACTTTTCGAAAAGTGAAAGGAGCTTTTTTATTGCAACGCATCAGCATACAAAATATACTAATTTGTTACAATAAAAATGCTGTAAAACGGGCATATATTGACAAAGCAGCATATTCTTCATGAATGTTTCACGTGCAACATACTATCTCTACCTCAATTTCTCCAGGGACGGTTTGATCATCCCTGCATGCTTTTTTATATACACGCGTACAAAAGCATGCAGGGGAAGAGGCTACACTGTCTCTTTATGGCACAAGCCTGTGTATATCTCTAGGAAACAGAGCTGTAAGTTTCACGCTTGGGATGCCTAGCAATTGCATAAGCAAGCGTTCGGAGCCAATGGCGAAGCCGCCGTGTGGAGGCATACCATATTTAAAGGCTTCCAGGTAATAAGCGAAAGGTTCCTGAGGCAACCTGGCTTGCTCCAGAGCTGCAAGATAGTCGGCGTAACGATGCAGGCGTTGTCCACCCGTTACCAGTTCGGTGCCCCGGAAGAGCAGATCAAACGAGTTTGAGTATGCTGGTTGCTGTGGGTCGGGATGCGTATAGAATGGGCGTTTGCGCATAGGATACCCGGTCACAAACAGGAAATCGCTGCCAAACTCTTGCTGCGACCACGCACCCAGTAAACGCTCGTCTTGTGGAGAGAGATCTGGTTCACCGCGTACATCGATTTTGTGCAACTTAAAGATCAGCTCTTGCGCTGCAGCAAAATGGATATGCGGTATATCTTCTGGCACCACAGGCATCTGTGCGTGCAATAGTGCCAGCTCAGAGCTATAGTTCTCTCTCAATGTGAGCAGAATATGGGCAATAACATCACGTAACACGGCCATCACCGTAAAGTGGTCTTCGATAAAGCCAAACTCGGCATCCAGACTCACATACTCGTTAAGATGACGTGTCGTGTCATGCGGCTCCGCGCGGAAGACCGGGCCAACCTCAAAGACACGCTCGAAGACGCCAACTAGAATCTGCTTATAAAACTGTGGGCTTTGTGCCAGATAAGCGGGCCGGCCAAAGTAATCGATCTGGAACACATTGGCTCCACTTTCAGTCGCTGCCGCCACGATCTTAGGCGTCTGAATCTCAGTAAAAGCTCGTGATGTCAAGATGTCCCGAAAACCGGCCATGACTCCTGCTGAGAGGCGGAAGATAGCCCGTCGTGCTGGATGGCGATCTGATACAGCAGCATGATCGAGCAAGGTAACAGGATTCGCCGTGATCTTGTGCTTATTGAGCGCGATGGGTGGTGTCTCCGTGACTGGATTGAGCACTTCGATCTGGAGATTATGTAGCTCGACCCCCATCGGTGCCTGTGACTCGCTAATCGCCGTACCTTCGACGGAGACGATGCTCTCGATTCCAGCTGTTTGGAGTGGTGCGATCTCTTCTTCTGTCTCTGCAACAGCCTGTAGTTGTCCCCAGCCATCGCGAATGACCAGGAACGTAACGCCACCCAGGCGGCGTAGCGAGTGTAGCCAGCCAGCGATGCGAATGCGTTCGCCGACGTGAGACGAGACTTCCGTTGTGCGTATACGTTGTTCCATGGGAAATAGCTCCTTTTGTATTTATAATGGCCGCTAACTTGTCGATTATGCTTTGTGTAAGAGGAAGGACACTCGACAAGCTAGCGTGCTATTATAGTGGATACAAAGTGCCTTCCTCAAGATCGTTAGCGTCCCCGTCGTTATCCATAGCAAATCCTTTCTGGATACATGTGATATGTGAGTAGCGTAAGGGGCAGAAAGGGCAACAAAAAACCCTCATCCACCTTCTTGGAGGACGAGGGCATATATGCCTTATCGTGGTACCACCACCATTTGTCCCAAAACGGGACCTCAGTCGGTTCAAAGCCACACCGCGTAGCGACCCCGCTGGAGGGTCATACCTTATAGCTATCATCCATATTGCGGGTGTAAGGCTAAAAACCGTTGCGCGCTAACGGGCGCACCCGAAGGCCAGCTACTCTCTTTTCAGGTTCACTGGTTGGCTCATAGGTGTCATTGAAGGGTACTAACAACGATGCTTACAGCGATTGCATCGCTCTCTGATATGTTAGCGAGCGTCCCTCAACATATCCTATTCATAGCCTGTAATGTATTGTACTTCTGTTGTGAATATATCATAGGGAGTGGTATGAGTCAAGCGTTCTTTTCTTAGCGCCCATTCCGTGTGAGCTCAATCTTGCGTAAAAAATAGTAAGTGGTACCTGCGAAGATAAGGCCCAGCTCAAAGCCGATATCCATGCCGAAGGGATGGCTTAGCCAGAGCGCAATCGGGCCTATATAGTGTACTTGCGCCGCCCCCAGTAAAACTCCAAGCAGGCCACTAACTAAGGATACGGCTGCAGCCCAACCGATGGGCAATTTTTCGGCCGTATTCCAATCTTCGATATTGTAGCGCCCATGCCGGAAGATAAAATGTTCGAGTAGCAAGATAATAGACCATGGCCCTAACCAGTATGCAATGAGAAGCAGATAATTACTGAGGGATTCATCAAAATCAGCACTGGCAGCTATGGCAATCAACGTATAAACTACGGCTCCGAGAAGAGTCCATACTTCGCGGTTGAGGCGCTGAAAGGCCTTTCCAAGCATCTGCATCGAAAGAGCAAGGCTGTAGTCATTTGCCAGATTGTTGGCGACAGCACTGAGAGAAAGGATCAACAGCAACAATGTACCTACTGCACCCAGCGGATCAACGATTGCCTTAAAGAGATCCATGCCACTCAAGCCTGTGTAAGCACTTGCTAAGAGCATTCCTAAGACTTCCAATAGGACGGTAGGAACAACTAAACCCAGAAAAGTGAGCCAGAAAACATGGCGGACGGATGTCGTTTCGGGCTGCCTCACGTTATAGTCAGCAGCAAAAGAACTCCATCCGGCAGCGTATCCATAGACAGCGCCACCAAAAGAGAAGAAAGAGGCCACCTCGGCCATCTGCAAAGCAGGTGTAGGGGAAATGGACATATGTGGCACAACGGCAACAAAAAGGAAGAGCAGCGCGATCGTCATCGGTAGCCACGCATAGCGTTGATAAAAGTGGATATATTTATATCCATAGATGCTTACGAGTGTTGTAAGCATAGCAAGCACTAAAATGCCTACCTGGTGAGGAATGAGGCCTTTACTCGCGACCTCTATAAGTTGGCCGCCAATAATAACGTTCACTGCCGACCAGCCGATGCATGCAGCAACGTTGAAGAGAGCCATTAGCTTTGCACCAATCCAGCCAAAAGAGAAGCGTGAAATAACCATCTGGCGTAGCCCTAATCTGGGGCCAAGTGTTGAGAAGAAGGCAACAGGGAGTGCCCCCAGTATATTAAAAATAATGATTGCGAAGGTCGTATCCCAGAAGCCAAGGCCAAAAACACTCTTTGCCAATATCCCTAGTGCAATAGTAGGAACAACTAGATTAGAAGACAGCCACATTGTGCAATTATCAAAAATGCGCACATGATTGCGTTCCTGAGGTGTTATCCGTTCAATGCCCTGTATCTCAATGCTTTGTTCGTATCCGGGCGGCATTGTAACTTTTGATGCCATTACGTAAGTCCTCTCTTTACATTATTGTATACTCGACATATATATTATATATACCACAGAAAAACAAAAAATTATAAGAAATTTGTGTTTGAGTGAAATTATTTTTACATTATATTTATTATTTAGGTGAAATTTCAAAAACGGCATTTATCTTATAAAAATTGTATCACTTTTAGAGAGATAAATACAAATTATAATGTATATTGCTAATATTTTATTGACTTTATAAATCACATAATCTATAATCGAGATGTATCGTGATAATCACTCGAAAATATCTCATGAATGGCTACACAAAAATGCTGTGCTGAATTTTATTTATTCGTATAGTCGTTCGTGGCACGATGATTAAGGTGAGCTTTAAAGGATTGATGAAAGGGGGGATTGTATCATGGATGCTACGGCGCATATTTCTAATTTGATCGATGTATCGCTTTGCCTGGTGGCTCTTTTTATCTCAGTGCGCTCATTTGATATCTATAAGCGCATCCGTTATCGGCGACTCTTCATTCTGGGGCTATCAATGGCTCTTATCTCCCTCTCGGCGGCTGCCGATTTTTCACGGGACTATGTCAAAATGATTGCACCTGGGCTCGGTTGGTTTGTCTATATGGCGCAGGCATTTGGCTTCTTATTTATCTTTCTTAGCCTGCTACGTAGTTCGAATGCCTATCTTAAATTTGTCATGCTCTTAAGCGTCTTATCCGTTCTTCCTTTGCTTGCTCTGCTCTTTCTCTCTTCTATTTTACCAGGTATTCCCAATGACTTAACACTGGCGCTCTTAGAAAGTGTCCGTTGGGTTATCAGTTTTGCGATCTTTTTCGCCTATTTTATTGCTCTTGCAAGCAAGTCGATGCACTTTAATCGCTTCATGGCGGCTGCCTTCTTTTTTATCAGCTTAGGCAATTTCATGTCCATGCTGCAAAGTTTTAACCCTATTCTAGAACTGCCATTGTTGACTAATCTCGGTGATATTACTTCTATATTTGGCGTGGTGGCTCTTATAATTGCAGTCGCGTGGAATTAGCTGTGTAGAACCCGCTCTTGCTGTGTTGCTCTTGACAGGACATGTGATACATCTCCTACGAGCTCGAAAGGAAATAGGGTTGATTGAACTATGAGATTTGCCAATCCAGTCAATCTTCCACGTGTTTTTATTATCGATAATGATATTACCGATTGCCAGTCTATGTGTAAAAGTTTATTCTCGGCGGGCTACGAGGCCGCTTTTTCTACTGATGTTCAGGAGAGCTTAACAAGCTTGTTGCAGAATCCTCCCCACTGCTTGATTATCAATGCGATATTGCCAAAGGTTAGTGGCTATGCTATTTGCCGTCAGGTAAGAACTATATATTCATACAATGTGCTTCCTATCATTGTGATGAGTACAAGCAATACTGCGCTCGACCAAAACTATTCCTTTAAGATGGGGGGGAATTATTATCTCCCAAAACCATTTGGCGAGGATGCTTTATTAAAGGCAGTGCAAAAAATGTTACCGGCTTTTTCTCCTACCGCTGCGACAACGAAAACGTCACCATCGCCTGTTTCTCAAATAATCGCTCCTAAAACGAGCAGAGAAATAGCTGTACCTACACTTATGCCATATCGTCGCGATGAAGGCGATATAATGTTGCAGAATAACCCTTTTGCACGCACATCTGCTGTAATAGATGTGCCACTTCAAAGTTTGTACAATCTTATCGATGGGCGCAAAAATATCCAGAAGCTAGCAGAAATAATGCAACTTGACCTGCAATCTACCCTGAAGCTTCTTAAAACACTGTGGAAGCAGCAGCGCATAATGTTTTATGACGAAAAGAAACGTTCCGTGAAGGATGTCTCTTTCTTTGATAGCATAAATTGAGAAAACCTCAATTTGGTATGCGCTGCCTTTTATTTTATACTATTGTTGTTGTAGGTTGTGTTTTCTCTTCATCATCTTGATAGCCTGGAGTTAGTTTACTCCAGTGTAATGCACGGAGGAGGAAGAGAGTGGCGGGTGCGAGTATGATGCTTGTAGTGAGCAATGCGGCACGTATAGAGACGATGGTTCCAATATAGCCAACTCCTGGCCCGCCTGCAATCTGTCCGATAGCATCGACTTGCCCAAACATTGAGATGATTGTTGCGCGTATCCTGGGGTCGCTGTTACGGGTGAGCCAGGTTGCATAGAGTGGCATCAAGATCTCACGGAAGGCACTGGCACACCAGTAAGCTGCCAGTGCAAGGTAAAAATTGCCAGCTAGCGCGAACAAGGCGACGCAGCCAACCAGCAGAATATTGAAGATCAGCATGAACCAGGTCAGTATATGTTGACTGTTGGATGCAAGCTTTCTCCGCACTAGCTCCGTCATTGGTAACATGATCAGCATGGAGCCTGCGTTGATGATGCCAAACCAGACCAATGGTGAGAGATGGCCTAATGCCGGGAAGCTATAATCCTGAATGAAGTGGTCTATGCCCAGGCGATCAAAACCCTCACTTGCCATCGCGCTGAATGCGGTAACCCCAAGAATGGCCAGCAAGATGCGGCTCCGACCAACTGCCTTCCCGCCATCAAGTAGTATGTGCCCCATCTTGTGCCAGGAACTCCGCTCCGTCGAGGGTTCGGGATGGAAATGTCTTTCAGGCATACAGACAAGCAAGAAGAGGCCGAGCACAAGCAGGATGCTGCCCCCAACGACGACGGGGACGTTGAGCTGGAAGGCTATTGCTAGCCCAATGCTCAAAGGGATACTGAGTAGCGAGGCGACCTGACTGATCTGCGCGCCAAGGATGAATGCCTTGCCGACCTGCTCTTCGCCGATCTCGTCGGCGCACCAGGCCTCTTGTGCACCACTTACGAACGTGGCTCCGATGCCCCAGAGTACCTGAGCCAGCAGGACTGCATAAAAGTTGGCGAAAAGCCCCTCACATACAAAGCCTATGCCTATCAGCAGGTAGCCAATGACGACGGATAAGCGCCGGCTATAGGTGTCTGCGAGCACCCCTGTAGGAACCTGGCAGAGAAAGCAGGTAACTTCTAGTGTTGTTCCCACTAATATCAGCTGCAGTGGATTGAGTTTGACTGTTTCGATCTGATAGACCATGTTGATGGAAAAAATGGTATAGGTGGCAAATGAGTTAACTGCCGATATAAGCAGGTAAATGGTTAATGCATTGAACGGACTGCTCTTCAAATGGCGTGAAGACACGATGTTGCACTCCTTTGAGTATGCCCAGCATGCAGATGAAAAATGGCTCCTGGCATGTTGATACCGTTGCTTTTCTGCATGCGCCCGAGTATGAAATGGTAGAGAGAGTGGAGGGTGGAGTGCGTGCCCGCGAGGTCTCAGAAGAGAGGAACAAAGAGACTACAGATCACTGGCCACAATTTCTATGTAGCGTAAGTGTCTGCCTTTGCCGTCTATATGAGAGCTAAAAAGTTGTTTTTCTTGTTATCGGGAGCACTTAACCCTGAGTTTGTCGCTGGTAGTGACAACAGCGACCTTAGAGAAGATTGTTAGTAGTGCTCTTTGCATTGATGTTTTCCTTTTTATTTACTATGCTCAACCTACAAGTAAAGGATTAAACTGCTGGATGGTGGCTTCTATTGTACCACGCTACCGTGCTCTATCTCTTTAAATCTTAGAAGCGGCAGGATACATTTTTGTACGGTGCTTGCGGCCACTCAATCTGCCTGTAATAAACAAGAAGAAGGCCAACATAAGAATAGTCTCAGCAATATAGATCAGCAGCCCGGCCTCCAGCGTATAGCTTCCGAGCATAATCTTGCCCTGATCAAGGTAGGGACCGATTGGCGCGGGTAAGAGCTGAAAGACAAAAGAACCATTCCAGATTGCATGCTGGAGTATAGCATAAATGATGCAGCCTAAGCCAATCAGGATGCGGCGACGAGCCAGAGATTTTTTATGGGTCAGGAAATACCAGCCCAGTGCAACCATGCCCGCGCCAAATCCGTGCAAGAGGCCTGCGCTGCTGCGCTCAATAGCCACGTCCACCCAGGTGCGATAGCCCATACTGATATAGCCTGATGTCTCGATGAGATCGAAGCCAATACCACAGGCAAGGCCAAGCATAAAAGCCTCTGCTGCGCTATTGAGGCGTCCGATAAGTGCGATCACTGCCAACGGCTTCACGCCTTCCTCGACCAGTGGTGCAATTACCGAGACCAGCAAGAACATATAGAGAAGGACATTACCGTGGGTAGGGGCGGGTGCGTTTGGATCGCTCATATTAAAACTAGTCACATGCAGCCCGGTCATAACGATAAAGTCAAGGATCAATTCGAAGATCATGGCAAACAGAATTGCCGATGTGGCACCACTTACAAGTGCAACCGTCATACGACGCCAAGTCGTCGGCCATCTGGCTTCACGTGGATAATGCACGCGCCGCACGCCCAGTGCGAGTATCGTCAGTGCTGGTAGCAGGCCTGCCAGACCAATCAAGGAGGTTCCCAGAGTTGTGTTGGCAACAATCTGTGTGCTACCTCGTGTCGTCAGTCCGACTGCAATCAGAATTATATACAGGCTCAAAAAGATCCAGAACCATGGCAGCTTGAACTCACCCGAGCGTTTCTTCATCAACGAGCGGATACTATGATAGAGGCTAAAGCTACCACCACCCAGGCCTGCAAGTGTCAGAGCGGTCAATAGCACAACGCCACTAAAGCGCTGGCCTGCTACTGTTGTGCTGGCTACTCTGGCACTCGGCGAAACGATTGACGCAAACAACAGGATAATAGCGCAAAGCAGGCCTGTAGCGAGCACCACGCTGGAACACACAGTCCCAACTATGGACATCACAAACAGGTAAGTATCACGTTTCGGTTTAGGTGGCTGCCAACTGTACGGATAGTATGGATAATAGTAAGGTGCATATCCATTATAAGCTGCATTAGCATATGGTGCCTGAGTACCCTGAGGCCAGCCATATGGTGGCGGGAAAGCTCCAGGTGCCTGATTATTTTGAGGCCAGCCGTATGGTGGCGGGAAAGCCCCTGGGGCATATTGTGCTGGATATCGTTGTGAATATGGCTGTTGCCCGTTGTATTGCTGCTGTCCAGATTGCGGATATGCTTGTGGTTGTGTCTTATCCTGTGCAGGCGGATAGGCCTGCACAGGTTGTATTGGCGGTTGGACTTTTTCACTCGTGTATTGTTGAGCCTGCCGTTCTGGAAAGTCGGGCGGATAGAAAGACGGAGTGGCAGGGATAGGAAAATCAAGCTGCCCTGAGACATGCTCACGGTATACTGGCTCCTCAAACTGCTCACTCGCTTTGATAGGTGCTCTCACTACTTTACGTGGTTGTGTATCTTCATCATATACATTGGATGATTGTTGTTTTGAGTCGCGTTTTGCTTGTATATTGGGGTCTGATGGAGAACTCTGATATTCGGAACCCACAATCTTAAAACCTTCTCTTATTTTATAGATCAACTTACCTGCTATAGCGTATACGCATGTATAGGTGCCAGGGTTTCCTCCTTAGTATAACGGAAGTTATAGCGATGTGTCAAAATTGTGCATGCGCAAAATATGTAGTATATACAGAAAAGGTAGCAAAACATGAATATCACATCTCGCTACCTTTATATCTGTACACGCTACATCTTAAAAATTTCTCAATAGCATCATTTAAAATGAAATACTATCCAGAAAAATTGAGGTGATCTAGAAGAGGTACCATACATCTTTTACGGCAGCACCTCCTGTATCTGGTAAGCCAGGAGAAGATGAGCTGCCATCGTTACCATTACTACCATTATGACCATCGTGACCATTATGGCCGTTGCTACCATCGTGACCATTATGGCCGTTGCTACCATCGTGACCATCGTGACCATTATGGCCGTCGCTACCATCGCTACCATTGCTGCAATCACAGCCATTAGGGTCATCGTGGTGGTGACGATGATGATTGTTGGAAGGGCTTACCAGAATGGTGTCTGTAGACGTATTATTGTCTCCAATATTGTCTAAGGTATCAACCGTAGTGGTGTCGGTAAGAGAAGGAACAGCATTCTCGTTTAATGTACCAGTGACGCTGATTGGTGACAATACCTCACCAGCTACAACCGGTAAATCTCCATTATAGTCAGCGGTGATAACAGCCGGACTTGTATCATAACTGACCGAAGTATTCCAAAGAGGCGCTTTCACAGTAATGTCGCTGAGACCCAGTGGAATAATGTCTGTGACTGTGATGGGAGAAGTTACCTCTCCATCTACTAATGGATTCGAGACAATGATTACATAGGTTACTTTATCCCCTACTTTGAAATGATTGCCTTTCAGGTTGACTTTCACAATTGAGAGATCGGGAGCTGAACCTGGCGTGACTGTGATTGTAGGTGTAACACTTGCTGTAGGAGTAGGAGTAACAGCGATTGTGGGAGTAAGAGTAGGAGTAGGTGTTCCCACCAATGGAGCCGCCTGAACGGTGATAGTACTGACCGACGTATCGAGTAATGGACCCGCACCATTTGTCAGATTGACCGCAGGAGCGAGAGGATTCGCAGAGCTGACGGTTGCATTGCTGGTGAAGGATGGGACCGCTGCTGCCGTCAGGGTACCGTTAATGGAGATTACTGGCAGTATAGCGCCTGCTGCGACGGGATAGGAACCATTATATGTAGCACTTATCGACGTGGGGCTTGTTGTACTATCCAGCGTAATGGTCCAGTTATTGCCGGTCGCGACTATATTAGTAAGGCCAGCGGAAAATACATCATGAACAATAATCGGCTGATTCGCTGCAGCCCCTGAAGTCTGGTTCCCAACCGTCAGGCTATAATTGATGGTCTGCCCGACAAAGTATATACCATTACCTGCCAGCGAATTGGTGATATACAGTTGAGGCGTGTTTGGCGTCGTGGTCCCCGTGGACACAGCGGTAGGAGTGACCGTGGCGGTCGTAGTAGGAACGGCGGTAGGAGTGACCGTGGCGGTCGTAGTAGGAACGGCCGCAGGGGTCACCGTTTGATTTGGTGTTGAGACATTTACGCTAAATGTTGTCAGCATGGTCGTAGATTGCAGATTGTCGGATACCGCCGCTGTATCTGTAAAAGAAGGCGTGGCATCGTTTGTTAATATGCCGCTAATCTCAATTGGTGGGAATGCGGCCCCAGCGGCAACCGGAGGACCAAGGTAGACAGCGGTAATTAATGCAGGGCCAGTTGTGGCCGTGAGATTGATGCTCCAGGTGCTCCCGGTTGCAGTGATAGCGGACAAGCCCAGAGGAACAATATCAGATACCGTGACAGCAGCATTCATATCAAGTGATGCGCTTGCACTTGCATTGGAAACATTCACATCCCATGTAAGAGTCTGGCCCGTCTGGAAAGCTGGCCCTCCAATGACATTTGCAGTGATTGTTTCACCATAGGGGGAGAGGGTGGAGTTTCCGAGAGGGGCTACCGTGGATGTACTAATGGCGGTAGGTGTTGTTTCTACAGTTGTAACAACCCCTGGTACTGGCGTGGCAGTCGCAGTAGGTGTGGGAGTGGGTACTAAGGTTGTGCCAACAACAGGTGTTGCTGTAGGAGTAACCACAGCGTTGGTGATCACACCAGGTGCGGCAATGCCCGTAGGGGTAGGAGTGCTGGTGATAGCACCAGATAGTGCAACAATGCCCGTAGGAGCAGGCGTGGCTACATTGTTAGTGATGGCACCAGAAGCAGCAATGCCTGTAGGAGCAGGAGTAGCCACCGTGCTGGTGCTCACGGCGGGAGCAGCAATGCCTGTAGGCGTAGGAGTAGTGACAGTGCTGATGCTCACGCTGGGGGCAGCAATGCCTGTAGGAGCAGGAGTAGCCACCGTGCTGGTGCTCACGGCGGGAGCACCAATGCCTGTAGGCGTAGGGGTGTTGGTGATGGTACCAGGCAGTGCATTAAGAGGAGTAGTGACAGTGTTGGCGATGGCTGCGACATCGGTTGCGACAGGAGTGACTATAGTGCTTGTGACAAGGT
>Ga0302322_100003868_pt1 | contig 12941 bp, 21 predicted proteins | sample Fen_T0_2_FD_203757 | JGI IMG/M metagenome (GOLD analysis project Ga0302322, IMG submission 203757) | Peat permafrost microbial communities from Stordalen Mire near Abisko, Sweden - Fen_T0_2 | ecosystem: Environmental > Terrestrial > Soil > Wetlands > Permafrost | place: Sweden: Abisko...
ATTGGCTTTGCCGCCTTCGCGGGCTTCGAGTGACGAGAGCTATTGAGCGCAACCGCCTGCCGAACGAGCGCCTTGAAAGCAGACTCGTCCACCGCTTCCCCCTCGTGGATGTCGATCGCGCGGCGTGCGTTCCCGTCGAGACTCGAGTTGAACAGGCGCGCGGGATCCTCGAGAGACGCGCCCTTGGCGAAGGTGAGCTTGACGACCTTCTTGTAGGATTCGCCCGTGCAGATAATGCCGTCGTGGGAAAAAATCGGAGTGCCCATCCACTTCCACTCCTCGACGACAGCCGGGTCAGCCTCCCTGATCAGCCTGCGCATGCGACCGAGGGTCTCTCCTCGCCAGTCGCCGAGGTCAGCGATTCGTTTGGAGATCAGCTCCGATGCCGACTGGCCTTCGCTCGCGCCCGACTTTCTCATCTACTCTTCCTCAGTGAATGGCCCCAATTGGCCCGCTTTAAGGTTGATTCGCGCTCATATAACCAAACGCTCATATTCTCGTCAAGCCATACTCAGCGCGGCAATCGTTGCGCGCGGCGAGCAGCGACTCCTCTTTGGCGACGCAACGTTCCTGCGAACCCGAGAACCGCTTCGTCCACGAATGCACGGACCTTCGATGTCAGGAAAAGACTGCTGGGGTACACGGCGTGTACAGGGACGGGTTCACGCTCCCATTGCGGCAACACCTCCTCGAGCGACCCGTTCAGCGTGAAGGGATGGGCCTGAAAGATTGGTAGCAAGCCGATCCCGACCCCACGGACCACCGCGTCCCTGACGGCCATGTCGTGTTCACCAAAAGGCGCGGGGACGCCGCGAGCACGAAACGTTGGTCGGCTCGCGTCAGCTCCCACGTGCCGCGGCTCTTCTGTGTCTGGGGGGACAGAACGAGGGCATGCGACCGCAGCTCCTCCGGTGATCGCGGCGCGCGCTTGTGCTTCATGTACGAGGGCGCAACGAAGAGCCCGTAGCGGATGTCGCCGAGCTTTCGCGCGGACAGGCCCGAGTCGTTGAGAACACCCACGCGAATGGCGACGTCGAAGCCCTCCTGAACGACATCGACGACCCGGTTCGTGAGATCCGCCTCAACGCTTACCTCCGGGTACTTGGCGAGATACGCGGCGATCCAGTCGTTCGCGGCGAGCAGCCCGAACTCGACACCGCACGTCACGCGCAGCGTGCCGCGGGGCAGCTCTTGCGTCTTCTGGACAACTCTCACCGTCTCGTCGATCGCCGCGAGGATCCCGGTCGCCCGTTCGTAGACCTCGCGGCCCAGCTCCGTAAGCGACAATGAACGCGTGGTGCGTTAGAGAAGCCGGGCGCCGAGACGCGCCTCGAGTCGACTCACGACGCGGCTCAGGTGCGCCTTGCGCGTGCCCAGGCGCTCGGCGGCCTTGGTGAAGCTTTTGTCGCGAACGACATGGACGAAGGCGTCAAGCTCCGCCACTTCGATTGTATTCATTTTAGGCAACAGTTTGGCTCACCGCGGCTCATTTATCCAGTCGCCTTCCCCGTGAAAGATGCCTTCAACACAGAGGAGCACCAGACCATGACGAGCAAGAACGGAAGTCGGATCGCAGTGGTGACCGGAGCGGGGAAGAAGAGCGGCATCGGCTATGAGGTGTGCCGCCAGCTCGCGAAGGCGGGCATGACCGTCATCCTCACGGGCCGCGACGGCGCGGCAGTGGAAGAGCGGACGCATGAGCTCAAAGCCCAAGGGCTCGACGTCCTCGGTCGGGCGCTCGACGTGACGAGCGCGTCGAGCGTCGCCTCGCTCTCAGCCTTCCTGGCCGAGTCGTTCGGGCGCGTGGACGTTCTGGTGAACAACGCGCCGGCTACGAGTACGTACGGCGAGCAGCCTTCGACGGCGGACCTCGAACGAGCTCGCGAGTCCATGGATGCCACGCTCTTCGGCGGATGGCGCGTCGCGCAAGCGCTGGTATCGCTGCTCAAGAAGAGTGAACACGGCCGCGTCGTCAACGTGTCGAGTGGGGCAGGTTCTCACGGCGACCCGGCATTCGGCCTGACAACGAAGAATTCGATGGGGCCGGCCTACGCCGTGGCCAAAGCAGCCGTCAATGCGCTCACCGTGACCCTCGCGAACGAGCTCCGCAGCGCCAACGTGCTGGTCAACGCGGTGTGCCCCGGGTTCACGGCAACGTTTCCCGGAGCGGAATCGATGGGTGCGCGTCCGGTCGCGGATGGCGCGGCAAGTGTCGTCTGGGCCGCCGTTCTCGCGGACGATGGACCGAGTGGCGGCTTCTTCCGGGACGGGAAGCCGCTTCCGTGGTGAGGGACAAGCCCGAGGTCGAAACTTGCTACGCGAAGGTCCGGCGCGCCTGGACTTCTGCCAAGGTGCTACAAACGCCAGTATGCGCCTCGGGCGAACCAAGACCACCAGCTTCTCGCTGGATGACATCACCCTGAAAAATCTGAAAGCGCTCGCGGCTCGGCGCCACAACGGCAACGTATCAGCCTTGCTCGCCGAGCTTGCCACGCGCGAAGCGAAGTTCGCCGCGGCAGACGCCTACTTCGAGAAGTACGGGATTTTGCCGCTGACGCCCGAAGCAATCGAGCGAATCGAGGCGGAGTGGCAAGGGGTCACCTCGCCCAAGCGAAAGCGCCGAAAGGCTGCCTGACATTCACGTTCGATACCGGAATGCTGATCGCGCTCGAGCGTCGCAAGGAGCGCGCAACAGAAGCGTTCCGAATATCGTACGCCGCGGATTTCTTCCGATCGTACCGGCGGTCGTCTACGTCGAATGGTGGCGTGGAAGGAGCAACATTCGAGAGGAAAGCCTGGCAGCCGTGGTCGTTGAAGACATGCCGCCCTCGCTTTGTCGCGCCGCCGGGGAGGCACTCGGCGCCGTCAAAGGAGCGACCCTCGCGGATGCAATCGTCATGGCGTCTGCCGCGCTACGGGGTGGCGGCATCGTCTGCACGTCTGACGCCGACGATCTCAAGCAACTCCAGCGCCACTTCCCGACTGTGTTGGTCTTGCCCGTGTAAGTTTTTGCACTCGAGGCGAGATTCGGTGGCGTGTGCGCGTGATCGAGCGGTCCCTGCTCGACGCCTATGGCTTTGCCCCCGGCATCCTGAATCGCATCCATCATTGGGCAAGTCGCCCCGATTCCGCAGTCGAGCGTCACGACCAGTTCGTACTTTCGCCCCGGGTTGGTGATCGCCGAACCCGAACGCTGGCGAGATTTGCTCGCCAACAGCTCCTCAAGAAAGAAGCATCTCGGGCGGCAGTCGCTCGGCGCGAGGGCCTCTCGGGAGCTCGGGTGACGCAAATCCTGAACCGATTGGGCGCGACCGTGGCCCCGCGCCGACCGTCAGGATAGACTCGGGACATGGAACAGACCGGCTACCAGGTGGTTCTCGAGCCCGATCCCGCGCGCGGCAATGTCGCCCTCGTGCCCGACCTCCCCGGCCGCTACAGCCATGGCGAGACGGCGGTCGACTACACGGAAAACGCACCCGGGCCCGACGAATTCTTCGCTGAAGGGGAACCCCTGGACTGGGAAGGCGAGGGCTGGAGCTGATGGCTCAACCCGCGCCGACGCTACTCACGGGCGCAGAGTTCCTGGCGATCGAGCGCTGTTCCCCCGTAAAGCACGAATTGTTTCAAGGGCAGATGCTCGCGATGGCCGGAGTAAGCCTCGAGCACAACGTGATCGTTGCAAATATCGTCGCCGAGCTCCGCGCAGCGTTGCGCGACCGCCCGTGCGTCGCCCTGCCGTCGGACATGAAAGTGCTGGTCCGGGCGAGCGGGCATTACTACTACCCCGACGCGACTGTCGTGTGCGGTGTAGCTGAATTCGCGGACGAGGAGCGCGACGCGATCGTGAATCCTACCGTCGTCGTCGAGGTCCTCTCCGACTCGACCGAGCGCAGGGACCGGGGTGCCAAGTTCCACGACTACCGCACGATCTCGAGCTGTACGGATTACCTCATGTGCTCGTCGGCGGAGCCGTTCGTCGAACACTACACGCGCGATGCCGACGGCTGGCGGCTGCGCGAGTACGCCGACGGTGAGGCGGTGATGCTGCGCGGAATCGAGACCAAACTCGCCATGGCCGAGATCTACGCGAAGGTCTTTGGGGCTGCGGCCGACAAACTCGCTTGAGCGACCGGCACGATCCCCCGCAGCGCACCTTCGAATGGTAATGCCGTCAGCACAACGTGGTATTGCCGCGGTTCTCGCAGCGGCTGGATCCGTGCCAAACGTGGACCCACTTGCGGCGTTCTTCGTGCGGGCGAGGCGGCATTTCGGCGAAGAGTTCGACCCAGGCCCGCTAATTGCGCATTGGACGTCGAGGTCGGTCGGCACGTTGGTCGGCCCCGACCGTTACCGCTGGGAGCTCACGCACAAGCGCGGCACAGGCATTCCGCCCTATGCGGGACCGCCGGCCACGTGGCAAGCGTGGCGAGCGTCCGAGGCGGCGCTTGTCGACCGTGACGCCTTCGTCTTCGAAGAGAGCCTATTGGGGCCCATCGTGAGCTTCGAATCGGCCGAGCTTTTGGCGGACGCGCGTACGAGCCTTGGGGCTTTAGCGCTCCTACAGGAGGCCGAACCCGTCTTGCGCCGCGACTTCGCGCAGTACGCGCTCGAAAGGAACGCTTGGGCCGACACGTTCCCAGCCTGGTGCTTGAGCCGTTACCCCGCAACTTTTCGCTCGCTGCGAAGTGTGCTGGTCGCCGTAGTGGAAACGTACGCGGCGCGCGCCCGGCGTCGCGACGGCATTGTGATCGGCACGCGGTTTCCGTTCCATGACCGCCCCCTGGTGTCCGCCAGCGCGCAGCTTGCCCTAAGCTCGCTGACGCTCGGTTGTCATTTCGACGTAGCTGCGCGCGTGCTCGCGTTCGTTGCGGCGCAGCGTCGCGCAGACGGTGGCTGGGGCGACGCCGACGATCCGTCGGACCTGCTCACTACGCTGGTCGCGCTCGACCTTCTGAGCCATTTCGACCCCGAGTTCGATCCCGCACCCACTGCGGGCTTTCTGAAACGCTGCCAGCAACCTGACGGTTTTTGGCGAGCCTTCGGGCCTGAAGCCCCCTGGCTCACGGCAATGCTAGTCGAGCAACTCCAGGACCTCGAGCGGCCCTTCGCGAAACGCTTCCGTTTTCCCCGGGAGCAACCAGACAACTTGGACCGCAAGACAGGCCTCCCTTCGTTCGCCTATTTCACGGAACTCTCGCGGCTCTTCAGCGAAATGCCCGGTCTGGCGGCTGCGCAGGTCGAGCTCGGCTTCATCGACTTGATAGGATTTCGCGCGTTCAACAATCGCTATGGCCAAGCACAAGGCGACGAAGTACTGCGACTCTTTGCCGAAGGCCTCTCATCTTCGGAATCCGTGTGCAGTGTACGCGACGGCGGTGACGAATTTCTGCTCCTCGGGGCGCCGGGCGGAGACGCACTCGAGCACGCGATCGGAGGCATTCAACGTGAATGGCCAGCCAGATTCCAAGCGAAATTTGGTCCGGCCGCTCCGCCCGTCTTGGCGCGCGCGCTCGTTGCGCGCAGCCACGGGGCGAGCGTGCTTGCGGCTCGGGAAGAGCTTGGTCGTGCAATCGGTGAGCTCAAGACCGTCGAGTGCGATCCAAGGCTCGGTATTCTGCGGCGCGTCGAGCTCGGTGCATGACCGAGCTGCGACGCATCGAGTTCTCACTTCCGCCGCGGGTTGGTCACTACCGAACCCGAACGCCTGCGAGATTTTGCTCCCCAACAGCTCCTCAAGTAAGAACTTTGCGACGTGTGTCGTCGTGGATTTCCTACCGCAAGAAAACCACCGTTTTGGGCACGTCCCGTGACCGGCACGATCCGCTGCAGCGTGCCCTCGAATGGTTACGGCAGCTGGAGACCGGCGAGGTCGCCTCTCGAGCCGCAATCGCTCGGCGTGAAGGCGTTTCACGGGCCCGTGTGACGCGGATCTTGAACCGTTTGGGCGCGGCCATGGCCGCTCGCTATGGCAGGAGGGAGATCGTTATTTTTGCGATCTACGATGCCGGTGCTCACCAAGTAGTCTGGCGAAAGGATGAGATCGCCAAACAAGAGGCAGAGCTTGCGATAACCGGTCAAGATGGAGCCGTGGCGGTGCTTTTCGCGCTCCAGAAGCGCCTTACAGACGCGGGGATTAACCCGTATATCTCGAACTATAAGCCTGACTAGCTGTCACAGCTCGAGCCCCGATGTACGGCGTGAAGACGGAACGCGAACCATCGAAGCTCATCGAGGCGGTGTCAGGGGCTGGCTGCGCGAAGGTGCTCTCGAACCTGAAGTTCTTTTTCGAAACGGGCTCGATCGCGCCGCAAGTCCCCTATCCCGGCGCCTGATCTTCCTACTGCACCTGCGAGATTGCTCCCCAGCACCGGAGTCGTTTCTTGATCGAGGGGGCGACCGACGCGCTTCGTGACAGCCACGGGGCGCTATCCCGCAGCGCACCCCGCATCTTCGCAGGGTAGCCGGACTTGGACGCCGAAGGCTGAGACGGGCGCGGCGACAAGTGTGACCATCAAACAGCAGGACTTCGAGCAGCGGCGCTCAGCGCGACTCCCGCTCTGCCCGCGCCGAGCGGTGCGGTCGCCACCACACCGAGTCGCAACGAGCACGGACGGGCAAGCACTCCTAACGCCCGCGGCGAAATCCAAGCGCGTAGGCCCCGAGGCACTGCCTCGAGGCTTCGTTGCTCCCCAACAGCTCCTCAAGTAGGAACTTGTTTACGGCATTTCTGGTGGATTTCGGACGGCCGGTTCAAGAGCGTAGGGCCCGACGAGTACGGCCAGACCCAAAGGAACGCGCCGGGGAATGGCGCCGAATGCTCGACGCGGGCGAAGTCGCGAATCGGGCCGAGCTCGCGCGGCAGGTAGGGGTCAGCCGTGCGCGTGTGACCCAGGTTCTCGGACGACTCTAACGCACGTCGCTTCACGGCAAGCCGCGCCGTACCTAGCGACGTGGGCACCATCTCGTCCGCCGTCGCCAGGACAAGTCCTTCGACGATCGCCTATGCAACGAGGATGCGATCGAACGGGTCGCGATGAAGCGCCGGTAAATCCGCAGCAGCCAAGGCGTGCGTAGACGTGATGGCCTGCTCGCGTGCTCCGATTGCCGTAAGCATTTCCTGGCGAGCAGCGTCGACGCCACCTTGCACGACGAGCTTTCCAAGCTTGACCTTGATTGCAATCTCCCACACTGACGCCACCGACAGAACGAGTTCGTCCGCCGCCCCAAGCGCCGTACGTATGGGTGAGATGCAATCTTCGTTGGTGAGTCCAGCAGCCACAACCAGATGTGCGTGTCGAGCAGGTACCTCAATGCTCGACACCGCCGTCGAACCCGGCCTGGATATCCTCGGGCAGCGGAGCGTCGAAATCGGAAGCGACTTCGATTTCGCCGGCCATGGTTCCGAACCGCCGTGTGCGAGCGGGCATGGGGCGCTCCGAGCCTTCATCCTCTACGACGATGACCTCGACACGCTCTCCCTCGAAAGCACCTAGATCGGGAAGACGAAGGGTTTTACCCGCAACGACAGCGTGAAACCTAAGCGCGTTAGCCATGCTCGTTGCTACGCATAGCACGCCGGCGCGCACGCGCTCCCCGGTGCGCACACAGTGCACTCGCGAGTTCTTTCTTCGGTCGTCGTTGGCAGTCACGCAACCCCAAGATTTCAATAAGTTGCCGGTGGCGGCAAGGTCCCGGGCTACATCATCTCGGAGGCATTCCGCGGTGAGTCCCAAATCAACCGACAAGATCAGCTCTTGGGCGAAGCTGCGGCAGCACCTACGCGCCAACGTGCTCACCCAAATCGTGGCTGTGCTAACGATGACCCCAACAGACGGAGCCAGCTGACTCTAGTAGCGTTTCGGTCCCATGGTCGACAACAACGAATCTGCGGATGTACGCCCTCTCGGGCCGTTTGCGCCACTCATCGAGCGCACTCCTCTTCCCGTCGAGCTTGGTGCAATGAGCGATCTGCAGCCGATTCAGGGCGCGCTAGGCTCTGTTTGGCTGCTGCTCAATGACCGTCGCGAGCTTCTGCGCCTCGACGCAACCACTGGCGAATGCGTCTCGGTGGCCAATGCGAACCTAGACGACGAGCCGGAGCGCCCCCCTTGGAACAACCGGACCGCACGGCGTCGCCTGCATGTGTCCGCGCGTGGCGACTTCGCCGCCGTCGTGAACGACTACGGCCGATTTGGACAGGTGCTAGACCTCGGTTCAGGCCGCTTGACCATGACCTTGGATGGCGGCGATTACCACCCGGAGACGGTGCCCTTCTCGCTAGCTTTCGCCGAGCTGCTGGGCAAGACCGTGCTGATTCATCGCACGAGTTGGAACCGTCTCGACATCTCCGATCCCCGTACGGGCGAGCTGCTAACTGAACGCGGGCCTACGAGCTACGAATCGGGCCAGGAGCGCCCCGCGCACTATCTCGACTTCTTTCATGGCGGTCTTCACGTCAGCCCAGGTAGCAAGCGACTGCTCGACGATGGATGGATGTGGCATCCGGTCGGAGTGCTCGCAGCTTGGTCGATCGAACCGTGGCTACTGGAGAACCGTTGGGAGTCAGAGGATGGCGCGACCAAGCTCGACATCGCCGCCCGAGATGACTGGGATTGCGCGGCGACCTGGCTCGACGATCACAGGCTGGCGATCTACGGTATCGGCGAGGAGTCGGACAAGATGATTGCGGGGGCGCGCATTTTCGACGTTTCGACGGCAGGCGCGCCCGGTCCCAATTGGCACGACCATGGGCGTTGGGCGCGTGAGCTCATGGCTTTTCCAGGACCCTCCGGCAAGTTCTTCAGCGACGGCACCTGGCTGTTCTCGTCGGATGCGAATGGGCTTTCTCGCTGGGACCCGGCGACGGGTGCGCTAGCCGGGCGGCTCCCGGGGTATGAGCCGAGTTGCTTTCACCCTGGCGCCTGCGAATTCGGCCAGCTCGGCGAGCATGCTCTCCTTCGCGTCGGCTTGCGCTAAGACCATCGTGAACGACGCAGCGCATCGATCCCCACTGCCGTCGACGTCAGCGTCTGTCAACCTCACGCACAGGCTCAAACACGAAGCCCCGAGGCGTTTGCCTCGAGGCTCTTCGTTGCTCCCCAACAGCTCCACAAGTAAGAACTTTGCGAGCTGCGCGATCGTGGATTTCACTGCAGCGAGAACGCGATCGCGCCGGCCAGGCAGGAGCAGCACTCCTCACCCAGCGGTTCGCTCTGATCGCGCTGAAACCTGGCGCCAGGAGCTTGAGACGGGAAGGATCGCGTCTCGCGCTGATATCGCACGCCGCGAGGGTCTTTCACGCGCACGCATCACCCAAATCCTTGGCCGCCGCGGCTAGCTGCATCCCGGCAACATCACGATGGTCGCCACGCGGGCACCTGCTCCGCCACGACGGCCTCTGCGTACCTGCGCGAGCCAACCTGGGCGCGAATGCGCTGCCCCGGCGCCAGCGTCCAATACTCCGGGCAAAGGGGTACCAGGTGAGCTGCGGCACTCGTACCGGGCGCTAGCTCGCGGCATCCTATCAGGACCAGCATGGCATCGTTGAGCATCGGCGAGCCTTCGTACTGACCGCCGATGTCCCAAGGCATTCGCGCGCCGCTTCGAACCGCGGTGGTTGGTCCACCGTGGTCAGGCGTCAACAGCGTCACCACAACGCGGAGGTAGCCCTGTTTTGCCTCCGCTTCGCGGTGCTGCAGCGTCTGCACCCGATCTTGAAGCCCCATGTTTTCAGCGGCCCACCTTAGATGCTCCCAAAAGTCTGGCGGTTGAATCGCGCTGTCGCCAGCTTCCTCGAGATTGTCGAGTGCAAGCTCAAGCTCATTGTGCGCCAGGTTCTCGCGATAGGATTGCAGCTGGGCACGCCCATCCCCGGTCACTAAAATCAGCGCGACGGCGCGTTCGAAGCGCTTGCGCGTTCGGCGCCATGAGTCGGCTAGCTCGTCATGATTCATTGGGCTACTCGAACGGTTGGAATCGGCTCGGGGGAGCGCGGACGCACCCCCCCCCGCGCTAGAGCAACTCTGCCACGGCGATCTTGTGCAACTCGGCGAGTCCCTTGAGCATGTCCCGGAGTTCGTCAATCTGTGGAGTCGGGCTGAGGCTGTAGCGGAATGCAGTGGCGTAGAGAGACAGCTTCTCGTATCCGGCAAGGCGATTTCGCCAAGGGTCACCGCCCGGCAAAGGCAGGGGCTCGCCACCGCCGCTTCGACCATCAATTAGCATCGCCAAGTCGTGATCCTTGGTACTGATCAGCCCGCGATCGAGTCGAACTGCGCCAAGAATCTTCTCGGCAGCCTGTTGGAGATGATTTGCAGCGAGAACGTTGGCTGGGTCCTCGAGGAGCCGCGAGGCTGCGTTCAGGTCGAGCGCGGCTGCGTCCAGTCGCTTTCTAATGGGCTTCTTGCGAGAGTCATCACCGGCCATGGATGATACGGCCCTCACGAGCAACCGCTTCGGCAAGCTCGCCGAAAATTCGACGGTCTTGATCGAAGTCACGGCGTCGGATCGGGAAAACATCGACACGCAGACGGCGGAGATCCCGCAGGCGTGGCCAAAGCGTGCCAAGGTCAAGCCGATCATCGCTTGCGGAGTCCGGGAGCACCGCCATTACGTCCCAGTCGCTGTCGGGGCCATGCGTCTCGCGCGCACGACTACCAAACAGCCATACCTCTTCAGGCTGGAGCACCTCGAGGATGCGATCCATAACGCCATCAGGAAGCCCGGCAATTGCCATGCTTCAATTCTACCGGCAATCGCCCGCACCAACAAACCGAGCTTCGCCCCAACCCAGCCCATTCGATGTTTCTTGCCGATTGACGGCCCTTCGCGGCATTGACGTCGAGGGCAACGCGCGCACCGCGCAGCTCGAAAGCCCATTGCCGCGAAGCCCCGAGGCGCTTGCCTCGAGGCTCTTCGTTGCTCCCTAACAGCTCCACAAGTAAGAACTTTGCGTCATGTGTCGTCGTGGATTTCGCTGCGGCGAGACAGCGACGCCTCAAGATCCGCACTTCACCGGCTCGGGCTGGTACCGAAACTCTACCTCGGGCGGCCGAATGGGAACGGCAACTCGCAGCGGGGCGAGGTTCAATCTCGGGCCGAGATTGCCCGGCGAGAAGGCATTTCTCGAGCGCGGGTCACCCAGATTCTGGGGCGCCGGCAGGTGCAGACCCGCCGCAGCGGCAAACCGTAGGCCCGGACGGACCAATGAGCTAGCCTTGAGCAAATGAGCGACCCGCTCACCGCCAGCGACTTTTGGCCACTGATTCTGAAACTGCCGCACGACGAGCGCGTGCTCCTGTCCAAGCTCGCTCTACGAGCCGCTGCCCAAGGCGACTCGTCGGTGGCTGCGTATGCGGCCGCGCCCCCAGCCGCGGACGAGTTCTCATCGGACGACGAGCCTCTCGCCTGGGAAGGCCAAGGTTGGGAGGAATTCGGTGCGTCGCGGTGAAATCCGCTGGTACACGTTCGCGCTTCCGGACAAGCGACGCCCCGTCCTCCTCCTGTCGCGCGACGCGATGCTGCCGAGTTTGAACGAGGTCATCGTGGTGCCGGCGACACGCACGATCCGCGGCATCGATACGGAAGTGTTTCTCACCGAGGACGACGGCATGCCCACGGCGTGCGCGCTCAACTTCGACCACGTCTCGCTTGCCGCAAGGAGCGCCTTGGCGCGATACTCACCAGCTTGGACGAAAGTCGTTGGGGCGAGCTCGAAAAGGCGCTGCTTGTCGCCTGCGGCTTCGCTCGCGACACGTAGGACTCGTGTTCGCGCACGGACAGGACACCGATGGGAGAGCTGCATGACTTCGCAGAGCGTGGCGATCTCGACGGCGTCCGAAGGCTATTGGATAGCGGAGTTGCGGTGGACGCTCTGGATGAAAGCGACGAAACTGCGCTGCACGGTGCGGCCGCGTTCGGCCATACCGAGGTACTTCGGCTTCTGCTCGAGCGCGGGGCCGCCGTCGATCAGACCGACGGCGATCAGTTCCGGACCGCGCTGATGGCAGCAGCAGGAAACGGCCACTTCGGCGCAGTCGAGGTACTGATCGAGCACGGCGCAGACTGCAATGCAGCAGACGACTATGGCGAGACGGTGCTCATAAGGGCCGCTGGCAGCGGCAACGCTCAAGTGGTTTCGTGCGCTGCTGGCCGCCGGCGCCGACCCGTCACAGTCAGGCGAGCTCTTACGCCTCCCACACGAAGAGGCTGAGCATCATGGCTTCTCCGACGTCGCAGACCTGTTGCGAACCGCGCTCCACGCGAAGCACCAATAGCCCTCGCATGCGCCACTATGGTGGCTCGAGTTTTTGCTTCCGTCGCGGGTTGGTGATGACCGAACCCGAACGCTTGCAAGATTTTTGCTCCGACTCAAGGACTCGAACCTTGGACCCGGCGGTTAACAGCCGCCTGCTCTACCAACTGAGCTAAGTCGGAATATCTGTGAGGACGCGAGACATTAGTCACCGAAGGTCGAAGGTCAAGCAGATCCGTTCAGCGCGAACGTGACGCGGCCAATCGCCGGAGATTTAGGGGATTGCTCAGAAATTTTGCGCGGACCGGAGGCACTCGGGGGGCGCGGATCGACATTCTTAGGGCTTCAGGCGTTGACGGATCGGCGGGCCGGATGCCATAGCGCGGAGGTGACGACGCCTGCATCCGAGATTGCGCCCACGCAGAAAGTGACGACCGAAGAGCCCGAGGCCTCAGCAACCGCTGAGGGCGGACCGGGGGCGGGCGCGGGCGCGGCGGGCGCGGGGGACCGTAACGGCGACGTGACGCGTGCGGCCGGTCGCGGTGGGCTCGCGGTCGCGTTTGCCAAGGTCTATTTCATCTTGGTAGGGCTCGTCCAGCAGATCGCGTTGCCGCGCCTGCTCGGGCTGGATGGCTATGGGGCGCTGGCCAGTGTGCTGTCGATCGCGGGCATCACCTACAATCCCGTG
>Ga0302322_100003870_pt1 | contig 12934 bp, 10 predicted proteins | sample Fen_T0_2_FD_203757 | JGI IMG/M metagenome (GOLD analysis project Ga0302322, IMG submission 203757) | Peat permafrost microbial communities from Stordalen Mire near Abisko, Sweden - Fen_T0_2 | ecosystem: Environmental > Terrestrial > Soil > Wetlands > Permafrost | place: Sweden: Abisko...
CACGCGGGCAGTGCGGGAGGGAATACGCCGTCGGAGGCTGGCGGTGGCGGCGGACAGGAGGTGACCGCTGGTGGCGCCGCGGGCCATGATTCCGCGAGCGCAGGTGCGCCCGAAAACGGTGGCACGGGCGGAGCGAACTCTGAGCAGGAAACGAATCGCGAGTGGGCGATCTGGACAATGCCGAACCCGGCTAGCGCTGGGCTTCCCCACGCTGCGGACTACGAAGTCGCGCCCAACAATCTGGTCGTTCAGGATCGAATCACTGGCCTCATGTGGCAGCGTGGCTACGAACACGTGGCCTACGCGCTCGCGGACGCTCGTGCCAACTGTCGCGCACTCACCTTCGGCGGTTACGATGATTGGCGCCTACCGACGATGATCGAGATGTTCTCGATTCTCGATTGGACGCACACCAACCCGGCAATCAACCAGACAGGTTTCTATTTTGGCAGCGTCTCTTCGCCCCTGTTTTGGACGACCACGTCAAACCCCGAATACCCGGACAACGGCGCTTGGGTCATGGATTTCGGCTCTCTATTCTCTTTCGCGGAGCACCACTTCAATGACACATTCCCATCGCTATGTGTGCGCGGCGGCAATGCCCCCCCTACCACCGCGCACTACACAATCGACAGTGACGTCGTGCTCGACACGTATACCGGCCTGACCTGGGAACGCCATCCGGCGCTCACCGAGTACACGCAGGTTGACGCGGCCGCCCACTGCGATGCTCTCGAGCTCAAGGGAATGAACGATTGGCGGCTACCGAGTGTGGGCGAGATTGCGAGCCTATACGACTTCAAAACCACCAATGCGCTGAGAGTCGACTTGGTAGCGTTCCCAGCGGATGGCGCCAGCGTCGGCGAGATCGATTATTGGGGCGCCGGTGGTTGGCGCTTCGATTTTTGGGGCGTTGCGCTTCGACACTCGAACGGTGCGCCGGCCGCGCGCGTGCGCTGCGTGCGCTGACGAAGAACGGCGCGCGATTCCCTGTTGGCCCTTCAGCTATGTCTTCGATGGGCTTGTTTGCACCCATGGGAGGGCGACGTGAAGTCGGCGGCGGACCTGTCAAGGCTTCACGAACCGATAGGCGAAGCGATCGGTCTCGCCCTTGATCGTGGGATCGAACACCTTGATCGAGTGCTTATCGTCCTTGTTCGCGAGCATCGTGCTTTCCGCGTCCAGTACGAAGCCGGCCGCCTCGACCTCCTCCCGAACGGAGGCAGGCTCAATCCGATGCAGCGACTGAGCGTCGCCCGTGCCTGCCCCGACGGCGGCGGCGTGATCTACGATGACGTAGGACCCACCGGACTTCAGCCGCTCGTAGACAGCTCGATTGAAGTGGGCCGCCGTTGCGCCCTTGGCCTGGATCAGGGCGGTGTGGAGATCGTGGTAGAACAGGTGCAGCCACAGGACGTCCGCTGGTTGCGTGGCCTCCGTCATCGCCACAAGATCGGCCGAGACGACTTGGACGTTCTCTCGGCCCGGCTCCTTCGCAAGCGTCCGCATGTGGCCGACCGGATCGTTCTTGAAGTGGGCAACTTCGGCCGGCACGAAGCTGTAGACCCGTCCTTCGGGTCCCACGGTGTCGGAGAAGAGACGGGTCCAGTCGCCGTCGCCTGGGTAAACGTCGATGACGGTGGAGCCAGCATCGACTCGTGCGAACCGGATCAACTCGGATAGCTTGGATGGGTCGTACATCGGGATCTCCTTTACGGTTGAGCAAGCGCGCGGCGAGCGAGGGGGTGTTCCACGGCTGATTCGCTCGCCGTCTACCGCGACCCGATGGCCGCAGATGGCCAGCGCTACGCCAGCCCGGAAGCGTCCATCTCGGAGGCCCGCGCCAGTGCTTGGGTGTCGATGTACTCCCGGATCTTCGTCACCTTGCCGTTTTGAACGGTGATGGCGAAGACCCAGTCGTCCTTGAACGCCCTATTCGTGGCTTTGATTTTCCCCGTAGCGACGCCGACGACCAGAACGCGGTCTCCCTGCGCTACGAATTCGGGGGGCTGTGGGTATGAAGTTTCCACCGTTTCGGAAGCCTTCTGAAGCAAGTCTGCCAATCCCGCGTGCCCGCGGTGCGTGCCGGCCAGCGGCCAGCCCTCGCCCGGAATGATCCACTCGATATCTTCGGCAGACAACGCTAGCAGACCTTGTTTATCGCCGCCCATTGCTGCAAAAAATTCCTTCACAATCTGGACATTTGCTTGTGTGGCGGTGCTCATCGATCTTTCTCCATTTCTGTTGCATTGGATAGTTGGTCCGATTCTAGTCGGATACGATCGCGTCCCCGCACCGAACCGCGCCGGGTAGCCGATGCAGCCCTGTCCAGCGCGTGCTCACGACCCAACCTTCAGCGCGCCGTCATTCCGCCGTCGACGTGGATGTTCGCGCCCGTCATCCAGTTCCCGCGATCCGACACGAGCAACGCGACGACCTCCGCCAGGTCCTCCGGGGACCCATAGCGACCGAGCGGAATTTCCTTGGCGAAGAGGTCGGGCGGAGCGCCCATCGCGTCGCTGAACTCCCTGCTCCCGGGCGTCGTCACCGGCCCCGGCGACACGACGTTCACACGGATTTTGCTCGGCGCGAGATCGATAGCGAGCGCCCGTGAATAGCTGTTGAGAGCCGCCTTGGCGGCGGCGTAGTGTGCGGCCGCCCCGACAGCCATCGTCGCCGCGCCCGACGACATGTTCACGATGGCGCCGGCCTTCGATTCGCGAAGCGCCGGCAAAAGCGCATTCGTCAGCCGGATCGCGGCGAACAGGTTGAGAGCGAAGCCGGCCTGCCACGCCTCGTCGGGGATGGACGCGGTGCCTTGCGGGAACCCGCTCGCGCCGCCCGCGTTGTTCACGAGGATGTCGAGGCCGCCGAGGGCGTCGAGCGTTCCGGCGGCTATGGCCTTCACCCCGGAGGCGGAGGCGACATCGCCCGCGACGAACGCGGCGCCGGCGGGCAAGGTCTCACCACGAGAGCGTGCCGTCACCACGACCTTCGCGCCGGCGTCGAGCAGGCGCTGCGCGATCGCCGCGCCGATGCCGCGGGTGCCTCCGGTGACGAGCGCACGACGGCCGATGAATTCCTTGGAGAAGTCGAGCTTGTTAGACATGAGATTCCTTTCGTTGAGGGCGATGATCACAGCGCGGCTTACTGGCGACGGCGTAATTTGCGATCACGATTCATCAGTCGAACTGGACCAGGTCCTTGAAGATCAGTTGGCCCCAACTATTTCCGCGCGCCTGCACAAGCAGCCCACCTTCCGAAAGCCCGCCAAGTTTGATCGGCGAGAAACCGAGCTTTCCCGCAAGCGCACCGATCTCCGTTGCTGCGCCGTCATCGTCGCTCGCCAAGAACACGACTCTCTTGCCACCATGTACGGCCGGCCGAAGCCGATAATCGCGTAGCTCATCATATTCTCCTTCAGTTTACCGGGCCCGACGGCACTCCGGATAATCGAATGAAGTGCCGGGCGTAGCGCGTCAGAGTTGCGCGAGGCCGCCGTCGACGGCGACCTCGCTGGCGGTCATGAAGCTGCTGTCCGACGATGCGAGAAACGCAGCCGCCGCCGCTACCTCCGCCGGATCGGCCATGCGCTGGAGCGCAGTCATCGCGCCGTAGGCCTTCAGGCCTTCCTCGCCCAGCGCTTCCTTCGCGAGTTCGGTCGCCGCCGCCCCAGGCGACAGCACGTTTACCCGGATGCCGGTGCCCTTCAGATCCTCCGCCCAGGTCCGCGCGAGGTTGCGCACTGCCGCCTTGCTCGCGCTGTAGGCGGTGAATGCCGGGGCGCCCGTGGTGCCGGCGCTCGATCCGGTCAGGATGATCGAACCGCCCTTGCCCATCAGCGGCAGCGCCTTCTGTACCGTGAAGATCGTACCCTTCACATTGATGTCGAAGATTTCGTCAATGTGCTCCGCGGTGATCTTGCCGAGCGCAAGCTGGCTTCCTACCCCGGCATGGGCGAAGACGATGTCGAGGGTTCCGCGCTCGGCCTTCACCGCCGCGTAGAGTCGGTCGAGGTCGGCCTCATCCGAGACCGAGCCCTTCACCGCGCGGGCGTTGGGCCCGAGGTCGGCTACCGCGGCGTCGAGCGCTTCCTGCCGGCGGCCGAAGATGAAGACGAAGGCGCCTTCTTCGATGAAGCGCTTTGCGGCGGCGAGGCCGATGCCGGTGGCGCCACCGGTGATCACGGCGGTCTTTCCCTTGAGTCTGGTCATGTCGTGCATTCCTCGTTGGATTTTTACGGAGGCAGGGAACTGATTACTCGATGACTCGCAGCTCGGGCACATCGCGCCAGGCCTGCACGATCCCGACTACTCGCCCGCTCGTGCGGCATTGCCACGGACGGTGGCCGCTGGCTCCCCCGACACGAAGCCCGCTGCGACGTGAGAGCCATCGCACAGGGGCTTCGTCTTCGAATTTCCACATCGGCACAGGCGCACCGCGACGGTACGCAGAACTATGTGGCCTGTACCGGCGCACAGCTCCACGTTGCCCGTGAGCGCAAGCGGCCCGTTCGGAGTAGGATCGATGCGGAGCCTGCCACCTCGCTCGGATAGAGCCGTTGCGTCCAGCGTTGCCGGCGCGCCGGTCGCTTTGAACTGCACCGCGGTGTGGCTGCCGTCGCAAAGGGGCTTGTTCTTCGACTGCCCGCAGCGACAGAGCGTAACTCGGTACCCGACGTTGCGGCCCCCGAGGTCCGTGTCGGCCAGCACGGCGTAAGGACCGTTCTCCTGCACGTGAATCAGGTTCACCTCCGGCGACGGCTCCGCCGGACGGTCGTCAAGTCGCTCGTATTGAAGAGCCCCGGAAGGACATTCGCGGATCACCGCGGCGAGTAGCTCCGATTCCGCCTCGTCCGGGAAGAGCCATGTGCCCGGCGTATTGGCTTGGAAGACCCGAGGCAGCTCCGTCACACAGTGCCGGGAGTGGATGCAGCGCTTGGCGTCGAACGACACCGTGAGGGACTTGCCACGTGCGACGTCGGCGCCCGCGAGCTCGGCCGCGGGTAACGGTGGCGGCGACGGAACGGATGGCAGCGCCGCAGGCGTGGGCGGCGCGGCGAGGATCCGCTCGCGACAGCCATCGACAAGCGCGCGCGCACGCTCCAGTGGCTCGCTGCCGTCGGAGCGCGGCGCACCCGCGTCGCAGCCTCGCCGCAGCTCTGACTGCAGTTCGTCGAATCCCTTCGCGATCTGCAGAAGACGTTCCGCGAGGAGCGCCGACTCCGCCTGGCCGTCGAGCGGACCAAAACTCCCTGCCATTGCGAAGCTCAATCCGGCCCGAACGGCAGGGGTGTCGTCGTTCGCGGAAAAGTAGGTAACCGCCTCGGCTACGGACGCCATCGCGTGCATTACATCCAGGGAAGTCTCGAGGAGCGCCCGCTTCGACGGCGGAGTTCGACCCTCGACAGTGAACACCTGCACCAGGACGCGTAGCATGAACGTGTAGAGCGCATCGGCGACGTCGACGCAGCGAACAGCGAGGGGATTCTGTATCCAAACGCGGCCCTCGGGCGCTGGCGGCCGGCGCATGACTGGGTTACGCGCGACCGGTCGACCCGGCACGAAGGTGGGGTCGCTTTGCAGGAGCTCGCGGTACTCGATCGCGATCGCCTGGAAGCGAGCGAAGTGCGAGCCCTCCTCTGCCAGCGCCCCTTCGCCTTGTGTGACTATTGTGTCGAGCGCCCGCAGCGCCGAGTCTCGGTCGGTTACCAGCGTGAGCCCTGGCAACTGCGAGTCGAGTGGACCGACCTGCCGCGCCGTTTCACGAGCAAAGAAATTCTCCGCGCCGACGCTCTCGGAAAGGGTCTCGATCGAGCGCCGAATGTCTCCATAAAGACCTCCGACCGTAGCGTAGTCGCCGCCGTGGGGCACAAGACGCCCCACGGGCGCCTCCCGCACGTACTGCTCGCGATGCGGGAAGGTGGCGCCATCCTGCACCTCTACCTCCCTCGCTGCCGGCCGTTCAAGATAGATGAAATGCTCGAGTGTGCTGAGATCGAACGGAGCGAGTTCGATGACGAGAGCGGCGGGATAAAACCCGGGGGACACGGGAAAATTGGGCCGCGTGAAGTTTGGTGATGCGCCCAGGGCCACTGTAATATTGGAGACGAGTACGAGGTGAGTCATCTCCTCGAGAGCGACACCAAGTATTACCTGTCGCCAGCGTGCGACGGCGTCGAGCTGCGGCGCGGAAATCCCCTCCTCCTTGGTTCGCTTGAGACTGAAGGCAGCGTAGAGATAAAGGCAGAGCAGATTATGCTCGAGCTCGGCGGCCTCGCCGAGGGCCGCGAAGAGTTGCTCGCGGGACTCGAGAACCACGTGCGTCGACGGCTCGGTCATCGGGCAGCCCCGCGACCTGACGAAGTGGAGCTCGTGCGAGGTGCCCTCGCCCAAGGCCGGAAGGAGCCGCACTGGGGGCCGCTCGGGCCGGCTAGGCCAACGACGAGAGGCGAGCGCTGCGTCATTGGTTGAGCTTTGCTGACGAGAGTTGTCCGGGACTCGACTTGCTCATCGGAACGTCTCCCATACGTGGCGATCCTAGGTGCTGGCGCCGCACCGCGCTTGGGCGAAATGCGCGCGCACGCCCGAAGCAGAGGATACCGTTGCGCCCCGCCGTCACTCCTCAGCGACGCCACGCCCGATCCCACGGACGAGGCGGTTCTGCGAACTCACGGGTGTAAACGTCGTCAATTGGCGGCGCGCACTGGGAGCGACTCACTACCGAACAAGCGGCCCAGAACGTGCATACGCCACAGCCGAGCCTATCGGGCGCGTCGTGAGCAACTCCGCCTCTAGTGGGCGACCTGCCCGCGACCTCCCTGCAGGACACAGGGGAACGACGATGCCCGCGACGGAAGTCAATCCGAGGACCAAGCCGAACCTAAACATTGCCCCAGGACGTCGTTATTGGCGGCCCACAGGATCGCCACACGTCGAAGTGCTCGAGCGCCGCGAGACGCTTCCGTTTAGAGGGTACTCCGAGCTGTACGCGTTCGCCTTCCAGGCGGCATCCGTTGCTACTCGTTTTCACTATCGAGGTCGCTTACACGAGGTGCCCCCGGGTGCGGTCATACTGCGTGAACCTGGCGAAACCTTCGGGTTTGCCGACCCGTCCAGCGTCATCATTCTTCTCGTATCACCTGACCTCATCTCGCAGGTGGCACTCGAACACTTCGAAAATGTGAAGCCGGTTCACTGGCAGACACAAGTCGTGCGAGGATCGCCGTTCAGCGCAGAACTACTTGCCACAATCGGAGCGCTTCGCAACCACCGCAGTCATGACGCAAACGCAGTCGCGTCGGGATTCATTGCCAGTTGCATCAGCCAATTCCGCGAACCGATGAAAGAGGCCGTGAGCAATGACCTCCCCAAGGCCGGGCTGGCGCGTGCGCGAGACATGCTACACGCTCGGTATCGCGAACCCGTGACGCTTTTGGATCTCGTGCTGGCGAGCGAGTCCACCTCCAAGCAAAGGCTAATTCGTAGTTTCCGACTCGAGTTCGGTCTCACGCCGCACCAGTACCTAACGCATCTTCGCCTTTCTCGAGCCCGCGATCTGATGCGGCACGGTCACGACTGCGGAGAAGCCGCTCACGCCGTAGGTTTTTATGATCAGAGTCAAATGAATCGACACTTTATAAAGCATGTTGGCATCACGCCAGGTGTGTACGCGAAGGCCTCAGACTAAGGCGTGAGACCTTTCCTTGGTGCACGTTAGCCTCGGGTTTCTCGGATTGTCCGACACGGCAAGACCAGTGCAGAAATGGACAATGGTGGTTGCGCGGTGGCGCAACGCGGGCTGGATACCGCGATATCATTGGCGTTCGAGCGGCGCCTGGTTGCGTGACGTCGCCGCGTCCTCGCTTTCATTCGCGGGGGGCGTGCCAAGGCAGCGATCGACCGGCCGTCAGAGATCCAAGATCGACGTCTTGGCATTCGCCGTCGCTAAGAGTCTTCGAATGTCGTCCGCGTCGTCGCTGACGACGTCGGCCTGCTTCCGGATCGACAGCTCGGCGACTGAGGCGTCGACGACGTCCCGTGTGCGCGTCTTGCCGAGTAGGGCACCTGCAGCGTGGGCCGCCGTGTCGTCGAACGCGATGACTTCGCAGCCGCGAAGCAGGCGCCTCATCTGTGCCTGCTTCGGAGAGCGACTGGCCTGAGCGACCACGGGCGCGGGTACCAGCGGAACCAGGCCCGCTTCGAGCCGAACCCGGTGTTCGGCCCAAACCCGGCGTTTGGAATGGTCAGCCGCGATCAAGACGCCCGCGTCATAGACAACGGACTTCATCGCGGGGAGCGCTTCCGTCGAATGCCCTTTGGCTCGATGCGGGCGCGAGCCGCTAGGAGCTCCGCTGGGGTCAACGCACCGTGCTCAGCCTCCCATTCCGCGACGGCGGCCAGCCCGTCCCGGATCAGGAGAGCACGGCGAGCCGCGTCGGTGATCCACGCGGAAACGCTCTTCCCCTCGGCTTCGGCTGCGTCGAGCACCTTAGAGTGGACATCCGCGTCCACAGTGACGGCAAGCTTTACGGCTGGATTCCCTCTCGGCATAGACGAACCATACTACTGTAGTAGTATGGTTGCAACTTTGGCAGCACGCATCGCGGTCGCACGCGTTGACTACCGGAGCGAATCGTCAGCACGTCGACGACGCGCAACTCGCGCCGTAAAACTGCGGAATCACTGTACAAAATTACACCGCGGAATCGAGGCGTTCTCGATTCCGCGGGCTGTGGTTGCGCGGGGGCTCAACCACACATGGACAACGCGGTTCACGGTCCGCGTTTGCATTCTCTGTTGCGCGGGGGCGCAACCACACGTGGACAACTGCGTCTCATGACTGGTCACCTCTTTTCGCGTGGGCGACCCGCTTGGAGAGGCGCTCGTAGTCCTTTTCCGACCAAAAATGGTACTTCGTGCACGAAGTACCATTTCGGTGACGAGGGGCGCACCCGAAGCGAAATGGTACTTCGTGCACGAAGTACCATTTCGGCGGCGAAGAGCGCCCCCGAGGCGCTGGACTCCCGCAGGCCTTCGCAAGTCAGAGATGTGACGAGTGCTGAGACAACGGCGTTTACGGTGCCGATCGCGGTGCGGGTGGCGTAGTCGCATTCCACTGTCGCTGTCTGCTGGTCGAGCTCCGCCAAGCCAGCGCGGAGTTCTTGCTGATCGGCGGCTGGGTCCGTTGCCCCTTGGGCTCGAACTTTCCTGATCTGCGAGTCGGAATGAGCCGCGTGACCTAATTAAGCACTGACGCAGGCCGTCTGCACCAGCATGAGCGTCGACATCCTCATCGTCGACGACGACCCGGGCGCGGTCCAGCTCATGGGGCGTGTCCTCGCCGGAGAGGGCAACCTGCGCTTTGCCACGAATGGCCAGGACGCGCTGCGCCTGGCGCGCGCTATGCCGCCCGACCTGATCTTGCTGGACGCCGAGATGCCGGGAATGAGTGGCTTCGAGGTGTGTGCCGTACTCAAGTCCGAGCCCGAATTGCTGGATGTGCCGATCATTTTCGTGTCCTCGCACCGCGACGAGTCCTTCGAGATCGCTGGCTTTTCCGTGGGCGCTGTCGACTTCATCGCCAAACCGGTCAACCAGCAGCTCATGATCGTGCGAGTCAGGAGTCAGCTACGCGTCAAGCACATGGCCGATCAGCTGCAAACCCGAGCAACGATCGACGCGCTCACTGGCATCGCCAATCGACGACGTCTCGATGAAATGCTGGAGCGCGAGTGGCTCCGCGCGCAGCGCTCGCGGGACCCGCTGGCATTGGTGTTGGTGGACGTCGATCACTTCAAGCTCTTCAACGATCGCTACGGCCATCCCGCGGGTGATGCCTGCTTGCGGAGTATCGCCCAAGCCCTCAGTGGCGCGTGCCTACGTCCGGGCGATTTAGTCGCTCGCTATGGGGGCGAGGAGTTTGCGCTGCTCCTTCCGCAGACGCCACTGCACGGAGCCCAGTATGTCGCCCACCGGATCCTGGCTGCGGTGGACGCGCTCGCCATCCCCCACGAGTCGTCGACCGTATCGCCTCAGGTGACGGTGAGCGCCGGGATTGCCTGCTATGACGCAGCGAGCAGTGGCAGCCATGCAGTTTCCTCCAAGCCGACGAGCAACCCGCAGGAGCCGATTCGCTGGTTGCTCCAGGCGGCCGACGCCGCCTTGTACGCCGCCAAGAACGCCGGGCGCGCCAGAGCTTGCGTGGTCGACGTCAAGGAGGACGCGAGCGGTCAAATACAAGCCGATCTCGCCGCATCGCAGATGGTCGCTTCCAGCAGAAGACCCATTTAAAAGTGGCCGCGCACGCAATGTTGACGGACGCGAAGAGCAAGCGACGGCGTTGCATCCTATTGGCGATCGGGCTCTTCGCGCTCGGCGTCGGCGTGACGGGCTTGCTTACAGCCTGGCAGGCGAGGCACAACTACGCGCTCGCAGACAGAAGCTTCGACGAGCTCGCCGCTCACACGGTCGAGCAACTGCAACGTCGCTTACACATTTATGAATATGGCTTGCGCGGCGCGCGCGGCGCGATGCTCAGCGCGGGAGTCGACCAGATCGACCGTCGGCGATTTCGCGACTACAGCGAGTCGCGCGACATCGAAAAGGAATTTCCTGGCGCCCGCGGCATGGGCCTAGTCCGGCGCGTGTCGGCAGCCGACGAGCCGCGCTTCCTGAGTGCCGCACGTCGGGACGGCAAGCCGGACTTTGCCATTCGTGGCTTTTCGGCCCACACCGGGGAGCGCTACGTGATTCAGTACATCGAGCCGCTCGAGCGCAACCTGCAGTCCGTCGGGCTCGACATCGCCTCGGAGCCGAATCGCCGCGCTGCCGCCGAGGGCGCGATGCAAACCGGTATGGCCACGCTAACCGCTCCGATCACCCTCGTGCAGGCTACTGGCGAACCGCTACACTCCTTCCTTTTTCTGTTGCCCGTCTACGCACCTGGCGTGCGGCACTCGACTGCGGAGGAGCGTGCGGCCGCCACCGTAGGTTGGTCCTTTGCGCCTCTGCTCATCGACGAGGTGCTCGCTGACTTCGAGCTGGGAGATGACTTTTCGTTGGCCTTGCGGGATGTGACCGCGCTCGAGACAGGGGCGTTTTTCGCGACCCCGGGCCATGAGCGGCCGGCCGCGAGCGGACTCGGGCGGCGCCTGCCGATCCCGATCTACGGCCGCGTCTGGGAGGCCGAGCTCAAGGCGACGCCCGCCTTCGTGGCGCGACTCAATCTGTTCACCGCAAATGCCGTCGCTGCGGCCGGGCTCGCAATTGCGGCGCTGCTGTCCTTTTTGAGCTTCAGCTACGCCCAGAGTCGGCAGCGCGAAATCCAAGTGCGCGCGGAGCAAGCCCGCCGTGGGGCGATCGTCGATAGCACCAGCGACGCCATCATCGGCGAGACCCTCGAAGGCATTGTCACGGACTGGAACCACGGTGCCGAGTTGCTGTTCGGCTATTCCGTGACGGCGGCGCTGGGACAGCCCGCAGCCAGCCTGATCTTGCCGACCGATCGGGCAGTGGAGGACGACGAGATCCGTGCGGCGATCGGGCGCCGTGAGACGCTGCCGGCCTTCGACACCACGCGCCTGCGTGCGGATGGCGAGTTAATCGACGTCTCGGTTACGGCTGCGCCCATTCAGGGCCCCGGTGGGCGACTTCTGGGCTTCTCGAAGACGATCCGCAGCATCGGCGCCGCCAAGCAGGCTGCACGGGAAATCACGGAGCTCAACGCCACATTGGAGCGACAGGTGCTGGAGCGCACTGCGCTTTTGAACGCGTCGCAGCGTGATCTCCGCAATATCCTGGATGCGGTGCCATCGCTGGTGAGCTACTGGGACAAGGACCTCCGCAATCGCTTCGCCAACCGCGCGTATCAGGAGTGGCTCGGCCGGGATCCGCTGCAAATGCCCGGAAAGCACTTGCGCGAGCTAGTTGCCAGCTCGTTCGAGAGCGCGCTTCCCCACTTCGAGGCCGCCCTGCGCGGTGAATTGACCATCTTCGAAACGACGATCCCGACGCCGGGAGGTACCGTTCGGCATGCCGTTGCGCATTACTTGCCCGACGTCGTAGACGGCGAAGTTCAGGGCTTCTACTCCATCGTCTACGATGTGACGGCACAGACACAGGCGAGAACCGAGCTTGCGGCCGCCGTGCGCGAAACCGAAGCGTTGCTGCGCACCGTGCACGAGCACGCCATCGTATCGGTAACCGATCGCACGGGTCGCATCATCGATGTGAACGAGCGATTTTGCGTAATCTCGGGCTACGCTCGGGACGAGCTCTTGGGTCAGAACCACCGCTTGATCAACTCGGGTGTTCACGAGCGAGCGTTCTGGGTCGAAGTCTGGCGCACGATCGAGTCTGGCAAGCCCTGGCGAGGCGAAGTCTGCAATCGCAAAAAGGACGGTTCGCTGTATTGGGTCGACAGCATGCTCGCGCCGTTCACCGGCGCCGATGGCACGATCGAAAAGTACATTTCGATTCGTTTCGACATCACCGACGCCAAGCAAAACGAGCAAAAGCTGCAGCTGACCAAAGACCGCATTGCCATGGCCACGGACGGGGCCGGAATCGGAATCTGGGAATGGGACGTGCTGGCGAACGTGCTCACCTGGGACGACTGGATGTATCGGCTCTACGGGCAACCGACGAACGGTGGCGAGCAACCCTACGAGCTTTGGTCGACCAACCTCCATCCCGACGATCGCGAGCGTTCCGAGCGGGAGCTCCGGGCCGCTCTGAACGGGGGAAGCGCCTTCGACACTGAGTTCCGAATCTTCCGCCCCGACGGCGAGCTGCGCCACCTGAAGGCCTCCGCGCGGGTGATCCGGAATGACGCAGGCGAGCCGCTACGCATGACCGGTGTCAATTTCGACATCACCGAGCGCAAACGCGCAGAGCTCGAGCTGACCGAAACGTCGTCGCTGCTCAGATCGGTG
>Ga0302322_100003871_pt1 | contig 12934 bp, 9 predicted proteins | sample Fen_T0_2_FD_203757 | JGI IMG/M metagenome (GOLD analysis project Ga0302322, IMG submission 203757) | Peat permafrost microbial communities from Stordalen Mire near Abisko, Sweden - Fen_T0_2 | ecosystem: Environmental > Terrestrial > Soil > Wetlands > Permafrost | place: Sweden: Abisko...
TCGTTCTTCGCCGCCGCGTTGTTGAGCTGGTTGATCGCGTTGTACCTGTCGCGCCCCGTTCGGCAGGTCGCGGCGACCGCGCGGGCGGTGCTTGATGGGAACGAAGAAGACTCAGTACCCCCCTTTGGCGCGGGCGTTCCTTCGGAAATCCGGCAGCTGGGTCTGGCTTTCAATACGATGTTGGACAGTCTGCGGCGGAAGGCGGCGGAAACCGCGCGAGCCCTGCGCCAGGCCGAGATATCCAACCGGGCGAAAACACAGTTCCTGGCGAACATGAGCCACGAAATCCGCACGCCGTTGAATGGGGTCGTGGGAATGACCGAATTGCTGCGGCTGAGCGACCTGTCGCCGGCTCAGCAGCGTTACGTCGAGCAGGCGACCCAGGCGAGCCAGACGTTGCTCCGATTGATCGACGACATTCTCGATTTGTCGAAGATTGAAGCCGGCAAGCTGACACTCGAAAAGGCGCCCTTTTATCTGCCAGCGCTCCTGCAGGATGTATGCACGCTGTTCGCCGCGCAAGCCGCGTCCAAGGGCATCGCTCTTGCCATGGTGTTGCCAGAGCCGCTGCGGATGACCGTTATCGGCGATCAGCACCGCCTGTTGCAGATTCTGACCAATCTCGTTGGCAATGCCCTGAAATTCACCGATCGAGGTCATATCGAAATACGGGCCTCGCTCGCCGAACCGGCCGCCGGCGCGGCGGACACGGCCATGATGGTCCGGTTCGAGGTCGCCGACACCGGCATAGGCGTACCATTCGACAAGCAGGAGACGATTTTCGACACATTCGCCCAGGCTGATAGTTCCATGACACGGCGGCACAGCGGGTCCGGACTGGGACTGTCGATCGCCCGCCAGCTCGCGCGGATGATGGGCGGTGACATCGGCGTTTCGAGCATACCTGGCGACGGGGCGTTATTCTGGTTCACCGTCGCGCTGGAACGCCCGCCGGTTGCCATGGCCCCGTCCCCGAACAAACTGGCGGCGGCACCCGTGGAACTTCAGCCAGAGACACCAGCTCCGGCCGCGGCAACGCCAGCTACCGCACCCCCGGCCACCGCGGCACCGGCGGCCACCGCGAACGAGCCGGGCCCGCGGCCACGGATCGTGACCTCGGCCGCCGGGCGGGACTTCCAGGCGCGGCTGCGGGAGACGGGCCGCACGGAACTGAAACTCCTGCTGGTCGAGGATAATACCGCCAATCTCCGCGTCACCCAGGCGCTGCTGGAAACACTGGGCTGTACGGTGGTCGCCGCCCGTAACGGGGTGGAAGCCGTGGCGGCCTATCGCGCGCAGCCGTTTGACCTGGTGTTGATGGACTGCCAGATGCCAGAAATGGATGGCTACGAAGCGACGCGGACGATCCGCCAGATCGAGGCATGGGGCGACAAACGTACCCCGATCGTGGCCCTGACCGCCCACGCCATGGAAGGCAGCCGGGAAGCGAGCCTGGAATCGGGCATGGACGATCAGCTCACGAAGCCGCTGACACTGGCGGCCCTGACCGCGAAGCTGCTCGAATGGCTTGGTACCGCGGACCCGTCACGCTCACGGCGGGTCGACGCCGAGGCGAACAATTGACGGTGCCCCGCCCGCTCGAGGCCGCCTGGGACCTCAGCCAAATGCTGGTTGAAGCGAGCGCGGCCGGTTCCGTAGCACGAGCACCGCGATGATCATCAGGTTCACGGCGTTGAACAGGACGCCCACCGCATAGGCGACGGTGTAGAAGCCGTACCAGTCATACAGATATCCAGCCAGCCATCCGCCCGTGGCCATCCCGAGCGAGCCAGGAAATAGCACGGTGGGAATCCGCCAGCTTGCCTCATTGGCGGGAAACAGCGCCCGGATCGCCAGGACGTAGCCGGGGATCAGGCCTCCAAATCCCAGGCCAAAAGCGGCGGAGATCGTGAACAAGCCAAGTTCGTTCTGGGTCAGCAGAAATCCCGCCATCGCCGCCGCCTGCCCCGCCGAGGCGAAGAAGATCGTCGGCAAACCTCCCAGTCTATCGGCGAGCCAACCCCAGAACTGGCGGGAGACGAAGGCGGAAGCGAGCAGAACAGACAGCATCAGCGCGCCATGCGCCGGTCCAATTCCGATGTCGCCACAGAATGCCACCATGTGCGTCAATGGCATCGACATTGTCACGCAGCAGCAGAACACCGCGCTGGCGAGCATCGCCATCACGAGGTTGGGTGGCAGCCCAAGCACCTGTCCGCGCCCGTTGCCATCAGCCAGGGCCGTGGGGACGGCGATCTCCTCCGGCGGAGGACGCAGATAAATCGCCGCCAGTGGCAGGATCGTCGCCAGGACAATGATCCCATACAGTAGCATCACGTTCCGCCAGCCCGCGGAGTCGATACCCATCTGGAACACCGATGGCCACACGGCCCCCGCGATATACTGACCGGAGGAAATCAGCGCGATCGCGGATCCCCGGCGGCGATCGAACCAGCGGGTCACATAGGTCATCAGGGGCGCGAACATCCCCGCCGCGCCCAGCAACCCGATCAGGATCAGATTGCAGGCATACAGCGTCCACAGCCCGCCGAACGATGCCAGTACCAGCCCGGTTCCGATCATGGTCCCGCAGCCCATGACCACGGCACGAATTCCAATACGCTCGGCCAGCCAGCCCATGGCGATTCCGCCGAGGCCCGCGCCGATATAGGTCAGTGAGATCGCCAGCGACGGTGACGCCCGGGATGTTCCAAATTCGGCCGCGATCGGCTTCAGCGCGACGACGGTGACGAGTGGTGCGCCGTACGACAGCGACAGCACCACCAGCGCCGCGATCGCGACCGTCCAGGATGTTCGTGTCTCGACGCTGGGACCGGTGTGGCCGGACATACGAAGCGCTCCCTTAAATGTATTACCCCGCGGCCGGTATGAGCCGCGTGCCCTGCCGCTGGCGCACGACAAGCGGCAGGATGACAGCCAGGTTCAGAACGTTAAACCCCAGCCCCGTGGCGAAGGCCGGCGCATAGAATCCAAAATGATCATACAGAACGCCGGCGCCCCAGCCACCCGCCGCCATCCCGAGCAGCCCGGCGAACATGATCACCGGCACGCGCCAACTGGCCTCGGACGCCGGATACAATGCGCGGACCGCCAGAACATAGGCCGGTATCAGGCCCGCGTACCCAAGGCCGAACGCGGTGGAAACAGCGAAAAGACCCATCTCGTCCTGGGTGACCAGGAAGCCCGACATCGCCACGGCCTGGGCCGCCGAACCCCACAGAATGGTGCGCAATCCGCCGATGCGGTCCGACAGCCACCCCCAGAACTGACGGGCGATAAAGGCGGACCCCATCAGCACCGACAGCATGGCCGCGCCCGTGGTGGCACCGATGCCAACGTCGCTGCACAGCGCCACGATGTGCTGCATCGGCATCGACATCGTCATGCAGCAACTGAAGATCGCGACGGACAGAAGCGCCAGCGCGGCGTTTGGATGAAGACCCGCGACACGTGTGCCGGGCCGGGGTCCATCGTGGGCGGCGCCCAGCACCGGTGCCACCGGAGGCGGCCGGAGGAAGATCAGCGCGAGCGGCGCGACAAGGACCAGGACGCCGATCCCGAAGCCCATCATGGCGTGCCGCCAGCCGAAGTGCTCGATCGCGATCTGGAACAGGCTCGGCCATACCACGCCAGCGACATACTGGCCCGAGGCGATCAGCGCGACGGCTGTGCCGCGGCGCCGATCGAACCATCGGCTGACATAGGTCATGATGGGCGAGAACATGCAGGACGCGCCGAGAAACCCCATGAAAACGGTATGTCCGAGATACAGATGCACGACATCGCCGCTGGATGAGATAGCCATTCCGATGGCGATCATCACGGCGCCGAATGTGACGATGAAACGGATGCTGATGCGCTCGGTCAGCCAGCCCATCAGAATGCCGCCAAGGCCGGCACCGATATAGGACAGCGACGTGGCGGCCGCCGGGACGGATCGGACGGCGCCCAGGTCCACCGAGATCGGTTTCAGCGCGACCACCGCCATCATCGGCGCGCCGTAGGCCACCCCGAGGATGACCAGTGACGCGGCCGCCACGACCCAGGACGCACGGGACTCAACACTATGACCGTGTGCTGGGCTTGCTTGCATCGTCCATGGTCCTGATGATCGGGGCGGGGTCCAGGCGTTGGGCCGGACGTATCACGATAGACAGATCAGGCCCGGTAGCAACGGCATGGCCGCTATGACGAGTACGCGTCTCAGTGCCTGGGTTACCGCCCGGCGGCGCGCGTAATCCCCGGTGGATGGATGATGGTGGATGGATGATGCCTTGCGCCTGACCGTATCGCCCGCCATTTTGCGGGCCGGGCCGCGCCGCGGATACAGCACCTCAGCCGCGCGCCGGCGTATCGCGCACAGGAACCATCAGTGACCGATCTCCAACCCGTTCGTGGCACCCGTGACCTTATCGGCGAGGATCAGCGCCGTTGTCATCACGTGGCGGAAACCGCCCGGAGAATCGCCGCCACGTATGGCTTCGACGAATGGGTCACACCCATTTTCGAGGATACCCGGGTCTTTGCCCGGACCCTGGGCGAGACCTCCGACGTTGTCATGAAGGAGATGTACACCTTCGATGACCGGGGCGGCGACAGCCTGACCTTGCGGCCCGAGGGCACGGCCGGTGTCTGCCGGGCGCTGGTCACCAATGGGTTGACCCAGTCGCTGCCGCAGAAGGTATTCTACGCCGGCCCCATGTTCCGGTACGAACGTCCGCAGAAAGGCCGCTACCGGCAGTTTCACCAAATCGGCATGGAGCTGATTGGCCCGGCCGAACCGCTGGCGGACGCCGAGGTGATTGCTTGCGGCTGGGACATCCTGCGTGCGCTGAACGTCGCGGACGACACCGTGCTGGAACTGAATACCCTGGGTGACGCGGAGAGCCGTCAGGCCTATCGCGAGTCGCTGGTCGCCTATTTCACCGCCCACCAAAGTGGTTTGTCCAAGGACAGTCTGGCGCGGCTGGAACGAAATCCGATGCGCATTCTGGACAGCAAGGACGAGGCCGACCGCCGTCTGGTCGCGAACGCCCCGACGATCGCGCCGTTTCTCACGCAAGCCGCCGGCACGTTCTACGCCCGGCTTCAGGAACATCTGGGGCGTCTCGGCGTGCCCTTCCGGGAGAATCCGCGCATTGTCCGGGGCCTGGATTACTATGGCCACACGGCGTTCGAGTTCGTCACGAACAAGTTGGGCGCGCAGGGGACGGTGATGGCTGGCGGGCGCTATGACGGTCTGGTCGCGGAAATGGGTGGCCCGCCGACACCCGCGGTGGGCTGGGCCGCGGGGATCGAGCGGTTGGCCATGTTGATGGACGCCGCGCCCGGCACCACCGCGCCAGTCGCGGTCGTGCCGATTGGCGATGCCGCCGAGGCAGCGGCCCTGGGCGTGCTGCAGACATTGCGCACCGCTGGAATCCGCGCGGAAATGGCCTATCGCGGCAATCTTCGCCGCCGGATGGAGCGCGCCAATCGGATTGGCGCGCGCGCCGCGGTGATCCTGGGAGAGGACGACATCGCGAGGAACGTCGCGCAGGTGAAAGATCTGGTGACGGGTACGCAAACCGAAGTCGCCATCCTGGACGTCGCCACCCACGTTCGATGAGCTTTTCCCTGACACTCGATAAGATCGTGGCACGCGCGGAGGAATTGCGCGCGATGCTCACCGATGGTTTGACGGGCGAGGCCTATGTGAAGGCGTCCCGTGAACTTTCGGAAATCGAACCCGTCGTTACGCGCATCGGCGACTTGCGCGCGGCCGAACGCGCGCGGGAGGAAGCGGAGGCGTTGCTGGACGATCCAGAAATGCGTGACCTGGCCGAAGCGGAATTGCGGGACCTGAAGGACCTTGTTCCCAAGCTGGTGCGAGAGTTGCAAATCGCTTTGCTACCGAAAGATGCAGCAGACGAACGGGCCGCTATTTTGGAAATACGCCCCGCGGCGGGCGGAGACGAAGCGGGGTTGTTCGCCGCTGAACTGTTCGGAATGTATCAAAAATACGCCCAGTTTCGCGGCTGGCGGTTTGAAATTCTGGAATACGGAGACACCGAATTAGGCGGCTTGAAGGAAGCCACCGCCGAAATCGTTGGCCGTGGTGTGTTCGCGCGGTTGAAGTATGAATCCGGCGTTCACCGGGTGCAACGCGTGCCAACCACTGAAAGTCAGGGTCGTATTCATACATCAACGGTAACAGTTGCCGTTCTTCCAGAAGCAGAAGATGTGGACGTACGGATTGATGAGGGTGATCTTCGAATCGACGTCTACCGGGCGTCCGGCGCTGGCGGTCAGCATGTGAACAAGACCGAGAGCGCGGTGCGGATCACACACATCCCCTCTGGTATCGTTGTCGCGATGCAGGAGGAAAAGAGTCAGCACAAGAACCGTGCCAAGGCGATGAAGATCCTGCGGGCCCGGTTGTACGAACAGCAGCGGGCGACGCTCCACGCGGCACGTGCGGCCGATCGAAAGTCACAGGTGGGAACGGGAGACAGAAGCGAAAGAATACGCACTTATAATTTCCCCCAGGGGCGCGTTTCGGATCACCGGATTAATATGACGTTGCATAAAATAGACCGGATTATACAAGGTGAACTGGATGATTTTATTGATGCGCTGACCGCCGAGGACCAGGCGGCTTTACTGGCCGCGCACGAAAAAACCGCGTAACAGCATTCTACTCAGGGCGCCCTGAGTTGAGCAGTTATCCTTTCAGGGGGCAGCAGTTCTCATTATGGCTCCCGGCCTTGCTTCATCGTCATCCTCCGGCCACGCATCATTGTCATCCTCCGGCTTGACCGGAGGATCCGTGGCAGCACAAACCTTTGAAAACGCGTTGGTACCGTCGACAGACCGAACCGCGTCATCATCTTCCGGTCAAGCCGGAAGATGATGACGCGGGTGGCCGGCCGTCAAAATAAGAACCGCGGTTCAGGGTGGCACCTGGATAGCCTTCCTGGTCCCGCTATGGCCGGCCACGGGACTTGTTGGCCGCCCTTGGGCCGTGCCACGCCGGCCGTGATCTCCCGCCATGCTTGTGCCATACTGTAACAACCCAGTGTTGGCACTTGCAAAGTCCCCGGACTGGACGTAGTTAGGGAGCAAGCGTTGGCCGCGATTCGTCCCGGCCTGTTCTGATCGGTTGGGATTAGCGTGAAATAAGTGAAAAGCAGAAGCTGTTCTGTCGTGACCTTCCACGGCCTAGCCCGTGACCGCATGGGCGGTCCAGGCGGCGTATCGTGTCTATAACCCGCGTTACACATTCCGTTGCCGAGTGTGCCACCGCGGGATCGATGATCCCGACATCAGGAACCTGCGTCACGCCAATGCCGATTATTCGTTGTATAGGTGGTTAATTTGTCAGACTCGGGTAAACTTCGCCTTGATTCCCAGCTCAGCCGTGGGGCCGCGTCACCCGAATTGGCACAGCCGCTGGATGCGCCCCAGCCAGATATTGCCTTGCCGGATGAAGCCGAGGCCGCGATGCGCCGCGCGCTTGGCCTGCATGGGGACGGACCGCCTCGCCAACGCATGGAAACGGACCAGCCCCAGTCGGGCGCGCGGTCCATGGACCGTTTTGGGCCCGGCCTGCATCGGCGGCGCTTCGTACAGGACGGTGACGTCCCGGTCACCGTGATGCGGAGAGACTCCGCCTCGGGCGCTATCGCGGTCCGCGACAGCCAGGCCGGACCAACGTCCAGCCGCCTGCAGCGGGTCGAAGCCGCGCTTCAAGCGGAAACCGCGGCTAAGACATTGGCGGAACGGGCCCTGGCCGACGCACAGACGGTCGTTCGCGATCTCCAGACCAAGATCGGCCACGCTGAACTGGCCAGCCGGGAAGCCGTCGAAAGAATGCGGCGCGAGCTGGAGGCTGTCGCCGCCGAGCGTTCAATCACCGCCGAGCGGGAAGCCAAGCTACGCGACGCGGAAGAGCGCGCCGAAATGGCCGAGGAAGCCTATCATAAGGTTCAGACGGAGCTGACCGCCGAGCGCGGCGCGCGGCGCGTGGCCGAACGCGCGCTTCGGGAAGCCACCGCCGCGCGGGAACACGCCGAAACGTTGGTTCGGGCTTTGACCACCGCGCCGGAACCGGAACCCGCCCCGCTGGAACGTATCGTGGAAGGCGCCGTGGAACCAGCCGCTCCGGCCGAGCCCGCGACCCGGGGCCGGCGTCCGCGCGCCGCCGTTGTGCCGGTGGAGGCCGAGCCAGAACCGGTCAAGTGGTGGCTGATGACAAAGCCGGGTGCCAAACGCAAATAGCGTATTCCTGATCCGGCGGGCCGCGTGACGGCTTAATACCAGCAGCCGTAACCACTGACTCTCGGGCACAATGGCACGATCGTTCTCGTGAGTGACAGGTCGTCATCCTCGTTCGTGACCCGTCGTAATCCTCATGCGTGACACTTCGCCATCGTCGTCGTGACCCGTCGTCGTCCCCGTTCGTGAGCGTCGTCTCCCGTGTCATCCTCGTGCGTGACACGAGGATCCCAGTCGGCACGAGTGTCTGCGATCACGGATAAAACCCAGGGCCATTACCAACGCGGATACTCGGAACAAGTCCGAGTATGACGGTTTCATTTGCCCCGCGAAGCGTTATCGCCCCGCGACGCGTTATCGCCCCGCGACGCGTTATTGCCCCGCGACGCGTTATTGGCCGGCGACCCGTAACCGGCCGGCAACCCGCAACCGGCCGGCGGCGTGTGAATGGCGCGGCCGGTTGTTATAAGAGCGGGCTGCGGATCAGGCCTTCTTCTCCCAGCCACGCTCGCCCTGTTGCCAGTAGGTTAACGTGTGACCCGCGTCACGGGCGGCCTTCCAGCGGTGGCGCGCGGCCACGACCGCGGTTTCATCGTTGCCGTCAAACAGATCGAAGACACGGGCGAATCCCGCCATGGCGGTTGTTTCCGCGCCATCGAGCAAGAACAGAAATCGCGCGCCGTTCCCCGCGCCGGCGTCGTCCAACCCCGCGCCCGCTGGCGCGGCCGTCAGTAAAATGGGCTGTAAATCGGGATCGCCGTCGGCCAATGATCCGTGCGGCAGCCAGTCCGGCTCTGGGCACTCCCAAAGCACCTTGTCGAAATAGACCACCCGGTCTTCGGTCCGGCAAAGAACCAAAGCCCGTTCGCCCGCCTGTAACGTGCGGCCCAGAAGACGGGGCAGAGCCTGTTCGGCCCCGCTTCTGGTAAGGTGATAGAAGCCTATATCCGCCACGGTGGTCAGGTCTCGTAATGTTCCGCTACCAGGCGATCCAGCAGCCGCACGCCAAACGCGGTGGCGCCCTTCGGAACGCAAGCGGACCCCTTGGTGCTCCAGGCCATGCCGGCGATGTCCAGATGCACCCATGGCTTGCCGTTGGTGAAGCGCTGGATGAAATGCGCGGCGGTGATCGATCCGCCCGGACGGCCGCCAACATTCTTCATGTCCGCGATCTCGGACTTGATCTGCTTGTCGTAGGCATCATCCAATGGCATCCGCCACACCCGCTCCCCAGTCGATTGCCCAACCTTCGCCAGGGTCTCGGCCAGCGCGTCGTCGTTAGAGAACATGCCGGCGAATTCGTGCCCGAGACCTACAATAATCGCGCCCGTCAGGGTCGCGAGATCGATCATGAATTTCGGATCGAATTTTTCTTGAGCGTACCAAATCACGTCGGCCAGGACAAGTCGTCCCTCGGCATCGGTGTTGATGACCTCGATCGTTTGTCCAGAGTAGCTTTTTACCACATCGCCGGGCCGCTGCGCCGTGCCGGACGGCATGTTCTCCACCAGGCCGACAAGGCCAACCGCGTCCACCTTCGCCTTGCGGCCCGCCAGGGCGGCCATCAAGCCAATGACGGCCCCGGCGCCAGCCATGTCCCACTTCATGTCTTCCATGCCGCCCGCCGGCTTGATGCTGATGCCGCCGGTATCGAAGGTCACACCCTTGCCGATGAAGGCTAGGGGCTTTTCTTTTCCCTTCTTGCCACCAGGGGCGCCATGCCACTGCATGACCACCATCCGGGGTTCGGCGGCGCTACCCTGGGACACGCCCAGCAGCGCGCCGAAGCCGAGCTTTCCCATCTCCTTCGGCCCCAGCACCTCCACTTTCAGGCCGAGCTTCGTCAGCTCCTTGCACCGGTCCGCCATTTCCGCCGGATGCAGGACGTTGGGCGGCTCACTGACCAGATCGCGGGTGAGGAAGATGCCATCAGCGACCGCGCTCGCGGAGTCCCAGGCGGTCTTGGCCTTCGCGGCGTCGGAGGTCAGCAGCGTCAGTTTTTCCAGCTTCGGCTTGTCCTCCGCCTTCTCTTTCGTCCGGTAGCGGTCGAAGCGATAGGCGCGCAGCGTCGCGCCGAATGCGATCTCGGCGGCCTGTTCGCCGCTCAGCGCGCCAGCGGCGACGGCGGCGGCCGATTCTCGCGCCAGGGCGGCCACCGCGGTGCCACCCGCTTCCTGCAAGATCGTGGTGGTCAGGGCCTCGGGCTTGCCGAGGCCAATGGCCAGGACGCGGGACAAGCCAGCGCCGGGCGCCAGGATCAGGCAGGTCTTGCCCTTGCTGCCCTTGAACTCCGCGACGTCAAAGGCCCGGTCGATCGCCCCGCCGGTTGCCTCATCGGCCTGTTGCCAGAGGCCAGAGGCCTCCTCGCCCTCATGCACCAGCAGCACGAGCGCACCGGATTTCGGCAAGGCTGGTCTGGCGAAGGCGATATCGAGCATGGCGCGGGGTTCCCAGTAGGTTGTGTGTCCGCCGGGACTGTAACCATGGACGCGGGGGTTTGCCATGCCACTTGCAAGGGTTATGCACACGTCATGACCGAAATCCTGGCAGCGGACCCATCCGGCCTCGCCCGCGCCGCCACGCTGTTGCGTGAAGGCGCGCTGGTGGCGTTTGGCACGGAGACGGTCTACGGGCTGGGCGCGGACGCCACAAACGCGGAAGCGGTGGCGGGCATATTCGCCGCCAAGGGACGCCCGCGATTCAATCCATTGATTTCCCACTATTCGGACGCGGACGCGGCCTTCGCTCATGGGGTTCCGAATCCACTGGCGATCAGGCTCGCCCAGGCGTTCTGGCCGGGCCCGCTGACGATGGTATTGGCACGGCGCGCCAATTGTCCGGTGGCGCTGCTGACCGGGGCCGGTCTGGACACACTCGCGGTGCGGGTTCCCGCTCATCGCGACGCACAGGCCTTGTTGCGCGCCGTCCGGCGGCCCGTCGCCGCGCCGTCCGCCAACCGGTCCGGCCGGATCAGCCCGACGACACCGGACGATGTGCTGGACGAGCTGGAGGGCCGAATCGCGGCGATCCTGGACTCCGGCCCGTGCGCTGTGGGGGTTGAGTCGACCGTGCTGGACCTGAGCGGCGCGCGTCCGGTGCTGCTGCGCTTGGGCGGCGTCACGGTTGAAGACATCGAGGCGGTGATTGGGGGGCCGGTCGTCCGGGGCGCCGCGATCCTGGGGCCCGGCGCGCGATCACCGGGCATGCAGGAATCCCACTACGCCCCTTCGTTGCCCGTGCGCCTGAACGCAGGCGAGATCTTTCCGCATGAGGCATTGCTGGCGTTTGGTCCACCGCTGTCTGGAGATGGCGTTGTCTTCAGTCTCAGTGAGAGCGAAGACCTGACCGCGGCGGCGGCGCGCCTGTTCACCGGCCTGCGCTGGCTGGACCGCGAAGGCGCCAAGCGTGGGTTAGGCGGGATCGCGGTGATGCCGATTCCTGAAACAGGTCTTGGGCTGGCGATCAACGACCGGCTTCGCCGCGCCGCGGCGCCCCGGCCGGGCTACTGATAAGCCGCCGTCAGGTAATCAACGATCGCCTTGGCATCCGGTTCGGCGATCGGCGCCTTGTAGACGTTGATCATCTTGGTGACCTCCGCCTGCCAGAACGCCTTGCCGAACGCCTGTCCGCGCGGTTGGGTGTTAATGTAATCGGCCGAGTGGCAGGCGCCGCAATTCGCCTCCGCCGTTTCCAACCCCGGGGCTTTCCGCAGGGCGGCGGTTTCCTCCGGCGGATCGTATGGCACCGGCGCGGCGATGAGGGCCGCGGGCATCATCCCCAGTCCCAGGGCGAGAACCACATGGGCGAATGGACCGCGAATGGGCATTTGAGTTCTCCTCATGCCGCGACAATCCGCGTGGTTTCAATAACATTGCGCATATATCCGGCCGGGTTCCATAGCGGTTCCAGCGGCTGCGACTGGCCGATACGGTTCACCGCGCGGACCTTGAGTTCGTGGGTACCAGCGGGCAGTTTGACGGTGGTTTGCCACTCCCGGAACGAATAGCGGCCGAGATCGGTGCCCAGCCGGGTGGCGGTCCAGGTTCGCCCGCCATCCGCCGACAGAATGACATCCGTGATGCCGTGACCGCCGTCGAATGCGATCCCCTTCACCGTGGTCTCGGTGCCCGCCTTGATCGTCGCGCCATCGGCGTGGCTGGTGATGAACGAACGGACGTTCAGGCGACTGATGGGAATGCTCGCGGTGACCTTTCCGCCGGGCTCGACACACGCGCAATCGGCGTCCGGAATCCGATAGGCCGTTTTCATCCAGAAGCCATCGAACACAGTATTAATGACAGTGATTTCGTTCAGGTGCTTGAGCCAGTACGTGCCATAATACCCAGGAACCACCAAGCGTATAGGAAACCCATTGAGGATCGGCAACGGCGCACCATTCATTTGATACGCGACCAGCACTTCGCCGTCGCGCGCGTGGTCGATATCCAGCGCCTTCACGAAATCCGGTGTTTCCGGTATGGCCGGACCATCGGCTCCGTTGAACGTGACCTGCCGTGCCCCCGCCTGAACACCGGCCTTGTCGAGCAGGGCTTTCAGCGGCACGCCCTTCCATCGCGCGTTGCCCATGGAACCATTGGCGACCTGGCCACCCGGCACGCGCGGATTAAAGAACCCTCGGCTGTTGCCCGAGCACTGC
>Ga0302322_100003872_pt1 | contig 12932 bp, 7 predicted proteins | sample Fen_T0_2_FD_203757 | JGI IMG/M metagenome (GOLD analysis project Ga0302322, IMG submission 203757) | Peat permafrost microbial communities from Stordalen Mire near Abisko, Sweden - Fen_T0_2 | ecosystem: Environmental > Terrestrial > Soil > Wetlands > Permafrost | place: Sweden: Abisko...
TAGGCGTGCCTGGACAAGGTGTTATGATAAGCCTCCATCCGCTGTTCAGGCACCTTTTGCCACTCGTCCCAGTCTGAAAAAGGTACCTGCAAAAACACAACCAGGGAATTGATTTTGATATATTTGGCGTCGCCGCCGCCCCAGTAACTTTGTAAAGTTTTACCGCTTACCCAGTTAAAAACCCGGTATTCGCCAAGATTGCCGATATATTTAATAAAATCGTACAGGTGGCTGCAACGCAGGGTACGCAATTGCTTTTCAAGATTTTGTTTGCCGATGATCAGGTTCATTTCCACCAGGTCGGGGTTGGCCAGTACCTCTCTGCTGATCTGCTTATTGATCACTTTGGCAACCAGGTTAAATTGCGTGCGGGTAAAATTGTCCCACTTATTCCCTTTATTTTTATTGTTTAATGCGGCAATAATGGCCTGATGCCCTTCAATAGCGGTTTTTAACTTTTCGGATAACTGCATAGTATAATTTGATGCTTTTTGTTTAGGTTGAGTTTTGCGACACATCAACGATAATTACACCCCCCCTCTTTACCGCCAATGCATACCAGCAGTTTGACTCGTGCTCCTGGCTATCGGCGGGCTCCGCAGGCTGCTCCCCACATTGCTTCATCTAAATACCGTTAAAATGTCTTGGCACGTGGCAATTGTGCCATTTTTACTTCAAAAGGCAAAAAACAGACCCCGCGCAAACATGGCCAAATCCTTTAAACATTTGTCAAAAATTTGACCTATAAATATACTTAAATTTGACTTACTATAAAGCATTGTAAATCAAATAGAAAACTTTTTTTATCAAATTTAATATGACTTATATTTATACTCATTTGACTTATTGATATTTAGTTAAAAAATATTTCATGCATTTAATTTGTTAACGCATGGTTTATTTCCAGGATAAAAAAGATGTTTTTACAGTAAAGAAGGATCAATAAAAAGAAGGACGTCACCGAAAAACCCGTTTATCATCACTCAAAAAAATAGAATTTAAAACACTAAACTGCATTCTATGAAGAAAAACTTACGCTTACTTACCTTTGTATTATCCCTTTTTCTGTGTTGTGTGGCGCCGCGGACGGCGGTGGCACAAACCCACATTTTAAAAGGGATAGTAGTTGATTCGCAGGGAGAGCCGTTGCCCGGCGTATCCGTTATCATCCGGGGGACAAACCTGGGCGTTACCACTGCTACCGATGGCAGTTTTTCATTAACACTTAAAGGCGAAAGCAATGCGCTTGTACTTTCATTTATCGGGTTTGAAAAAAAGACCGTAGAAGTGAAATCGGAAACAACTATTCGCATCACGATGGTCGAATCAAAAGCCGAACTGAGGGAAGTAGTGGTAGTTGGTTACGGCAGTCAGAAAAAAAGTGAAGTTACCGGCGCAATATCCTCCATCAAGAACAAGGAATTTAAAGACCAGCCAGTATCCAACCTGGCCGCCAGTGTTGAAGGCAAGCTGTCGGGCGTAAACGTAACACAACCCTCAGGAACGCCCGGCGCCGGTTTGCTGGTGAGTATCCGCGGCGCACAAAACCCATTATACGTTGTTGACGGCGTACCCATGGAAAGCGAAAGCAATTCATCATTGGGAACATCTTACAACCTTACCGGGCAATCGGTAGGCAGCGGCCAGAATATCAGTTCTATTTCGGATATCAATCCGGATGATATCGAATCCATTGAAATTCTGAAAGATGCCGCGAAAGCCATTTATGGTTCGCGGGCGGCAAACGGCGTGGTGCTGATTACCACCAAACGTGGCAAGGCAGGCCAAACGACGCTTGATTTTAATATGAACATCGGCACCCAGAAGGTGGGGAAAGAAATCCCGTTTTTAAGTTCGCGGCAATTTTACAACCTCACCAATACGGCCATTCAAAATGATATCTGGATCTACCACAACGATATTGCCACCAATAACCCAAACCCGCATTTTTCGCTGTCGGATATGCAGTCCGTAGGTATTGTTGATGCGAATGGCAATGCCATTCCAAACCCGGCGGCACCCTATTATGATTTAAAAAGCCGCATCAACACCAATTGGGAAGACGCCATCTTCCGCACAGCCCCGGTTGTGAATTACGAGTTATCGGCCCGCGGCGGAACAGATAAAACAAAGTTTTTTGTCGGCGGCAGCTATTACGATCAAGACGGGATCATCATTAATAATTATTACCGGCGCTATAATGTTCGCGCTAATATTGATAACCAGGCAACCGACAGGTTATCGTTTGGCTTAAATACAAGCGCATCCCATTCGGACGATAAACGCAGTTTTAATGATAACACTTACACCGGCATTGTAACCAATGCGCTGGGGGCATCGCCCCTAATGCCGGTTTATTCGTCGCCGGGTGTATATGCTGATTTTACCCAATACCAGGCTTACTGGCTGTCGGATAACCCTGTAAAATCGGCCAAAGAGATCAATGCGCATACCTATACCGACAGGTTTATTTCTTCATTATTTGCGGAATACAAGATCATGAAGGATCTGAAGTTCAAATCCACATGGTCTATCGACTATAACGACGTAAGCGACAACCAGTTTTTTTCGGCGCTCACGGTTGATGCACAGGCGGTTGGCGGCAAGCTTTTATTGGGCGAATCAAAAACCCTCACCTGGCTGAACGAGAACACGTTCAATTACCAGCACCAGTTCGGAAAAAGCAATTTAACCTTGCTGGCCGGTTATTCGCAGCAGCAAAGTAAAATTGAACTTTCGCAGGGCGGAGGAGAAGGTTTCCCCGCAACCGGCGGCGTTCAAAATATCAACAATGCGGCTACGCCCATAGTGGTTATTATTCCGTACCCACTGGTTTATGATGCACTACGCTCATTCATCTCGCGTGCAAATTATAGCTATGACGAAAAATATCTCCTGTCCTTTATTATGCGCGCCGATGGTTCATCAAAATTTGCTCCCGGGCACCAATGGGGTTATTTCCCTTCAGCCTCCCTCGGCTGGAATATAGGCAACGAAAGTTTTTTACAGGACAATAAAAATGTCAATTCGTTAAAATTGCGGGCCAGCTACGGTTTATCCGGCGACCAGGACAATGTTCCTTCCTACCAGGATTATGCCTATTGGGGAGCTGCGAAATATAATGGCGATGCAGGTTTTGTGCCTTACAATATTTTAGGCCCGGCGCCGCTTACCTGGCAAACCAATAAAACGTTTAATGTTGGCGCCGATTTCGAATTATTCAATCACTTTATTAATGGTTCGGTTGAATACTTTATCTCCGATGAAACAAAATTATTGAACCAGGAGCAGATCCCCGGCACCACAGGCTTTCAATGGGCCTACGCCAACTCCGGTAAAATTGAAGACAAAGGATTGGAGATCCAGCTGAATACCAATAATATTAAAAACAGGAACTTTACCTGGACAAGCGCTTTTAATATCTCGTTCCTTAAAAATACCATTAAGTCGCTGGCTGTTGATAATCAATATATAAGTTCGTATAACGACCAGTCGCCTACAAACATCTTAAAAGTCGGGCAGCCGGTTGGTACTTTTATCGGTGTGCGTTTTGCAGGTGTCGATCCGGCTAACGGCGATGCCCTGTATTACGCAGCAGACGGCACCAAAGAACGGGCCGACCAGGTTAACTTTACCCGTGATGCTACCGTGATCGGTAATGCCCGGCCAAAATTTTTCGGAGGCTTTACCAATGAGTTTAAATACAAGCAATTTGATGCGCTGATCTCTACCCAATTTACTTACGGAAACAAAGTATTTAACCTGATCCGTACCACTTACGAAAGCCTCGGATGGAGCAGTGGTTCCACACCCGGCGGCGCGTACCTGGGCGGGGTTTATGCCAATAACGATACCAGGGTGTTAGGCGCATGGTCGCACCCGGGCCAGGTAACCAATATCCCGCGGCCTTCGTTTTTGCTGCAAAACTATTTCCCAAATTCAGATGAGTTCCTGGAGAATGGCTCATTCTTTAAGGTCCGCACCGTAAACATCGGCTATACCCTTAGCAAAACAAAATATTTTAACAGTATCAGGTTCTATGTTCAGGCCGAAAACTTATTAACCATATCAAACTATATCGGTTTCGATCCGGAAGTAAGTTCAACCGGCGGTGGAAACCCGGAAACTGCGGGCATCGACTACGCGGCTTACCCGCCTGCCCGCACATTTAGTTTAGGCATTGATGTTAAATTTTAATAAAAAGTACAATGATGAAATCAATCCATATAGCTTTTATTAGTTTAATCGCGGCATCAGTAATAATGATAAGCAGTTGTGTTAAGCTAAAGCAAATGTCGCCGACAGCAGTACAAGCCTCTCAGCTTTTTAAAGACTCAACCGGGCTTTCGTCAGCGGTGGTTGGCATGTACAGCACTTTGGAGGTACAGGATTATTACGGCGCAAATTACCCAATGATGTGCGACCTGAACAGCGATAACGGTGTCGCCGGCGGTTATAATAACACGTCGCTAAATGAGTTTGGCTCCTATAACGTTACCTCGTCCAATATTTTTATCCAGAATACGTATGTGGCGATCTATAAAACCATTGCTACCGCCAATGCCATTTTAGCGGGTGAAAGCACCGTTACCGGGGCCTCGCAGCAATACCTCAATTCAGTAAAAGGCCAGGCCTTAGCCCTCCGGGCCCTGGGGCATTTTGATTTGCTCCGCGCTTTCGGTTATCACTGGGATCTGACTTCGCCTTTTGGCATTCCGGTGGTGACTACCGTACAAAACAGTACCAGCATAGTGCCGCGCAGCACCGTAGCCGCTACTTATGCCGCTATTATTGCCGATCTGCAACAGGCTGCCACTTTATTAAAAAGCAATACCGACCGCAATCCCAATTATATAAATCCGGCCATTGTAAGCGCCCTGCTGGCGCGCGTTTATTTGTACGAAAAAGATTATACCAACGCCGCTAAATACGCTACTTTGGTAATTAATGACGGCGCTTACGCGGTACTGGATAAAGACAATTTTACCAATATTTATACCTCGCATAACAGCAAGGAATCTGTTTTTGAACTGCCGTTTAACCAGCAGAACCAAAGCGAATATAACGCCACTACCTATGCCCGCCCGGATGCGGCTTCGACGGAGGTTTTATTTCTTTTAAACCCCGATCTGCAGGTGTTTTTTGAAAACCGGTCCGGCGACCTGCGCTATAACCTGGTGGATACGCTCAATCCTAACGGTTATCTGCGTACGCTTAAATACAGCAGCGACATCAAGCAAAAGGATAATTCGGCGCTGGTGATCCGTATTTCGGAATTGTACCTGATCAGGGCCGAAGCGTTAGGGCGCACACAGGGGCTTGCCGATGTAAATATGATCAGGACCAATCGCGGCTTATCAGCATTAACCAGCGCAGATGTGCCTGATGACGCTACTTATGCCCGGGTAGTGTCTGACGAGAACCGCGCGGAATTCAACTTTGAAGGGCACCGTTATTTCGACCTGGCGCGCACCGGGCAGGTGATAAATGTATTAACGCCCTTAACCAGTTTAACGGTAACTACGGCTAACTCGTGCTACCCGATACCATTAAGAGAGATCAGCGCAACCGGCGGAACAGTAGTTCAAAACCCGGGATACTGATTAATTATTGAATTAGTGAATTATTGAATAAACATGGGATAGCTAAAATTTTATCTGCGCATTAAAAGCTCGTCGACAAACGTTTTAGCCTGCTAATGGAATATCCCCCAAAATTCAAACTTATTCAAAATCAGTAATTCAATAATTCAACAACTCAATAATTATAAAAACATGGCACATTACCCCATTGCCCGTTTATTAAGATCAGCCTTCCGGTCTGCGGTTAGCGAAGACCGGCAAGCAACCGAATTGTTTAATGAATATAATGACAGCCGCCGGAAGTTTTTAAAACAAATGGCCCTGGCAGCCGGCGCAGCTGCGCTTACGCCGGGCATGCTGAGCCTGGCTTCCTGCGGAAAAAGCGAAGACAGCATTGCCATTATAGGCGCCGGGATAGCCGGGTTAAATGCTGCATACCAGTTACAAAAAAAGGACCTGAGGTCGACTATTTATGAAGCCTCCGACCGGATTGGCGGGCGTATGTTTACTTTGCGTGACGAATTTGGGAAAGGTATTACCACCGATATTGGCGGTGAATTTGTTGATATTACCCATGCGGATATCCTTGAACTGGTAAACGAACTCGGTTTGTCGTTATATGATTTGAGGAAAGATGAACTTGCGCGTAAAACCTTTTATTTTGGCGGTAAATTTTACAACGAAGATGATTTAAAGGCGGCTATAAAACCTTTTGTTGTGCAACTAATGAAGGACGTTAAATCGTTACCAACCATTATCAGCTATAAAACGGCGGCTCAATTTGAGCACCTCGACAGGCAATCCATTACCGGCTACCTTACATCCATCGGCATAAAAGGCTGGTTGTTTGATTTTTTAAATGTTACGCTAACCCGCGAATATGGCATGGAGGCTTCCATCCAGTCGGCAGTAAACTTCCTGATCATGTTTGAAGCGCCTAAGGAAGAGGAGAAGGGATACGAACTGTTTGGTTCGGATCATGAAGTGTTTAAGATAAAAGGCGGCAGCGGCGCATTAACCAACGCAGTTTATCAAAAGATAAAAGGCGCGGTAAAAACAGGCTGCACACTGAAAGCAATCACTAAAGCCGACGACAAGGGTTATAACCTTGAGTTCGATAACCAGGGAACGGTAGCCACCATTCACGCCGATCATGTGATCATTGCCATCCCCTTCACCATGCTCCGGCTGGTTAAAATCAACATCGCTTTCCCGGCAGGAAAATTAAAATGCATCAACGAAATTGGTTATGGCAACAGTTGTAAATTTATCGTTGGCGTTAATAACGGCAAGCCGTGGCGAAACCACAGGCAGCAGGGCTATACGTTTACCGACCTGTTTTTTGGCTGCGGATGGGACAGCAGCCAGATGCAATCGGATGCCGAAGGCAGCTTTACAGTTTTTGGCGGCGGGGATTTTAGCGACAAGGTAAAAGCGGCCAGCCTGGACGAGCTAAAAAATAAAATCATTCCCGAACTGAACACGATATTCTCCGGAATGGATAAGGCGTATACAGGTAAAAACACCAAATTCTGCTGGAGCGAAAATCCTTATTCAAAGGCAGCGTACAGCTCGTTTAAAACCGGCCAGTGGAGCACCCTGGCAGGTTGGGAGGCCGTGCCTGTTGAAGAAATATATTTTGCAGGAGAACACGTAAGCCGCGACTTTCAGGGTTATATGAATGGCGGCGCACAAACAGGCAGGGTAGCGGCAGAAACGCTGATGAAGTCATTGGCAGGGAATAGGTGAGTTGTGAGTAGTGAGTTGTGAGTAGTAAGTTGTGACAGGTTGGAACATAAAATCGATGAAATCAAAAGAAATAAATCGGTGTAATCAATTATATAAAATCGGTGAAATCTCAAAAATGAAATCAAAAAAAACAGAAATATTAGCGAGAAGGAAGCAGTTTGTGCCGGATGCCATAGGCATATTTAATCCGTCGACTGCGGTGAGCGCAAAAGATGCGGTGATCATTGATGCAGATGGGCAGGAAATGATCGATTTTGCGGGCGGGATCGGTGTAGTAAATGCCGGCCATTGCCCGGAGCCTGTTGTTAAAGCAATTGCCGACCAGGCCGCAAAGCTGATCCATTGCAGCTTCAATGTGGCTACCTACGAGTTGTATATGCAGCTTGCCGAAAAACTGGTGAGCCTGTTCCCTCATGGTGATCATACCAAAGTGATGCTCACTAACTCGGGCGCCGAAAGTGTAGAGAACGCTATCAAAATAGCCCGCCAGGCAACCGGCAGGCCTGCCGTCATTTGTTATGGCGGCGCTTTTCACGGGCGTACCATGATGAGTATGACGCTTACTTCCAAAGTGGATTACAAACTGGGTTGCGGCCCATTTGCACCGGAAGTTTACCGGATTCCTTTCCCGGATTATTACCATGACCCGCGCGGGGCCAACCCGGATGAGTTTTCGGACCATCACCTGCGCGAGCTGGAAGACTTTTTCCATTCCAATGTACCGGCCTCACAGGTAGCGGCCATTATTATAGAACCCGTACAAGGGGAAGGCGGCTTTAATGTCGTTCCCAAAAAATACCTGGAAGGCCTTCGGGCTGTTTGCGATAAGTATGGCATATTACTCATCCTGGATGAAGTACAAAGCGGTTTCGGGCGTACCGGTAAATGGGCGGCGTATCAGCATTATGATGTAACACCTGATCTCTCCACCTGGGCAAAAAGCATGGGTAGCGGTATGCCGATAGGTGCAGTAATCGGCAAAGCACATCTGATGGATGCCTGCAAACCTTCCACCATCGGCGGCACATACCCGGGCAACCCTGTTTGCTGCGCAGCTTCGCTGGCTACACTCGATTACATGGAGAAGATCGGCATCAATGCGCTTGGCGAAAAAGTGGGTGCCATCGTTAGGAAACGATTCAATAGCTTCAAAAAACAATTCAGCGCCATTGGCGATGTGCGCGGGCTCGGGGCCATGATGGCGTTTGAACTGGTAAAAAACAACGACCCGCATCAGCCGGATGCCGACCTGTGTAAAAAGCTCATCAGCTATTGCGCCGATCATGGCTTGATCGTCATCAATGCGGGTATCAACGGCAATATCATCAGGATTCTGAGCCCACTGGTGATTGAAGAAAGCTTGTTGAATAAAGGCCTTGATATAATAGAGGCCGGATTGGCTCATTTATACGGTGAACCTATTAACGAATCAAAAATGGAGATCAGTGATGTCAGCAAATAAGCAATTTATTAATGGAGTTTGGGTGGATGCCGTGGACGGGCGTGAAATCTCGTTGGTTAACCCGGCGACCGAAGAGGTGTTAAGCCGGATCAGTTTCGGGAATGAAAAGGATGCCGCTTTGGCCATCGATGCCGCAGAGGATGCCTTTAGAACCTGGGGCAAAACCAACCCTTACTATCGCGCCGAAATATTAAAAAAAACAGCTAATTATTTAAGGGAGAACCTTGAGCAGATAGCGCACGATATGGTGCTCGAAAGCGGGAAACCTTTATCAGAGGCCCGTGGCGAATGGGCGGTAGCTGCCAATCTATTTGAATGGTACGCCGAGGAAGGCAAACGCGCCTACGGCAAAGTGATCCCGACCAACCGGTCTGATAAACGAAGTTCCGTTATCCTGCAGCCCATGGGTGTTGTCGGAGTGATTACTGCCTGGAATTTCCCTGCCTATAACCCTGCCCGGGCCTGGGCAGCTGCATTGGCCGCCGGTTGTACCGTGGTAGCCAAACCATCGGAGGATACTCCCCTTTCGGCTTACCACTTGGTTAATGCACTTTCCGTTGCGGGCTTACCGGCAGGCGTACTGAACCTGGTTATTGCTGAAGCTTCGCCGGTGGGCGATGCCATGTTACATGATAAACGGGTTAAAAAAATCAGCTTTACCGGCAGTACGCGCGTTGGTAAAATATTAATGGATGGCGCCAGTCGTACCCATACCAAACTTTCGCTGGAACTGGGGGGCAATGCCCCGGTGATCATTTTTGATGATGTGGATGTGGACGAAGTTGCCAAAGCGGCCTCTATTGCCCGCTTCCGTAATAACGGCCAGGTTTGTGTTGCACCACAGCGGTTTTATATCCATAAAAATATTTACGACCAGTTTGCCGAATCGGTAAAAAAATATGTGTCCCTGCTAAAAGTAGGCGGCGGTTTTGAAGTGGGGGTAAATGTTGGCCCACTCATCACCGGTAAGCAACGCGACAGCGTGTTCGACCTGCTGGAGAAAACAAGGCTCGAATAGGCCGAAGTGCTTACCGGCGGTCACCGGCCGCTTCATTTGGATAAAGGTTTTTTTATTCAGCCTGCGGTAGTGGCCAATTTAAATCAGTCTTCCACGCTGGCGCGCCATGAAATATTTGGCCCCGTGCTGCCCTTGTTCAGGTTTGATGATTTGGAAGATGCCCTTCACAAGGCAAATGATACCGAATACGGCTTGGCGGCTTATGCCTTCACCAATAATTTAAAAACAGCCATCAAAGTGTCCGAAGGATTGGAATTTGGCATCGTGGGCATCAATGAATGGGCGCCGCACGGCACCGAATTGCCCTTTGGCGGCTGGAAATACAGTGGCCAGGGCCACGAAAGCGGCAGCGAAGGCCTGTATGAATATATGGAGAAGAAGTTGATCAGTATTGGAATAGGCCCTATATAAGCCCCCTCTAAATCTCCCCCGGTAGGGGAGACTTAAAAAAAATGGTGTTAAAAAAACATAAATTAACAATCGGGTTTACTCCAACAAAAAATTCAATAATTCACTAATTCAATAAATCACTAATTAAAACATGGCCTACGGCGCAATAGCATTAATTCCACCGGCAGTAGTAATTATACTGGCCATCAGGCAAAAAACCTCCTTCGAGCCCTTGCTGATCGGCTGTTTGGCCGGCTATGTTATTATTGGTTTGCACGACAAAAGCAACGTATTTACCAATTTCGTCAATTCGTTCGAAAAGGTATTGGGCGATAGTGCTTCGGTTTGGGTGATCCTCGTTTGCGGTTTATACGGATCGCTGATTGGTTTGATGGTACGCAGCGGCGGCACGATGAAATTTGGCGAGTGGGCCCTGACGAGGATAAAAACAAAAAGAAGTGCTTTAATGGGAGCCTGGGGTTTGGGCCTTTTTATTTTTTTGGACGATTACCTGAGTGCCCTTACCGTAGGCATTTCAATGCGGAAGATCACGGATGCATTTAAAATCCCCCGTGAAAAGCTGGCCTATATTGTGAATACTACTGCCCCGCCCTGGTGTGTAATTGTTCCCATTTCTACGTGGACCATCTTTATCGGCAGCATTCTTGAAAGTTCGCATGTGGCTGCAAAAGGCCAGGGGCTGGTAACTTATTGGAAAATGATCCCTTTCGTATCCTATGGTTATGTTTCGGTACTGCTTATCCCCTTATTTATTTACGGCGTACTGCCGTGGTTTGGTAAAATAAAAAAGGCCGATATCCGCGCAGAAGAAACCGGGCAGCTGACCGCATCCGAATTCAGCGAAACGGCTTCGCTGGATATCAGCACCATGAACCCCGAAAAGCCATCCAAAGTGATCTATTTTTTGTTACCCATCATTGTATTGCTTGCCGCGACTATCTTTTTTGATATCGATGCGCTAAAAGGCGTAATGGTGGCCGTAGCATTTACATTTCTTTATTATCTGCTGATCAGGCTCGGATCGTTCAGGCAATTATCCGAAACCATGTTCGGCGGGTTTAGCAGTATGCTTTATGCGCTCGCCATCTTAATGATGAGCTATCTGCTAAAGGATGTAAATGATAAGATGGGGCTTACCCAATATGTTTTACACGCAGCGTCGCCTTACCTGAATAAAGAGTTTTTACCGGTGATCGTTTTTGTTTCGCTGTCGCTGATCTCGCTCACCACTGGTTCATCATGGGGTTTATATGCCATTGCTATTCCGCTGGTAGTACCATTGGCACAGCATTTTGGTTCGAATGTGTTATTGAATTGCGGAGCGGTCATCAGCGCAGGCGTATTCGGCGCCAACGCCTGTTTGTATTCCGATGCCACGGTTTTAACTGCCCAAAGTACGGAGTGCAATAACCTGGATCATGGTTTATCGCAATTGCCATATGCCGCAATCGCCTTTGTTTTGTCATCAGTTGTTTACATCATAATGGGTTTTACCATCCGTTAAATAAAATATAACATGCATACCATCGTAAAAAACTATTGCATTACAACAAGTTCGGGCCTGGTGGTACAAAATACCTGGCCCGAACATGCAGCACAACTGGAAGATTTGCAGCGGGTAGTATTCCCTACGCTGGCAACCGATGAACTTATATTAAAAAAACATTATTTAAAGCACCTGGAGATATTTCCGGAAGGGCAATTTGTAATAACAGATAACGACAAGGTTATAGGTATGACCACCACTATGCGGAGTACGTTCGACCTGGCCAATCACCAGCATACCTTTAAGGAAACGATTGCAGGCGGCTGGATGACCAACCATGAACCCAAGGGCGACTGGCTATACGGCCTGGACATTGGCGTACACCCGGATTACCGGGGCCAGGGCCTGGCGCGGCTGCTGTACAGGGCGCGGCATACCATCGCACGGCAATTAGGCCTGAAAGGGCAGATCACCGTGGGCATGATGAGCGGCTACGGAAGGGTTAGTGCATCCGTAAGCGGGGCACAGTATTATGCCGAACTGGTAGAAGGCAAAAGAACGGATCCGACGATCACCCCGCAAATGAAGATAGGCTTTGAACCGCTGGCGCTCATTCATGATTACCTGAATGATCCGGTTTGCGGGAATTACGGGGTTTTGATAAAAATTGACGCAGCTAAGGAAGTGTAATGGAGAGACGCAATACTTTGCGTCTCTGATTTTGCACATCCAAATGACAGGATTAAAGATGGGATAGAGACGCAAAGTATTGCGTTTCTACAAAAAAAAATGAAAGAGAATATGTTTACAAAATAATACCATTAGAATCTTCCGGGCTTCCGGAACTAAACAATAACAACCATGTCGTTTATTAAATTAAAAACAGCATTGCCCGGCCCGAAGGGACTTGTGGCTTTGGAGAGAAGAAAAAATGCCTTACCGGCCGGCCTGGCAAAATCAACCGAAATAGTGGTTGACCGCGCACAAGGCGCATTGGTTTGGGATGTGGACGGTAACCAGTTGCTTGATTTTGCCGGCGGTATCGGGATGATTAATGTAGGGCACAGCAATGAGCCCGTTGTTAATGCCATAAAGGACCAGCTGGATAAATACATCCATACCTGCTCGCTGGTAACCACTATGGAACCCTATCTCGACCTGGCCGAACTGCTGAACGGTTTAACGCCCGGCGATTTCCCTAAAAAAACCCTGCTGGCCAATTCG
>Ga0302322_100003873_pt1 | contig 12931 bp, 10 predicted proteins | sample Fen_T0_2_FD_203757 | JGI IMG/M metagenome (GOLD analysis project Ga0302322, IMG submission 203757) | Peat permafrost microbial communities from Stordalen Mire near Abisko, Sweden - Fen_T0_2 | ecosystem: Environmental > Terrestrial > Soil > Wetlands > Permafrost | place: Sweden: Abisko...
GGCCATGCCCAGCAGGGCGCCGACCTGCGCCGGCGACTCGCCCTCCACCTGGGTGTGCCAGAGCACCGCCTGCCAGCGCTCGGGAAGCTTGGCGAACGCGGCGGCGATCATGCCGCTTTCCAGGTTGGCCAGCACCGGATCGTCCCCGACCACGGCGACGTCGTGCGCGGACATGTCCTCGGTGAACTGCAGGCGCTTGTCCTTGCGCGTCCGGTCGTAGGCGGTGTTGCGGACCGCGGTGAACAGGTAGGCGCGGAACGCGGTGTCCGGCCCCTTGCCCGCAAGTAGGTTGTCCAGCACGCGGGCGAAGGACTCCGACACCAGGTCGTCCGATTCCGCCGCGGACCGGGAGAACTGGCGCGCGAGGGTGGTCGCCGGACCGGCGTGCCGGCGGTACAACTCGCCGAAAGCCTCACGGTCCCCGGCCCGGACGCGCGAGATCAGCTCAGGGTCGCTGACGACGAAGTCGTCGCCATCCTGATCCGGCACGCCCGTCCCTCCCTGGCCCCGACGGCCTCGCCTGCGCGGCATCCGTCACGGTCGGCACCGCTCCGTGCCCCGGGGGCGCCCTGTCATTGTGTCGCACCGCGACGGGAATCGGCGTCATCCCGATCGCGCACGTCCACGAATGGGTTAAGCACCGATCGGGGCCGAAGGAAGCGCGGGAGTCCTCCCTCCCCCGAAACAGGCTGTTCGTGGCCCGGAAAAAATGTTGGCAAACCCGCGTGATGAGCGGCCGTGTTGTCCGTCTCACCCATATCAGCCCTGCGCCGCGGAGAGTGATCGCAGTTCAACCCGGAAGGTGGCAGGCGCCGAGGTCGGGACAGGAACAAGCTTGAGGAAGTGCCGACACGATGAGCCACCAGCAGTGATTCACCAGGAGGGCGGGCTCGCCGATGACTAGTACGCCGCTGACGCTGTCATTCGCCGCGGCCGAGGTCAGGCGCCGTTGGTATGCGGAATCGGCGTCCGCCGGCTGGGTCTTCGCCTCCGATTGGCACGACCCCGCAGTCGACGCCCTCTGCGAGGCGTGCCTACGGCAGGAAAACATCTGGGCACCGGCCGAACGCCTGGGGGTGGCCCGCGCCGCGTCGGGCGCCTCGTTGGGTGAGACCCTGGCTGACGTCGACGCGCTCACCGCGGTGCTGCCCGAGGTGCCGACAGATCTGCTCTACCGGGCGGTGTCGCTCGGCTGGGCGGACCGGATGTCGACGCCGACCGCGTCGGTCTTCGATCCGCTGACCGGACTCGTCTCGAAGGACTATCTGGCCACCCGGTTGGGCGAGGTCTACCGGGCCGCCGAGGTGGCCGGGTACCACGTGTCCACCCGTCACGCTCTCGTGGTGGTGCGTGTCGACCTTTCCGGTCGCCGCGGCTGGGACCGGCTGGCGCCGTTGATCCTGGCCGCAGACGCCCTGCGCACGGTCTTCGACGCCGGCCAGAGCTTGGCCAGGCTTTCCGACCAGATGGCGGTGGCGCTGACCGACCGCGACGACATGCTGGCTCGCCGGACGCAGCTGTGTGCCGGGCTTGTCACCGAACGGCTGGTCCAGGACCGCCCGGCCGGCCGAATCGAGCACCACCGCTGCACGCCGCTGCCTCGGGTGTGGATCGAGCAGCTGCCCGACTCTCAGGCCGCGGCGGTCGCCCTGATCAGCGAGTTGGGGCGATGAGGGGCACGTCACACCGACCACACGGCAGCACAACGAAGGGGCGCGCCGAGCGTCCCTTGTCGTAGAAGCCCCGGGGTGGGTGATCGGGCGCGTCAAGGGCGGGCGCCTGAGGCCGCCGCGGTGATCGACCCGAACCGGAACCGGAACACCCGGCCAACCGGCGGCGGGCCGATCACCGCGGAGGGCGGCCGGTACGCTGGCCCATCGTGGACCCCCGCACCGGCATGCCCCGAGTGGGAATGGTCGGTGGCGGGCAACTCGCGCGAATGACCCACCAGGCCGCGATCGCCCTCGGCCAGAGCCTGGCCGTGCTGTCGGTCTCCGACGAGGACTGCGCGGCGCTGGTCACCCCGGACGTGCAGATCGGCCACCACACCGACCTTGCGGCACTGCGCCGGTTCGGCGCCGACTGCGACGTCATCACCTTCGACCACGAACACGTCCCGACCGAGCACATCCGCGCGCTGGCCGCGGAGGGCCACGCCCTCTACCCGGGAGCGGATGCGCTGCAGTACGCACAGGACAAGTCGCTGATGCGGACCCGGCTGGCCGAGTCCGGAATCCCGGTCCCGCCGTTCGAGGTGGTGCCAGGGCCCGGCACGGCCACACCCGCGGTGCACAGCGCTGACGTCGCCATCCGGATCACCGCATTCGGCCGCACACATGGTTTTCCGGTGGTGGTGAAGACCGCACGCGGCGGCTACGACGGGCGCGGCGTGGTGATGGTGCCCGGCTTCGAGGAGGCAGCGTCCGCCGCCGCACAGCTGGCCGGCTCCGGCGCCCTGGTGCTGGAGGCATTCGTGCCCATGCGCCGGGAGCTGGCGGCGGTGATCGCACGCTCCCCGTTCGGCCAGGCAGCGGCCTGGCCGGTGGTGGAAACCGTTCAGCAGGAAGGCATCTGCATCGAGGTGATCGCTCCGGCCCCAGGCCTGGACGACGACACGGCCGCGGCGGCCACTCGGCTGGCGCTGCGGATCGCAGCCGATCTCGGCGTCGTCGGGGTGCTGGCCGTCGAGCTGTTCCAGACCGATCCGCAGCCGTGCGCGCCCGACGGGCTGCTGGTCAACGAGTTGGCGATGCGACCGCACAACTCCGGTCACTGGACGATGGACGGCGCCGTCACCAGCCAGTTCGAGCAGCACCTGCGGGCGGTGCTGGACTACCCGCTGGGCCGCACCGACGCGATCGCGGCGTTCACCGTGATGGGCAACGTGCTGGGCGGCCCATCACGACCCGGCACGGAATCGGGCGACGACCAGCCGGTGATGGGCATGGACGAGCGGGTGCACCACCTGGCCGCCCGTTTTCCGGATGTCAAAGTGCACCTGTACGGCAAGGCCTTCCGTCCCGGCCGCAAACTCGGCCATGTCAACGTCATCGGGTCCGACCTGGGCGAACTGCGCCGAAAGGCGAGCCTGGCCGCCCGCTGGCTCGGCGACGGCGTGTGGCCCGATGGCTATCACGTTCACGGCGACGTTCACGGGGACGTTGACGGCGACATGCCCAGCCTCGTGATCGACGCCGGGGTCGGTCGGTTGCTGGCCAGGGACGTGTCGTGACCGGGTTCTCGGTGCCACCGGTCGGCGTGCCACTGGTCGGGCTGATCATGGGTAGCGACTCCGATTGGCCGGTGATGTCCGGCGCCGGCGAGGTGCTGGACGATTTCGACGTCCCCTACGAGGTTGGCGTGATGTCCGCCCACCGCACCCCGCAGCGCATGCTCGACTACGCCGCCGCAGCGGCCGGCCGCGGGATGCGGGCGATCATCGCCGGAGCCGGCGGGGCGGCGCACCTTCCTGGGATGGTCGCATCGGCGACCGTGCTTCCGGTGATCGGTGTGCCGGTGCCGCTGGCGACGCTGGATGGCTTGGATTCGCTGCTGTCCATCGTGCAGATGCCGGCCGGGATCCCGGTGGCGTGTGTGTCGATCGGCGGAGCGCACAACGCCGGACTGCTTGCGATGCGGATCCTGGCCAGCGCCGGCGACGACCTCGGGCTGCGGCTGGCCGGTGAGCTGGCCGCGTATTCCGACGATCTGCAGGCGACCGTGCTGGCCAAGCATGAGGTGCTGCGCACCCGGACGGGCCACTGAGCGGCCCGGCCGCCGGGCCGCTCGCCTGGCTCGGTCGCGCGGGTGGACGTACCCGCGCTTGACGTGCCTGACGGTCGGCGATTCACTCGACGACGGAACCGCTGACGGGACCCTCCGAGCGCTGCCCGGTGCCGTGCCGGGCCGTTCGCGAGAGGTGGTTCGGATGCGGGTCACCATCGGTGACGTCGCCCTGCATGCCGGCGTCAGCAAGACCACCGTCTCCCGAGTCCTGAACGACAGGGGCGAGGTGGACGCCGAGACCGCCCGTCGCGTACGGGACGTGATCGATCGGCTCGGCTACGTGCCCAGCGCGCGTGCCGTCGGGTTGGCCATCGGTCGGACCAGCACGGTCGGGATGCTGGTGCCCTCGTTGGGCTGGCCCTGGATGAGCCAGATCGTGCAGGGGGTGGCCGACATCCTGGAGGCGCGGAAGTACGGGCTGCTGCTCTACACCTGTACGCGGGGCAGGGAATCGCTCGAACAGTTCGCCGCCAGCGTCGCCGCCCATTCGTGTGACGGGCTGCTGGTGGTCGTCCCCGAGGACGGCATGCCCTACATCACCAGGCTGTACGAGCGAGGCCTGCCGATGGTGATGATCGACGACCGCGGCGTCGGGCCCGCGCTGCCGACCGTCGCCTGCACGAACCTGGCGGGAGGTGCGTCCGCCGCCAGGCATCTGCTCGACCTGGACCGGCTGCGGCCGATCGTGCTCACCGGGCGGCGGGAGTTCGGCTGCGTCCGGGAGCGGCTGGCCGGCTTCGCTCAGGTCTACCGCTCGGCGGGCCGGCCGCTGGGTGACGAGCAGATCATCGAGGGCGATTTCACCGTTGACTGCGGTCGCGCGGCGATGGATCAACTCGCCCGATCCGGCCGAGGCTTCGATGCGGTGTTCGCCATGAACGACCTGTCCGCGGCGGGGGTGATCGCGGGCATCAGGGAATCCGGCCGGACGGTGCCCGGCGATGTCGCGGTGATCGGGTTCGACGACGTGGAGGTGGCGGTGCACACCGACCCACCCCTGACGACGATCCGCCAGCCGATGCACGAGATGGGGGCGACCGCGGCCGAGTTGCTGCTGGCGGCGCTGGCCGGCGCTCCGCTGCCGGCCGAGCCCACCGTACTGCCGACCAGCCTGGTCGTCCGGGGGTCGACGGTCGGGTGACCCTTGCTCGACGGTGTGCAGGTCGATCAAGATCAGCCACGTTTTCGTGGCGACCCGATGTCGGGCGCTGTCAGCCGGAGCGGTGGTCGACGCTGACGATGGGCGGTCGCCGGGTCTACCATTGGTGTTACTGACGGGTAACATCACCGCGTCGGATCGGCGCACGCGGTCTCCGGCTGCCGCCCGAGAGCACGCAGAGGATCACTGTGACGAGCGAGCTGTTCACGCTGAGCGAGGACCACCGCGATGTCCGGGAGGCGATCCGGGAGATCGCAGAAAACGAGATCGCTCCGTTCGCAGCCGATGTCGACGAGCACGAGCGCTATCCGGTGGAGGCGCGGAAGGCTTTGACGGCCGCCGGTTTCCAGGCCGTGCACATTCCGGAGGAATTCGACGGGGCCGGCGCGGACGCGGTCGCGACGGTGATCGTCATCGAGGAAGTGGCCAGGGTCTGCGCATCGTCGTCCTTGATCCCGGCGGTGAACAAGCTCGGCTCGACGCCGATCCTGCTGTCCGGGTCCCAGGAGCTCAAGCAGCTGGTGCTGCCCTCGATCGCATCCGGGGAGGCGATGATTTCGTACGCGCTCTCCGAGCGCGAGGCCGGCTCGGATGCCGCGGCCATGCGAACCAGGGCGGTCGCCGACGGTGACGGCTGGGTGCTCAACGGAACAAAGTGCTGGATCACCAATGCCGGGGTGTCCAGGTGGTACACGGTGATGGCGGTCACCGACCCGCAGAGTGGAAGGCCATCACAGGGCATATCAGGGGTTCGTGGTGCACGCCGACGACCCCGGTTTCGTGCTCGGCACCAAGGAACGGAAGTTGGGGATCAAGGGGTCGCCGACCCGAGAGATACATTTCGAGAATTGCCGGATTCCGGGGATCCGGATCATCGGCGAGCCTGGGACCGGATTCGCCACGGCCATGGCGACGCTGGATCACACCAGGCCGACGATCGGTGCGCAGGCCGTGGGGATCGCCCAGGGCGCGCTGGATGTCGCCGTGGGATATGTGAAGGAGCGCAGGCAGTTCGGCAAGAAGCTGGCGGAGTTTCAGGGCCTGCAGTTCATGATCGCGGACATGGCCATGGAGGTCGAGGCGGCCCGGACGCTGGTGTACCAGGCCGCGGCCGCCGCGGAGCGCGGGGATGCGAACAAGGCGTTCCTGGCGGCGGCCGCGAAGTGCCTGGCGTCGGACGTGGCGATGAAGGTGACGGTCGACGCCGTGCAACTGCTGGGTGGCGCCGGCTACACCCGGGATTTTCCGGTGGAGCGGATGATGCGGGACCCAAGATCACCCAGATCTACGAGGGCACCAACCAGGTGCAGCTGCTGGTGATGGCGCGTTCGTTGTTGAGGTAGTTGCGCTGCGGCGCCCGCTTCCCGGGATGGGCAAGGCTTCCCGGAATGGGCACGGCTTCCCGGGATGGGCACGGCTCGGGATGGGCACGGCTTCCCGGGACGGGCACGGCCGGTCTGCCGGCCCGGGTGTGCCGTGGTGGTGCCAGTCGGCGCCGGTTTTCAGGTGTGGGCGCCGGAACATGACGGCGCCCACACCGAAAAACCGGAGCCCGGACACAGCCCCAAGACCTGACGGCTGCGCTGGCTGAACCAGCGCCGCGCCGAGTCGCGCTGCGACGGATGCCCGGCCGAAGCGACACCTTGGCCGAACCGCGCAGAGGATCTGGTCGGATCGGACCCTGAGCAGACAACCGCTATTCACCGCTGCGCCGGATATGGCCCGGCGACACGCTCCGCTCGGCTCCGCTTTCACGACTCGGCTCCGCTTTCACGACTCGGCTCCGCTTTCCCACACTCGGCGCCGGAACATGGCGGAGCCGAGTCCATGAAACTGGCGCCGAGACGCGCCTTCCCAGAAACCTGGCCTTCCCAGAAACCTGGCCATTCCGGAAAGCTATGCCCATTCCGGCAATAGGTCAGAATGAACAGCACCATGAGCACCGTCACCCCGACCGGGTTCCTCCCCGGTGCGACCACGACGCGGTCGCGCCTTTCGCTGGCCGGAGTCCTCGCTGTGCTCGTCCCGCTGTCCTTGGTGGCCGCGGATGTGCTGGCCAGCAGGGTAGGTCCGGGGCCCGACATCCTGGTCGGGCTGTGCCTGATCGCCTTGCTTGCTGCGGTGGCCCGGTTGGCCGGTTTGCGGCTGGACGACCTCGGTCTTGCCAGGTCGACCTGGGCAGCCGGGCTCCGCTGGGGGCTGGGGGTCGCGGCCCTGGTCGCGACGGCGTATCTGGCCGCGCTGGCGATCACCCCGCTGCGCGCGTCCGTGGCTGAGGTCGGCGCTCCGACGTGGCCCGCCGCAATGGTCAGCGCGGTGATCCTGATCCCGCTCGGCACGGTCATCCACGAGGAGTTCGCATTCCGCGGGTTGCTGTTCGGCGTGCTGCGCCGGCGCAGCGGCCGCCGGGCTGCGGTGCTCGGCTCGTCGGCGGTGTTCGGGTGCTGGCATGTCGTGCCCGCACTCGCCACCGGACCGACGAATGCCGCCATGGCCGACGCGGTGGGCGAAGGGTTCGGCGGTGCCGCGCTGCGGCTCGCGGGAACGGTGCTGATCACCGCGCTGGGCGGGATCGTGCTGTGCGAACTGCGGGTCCGCTCCGGCAGCCTGCTCGCGCCGATCCTGCTGCACTGGGCCGTCAACGCCGGCGGCGTCGTGTTCGTGCTGCTGGCCTGAGCGCCCGACCCCGCTGCGCGCAGGTCTCGTTTGCCTGGCCGCTCACCCGGGGTGGGCCGAACGATCCGATCAGTGGGGTCAGTCGTCCACCCTGCGCAGCCCGGGGATGTTCGTGCCCAGCGTGACGGTGGCCCGTTCGTCACCGGCGACGGAGACCAGCCGTGCGCCATGATCCGGGCCCCCCGGGAACCCGGGCCCGATCTGGACCAGGGAACCGTCGGCCGCCAGGGCGCCGAGCGGGCCGCCCACCACGCCGTACGGGAGCGTCAGGTCCTCGATCGAGAACAAACGCCCGCCCGGCCCGATCGCGGAGGCGGATGCGCGGGCCCGCTCCAGCAGTTCGGCGACACTGGTCGCGCCTGCGGCGGTCAGCACCGCAGGCGAGTCCGCGGCCGGTCCAGCGCCCCAGGGTGCGAATCGGTCACCCTGCGGGAGCACCGCCCCGGAGAAGTCGCGCTGGTGCGCCTGAACGTCGGTGCTGGGGGCGCCGAGCGGGTGCCCTGACAGCACGAACACCTCGTCGGAGGTCGCGTCGGCACCCGGATCGACGAACGCGGCAAGGGCCGCCGGGTCGTCCTGGTCGGTGACCGTCATGCCGGCCCACCAGGCCCCGAGTAGCAGCGGCACCAACTGCCAGCTCGGCGTCGCGCGCACCACGACGACTCCACCGGTGGTGCCGCCGAGCTCGTCGCAGAGCAGCCCGGCGACCTTCGCCGACCAGTTGGCCAGCGACGCCGTGGACAGCTCGGTGCGGCCGGCGCCGTACCAGGTGATGCGCGGTCTGCCGGAATCGCCGGCCAGCAACGGGCCGAGCAGGGCGGCGGTGACGCCGACCTCACGCGGGCGTGTCATCGGTCGTCCGTCCCATCGGCTGCCACGGCGGCAGGCTCAGTTGACGCATGGCACCGAGAAAGCGGCAAGCGCGACCTTGACGGCAGCCGGTTGGGCAGCTGCGGCGGCGGGCATGGCGACGGCGGCCCGCGCGGCGCCGGGCTGGGCGGCGGCGGGCGGTGCGGCGGCGGGCTGGGCGGCGGCGGCACGGGCGACGGCGGCACGGGCGACGGCGGCCCGCGCGGCGCCGGGCTGGGCGGCGGCGGGCTGGCTGAGGGCCGGGAGCTGGAAGGATGCCCCAGGGGACCGCAGCCCGGACCCAGGCACCTTCAGGTCCGTGCCGACGAGGACCAGCACGTGTCCGGACGTCACCGCGTCGTCCGGCACGAGCTCGCCCACCCCGAAGGCATCCGCCACCTGCTGGGCGGCGGTATCACCGTCGGCGCCGTAGTGGACCTCGGTGCTCTGCTGCTCGTTCCCCTTCTTGGTACCGGGCACCACGCCCAGCGCGCCGAGGGTGAAACCACCCTCGGTCACGATGTCCGCCGCGTACGCGGTGACGCCGTCCGCGATGGTGCCGTCCTGGACGTCCACCGTCACCGCCGCCGGATCGACGGCGGCCGCGGTTGTCTGCGGTGCGGCGGTCTGCTCGGCGTTGCCGCCGGCGATCGCGCCGAAGAAGGCCTTGATCTCCGCGGGGTTCGTCGCGAGGGCGTCGCTGTTGGTGGACGTTTCCGGTCCGGTGGTGGGCAGTGTCTCGAAGGTGATGTTGCCGGAGGACAGGTTGGCCATCTGCTCGGCGAAACTCAGCACCGAGAAGCCCTTGTCGAACACCACCGACCGGTTGACCGCGTCGACCAGATCGGAAAGCCTGGACGGGTTGGTCAGCGTGCCGACGGACAGGATCTTGCTGACCGCGCCCGACAGGAACGCCTGCTGGCGCTTGACCCGATCCAGGTCGCCGTCCGGCAGGCCGTGCCGCTGCCGGACGAAGGACAGCGCTGCGGTGCCCTGGACGTCCTGCGGTCCGGCGTCGAACTTGGCCCCGGACCACGGGTCGTCGACGGCGGCGTTGAGGCAGACCGGCACACCGCCGATGGCATTGGACAGCAGGAAGAAGCCGAGCAAGTTGACCTCGGCATAGTGGTTGACCTGCATCCCGGTGAATGCCTGGATCACCCGGATGAGCATCGTCCGCCCGGCCTCGTTGGACTGCCGCTCACGCTGCGCAGGGTCCGTCACCCCCTGGTTGACCAGGCGTTCCTCCGTATACGCCTTCGCGGTGGCGTAGTAAGAGTTGATCTTGTTGGCGCGGTAGGTGCCCTCGGTGCCGTCGGCGTAGGGGCCGGTGACCCGGTCGGCCACCTTCTGCGTGATCCAGGTGTCCCTCGGGATCGAGACCGCGGTCGCCTTGCCCCCGCCTTCGGGCACGTGCACCAGCATCATCGTGTCGGTGTTGATGCCGCCACCGTCGTCCTCGGTGGCTACCTGAGCCAGTTCTTCCGTGGTCAGCGGATTGCCGTCGGCGTCGGTGCGCGCGTCGGAGCCGACCAGCAGGATGGTCATCCCGCCGTTGAACATCACCCCGCCCGACCCCGCATTCGCGGCCGCGTCCGAGGTACCGCTGTTGGCCTGCAACACGTCGGTGAACACGTAGGCCACCCCGACGCCGAGCAGCACCGCGACGGCCGCGACCAGCGCCACGATCCGGGCGGCGAGCACGCCACCCGGAGTGCGCCGGGCGCGGCGTTGGCCGGGCTCGCCAGGCGGTGGCCGTCTGCCGCGCGGCGGTGGCGGACCGGGTGGCGGTTCCCACTGCGGCGGACGTCCGGACGGCGGCTGGGCCGGCTGGGCTGACGAGCCAGCGCCGCCCGGCGTGGCCGGGAACTGCCGGGTCGGCGGGTTGGTTTGCGACCACCCGCGCTGGCCGGGGCTGCCGGGTTGGGCCGGGCCCGCGGGACCGGAGGGGGTCGACGGCTGGCCCTGGTACGGCTGGCCTTGAGGAGGCTGGCCGGAGGGCGGGGGGCTGTATCGCGGGTTGTCGGATCCGCCCTGACCGACCTGGCCGCCGGGAGCGGACTGGCCGTTCGGGCGTCCTGAACTCGGCCCGTATCGGCGGGGTCCCCGCCGTGGATCCGAGTCACCCGAGTAGCCCATGCGTGCTGCCCTTTCTTGCTGCCGTCAGAAACTGCGGTCAGAAACTGCCGTCAGCCGTCGCGTGACGCGGCTCGCGCGGCCCTGCGAAACCAGGCGGGACCGCGAAACCAGGCGGGACCTGGTGGACGTTGATCTCCTGCAGGCAGGACGTTGATCCGTGCACCTCGGTTGCCCCTCACCCACCGGTCGGCGTTGCTGCTCGCGTCAGGGCAGCCGATCCGGGAGTGCTGCCCAGGGTATCCGCGGAGCCCTCCCGAACCGTTGATCCGCGCGCCCCCGCGGGTCGGCCCGTCTCCGACCGGATCGGCCGAAAGGCGCTGGTTGCTGCTGATTGCTCTCGCATCGTGACGGCGCCTGCGGCGTCCCGCCGATGCAATCGAATGGTTTGCGGTACGGCACAATGGCCAACCATGCGCATTCTCGTCACCGGCGGTGCCGGCTTCATCGGCTCGGCATTCACCCGGCATCTGCTGGCCGATCATTACCCGGGCCTGGAGGGTTCCGAGGTCACTGTGCTCGACAAGCTGACCTACGCCGGTAACTTGGCCAATCTGGAAGACGTCGAGGATTCCGACCGGTATGAGTTCGTCCAGGGCGACATCTGCGATCCGGAACTGGCCGGCAAGCTGGTCGGGCGCTCGGACGCGGTGGTCCATTTCGCCGCCGAGTCGCACGTCGACCGGTCCATCCTGGGTGGAGCGGACTTCGTGCTCACCAACGTGCTGGGCACCCAGACGCTGCTGCAGGCCGCGCTGGAGACCAAGTTGCCGAAGTTCGTGCATGTGTCGACCGACGAGGTGTACGGCTCGATTGATGTCGGCTCCTGGGACGAGAAGCAGCCGCTCGAGCCGAACTCGCCCTACTCGGCGTCGAAGGCCGGCTCGGACCTGATCGCGCGGGCCTACGCGAAGACCCATGACCTGCCGGTCTCGATCACCCGCTGCTCGAACAACTACGGCCCGTACCAGTTCCCGGAAAAGGTCATCCCGCTCTTCGTCACCAACCTGATGGATGGCGAGACGGTGCCGTTGTACGGCGAGGGTGCCAACGTCCGGGACTGGCTGCACGTGGACGACCACTGCAGGGGCCTGGCGCTGGTGCTGATCGGTGGCCGCGCCGGCGAGGTCTACAACATCGGCGGTGGCACCGAGCTGACCAACGCGGAGCTGACGACGAAGCTGATCGAGGCCACCGGGCGTGACGAGTCCTTCATCGAGCGGATCATCGACCCCCGCGGCGGGGGCCATGACAAGCGTTATTCGGTGAACATTTCGAAGATCCACAACGAGCTGGGGTACAGCCCGCAGGTGCCTTTCGACAAGGGTCTTGCCGACACCGTCACCTGGTACCGGGAGCATCGGGACTGGTGGGAGCCACTGAAGGCGCGTTCGGCCATCGACCGTTGATCCGGGGGTCGGTGCGGGCCAGGGTCGGTCCATGCGGGCCACGAACGAGTCGCGGCGACGCTGGTCGACGGGCAAGTGGCAGGGAGCTGCCGGAACCCCGGTCGATCGTCGGGGAGTGACGCCGGCACGGCTGGACGCGGGAGGGACGGAATCGCCGGGGGCGAGCACTTCTCCGGTCGGCACACCGGCCTCGGGTTACGCTCGGTAACCACGAACTGATGACCGATTTCTCTGCCGATGTCCGCCGGGAGGATGCATCGTCGTGACTCATCTGCTGATCACCGGAGCCCGCGGACAGCTGGGCTCTGAGCTGGTGGCCCAGTCCAGGGCTGCGGGTTTCCCGGTGGTGGGCTTTGGCTCTTCGGAGCTGGACATCACCGACGCCGGTGCGGTCGACCGCGCGCTCGCCGGGTTCGCGCACCGCGCGAGTGGGGATGACGTCAGCGGGACCGCTGTGTTGATCAACGCTGCCGCATACACAGCAGTGGATGCGGCGCAGACCGAGGTCGATGCCGCGCGTGCGGTGAACGAGATCGGGGCGGCCACCCTGGCCCTGTCGGCCGCCAGGTACGGCATCGGCTTCATCCACGTCTCCACCGACTACGTGTTTCCTGGCGACGGCACCAGGCCCTACGAGGTTGACGACCCGACCGGCCCACAGAGCGTGTACGGCGCGTCCAAACTGGCCGGTGAGCGGGCCGTGCTGGCGACGTACCCGGAGTCCCACGTGGTGCGCACCGCCTGGGTGTGGGGCAGGTCGGGCGCCAATTTTGTCAAGACCATGGCCCGGCTGGAGGCGTCGACGCCGACCGTCACCGTGGTCGACGACCAGCGGGGCACCCCGACCTACGCGGCCGACCTGGCCGGCGGCCTGCTGGAACTGGCCACCCACCCGGGGCCGGGTGGCATCCTGCAC
>Ga0302322_100003878_pt1 | contig 12924 bp, 6 predicted proteins | sample Fen_T0_2_FD_203757 | JGI IMG/M metagenome (GOLD analysis project Ga0302322, IMG submission 203757) | Peat permafrost microbial communities from Stordalen Mire near Abisko, Sweden - Fen_T0_2 | ecosystem: Environmental > Terrestrial > Soil > Wetlands > Permafrost | place: Sweden: Abisko...
TTTGGTTGTTGCTTTCTTAACAGCTTTTTCCTTTGCTGAACTTGCACGCCGTTATCCAGATGCTGGATCTGGTAGCGCTTACTATTTTGCAGAGAAAGCTTTCCTCGACCGCGAAGAACCTCACCACCGTCGTTGGGCACGTCTCGCAAAGTTCATTACTGGTTGGGCGGCACATCTTTTCTATTGGGTATATCCTGGCGTAATGGTGGCTTTCTTTGCAGTGTTGGTTAATTACCTCGCAGGTGTCTTCGGTTACACCATGCCGATCTGGCAACAGATCGTTGTTGCGTGGCTGTTTGCCATTGCGGTAGGTTTTATTGCGGTACGTGGTATCTCAGGTTCAACAACAGCTTCTATTGTTATCAATGTGATTCAACTTGTTGCATTGATCGTCTTCTCAGTGTTGGCGATCATGTTCCGGGTTCAGAATCCATTGGGCGTGACTCCCACCGGCTGGTATCACCCTGTCGCTTCATCCATCGTTCTTCCTCATAATTTTGCTGGGATGTTGTTCCAGTCCACAATCGCAATTTTGATCCTGGTCGGCTTCGAATCTTCAACCGCCTTTGCAGCTGAAGCAAAAAATCCCAAGCGTGACATCCCTCGTGCTGTGATCCTGTCACTTGTCATTCAAGGCATCTTCGCTTACCTATTGGAATACTTCGCCGCGAACTATGCACTAAGCGATAAGCTCACCAACGCCGATGGAACTCTGAAAGGTATTTCTGCCGCCGCTGCATCCGGCGCGCCCATTGGCGATATGGCAATTCAAATTGGAAATGTATTTTTACACGGCAATGGCTTCGCTTTTATGCTTGTGATTGCCGCCAGTGTTGCCATTGCCATCCTTGGCACAACTCTCGCTGCTATGAACACTGCCGTCCGCATCAGCTTTGCCATGGCTCAAGATGCTGAAATGCCAGATATTATGGGCTTGCTTCATGATGAATACGCAACTCCGTTTATGGGCATCGTTATTATGGTAATTATTTCAGGCGTCATCGGTACGATTGGTGTATTAGGTGGTGTAGTAGCGTTGACTGGTGTCACTCTCGCATCCAACCTCGGAACATTCGTACTCTACGCCATGATCTGCGGTTTGACCATCGTCGCCTTCGCAGGCGATAAAGGCTTCAGCCTCATCAAGCACACCATCGTCCCCATCCTTGGATTAATTGTCAATGTCGTCATGGTGCTTGCCATCTTCGTGATCGGTGTCATCTCTGGCGGTTCAACAACGCAAGCCACCTATTTGGCGCTGGGTATTTCTGCGGCATGGTTAATCGTGAGCGTTCTTTATTTTGTGATCACCAGCCGCACCAAAGGACAAGCCATCCTACCTACGGCGCGCGCGATGACGAAAAAATAGTTTGCGCTAAATTATCCGTCATTTATTAAACCATTTACCCACGAGTTGCATCCGAACCTATATTAGATTCACTGCAACTCGTGGAAACATTGTTTTTACAAGGCTGTCACCATGAATACATCCAAAGTTATCACATGGACTGGCACCGTTTGGAATGGGAGACCATCTATTTTGAGAAAGTACATCCCAGAATTTGAAAGCAGCGGCTTGAGCATCGTTGGACCTGTGCGCGAAGACAATCAGGATTCGATTTACTGGTCAAACGATGAACAAATCCATAACGGCTCCCTCTTTGCAGTGGCAGACGGTATGGGTGGTTACGCTCACGGCGGCATGGCGAGTTCATTGGCACTGGAATCTTTCTCTAAAATATTGGCGAGCCAAAATGGCAGTGCGATTCCCAAGACATTACAGCGTGGCGTTGAAAGCGCCAATATCAAGGTCTATCAAAAGGCGCAACAATTGGGCGCCGGGCGCATGGGGACAACTCTAACAGCCGCTTATGTATTCGGTAACATGTTGTATCTTGCACATGTCGGCGATAGCCGTGCATACCTCATCCGTGATGGACATGCCACCTGCCTGACCGCCGATCACACAACCGTCGGCGATATGGTACGTGCAAAAATACTTTCTCCCGATAAGATCCGCACACATGCCCAACGCTCAGTTTTGAACAAAGCCATCGGCATCGGCTTGTTTGTCCAACCCGATATCACTCAGCACAAACTGCAAGAGGATGATCGCCTCGTTCTGTGCTCAGATGGTGTCTGGTCAGTGATCGAAGATGCTGATTTTGCACGAGTCGCTGCCAAACACACATCAGTGGATTCAATCAGCCAAAACCTGATTGATCTTGCCCTCCAACACGAAACCGATGACAACGCCTCTGTAGTTGTCTTCCATCTAAAAAAATTAGTGGAAGCCTCCGCCGCACACGAATCCCCGCAAGAGAACAGCTGGCTTCAAAGTTTAAGGAAATTTCTGCCATGAGCACCTATGCTATAATCGCCGGTAAGATGTTACAAATCGGGGATCAGTTCGATCACTTTCAGATTCAGGCACACATGGCTCAGGGAGGCATGAGCGATATCTATCGCGCCTTCGATCTAATGAATCGCCGTGAGGTGGTTATTAAGATTCCTGATCAGTCCATGCTTGGCGACCCCGCTCAATTCGAACGCTTTCAAAGGGAACTGGATGTAATGAAGACGCTCGATCATCCGGCGATCCTCAAAGGTCTCGGTTCCGGAAAATATAACCGTGTCCCTTATCTCGTAACAGAATTTGTAGATGGGCAATCGCTGAGGGCATTGATCGAAAGCTCCGCTCCCCTGCCGACCGATAAAGTTGTTCCCCTTATCAAGAAAATTGCCGACGGGATGGCTTACTGTCACAACAATGATGTGATCCATCGTGACCTCAAACCTGAAAACATCCTCATCACTTCTGGTGGGCAACCCGTCATCATGGACTTTGGTCTGGCGCTGACAAAAGGTGCCCATCGAGTCACATACTCTAACCTCAGCGCTACCATGGGCACCCCCGATTACATGGCGCCAGAACAGATCGAAGGTCAACGAGGCGATCAACGCACCGACATTTATGCGCTGGGTACGATCATGTATGAATTACTCGCCGGTAAAATGCCATTCACTGGCGATAGCAATATGGTCATCATGGCGCAACATTTGAATAATACTGCACCACGTCTTGATCAAGTCAACCCGGCTATTGATCCGCATATCGCTGCCATCGTCGCCACTTGTCTCGCTCGCAATCCCGATGATCGCTATGCTGATATGACTGCTCTCATCGAAGCCCTCGATCATCCTGAAAATGTTGATCTCGCTATTTTGGAAAAATCGAATACATCTTCTGGTTCATCCATGTCCATCACCCAGATGCAGGTCGTCCGTGGTTTATTGATCGCCGTCGGAATCATCGGCGGGCTGATCTTGCTGGCTTTGGGGTTACAATATCTACATCACTAAGTAAGCGTCTCCGTCAAAGATTAATTACTCAAGCCGCTGTTCCGAGCGGTATTCTCCTACATAAAACGTCCCGAAAGTTTCTGTAATTAACATTATTAAGTTGCAGAAACCTTCGGGACGGTGCATAATAGGGCAATCTAATTATTTGAAGCATAGGAATAGCAACCATGGATAATACAGGCGAAGCAATCGCAAACATTTTGGCGCAGGCCGAACAGAACCACATCAAGTTCATTGATCTGCAATTTACCGATGTCGTGGGCGTCGTAAAAAATGTCACCATCCCTGCGCACCAGTTGACCGCCGCGCTTGAAAACGGAATTTGGTTCGACGGCTCATCCATCGAGGGCTTTGCCCGCGTAGCAGAGAGCGACATGCACTTACGCCCTGATGCATCCAGCTTTGCGCTCGTCCCCTGGTTGAAAGGTGAAGAAGCCACCGCCCGTCTCATCTGCGATGTGTTCACGCCCGATGGACAACCCTTCCCTGGCGACCCCCGCTCGATCTTACGTAGCGTGATCGATGAGGCTGCTCAAATGGGCTTCCGCTACAATACTGGACCCGAGCTTGAATTTTTTCTCCTCAAACCAAATGCGGATGGAAGTCTGATTCCGCCTATCCCCTACGACAGCGGCAGTTACTTCGATGCCCCCTCAGATATGTCGGCTGGACTGAGGCGTCAGATGGCGACCACACTGGAAGCGCTCGGCTTACAAGTAGAGGCCATGCATCACGAAGGCGCTCATGGGCAACAGGAGATTGACTTCCGTTATTCTGATGCTTTGACCACCGCTGACAGCGCCGTGACCCTGCGTGTGGCGCTCAAAGTTATCGCCCAGCAAAACGGACTGTATTGCACCTTCCTGCCCAAACCGATTCGTGGCATCAACGGTAGTGGTATGCATGTTCATCAAAGCCTCACATATGTAGCCAATGGTAAAAACGCTTTCTCAGACCCCGGTGATGCGCATGGACTTTCAAAGATCGCCAAGCATTTTATCGCCGGTCAACTAGCGCATGCCCGTGGGATGTGCGCCATCCTTGCGCCATTGGTTAATTCCTATAAACGTTTGGTTGCGGGTTACGAGGCTCCTGTGTATATCAGTTGGGCGCGCATTAACCGTTCAGCACTCATCCGTGTACCACGCGCATCGGAAAGCGACTCAACAAGAATCGAATTGCGTTGCCCAGATCCAAGTTGCAATCCCTACCTGGCCTTTACCGTCATGCTCGCCGCTGGGTTGGATGGCATTCGCCGTGAATTAACCGTCCCTGAAGCGACTGAAGAAAATATCTATTTACTCGATAAGCCTACTTACTCATCGAAAGATGTTTTGCCAACATCTTTGAATCAAGCGCTCAAAGCATTGGAAGAAGATGAAGTTGTCCGCAATGCCTTAGGAGCTCACACGCACGAAGTCTTCATCAACGCCAAACGCCTCGAATATGAAGATTACCGTCTCGAAGTCACCAACTGGGAACTCGAAAAATATTTGTCGAATTACTAAATTCGAGAATTACTCAACACAAATTGGAAAGCAAAAAAAGCGCTGATAGTTGCCTATCGGCGCTTTTTATATTTATCCTCATCTGGTTTTTTTTATCCTAATAACCTTGTATTGATCTCTTGCACATCAGCAACATAACGGGCAAGGTCATCGCGAAGATGATTCACGTCTTGTTCGTAACGCAAGCGGCGGGCGAGGAAGATAAATTCTTCAGTGCCGAAGAGCGGGATCGTTACATCTTTGGCGTTGCCACGTACAACCCGCAACGAGTCAATCAACCAGCGCAGGAAGGTGTGGGCTTTTCGCAGGCTGGTGTAATCGTCGTCTGAGAGAATAGCGGCGATGTGTAAGGCTGACATTGCATCACGCAAATTAGTTAACCGCAAAGCAAGGTTTTGTGCGCCGTGGTTGATCTGCAATCCTTGAATCAAATATTCGATATCCACCAACCCACCGGGGCTGAACTTCGCATTAAACGTTCCGCCCGTGACGAGGTGGCGGACTTGTCGTTCCCGCATGGCACGCATGGCAGTTACATCAAAGGCCCCGCTTTCGTAGGCATAAGCATCCCGTAATTTACAAAGTTCTTCGCCAAGTTTTGTATCGCCCACGATCGGTCGCAACTTAACCAATGCTTGTCTTTCATACGCCCAGGCCGGTCCGTCAGGCGCATAATAGGTGCGGAACGAATCAAATGGGACAGCCATACTGCCAGCCTTGCCATGTGGACGCAGTTGCAGGTCTATTTGGAAGATGCCTTCCTGGCGTGATTGCATAGCGTCGATGATGGAGCGAACTAGTTTTTCAAAGTATATAGCAGTGTCAATTCTTTCTGCGCCATTGGTTTTGCCATTACCTGCGTAGACGAACATCAATTCAATATCGGAGGCAAAGCCTAACTCACGTCCACCGCATTTGCCGAGGGCGAGGAGAGCTAACCCGCAGGGCTGACCGTTTTCCAAAAGAGGATCGCCGTGTCTGGCACGCAGTTCTAATTCGCAACGTATGAGCGTAGCGAGTAAAGTTGTTTCGGCAAGGTCGGTCAACTCGGCGGCGAAGTCATCAAATTCTTTTGTCAACCCAAGGATGTGACGCATATCAATGCGGAAGAGCTCACGGTCTTTGAAAGCGTTCAACGCCGCGCGCCAATCGGGATATTCGATGTCGCCGACTTTGTTATTTTCCAGCGCATGGTCAAGTTCACTTTCGAGTTGTGGTCGCGGCTTGGAGGTGGAGAGCGCGTCCATGTCTGTGACCACGGGGAAGAGGTTGGCGTATTGCATGCGCAGAAAATCTTCCCAAAGAAAATTACTTACTCCAAGCAAACGAGCCAAGCCATTCAACACATCGGGGTTTTCAATGGAAGCGACTTCATCGGTCCAGTTGGGACGCTTGAAAAGTTCAGCAAGGAAATCACGGAAGTGTAGTAACGCAGTCGATGGATTGGGGGAATGCGGAAGTAGGTGCGTAAAGTGTTTGATCAACACGATGGCTGAGCGGAGTTCCTGTTGTTTTTCAGGTGACGTGATCTTGTTTCCATTTTCATCGCTGACATGCAGAATATCTTGCGCACGTGTACCAATAGATTGAACGATCATGCGGGTGACGTAGGTATGCGTCAATGCGAGGGCGTTGGTAAATTCATAAAGGAAGCCAAAGGTGTCGGGCGTGTCAATTCTCAGGATGGTATAGCGTTCATCGGCTTCGTTATCTATTTCAATGCTGATCGGCAAAAGCGATGATAATTTACGAGAAATATTTTGATATGCCTGACCGACTCGCACTGCCAACTCACCGCGCGCTTCACGGCGTTGACCTGTGCGCATCATCCGCAAAAGATGATGGAGGTCGTTGGTGTAAATTTCCCAAATTGAATTGTCGGATTGCATGGACGAGACTGATTGGACGGTAAAGACGTCCACGATCTTGCGGCGGGTATCAGGCTCGGGCGTGGATGAGGCTTTTCGTCGCTGAGACAGTTGTCGGGTGGCGGCGAAGCGATTGAATATCGGACGGGATGGAGCTGGGGCATCGGGCAACGGTTCGTAGGTGAAGGCATTTCCATCCACGATATTAAATCCAAAAACGAAAAAGAGACCGCAGATGATGGAAAGCTCGCCGGGATAATCGTAACCGACTACGGTGACGCGCCATGTATTTTCGTTGAGAGGCTGCGCTTCGATGATGGCGGGCGTTTGCTCGTTGATACCACGGGCGAGATCGGCGTGCGATTGAATTTCTTCGTTGGAAAATGAATCAACATAATCTGCGCCGAGACGGGCAATGTGTTGTACGACTTGCGATTGCGGTTCACTGACAGGTTCATTGCCAACACGACGAAGATAAATTGAACGGATGGCTTTGCGATGTTCATCATAACGATGAATCAATGCATCGGTGTTCGTGAAGCCGAGACGACCCGCAAGCAGCGCAAGCGACTCGGGATCAGAGGGCATGGTGTAGGTCTGTTGATAGTGCATCACTTGAATGTAATGCTCGATGGTTCGCATTAAAGTATAGCCATCAGCAAGGATGCGGGTCTCTTCATCGGTGAGTAAATGATGATGAGCGAGGCGAGGGAGCGTTTGCAGTGTAGCGCGTCCACGCAGGTCGGGATATTGATTGCCATAAGCAAGTTGCAGATATTGCACAACGAATTCAACATCACGAATGGAGCCTTCGCCGAGTTTCACCTCACCCCAATCACGTCCTTTTTGTTGGAGGACTTGTTCGGTGCGTTGCTTCATCGAGAAAACGCTGGCGCGTACTTCTTCGGGCGCATGACTGAAAATATTCGGCTCAACGGATGCAAGGAGTTTTTCACCGAGGGTAATATCGCCCGCAATGGGACGGGCTTTGAGAAGCGCTTGTTTTTCCCACAGGCGGGCATGCGATTGAATATATTGAAGATAACCATCGAGCGTGGTGACGAGGAAGCCATCCCTGCCCCACGGGCGGAGACGCATATCAACGCGATAAAGAAAACCTTCAGGTGTGACGCCACCGATGTTATCAATCAAGCGTTCGCCAAGTTTGAGTTTTTCCATTGGATCGTGTGCAGCGACAAACAACAGGTCAATATCGGAACTGTAGTTGAGTTCCTCCGCTCCATGTTTACCCATGGCGATGACGACAAAATCGTTGGCGCTGATTCCGCTTTGCTGACTGGCGAGATCGAGACAGGCACGCACGAGTCCATCGGCGAGGTTGGAAAGTTGTTGTGTGACCGTGCGGAGATCGTAGAGGTCAAGCAGGTCACTGGCACCGATGCGGAGGATTTCTCCACGTTGATAGCGGCGGATGGCATCGAGTTTCTCTGCTTCAGGGATTTCGTGGATAGCTTTGGTGGCTTCGATGTGAATCGTCCCTGCGCTTTTGCGTTGGGTTAATAAGTTGCGATGATGAAGTAAATGGACGTTATTGGGGTTGCGTAAAATGATCTCAGTGAGGAATTGACTGCCCGAAAAAATAGTAACGAGGCTTTCGATGACGCGCGGATTCTTAATGAGCGCATGCAACAAAGATTCATTCGCACTTTCGAGAAGACGTTCGAGATAGACCAGTGAACGTCCCGGGTCGGCGGCGGATGCGAGGGCAAGATCGAGGTGAGGTTTGATGATGGGGAAGGAGTCGCCGAAGATGTTGGCGATGTTCTGAAGATTCTCGGTCATAGGGTGATTATACCGTTGCATATAACTTGAAACGCGTTTGAACCACGGGGACACGAAGACATTTAGAAAACCAATTTCAAAACTCCGAGACTCAGTGTCTCCGTGGTTAAAGCTCTGAAGTTTTTGTTACACGTCATCTAAAAAGTTTGTTATGCTAAACAAACTTTCCTGAGGAAACCTTCGAGCATTTATTAATCTAAACCCCAAAAATATACTCCGTTTGGGTAATGGACGGGTACCCCCCTCAACACTACAATCACCCGCGTCATTATTGATCAAAATAAAAAACCAAGAATAAGGAGTTACAAAATGGCTAAAACTGTTGCTGAAGTTCTCAAAATGGGAAAAGATGTGAAGATGGTGGACGTGCGTTTTATTGACATGCCCGGCACTTGGCAACACTTCACGATCCCGGCACATCGTCTCAACGAAGACCTCTTCAAGGAAGGTCTGCCCTTCGATGGTTCATCCATCCGCGGCTTCCAGGAGATTCACGAATCGGACATGCTCCTCCTGCCCGATCCCGACACCGCCTTCATTGACCCAGTTGCAAATATTCCCACACTGGTTCTGATCTGTGATGTGCATGACCCAATCACCCTCGAAGCTTACGAACGCGATCCGCGTTATGTTGCCCACAAGGCAGAAGCCTATCTTAAGTCGACCGGTATTGCCGACACGGTCTTCATTGGACCTGAAGCTGAATTCTTCATCTTCGACAACGTCCGCTACTCAAGCGGCACAAACGAATCCTACTATCACATTGATAGCGAAGAAGGCTGGTGGAATAGTGGTCGCGGCGACCGCCAGAACTTCGGTGGACAGATCTCCCCCAAGCGCGGTTACTTCCCAGTGCCCCCCACCGATACCTTGCAGGATGTCCGCAGTGAGATCGTGATGGCACTCGAAGCTTCCGGCATCCCAATGGAAGTCCATCACCATGAAGTCGCCACCGCCGGTCAATCTGAATTGGGTATGCGCTTCAACACCCTCACCCGCATGGCTGACCAACTCCTGGTCTATAAGTACATCGCCAAGAATGTTGCTCGCAAGAACGGCAAGACCGTGACCTTTATGCCCAAGCCGATGTTTGGAGATAATGGTTCAGGTATGCACTGTTCATCCTCCCTGTGGAAAGGCGACACCAACGTCTTTTATGATGCCGCTGGTTATGCCGGTTTATCACAGGCTGCAAAATACTATATTGGTGGCATCCTCAAACATGCTCCTGCATTACTCGCATTGACCTCGCCAACCACCAATTCATACCGCCGCCTCGTGCCGGGTTATGAAGCACCCGTCAATCTCGCTTACTCACAGCGCAACCGCTCAGCCATCTGCCGCATTCCGGTCACCAAGAGCACAAAGTCCAAACGCGTTGAATTCCGCGCTCCTGATGCATCCAGCAATCCCTACTTGTGCTTCTCCGCGATCGTCATGGCGGGTATCGATGGTATCTTGAACCGCATTGACCCAGGCGAACCTGCCGATAAGGATCTTTACGAACTCCCCGCCGAAGAAGCCAAACTCATCAAGCAGGTTCCTTCTTCCCTCGGCGCCGTACTCGAAGCGCTCGAAGCCGATCACGACTTCCTGCTCAAGGGTGACGTATTCACCACCGACTTCCTCGAAGCCTATATCAGCTACAAACGCCAGGTTGAACTTGACCCCATGCGCCTGCGCCCAACTCCTTACGAATACACACTCTATTTCGATTGCTAATCAAGTGATCAAGGCAATCTAAATTTTCGGTGCTTGCCTCCTTTTGACCGCCGACCACTGGAGTGGTCGGCGGTCAAGTTATAATGACCAAACACTTGTGTGCAACACAGTCCGCAGGTTTCGTTGCACAACCATGTTTTACAACGAAACCTGCGGAACGTTTATCCGCTAACTACATGCTGTCACTTGCCGTCTCCTCTTTCATTCTTGGAATTGCGTTTTGCGCTCCGCCCGGTGTCATCACCGCTGAGACCATTCGCCGTGGCTTCGCGCGTGGATTTCGGCCTGCCCTCTTCGTACAGTTCGGTTCACTGGTTGGTGATAGCACCTGGTCGCTCATCGCATTAACCGGTCTCGCATTCCTCGTACAAAATAACACAGCAAGAATCATCCTAAGCATCATCGGTATTGCGCTCTTATCCAAACTCGCGTGGGATGCATTCAACGCTGCACGCCTGAACACAGAACTACATACGGCACCTGTCTCCGAACGTGGAGACTTTACCACCGGCGCATTACTCTCACTGGGTAATCCATTCAACATCGTTTTCTGGACAGGCATCGGCACTACGGCATTTGCTGGCATTCCTGGGGGACCACATACATCGCACTTTATTATTTTCTTCGCTGCATTTATGACCGGCTCTTTTTTATGGTGCTTCCTCATGGCTGGACTAGTAGCATGGGGACGCCAATTCATCACGCCGCTTTTCTTTCGCATCGTTAATGCGACCTGTGGACTGATCCTGCTTTACTTCGGTTTTCAACTCGCCTATCAACTGATTCGGATCGGGATATCATCATGAAACCACAAATCTCTTTAGGAACGGACACACGCCTGCTGGAAGCGCTCGAGATTCTGAATCAGATCAGTGCAGCGATCAACCATATTGGTTCGAATGACGCGGGCGATCTGGGTATCAGCCTGCAATTGATCGCCGAAAGTTCCATACGCGTCATCCCGGGTTCATCAGCAGTTATTTATACCTACGATCAAGCAACCGGTGCATTTGAAAACGAATCACGCGTCTATGCCGAACCAGAAGGACTCAAGACTCCACCAGAGACTCAACACTCTAACGATGCACCGCGCGCGGGTGGCATTGGGATGCGTACGATTCAACGTCGGCGCAGAGTATTGCTTAATGAAGAGAAAGATCTCGATGTCCATCCCTATCAAGCGGCGCGTGGCGTCAAGGCTGTTGCCTGTTTTCCGTTGATCGTTGCAGAGCAGGCAGTTGGTGTGCTCTACATTTATTTGCATGAAGACCGTGAGTTCTCACAACTCGAACAACTCATGCTGGATAATTTTGTCAATCAAGCCGCCATGGCGATCTATCATGCGCGGCGTCTTTCAGGCATTCAAAAAGACCTCGCTCGTAAAGATGAAGACTTGAGTCGTTTACGTCGCGCAGGCTTGCTCATCTCATCACGTTTACGTCTCGAAGAAACACTCGAAGCAATTCTACAACTCGCGCTGGAAGTAACCAACGCCCAATATGGCATCTTCCGCCTCCTCGATAAAAGCGGCGAGCACTTGATCACGCGCGCTTTGGGCGGTGAATATCTAAAGCATCCACAAGTAGAAACCCTGCCGCTCGATGGCAAAAGCATCATGGCGCACGTGGCACGCACTCGCGAGCCGCTGCTCATCCCAGACCTGCGACAGGAACCCTGGTCTAATATTTATTACACGTTCGATACTGGTTTGCGAATGCTTTCCGAATTGGCGATTCCCCTGATTAATGCCAGCGGACGTCTCGAAGGCGTGTTGAATCTTGAAAGTCCACAGACTGGCGCGTTCTCTGAAGATGACAGCCATACGCTTCAATCGCTTGCTACGTATGCCATCACCGCCATTCAAGAGGCGCGTTTGTTAGATGCGTTGCAGGAAGTAGCGCAACGATTAATTTCACAGCCATATCAACAAGTGCTCGATCACATCAGCATTGTCGCCAACGATCTGCTCAATGCCTCATCCAATGCTATTTGGTTGCTCAGTGAAAACGACGAGCTTACGCTGGCGGCATCAAATGGCAATCAGAAAATCGAAAGCCGAATCCCACTCAATGGGAGTCTGACCGGGCAATCTGTCCTCAAAAAAGAAACCATCGCGATCAGCGATATCAAATCGGATATTCATTTCAACCATCAGGATTTGGTGGATTCGCAAAACTGGTCGCGGGCGTTGATCGTTCCGCTTCTGACCGGCGACGATGGAATTGTGCTCGGCGCATTTAGCGTTTTCAACACGGATAACGATTCAGGTCGTCTCGCCGAATCTGATTGGGATGAAAAGGTCCTGACCTTTTTAGCGCATTACGCCGTGCTTGCCATTCAAAATGAAAATCGTCAACAAGCTTTGCGTTCATCCCAAGAACAACGCTGGATGGCAGAGACCTTCGCCGCTGTTGGTGATATTTCATCGAACCTATTACACAACATGAATAACAAAGTTGGCACGATCCCAGTCCGTGTGCAAACCATACAAGATAAATATCAGCATCTGCTTGAGTCAGATTCTTATCTCGCAAAAAATCTTGCCGAGATCGAACGCTGCGCCACCGAAGCGATGCAGATCGTACAGGAAAATCTTTCACACCTACGCCCCATTCACATGGAACAGGTTTACGTGGCACCGCGCATCGAAAACGCAATTC
>Ga0302322_100003880_pt1 | contig 12920 bp, 8 predicted proteins | sample Fen_T0_2_FD_203757 | JGI IMG/M metagenome (GOLD analysis project Ga0302322, IMG submission 203757) | Peat permafrost microbial communities from Stordalen Mire near Abisko, Sweden - Fen_T0_2 | ecosystem: Environmental > Terrestrial > Soil > Wetlands > Permafrost | place: Sweden: Abisko...
CGATCGCTGTCTGTGGCGGTTGCATCCAAACACCGGTATCGTTGCCGACACCGTTGATGAGCGCTATCGGGATTCGGCTCGCCACACCGGCGGACGCGCATCAGGCGTTGAACGCCATTTGCCGATCCATCACCGAGCTGTGCGAGACTGATCACCAGTGCGACGCTCCGACCCTCGAACGCTGGCTTCGCAACAAGACGCCCGAACATTTCGATAATTGGTGCGCCGATCCCGACTCCCGTCTGATTGTCGGTGAGCTAAATGCCGTTATCGCTGGCGTAGCGGCGCTTCACCGCTCGGGCGAGATTCGCCTGTTCTACGTTCGACCCGATTGCGTTCGCTCCGGAGTTGGCCGGGCACTGCTGCTCGCTCTCGAAGCCCACGCCCGAGTCTGGAAAATCGCGGTGCTGAAGCTAAACAGTTCGCTCACGGCTCGACACTTTTACGAGCGCTGCGGTTTCCTACCCGCCGGGGATTCGACGTCCCACTTTGGCGTCCTGCGCGGCTATCCCTACACCAAAACGCTCTCACTCAGTCTGAGCCCACGATGAACGGACGACGCGCCGGGCGAAGCGATAGCCAGCCGTTCCGCGATAGTTTCGAAATGACCACTCTCTACTCCGACGCAGTTCGACTGAAGCTCGAAACCGGCAACGAAGTCGAAGCGTTCGTGCGAATCGAACCCAACGGAGTGAACAGGCCAAAATGTTTGCTGCTCCACGGAAACCCCGGGTCCCTCCTGGATTGGGAGCAGTTCGTTCGGCCGCTTTCCAGCGCGTCTGACCTTGCGGCGATCGACCTGCCTGGGTTCGGCAGAAGTCGCCGCATTGGTCCCGGTGCCGAATCACTGAGTCTGGATCGGCTGGCGGAACAGGTCATTTTGGCGGCGAACGCGCTCGGTTGGCGCGAGCCCATCTTTCTCATCGGCCACAGTCACGGGGGCGGCGTGGCGCAGGCGGCGGCCGCACGATATCCCGGAAGGGTTGCGGGCCTCGCGCTGATCGGCACGCTGGGCGCACCGGCACACGCGAACTATCGCCTCTTGTCGCTGCCAGGGGCCGCCGTGCTCGCGCGCATGCTGGGTCGAATCCTTCGCTCAACACGTTTTCGTGCGCTGAACCGCGCGATCCTCCGACGTGTGATGAGCGCAATCTTCACGCCCGAGCCCGTTCCAATCGACAAGCTCGAGCGCGACCTCGATTTGTTTTCGTCGAGGCCAGAGATCCTGTTGAGCATGGTCCAAGTGACCCTGGGCCAGCCATGTGTGCAGCTACTGCATTCTGCCGTCGAGATTCGTTGCCCCACTTTGTTTCTTCACGGACGCGAAGACGCCCAGGTTTCGGCCGGGTGCGCCAAGTCCATTCATGATCGCATCGTGCGCGCCGGCGGACGCTCGCATTTCGAGCTCCTTCCCGGTGCGGGTCACATGCTCATCAACTACCAAGCGACCGATCTCGTAAACGCTATCCTCCGCAGTCTGCTCGCTGGGAGCGGCCCAACCTCCATCCGCTCGTTCGCCGCTCATCTTCCGTGAACCTGGGGTACGCGTGAGTTCCACCTTCCAGATCCGGACCCGCAATGGCTTGTCGTTCTAGCGCGGCCTCTGCGGTTGGGCATTTCGCGCGCGTGACTGCCGATCGCCTGCGCCGCGCGCTGCTTCTGGCACTCGCGGCTGAACCTCGATAGGTTAGCCAGTCCCATGGCGAGGATTGAGGCCAGCGCGCCCGAAAACGTCTGTGGCACTCATTCGAAAGCAGCATGCCTAGCGCGCCTCAGCGTCGTCGCCGCGTTCTTGGCTGCCTGCGGGTCGCCCAAAGCTGCGGAGGTCCCGCCGTCTGCTCCCGCGCCGACTCCCGCGCCGACTCTCGCGCCGACTCTCGTGCCGACTCTCGCGCCGACTCTCGCGCCGACCCCGGCCCCCACATCGACAGCGCTCGATGGCGCGGCGGTGCAAAAAGTGATTGCTGCGGCGGCGCCAGCGATCAAGCGGGAATGTTGGCAGCCTGCGTTGGATTCGCGCTCGTCAGACGCACTGCCCTCCGCCAAGCTGGCTACGTCGATAGATATCGACCCGGACGGCGCCGTAGAAAAGGCATCGGTTGGCGCCGAGCCCGCCGGCTATCGGGGGTTGTCGGCGTGCGTCGAGCGCGCGCTGAGGAAGCTGCGCTTCCCGAGCAGCCAGCAGCCGACGACCGTCAACATCCCGTTCGTTTTCGGCGCCGAGTAAAGGCGGGTTAGCGCGTCCGGAACAGCGCCGACAGGGGCACTTCCGGCGCGCGCTCGCGCGTCGCTGCGGACGGCGCGCCGATCTCGGGTGTTTCGTCGGCTTCGACCACGCCAAGGGCCGCGCGCAGTGCGACGTCGAACAGGTGCGAGGGGCGGACGTTGCCCAGGGCGGCGAATACGTTGGAGCGAACCTTCGGGTTCTTCGCATTCAGATCGTTCAGCAGGTTCTTGATCTGTTTGCGCTGCAGGTTCTCCTGTGAGCCGCACAAATCACAGGGGATGATCGGGAATTGCTTGAGCGCCGCGAACTCGGTCAGCTCTTCCTCGCTCAGGTAGACCATCGGCCGAATCACCACGTTGCGGCCGTCGTCCGAGCGCAGGCGCGCGGGCATGGCTTTCAGCTGCCCTGAGTAGAGCAGGTTCAACATCAGGGTTTCGATTACGTCGTCGCGGTGGTGCCCGAGCGCGATCTTGGTGGCGCCCAACAGGGCCGCTTGGGTGTAGAGGATGCCACGGCGTAGCCGGGAACAGAGCGAGCAGAAGGTCTTGCCTTCGGGGATCTTCTCTTTGACCACCGAATAGGTGTCTTCTTTGATGATCTCGTACTCGTAGCCCTCGCGCTCGAAGTAGTCCGGCAAGGTTCGATCGGGGAAACCGGGGTGTCCTTGGTCGACGTTCAGCGCGAAAAGCGAGAACTCGAAGGGCGCGCGGCGTTGGATCTGACGCAGCAGGTAGAGGAGTGCGTGCGAGTCCTTGCCGCCGCTGACGGCGACCATTACGCGATCGCCGGGCTCGATCAGCCGAAAATCGTGGCTGGCGCGGGCGACTTCGGCGAGCAGCCGTTTCTCGAGGCGATCCATGGTCCGGGGGGTTGCGCGGCGGGGGGGGTGACAGATGCGGGCCGATGTGACCGGCCGCGGACCAAAACAGCGAGACCGCGACGCGGCCGAGTCTTTGCCTGAATTTCGAGCTGGGGCAAGCCCGGAGCGTGCCCGTGCGGCGCGGGTGGTGCTAGGCTGCGCGAAGCCGTGTTGTTCGCGAAAGTAGCTCAATTTACCTGCATCGCCCTGGCCGCATTGGGCGTGTACTCGTTCGTATCGGCCGCCCGCGACGGCGAAACCCGCCGCGCCTGCACCCCGCTCTGCGCCATGCACCCCGACTACGCCGCGCGCAATCGCCAAGCGCCGGATTTCGAACTGCCCAAAATTGGAGGCGGGACCGCGCGGCTGTCGAACTACCGCGGCAAGACCGTGATCCTGAATTTCTGGTCCAAGAGCTGCCCGCCGTGCTTGCAAGAAATGCCGTCGCTCGCCTCCTTGGCCAAAGCGCTAGCTCCGCATCCCGACATCGTGCTGCTCACCGTGTCGACGGACGAAAGCGTACAAGACGCGCGCGATACGATGAGGTCGGTGCTGGGCGGCGCTGAGCCCCCGTTCGTCGTCATGGTCGATCCGGAACTGAAAGTCGTGCGCGATGCTTTCGGCACCAAACTCTACCCGGAAACCTGGTTCATCGACCCGAGCGGCGTGATTCGCGCGCGCGTGGATGGCGGGCGTGATTGGAACGCGGCGCTGACCATCGATTTGGCACACAGTTTCGATGATCCGCTGCAGTGCGGCGTGGAGTACCGCGAGCGCAAGCCAGAGGGTCCCTTTGCCAGCATCTGCGGCGAGATCCCGCCCACGTAGCAGCGCCGGTGGTAGGCGTAGGGGTCGCTAACCAAAGTTGTTTTGCGTGCTAAAGTCCGGACCGTGAAAGTCCGACTGATCAAAGAACTGCGTTTCGAAGCCGCTCACCGTTTGCCGCGCGTGCCGGAAGGCCACAAATGCGCGCGCCTCCACGGGCACAGCTTCAAGATCGAGCTGGCCGTGGAAGGCCACGTCAATCCCGATACCGGCTTCCTGATCGACTACAGCCGCCTCGACGAGATGTGGCAGCCGCTGCACGACACGCTCGATCACAACTATTTGAACGACGTGCCGGGCCTAGAAAACCCAACCAGCGAAATCCTCGCTCACTGGCTGTGGCAGCGCATCAAGCCCACCCTGCCCGAACTCACGCGCGTGATCGTCCACGAAACCTGCGACGCCCGCTGCGAATACGAAGGCGGCTGAGCATGGTCGGCGTGAAGCTGAGCGGTCGCAGATTGACGGCTCGCAAGGCTCTGAGCAGCTCCCAGAGGGCCGCCAAGATCACCAAGGGGGCCAAGGTCGCCACGAACTCGGAGCGTCCTAGCATCACGGCACCACACCGAAGAGCTCGATGAAATTTCTGGGTTAGCTCTTTGGCGCTCTCCTCGAGATAACACGACGAGTGCGGTTCCGTGGGAGCACAAATCGCCGAAGACTGTTCAACTCCGGGAGCCGCGTGCGCCACAAACAACGCATCACATCGATGCCCTCCGCATACCCAAATTTCTGAGTGTGCCGTGGTGCATTCCTTCGGCCTTGCCACTGTGGGGCTTGGCAATCTTGGCCCCCTTGGCGGCTTCACGGAAAGCGTTCTGGGTGCTTGTCGGGTTGGCAGCGCCGGGCATTGCCGTAGCGCGGTCGCGGCGCGCTCGGTCGACAACAGTGTGGGCTGTGAGGTGCGAGGCTGGATCGTGATCGCCCCCTCCTGAAAGCAGCGAAGCGCTACGGCAGACCGAAACGTTGCTTGTTTTGGCCGACGAACTCCACATAGGCCGATGATTCCAAGCGGCCTTCGATTTCGCCCGCATCGACGGCGGCTTCGAGCGCGCGCTTGATCTCGCCGATTAGCCGCGAAGGCGGGAGCTTGAAGGCGACCATGATTTCGTTGCCGACCCCCGTAGGGAGGAGCGGCTGGACGGCGTCCTCGGCGGCCAGGTTGGAGATACGCTCGCCCAGTTCGTCGATTTGGGCGATGCCTCGGCGTTTCTTTTCGGGGCGCTTGGTGGTGATGTCGGCGCGCGACAAACACAGCAAATCTTCCAGATAAGGGCCGATTTCTTTGGCGAAGCGACGGACTGCGCTGTCCGTCCACTTGCCGTCGTATTGGCTGGCGCGCAAATGATGCAGCACGAGGAAGCGCACTTCGTCGCGCAAGGCGGTGTCGGCGGAGAACAGCCGTTCGCGGCGCTCGAGCTTGTCGAACATGCGCGCGCCAACTTCGGCGTGACCGAAGAAGTGCACCTCGCCGCTGGGCGAGATCGAGCGCGTGCGCACTTTTCCGATGTCGTGGAACAATGCCGAGTAGCGCACTTCGATGCGCGCCACGCTCTGAGTCACGACTTGCTTGGTGTGCTTCCAGACGTCCTTGTGGCGCCACTCACCGTCGCCAAACCCAACCAAGGCCTTGATCTCGGGCAAGAGCGAATCGAGCGCACCGGTCACGAGCAGCGAATCCAGACCGTCGCCCGCGAACTCGCCCATCAGCACGCGGTCGAGGTGGGGCCGGATGTCGCCCGGGCCCAGCGCGGCGAGGTCCTCGGGATTGAGCAGGACTACGGGCCGGTCGGGCTCACCCCGTTCCGCGCACACGACTGCGCGCTCCAGCGCGTGGATGGCGCGCGCGGGGTCAGCGACGGGGGCAACGGACTCGTGCGACATCGGTTCCTTGGCCAGAAAAGGAGCCTCTTTCTATTCGGGAAGCTCGCGAGCGCAAGAACAATCGTGACTTTAGCATGCGCCAGGCGGGGCTTAATTTTCCGCACATTTGTCAGGAAGCAGGAGTACTGGCCCGCAAAACGGGCCCATTTGCCGCGCTCGCGATAGGCTTCGAACGCCATGGCTCAGGGTCGGCTCGTGCTCGCGCTACCCACCCGAAATCGCGATTTCGGGCGGATATTTGCGCGTGTCGCGTGCGCCCTGTTCGCGCTGCTCGGGGCCTTACCGCTGCTGGCGGGCTTCTTCCTGTCCTCCGCCACAGTCGAGAATTGGGCGGCGCGGGAGACGACACGCATCCTCAAGGACCAGCTCGGCCTAACCGCCAGCTTTCGAGTCGAGCTGAAATTGCTGCCGTTGCGGGTGACGATCAGTCAGCTGATGGTGCCGGCTTCGGACGGCGGCACCCCCGCGCTCGAGGTGACTCGGGTGGCAGTCACGCCGCGCATCTTTTCGCTACTTTCCGGACGTCTGGACGCGGGCGACGTCGAGGTCGATCAACCCAAAGCGCGCCTGGTGATCAAGGACGGTCGGCTGCAAAATCTGAGCTACCGCTTACCCGAGCCGTCGAAAGAAGCCCGCGCGCCGTCGAAGCTAGCGCCGTTCTCGTCGCTCTCGGTCGGCGATGCGCACTTCGTGCTCGATATCGATGGCGTGCACGTCGACACCGGCGAGGTCGATCTGGATGTGTTTGCCGAGCAAGGCCCGACCTTCGAGGTTGCGTTGCGCTCGAGCGGCACGCGGGTTTGGCGGGAGCGTGTCGTGCGCGGCGTCCCCCCGCCGCCGCCGGGCACGCTGGCCACCGATGAAGACACACTGTGTCGTCTCGAGCTGCGATTGCGTTACGAACCCGGCGACATCTTAGTGCGGCGCTTCTCCGCGCTGGGTAGTGCGGATCTGAATCCGCAGCCCGGCTCGATGCCGAGCTGCGACAACCTCCGCGAGGACGATGCGGGTCGCGTCATGCTCCGGCTTTCGCAGCTGCGCGTCGGCCTGCGCAAGGGTGAAATGCCGCTAATCGACGGGCACGTCGTGTTGCGCGCGCCGGCGCCGCTGCTCAATCGTTTCGTGCGCGCCGGTCCGCTGAAGGGCGTGGCTTCGTTCGCCGGTGATGTTCGTTACGACGGGCGTCACAAGCTGCCCGAGGTGCACGGCAAATTGACCGGCACTGGTGTCGAGTTCGAGCGCTACAAGTTGGCCAAGACACTGGATGTCGATCTGGCTATCGTTGGTGACGCGATCAACATCCCGCGTTACCAAATGGCGTTCGCGGATGGTGACGTGGTGCTGAAAAATGCTCGCATCGAGCCCTTCTCGCCGGGGGTGCTGCTGAGCGCGGAACGCGTCGACAGCAAGAACATGAATTTCGAGGGCTTGATGCGTGATCTGGGCGTCACCGACGATACTCTGATCAAATGGGACTTCAACGATCTGCGCGTGAGCAAGATCACGGGCACGATCCTGCCACTCAAGATCGACGCCGAAGTCTACGCCGATACGCGAAACTTCGAGGTCACGGACCTCTCGTTTCGCAATCCGAAACGCAAACGGATGATCGGCGTCAGGTCGGCGTTGGTGCGTGGGCACATCGGGGTGCGGCCGGATTCCTTCGATATTTACGATACGCGCACCGATTTCGGGAACAGTTCAATCTTCGTCAGGTTGGTCTCGATCGCCTTCGAGCAGGCGGCTCTGAAAATGTCGATCCCGAAGGGCGCTCATCTCGATCTGGCGGACGTGACCCCGATTGTCGGCATCCCGGTATCCGGCAAGGCGGAGATCGACGTCGACATGACCGGCGTGCCGCCCGCGGTGGTGATGACCGGCAATATGAAGGTGCAAAACTTCGTCTTCGGCGGCTTCCCCTTTGGCGACATTACCAGCGCCCGGTTGCGCTTCGTGCCGCTCGTGCTCGAGCTATTCGACGTGCAGGCCAAGAAGGGCAAGAGCGATTATTCGGTACCCAGCGGACGTTTGAACTTCGACGGTCCTGCGTCGATTGTCACCGATGCGCACGTGAAGAGCGCAAACTTCGATCTGCGCGACTTCTTTCACATGTGGCACTTCGACACCGACCCGCGCTTCGACGACATCGCCGGGCAGACGGCGCTCGATGCCAGCGTGCACTACGTGCTCGGCGGCCAGGAAGATCGCTGTGGCGGCGGCAATTTGCGGGTCGCCGGCAATGCGCACTTCGGCGCGCTCGACCTGTTCGACGAGCGTTACGATTCCGGCAACGGCGAGTTCGATTTCCGTTGGAGCGATCGGGATGCCACGTATCAGGGCGTGGATCTCAGCGTCCCCAGCGTCACTTTGCGCAAAGGTTCGGGCACCTTGGTCGGCTCGTTCGGTCTGCGGCAGGGGGCGCAGGTGTATGGGCATTTCGTCGGTAGCGCGCTGCCGCTGTCGCACCTGGACGCCTTGCCCATCTTGCTGCGCAGTGCGGAGGGCCAGTTGAGCGCCGTGGCGGAACTGGGTGGCACGCTCGATGCCCTCACGCTCGACGCAAGCGGACGAATTTCCCCGCTACGGGTCGGTCGCGCTACCCTACCGGCTTCCAAGTTCGAGCTACGGCTGGTGCCCGTCGTTCGCCCCCAAAAGGTGATAGGCACGACTCGCTGTGGCAAACCAATCGGCGCGCCGTTCGACCGCGCCGATTACGATTCCGACCAAAATAGCGGCACATTTCACGCCAGCGGCGCGCTGTTTGGCGGCCAGATAGCGTTCCAGGATCTGAGCGTCACTCGTCAGCGCGCGAAGATCGTGCGTGGCGACATCGATTTTGCGGGCCTCGATCTAGGCGTGCTTGCCGAGCTCTCGGCGACGCTCGGCGAATCGGAAAAGCGCCTCGACGGTAAGCTGAGTGGCAAGCTGTCTTTGCACGAAGTCAACATGAAGGTTCCACTCCAATCGCGCCTGGAGCTGTCGTTGTCGGATTGGAACATCAACCGCGACGGCTATCATGTCGAGTTGGCGTCCGGTTCACACCCGATCGTGTTCGAGGATGGCCGCCTTGCGCTGCCCGGCATTGGCTTCACGGCGACCACGCCGCGCGGCCAACGCGTCACGTTCGACGGTCAGGGCTCGATTTACAACCTGGCCACGTTTCCGCAAATCGACGGCAAGCTGACCTTACGTCCGATGCAGCTGGCCAGCCTGATTGGCGTGATCCCGCGGGCGGAGCGCGCCGAAGGCACGCTCTCGGGCCAGCTCGAGGTGAAAGGACCGCTGTTTGCGCCGCGTTTTGCGGGCGGCTTCGACCTGGAGCAGGGCGAGCTCTCGATTCGTGGCTTGCCCTTGCCGGTCTCGGAGATCGAGGTGGCGCTGCGTATCGCAGGCAACGAGCTGAAGATCGAGAAGGCTTCGGCAAAGGTCGGTTCGGGTACGCTGCAGGTGACGGGTGGGGCGCCGCTTTTGGGCATGAGCTTGGGGGCTGCGCGCTTTGCGGTCACGGCGCGTGAGCTGGTGCTGCCGATCAACGACGGTATCCGGGCTGTGGCCGACGCTGATCTGAACTTGACCTTCAAGCCGGCCGCCAGCGACGATGAGCGTGAGCTTCCGCGGGTCACCGGTGACGTTACCTTGCGCTCGTTCGATTACACCCGGCCGGTGGTCATGACGGCCGACATTTCCTCGCTCGCGCAGCGTGGCAAACGCACTGAAGTGGACACCTACGATCCCGCAGACGACATGGTTCAGTTCGAGGTGCGCTTGCGCTCGCAGAAAGCGATGAAGCTGCAGAACAATCTAATCGACGCGGAACTGGACGTGGCCGACGAAGGCTTGCTCTTGGCCGGCAGCAATGGGCGCTTCGGCTTGCGCGGTGCGGTGACGCTGCACCCGCGCGGCAAGATCTTCCTCAGGCGCAGCGAGTTCGAAGTGACACAGGGCCGCGTGCGCTTCGACGATTTGACGCGCATCGCCCCAGAAGTCGACGTGACCGCGGTTACGGAGTACCGACGCTATCAGACCAACAACACGGCCTCCGCGCAGACCACCGCAGCCACCACCGGTGGTTCTACCGCGCCCACGTCGCAAGGTGGTCGCTGGCGCATTCAGCTGCATGCACACGGCAACGCGGACAAGCTCAAGGTAGATTTGACCAGCGATCCCGCGCTGGCCCAAGACGACATCTTTCTGCTCTTGACCGTGGGTTTGACCCGCGCCGAGCTCGATCAGGCGCAATCTGCCAGCGTCGGCGAAAGCGTGGCGCTGGAGGCGCTCGGTTCACTCAGCGGCGCGGACCGCGCGGTCACCGACGCGGTACCGCTGATCGACGAATTCCGCTTCGGCAGCGCCTATTCTTCGCGCACCGGTCGCACCGAGCCCACGGTTACGATCGGCAAACGGCTATCGAAACGCATCCGCGCCAACGTCACCAGCGGCGTCGCCGATTCACGTGAAGTGCGCTCGAACGTGGAGTGGCAATTGAGCCCACGCGTCAGCATCGAAGGCTCGTACGACAACGTGAACGACATCTCCAGCTCCACCCTGGGCAACCTCGGCGCGGACGTGCGTTGGCGTTTGGAATTCGAATGACGCCCGAGCACGCCCGTGAGTGGGCGATCGACGCGCTTCGTGACACCCGAAGGGCTGCAGCCCAGCATCGCACCTCGAAACACGACGTGTTCTCGCCGGAGCTAGTAGCCGCTTTACTGGAACGCTTGCGCACTGCACTTGGTCCCCACGGCGTGCCAGGAAGCGATATCGAAGCGGACTGAGGCGATCAGAGTTTTTGAGTTTCGAGCATCAGGTCGAGTCGAATCAATTTTCAAGACTTAGACCGCTTCCAAACAGCAAATCTCCGTCGGTGACTCGCTGTCGGACCTCGTCGTTGAAATCGCGAGGATCTCCGCGCAGAGCTAATCCCAAAATTTCAGCGCGCTCTTCGGTGTGGTGCCGTCGCAGTTGGACGTTTCGAGCTCTTGGCGATCTCGGCCCCCTTGGCGATCTTGGCGGGCTTCTGGGAGTCGCTGAAGGCTGATTCATCCGGTGACCCGACGCGCACTACGCGGCTGGTTCTGCCTTGGTCGTGGCGGGCGGTGTGGGTAGGAAGCCTTTCATGAAGAGCTTGGTGGCCATGGGCATGGCCAGGCCGGGGAGCCCCTGCTTGGGCGATAGCTGCGCGACTAGGCCGAACAGCAAGGCCAAGGTGCGCTCGACGTAGAAGTAGCCCTCCGGGTACTCCACGCTTTTCATCACCGCGCGCAAGCGTCCACGAATCTGCTCGAAGCCGGAGAGCTTCTCCATCGTTTGTCGGTCGAGTTTGCTGAAGTTCTCGATTTTGACCGAGGAGAGCACCTTCAGATACTCGCGACCGACCTGCTTCAATAAATCCCGATCGCCGCCCTCGGCAACGAAGCCCATTCGTTCCAACCCCGCCAAGATCTGATCGTCGTTGCGGGTGATCGCGCCTAGGATCACGACCTTCATCCCGGTCGATAAGGCTTCCGTGAGTTCTTCGACCGCGCCGTAGTCGAGGATCACGAGCTTCGGTCCAGGCCGTACCAAGAAATTGCCGGGGTGCGGATCGGCGTGAAACACGCGGTGCTCGAGCAGCATCGTGAAGTAACACTCCACGAGCAGCTTGGCGACCGCCTCCGAGTCGATCCCTTGCTCGAGCTCGGCTTCCAAATCATTGATCTTCACTCCAGACTCGTAGCTCATCGAGAGTACGCCGCCCGCGGTCAGATCGTCGATCACTTGCGGCACGACAACGTCTGGGTCATAAGCGAAGATTCTGCGAATGCGTTCCATGTTCGCGCGCTCGTGCTGATAGTCCGTCTCGCGGGCAAGCATGGCGTCGAGTTCGTGGAACACCCGCTCCACGCGCCCGACTTTCACCAGCCACTTGATGACTGGCAAGAGCGAGCGGAGGACGGCGAGATCGCGGCGAATTAAGCGCTCGATGCCCGGGTACAAGACCTTAACCGCGATCGCGCGGCCGTCTCGGGTCGTCGCGCGGTGCACCTGTGCCAAGGACGCTGCGGCCAAAGCTTTGCGTTCGAAGCTGCCGAAGCGCGCAAGCGGATCGGCGCCGAAGGCCTCGCGTAAGCGACTCTCGATCTCGGAGAACGGTCGCGGCGGCACCTTGTCCTGCAATGCCTCCAGCGCTTCGCCGAAAGCCTCGGGCAGGAACGTCCCGACCACGCTCAGCACTTGGCCCACTTTGATGAACACCCCCCGCAAGCGCGCGAAGCCCTCGGCCAAGCGCCGGGCATTCCTGAGGTGAGCGCGCGCAAAGCGCGCCTTTGAGCGCTCAGCGCTCAGCAGCCACGCCAGCAGCCATTCCCAGCCGTAGGAGAGCAGGATGGTCCAAAACAGGAGCAATGCACGGAACGAACGGAGCACTCGCTGCGCAGAGTAGTCCCCGGACCGGCCCGCACCAACCTGGGAGCAGCTGCCACGGTTCTTGGGCCGGTTGTCGGACTCCAGTTCTGGGCCAACCCGTTAAGTTTGCGACACAAATTGAGAATGATGCAGTGCGCCGTTGCCTTTTCCGAGCCGCCGGGAATCGGAAGCCGGCCATCAAGAGCATTAAGGGGCTGGTCCGCGTCGCCGTAAGGTCCATCGAGGACGCTTGGTGAGTCGCATTTCTCTGCAATCACGGAGCGCGGAATGAAAATTCTGCTCGCCGACGACGAGCCCATTGCTCGGACCATGCTCGAGCATTGGCTCACCGGTTGGGGCTACGAGGTGATCACCGTGCGTGACGGCGAAGCGGCGCTGAACGCCCTTGCAGCCGATCCGACCTTGCGCCTGGCGGTAATCGACTGGGTCATGCCCAAGGTCGATGGCATCGAGGTCTGTCGGAAAATCCGCAGCGGGCCGCCGGAACCGTACGTGTACGTGGTGCTGCTCACGGCCAAGGACGACAAATCCGACATCATCGAGGGTCTGGACGCGGGTGCAGACGATTACCTGGTCAAGCCCTGCAACCCACTCGAGTTGAAGGTGCGCTTGCGCGCAGGCAAGCGGGTGATCGAGCTCCAAGAACAACTGGTTTCTGCTCGCGAGTCGCTGCGCTTCGAGGCCATGCACGACTCGCTGACGCAGCTTCTGAACCGTGGC
>Ga0302322_100003881_pt1 | contig 12917 bp, 12 predicted proteins | sample Fen_T0_2_FD_203757 | JGI IMG/M metagenome (GOLD analysis project Ga0302322, IMG submission 203757) | Peat permafrost microbial communities from Stordalen Mire near Abisko, Sweden - Fen_T0_2 | ecosystem: Environmental > Terrestrial > Soil > Wetlands > Permafrost | place: Sweden: Abisko...
TCCGGCACCCCAGCCTCCGGACCAACAACCTCGGCCTGACCAAGCGCGACTACGAAGGCGCCATGTCGACGCTGTGCGCCGGCTGCGGGCACGACTCCGTGACCGCCGCGCTCATCCAGGCATTCTGGGAGCTCGACCTGCCGCCGCATCGCGCCGCCAAGATGAGCGGCATCGGCTGCTCGTCCAAGACCACCGCGTACTTCATGAAGCAGTCGCACGGCTTCAACTCCGTGCACGGCCGCATGCCGTCGGTGACGTCGGGGGCCAACGCCGCCAACCGCGACCTCACGTACATCGGCATCTCCGGCGACGGCGACTCGCTGTCCATCGGCCTCGGCCAGATGGCGCATGCCATCCGCCGCAACGTGCACATGCTGTACATGCTGGAGAACAACGGCGTGTACGGGCTCACCAAGGGGCAGTTCTCCGCGTCGGCCGACATCGGCTCGATGTCCAAGAAGGGCGAGGCCAACGAGCAGGCGCCCATCGACCCCGTGCTGCTCGCGCTCACGCTGGGCGCCACGTTCGTGGCGCGGTCATTCTCGGGCGACAAGGCGCAGCTCATCCCGATCATCAAGGCCGGGCTGGCCCATCACGGCTTCGCGCTCATCGACGTCATCTCGCCGTGCGTCTCGTTCAACGACCACGAAGGCTCCACCAAGAGCTATGCGTACACGCGCGAGCACGAGGTGGAACTGGTGGACGCCGACTTCGTGCCGCTGCGGCGCGAGATCAGCCTGCCCGAGCATCACGAGAAGGTGTCGGTGGTGCAGCTGCACGACGGGTCGTCGGTGCGCCTGCGGTCCACCGACGACGCGTACGACCCGCACGACCGCGATGCCGCGTATACCCACGTGCGCGCCTGCCAGGCGCGCGGCGAGGTCGCCACGGGCCTGCTGTTCATCGACGAGGCCGCGCGCGACCTGCACGAGATGAACCGCACGGTCACCACGCCGCTGGCCGAGCTGCCGTTCGAGGCGCTCTGCCCGGGCCGCGCGGCGCTCTCGGCGCTGATGGAGCGATATCGATAGGTCTTTGCGCGCCGTTCTGGCCTTGCTCACCACGGTGGCCAGATTCACGTGCCTCGCTGGCTTCTTTCACCACAGAGCCACGGAGGAAGGGCTGAGGGCCACAGAGGCGTCAACTGTTTTTCAAGGGGGGCTCGGCGGACAGTACTGTCCCCCGGGCCTCCTTGGGAAATTGGTAGTTGCATCCTCTGTGGCCCTCGGCTTTTCCTCCGTGGCTCTGTGGTAAAGAGGCCAAATGGTGCACGAGAGGTGTAGTGGCACACGAGATCAGTTATCGTTCATGCATCCCTGACACCGGAGCATCCCGCGTGCTGATTCCGCGAATGAAGCACTTCGTCGTGGCGCTGGCCGTCCTGGCGCCGACGTTCGCCGGCGGCCAGGCCCGCCCCATCTCCGCCCCGGAAATCGACGGCTACCTTCGCTTTCTCTCGAGCGACCTGCTCGAGGGGCGCGCTCCCGCCTCGCGCGGCGGACGGCTCACCTCCGAGTACATCGCGGCGCAGCTGCGCGCCTTCGGCGTCGAGCCGGGCGCCAACGGCACGTACTTCCAGAAGGTCCCCATCGACATCATCGGCGCCGATGCGGCGACGATGCACGCCGATGCCTCGGGCAAGGCGACCGCGCACCTCCGGTATCCCGACGACGTGGTGCTCTGGGGCGGGTCGGCCACCGCGAAGAGCGCGGCCAGGGCGGAGCTCGTCTTTGCCGGCTACGGCGCCGTGGCGCCCGAGTACAAGTGGAACGACTTCAAGAACGTCGACGTGAAGGGGAAGATCCTGCTCGTGCTCGTCAACGACCCCCCGGCGCCGGCCGGGGAACCGAAGCTGTTCGGTGGCCGCGCCATGACGTGGTACGGCCGCTGGCCCTACAAGTTCGAGGAAGCCGAGCGGCAGGGCGCGGTGGGCGCGCTCATCATCCACACCACCGAGCGCGCGGGTTACCCGTGGCACACCGTGGTCGGGTCGTGGGCCAAGGAGCAGCGCCTGCTGCCGCGTGACCCGAAGGCGCCGAAACCCCTCGGCTTCCGCGGCTGGATCACCGACAGCAGCGCCACGGCCATGCTCAGGCAGGCGGGGCTCGACCTTGCCGCGCTGCGCAAGGCGGCCGAGTCGCGCGACTTCCGCCCCGTGGCCACGGGCATCACGCTCGATGTGGCGTTCACGAACGCCGTCTCGCACCTCGAGAGCGAGAACGTGGTGGGCGTGGTGCGCGGCAACGAGCCGAAGCGCCGGGACGAGTACATCGTGATGAGCGCGCACTGGGATCACCTGGGCATCGGACCCAAGGTGAACGGCGACTCCATCTACAACGGCGCGCTCGACAACGCGTCGGGCGTCGCCAACCTGATGGCCATCGCCCGCGTGGTGGCGCAGGGCGCCAGGCCCAGGCGTTCCATGCTCTTCTCGTTCGTCACCGGCGAGGAGAGCGGGCTGCTCGGCTCGCAGTACTTCGCGGAGAATCCCCCGGTGCCGGTGGAGTCCATGGTGGCCAACCTCAACATGGACGGCGGCAACCTGCTGGGGCGCACCAAGGACCTGAACGTGCTCGGCGACACCAAGAGCTCGCTCGGCCCGCAGCTCTCGGCGCTCATCAAGCCCGACGGCATGCGCATCTCCCCCGAGGATTTCCCGGAGCGCGGCGCGTTCTACCGGTCCGACCACTTCGCGTTTGCGCGTGTCGGCGTGCCGGCGGTGTCGATCGGCGAGGGGAGCGACTTCGTGGGGCGTCCCAAGGGATGGGGCACGCAGCAGGGCGAGGACTACACCGAGCACCGGTACCACCAGCCGAGCGACGAGTACCGGCCGGACTTCGACCTGCGCGGCGCGGTGCAGCTCAGCAACATCGTGCTCTCGTTCGCCCGCACGCTCGCCGGCGAGGACACGTGGCCGACGTGGAACAAGGACGCGGAGTTCGTGCGCAAGACCAAGAAGCCGGCGATGTAATGACTGATCGTCTCTACTACCACGACACCTTCCTTCGCGCCTTTGACGCCACCATCGTCGAGCGCGCGGAGGACGGGCGTCGCCTGTATCTCGACCGGTCGGCCTTCTATCCAACGTCCGGCGGACAGCCCAACGACGTCGGGACCCTCGGCGGCATTGCCGTCACCGACGTGGTGGACGAAGGGGACCGCGTGGCCCACGTGCTCGCGGCGCCGTACACCGGCAGCGACGCGGTACAGGGTGTCATAGACTGGTCGCGCCGCTGGGACCACGCACAGCAGCACACCGGCCAGCACCTGCTGTCGGGCGCGTGCGAGGAGCTGTACAAGTGGGCCACGGTCAGCGTGCATTTCGGCGACGCCATGTCTACGCTCGAGCTCGAGACACCGGCCATCTCGCCCAAGCAGCTGCGCCGCATCGAGGCGCGCGCCAATGAGCTCGTCACCGCCAATCGCGCCGTGACGGTCACGTACGAGGAGGCCGTCGCCGTGGCACCGCGCCTGCGCAAGGCGCCGGATCGCGCGGGCACGCTGCGCATTGTCACCATCGCCGATCTCGACGTGAGCGCGTGTGGCGGCACCCATGTGCGCGCCACCGGCGAGATCGGCGCCATCCTGCTGCGCCGCGCCGAGAAGGTGCGCAACAACACGCGCATCGAGTTCCTGTGCGGCGACCGCGCCATCCGGCGCGCGCGCGCCGATTACGACGCGCTCTCCGACATCGCCGCGCGCCTCTCGGCGGGCGTCGACGAAGTGGGGCCGCTGGTGCTGGCACAGGCCGACGAAGCCAGGGCATTGGCCGCGGCGCAGAAGAGGCTCGTGGAGGAAGTGGCCGGTCATCGCGCCCGCGCGCAGTGGGACGCCACGCCGGCCGGGACGGACGGCGTGCGGCGCCTGCGCGGCGGCGAGGGCATGTCGCCCGATGAACTGCGCGCCTTCGCCTTCGCCTGTTCCTCCTTGCCGGCCACGATCTTCGCCGGCTGCGTGCGCGCAACGCGCGCCATTGCGCTGGCCGTGTCGGCCGACCTCGACGCCAACGCGGGCGCCGTGCTGAAGGACGCGCTGCTGGCCGCCGGTGGCCGCGGCGGCGGATCGGCGCGCACCGCACAGGGCACCGTGCCGGACGACGACCGGGTGGACATGGTGCTGCAGTCGTTGCTCAGCCTCCCCGTGACGCGGACGGCACCATGAGCATTCCCCACGCCGATGCGCAGGTGTTCGCCGCCGGCACGCCGGTTGTCGATGCGCGCGCCGTGATGATCCTGCTGCACGGCCGGGGATCGACCGCGGGCAACATCCTCCAGCTGGCGCCGTCACTCGCGGTGGACGGCTTCGCCTTCGTCGCGCCGCAGGCGGACGAGGGCGCGTGGTATCCCAATCGCTTCATTGCGCCCATCGCCTCCAACGAGCCGTGGCTCACCGGCGCCCTGGGCATGATCGACCGCGTGGTCGCATCGGTGCATGCGGCGGGCGTCACGGACGAGCGCATCGTGCTCGGCGGCTTCTCACAGGGGGCGTGCCTCGCCTGCGAGTATGCGGCGCGGCGTGCGCGGCGGTGGGGCGGCGTGGCCGTGTTCAGCGGCGGGCTCATCGGCCCGCCCGGGCATGCGTTTGCCTACGACGGGCGACTCGACGGCATGCCGGCGTTCTTCGGCTGCAGTGACGTGGATGCGCACATTCCCGAGCCGCGCGTGCACGAGAGCGCCGGCATTTACACCGCCATGGGCGCCCGCGTGACGGTCAAGATCTACCCCGGCATGCAGCACACCGTCGTGGACGACGAACTCGCCATCGTGAAGACCATGCTCGAGGGCGTCGCGACGCGCTGACCTGGCGGCGGTACCCTCTCGCCCGGGGCGCGCCTGGCCCTACATTGTGCTCGTGCGCAAATACCTCCTCGTTCTCGCCGCGGCGGCCGCCCTGATCAACACGGGCGCCGACGTCATGGGCCTGCAGTCGCTGGTCTACGTCTTCAAGCCGCTCGCCACCTTGGCACTCGTGGCCATCGTGCTGCGCACTGCAGCGAAATCCCGGTACGGCACGTGGATCGGCGCGGGGCTCGTGGCCGCGCTGGCCGGCGACATCCTGCTGATGATGCCGCAGGGGTTGTTCGTGCCCGGCCTGGTGGCGTTCCTCGTGGCGCACCTCTGCTTCATCCGCGCCTTCGCGACCGACGGCGCCGGCCTGCGCGCGCCGCTGCTGCCCGGTGTTCCGGTGGTCGCCGCCGCCGTTGCCGTGCTCGCCTATCTGTGGCCGTCGCTGGGTCCCATGCGCGTGCCCGTCGCGTGCTACGTGGCGGCCATCACGACCATGTCGTGGCAGGCGATCGCGCGCTGGTCCGTGCGGCGCACCAGCGACGCGATGCTCGCCGCGCTCGGCAGCGTCTTCTTTCTCGCGTCGGATTCATCGCTCGCCATCAACCGCTTTGCCGCGCCCTTCACCGGCGCGACCCTCGTGGTCATCGGCACCTACTACGCTGCCGTCTGGGGACTCGCCCTCTCGGTGCGCGAGACCGCCGGCTAGCGCGGAGGCGCGGCGTCCCTGCACCCGGAGGCCGTGCGCTTGGCCTCGGGTGAGCGCGGAAAGAGCGCACGCGCCGCCAGGGCATCTTCGCAGCCGCGCTTGCGCGACCCACGCGCGAGCATCAGCTGCGCGTACCGCAGCCGTGCACGGAACGAACCGGGATCGAGCGACGCCGCACGAGCCAGCTGGCCGTCGTTGAACGCATTCATCGACGCGATCTTGAGGGCGCTGTACTCCGCCGACGCCAGCCCGGCCAGCAGCACCGCGACGCCCAGCAGCACGCGACGTCCACGCGACACACGTACCGCCGTTGTCTCGTCCCTCGGCGGGAGCATGACGCCCACGGACCCCCACAGCAGCATCGTCGGCAGGGCGAGCAGCAGCACCGCGTCGAACGCCCCTTCCACGGCCACCACCACCAGCAGCGCCGCGCCGCAGAGCGCGCGCAGGCGCGCGTCGAGCGGCAGGTCGAGGCGTCCCCACCCGCGAAGGCCGCCGAGTCCGAGCGAGACGAGCAGCACCGTCCACAGCATGAAGGCCAGCGGGCCGCGTTCCGACAGCATTGCAATCCAGTCGCTCGACGGCCACGGGTTGGCCGTCATGCCCGAGTCCTGGCTGAGGCTCGGATCGCTGGCCGGCGCCACGCCCGGATACTCGACCGGCCAGTTGCCGGTGCCCACGCCGAGCACTGGATGCTGGAGCGCCAGGCGCGCCGAGTTGGAATACTGCTTCAGGCGCCCCCGGCCACTGCCTTCCTTGTAGTTGACGAGTCCCTTGGCGGACTCGAGGTACGGGTTCTCGCTCTTCCAATCCAGCGAGTTCGGGACGACCAGCGCGCCGGCGCCGCCCAGCACCAGCCCGCCGATGAGCAGCACGAGCCCGCGCCGCGCGCTGGGGTCGCGCCACATCGTCCCGCGGCGCCAGAGCCAGGCGGCCACGGCCATCAGGGCACAGCAGACCAGCGCGAGCCATGCCGCGCGCGTGCGCGACAGCACGAGCGCGGCGGCATTGACGCCGAGCCCGAGCGCGGCAAGCATGGCGCCGCCCGGACGGCGGGCGGTCAGCGCGAGGTACGCAAGCAGCGGCACGCCGGCCGCCGCCACATGCGCCATGAAGTTGCGATTGCCGAACGTGCCGCCGGGGGCGCGGCTCAGCGACGCGAGATCGCTGGAGACGCCGTACGCCTGCGCCAGCGCCGTGCCTGCGCCGATCACCGTGGCCACCGCCAGCCCCGCAATCAGCACGTCGCGACCTCCGCGCTCCGCGTGCCCGGCAATGGAGCGCGCTGCCCACCAGGCAAACGCCCCGCTGATGCTGATTGAGAGCGCGCGCACCGCGAGCCAGTGATTGGGCGCCGCGGCCGCCGAGAGCGCCGACAGCACGAGGAAGCCGAGCATCACGATATCGAGCCGCGAGCGGCGCGACTGCGCGCCCATGGCGATGGTGAGCACCAGGGCGACCGTGGCGCCGACGTGCAGCGCCAGTTCCTTGGGCACCAGGAACCGGTCGAGGTCGAACGTCCGGAACGGGAGCGCCGCAAGCGCGGCGCATCCGGCGAGGACCACAAAGGTCCACGCGGCGACGCGCGCCAGCCGTCCTTCTGCGGCGGGAGGATTCACGCGAATAGAACTAAGGGGCGGTCGAACACTCGGAAAGGCCCGCGCAATTCCGCCATGGTGTCCTCACCCCTCCAGCGGGCGCGGCTGGTTGCCGAGCGGAAACCAGACCCGAAAGCGCGCGCCCGTGCCCGGCGCATTCTCGACCTCAATGGCGCCGTGATGCGCGCGCGCGATGCCGAGCACGGCGGCGAGCCCGAGGCCGCGCCCCGTGAACTTGGTCGACGCGAAGGGCTCGAACAGGTGCGCCAGCACATACGCCTCGATGCCCGGTCCGTTGTCGCCGATCTCGAGGAAGCCGTATCGCCCGGCGGGCAGCGCTGCGGGCCACCACGAACTGCCCGGGGCTGGCGGCCGCACGCCGGCCGCACCGGTGCGCACGGTGATGACGCCCGGGCCATCCCCCAATGCCTCGGCGGCGTTGGCCAGCAGCGCCAGGACAACCTGCCGCAGCTGCGCCGCGTCACCCATGACGGGCGGGCACTGCGCGTGCTCGACCCGCAGGGTGAGGCGGTCGCGCACGGACGGTTCGAAGACGCGCAGCGCGGCGGTGACGAGCGCCTCGAGTGCCACCGGCTCCGGATGGCGAACCGACTTCCCGGCGTAGTCGAGCAGCTGTCCCGTGAGGTCGGTGGCGCGGCGGGCGGCGGTTTCCACCTCCTCGAGGTGGCGCGCCAGCGTCGAGCCGGGCGGTACTTCCGCCCGCGCGAAGTTCGCGTTGCCCAGGATGGAGACCAGGATGTTGTTGAAGTCGTGCGCCACGCCGCCGGCCAGCGCGCCGATGCTCTCCAGGCGCGCAACACGTTCCACCCGCTGGGCGAGGGCGCGCGTCTCGTCCTCCAGCCGCCGGCGCTCGGAGATGTCGTCGGCGACCACGATATGAAAGTCCGGCTGGTCGGCGGCGGTGTGCGCCACGGAGACGTTCGCGCGCACCCAGATCTCCGCCCCGTCGGCGCGGCGGAAGGGACGCTCCACATGCACGCTCTGCAGTTCCCCCAGTTCCAGTTTCGTCAGCTGCTCCGATGTCGGCACGCGTTCACCGATCACGAAGTCGTGCCAGAAGGCCCCGGCCATGTGCTCGGGATCGAGCGCGAACATCTCGGCAAAGCGCTGGTTGGCGCGCAGCAGGTGCCCGGTGACGTCGAAGTGCGCCACCCCGATGGCCGCCAGGTGAAAGGTCGTGGCCTCGCGGCGCACGGCGTTCTGTCGTGAATCCTCCAGCTTCGCGGCCGTGATGGTGAGCCAGACGATGGTCGTGAGCAGGGTCGCCATCGACAGCACGAGCAGGATCGAGACGGACACCGTCGGGCCGTACCATCCGGCCATGCGACCGCGCACGACCATGACGGCGAGCAGCGGGGGCACCAGCAGCGTGGGCGGCACGAGCCAGCGCGCCATCTGGCCGGCGGGCCCGCTGCGCGTGAAGGCAGCCATCACGCCGTGCGTCGAGCGCAGGGCAATGATGCCGACGGACAGCGCGGCCAGCGCGAGCGCGGTGGGAAGCGCCATGCCGATGAGCCGCGACAGCGGGTAGATGGCGGGCGCGTCGTCCGCGCTGTTCACCGAGGCGGAGAGCGCGACGACGAGCACGATGGCCGCGAGCACGCGCGCCGACTCGATCCGCGCCGTGCCGCGGGCCGCAATGAGCACCTGGGCGCCGCCGAGCAGCACGAAGCACCGGCCGGCGGCACGGGACGCGCGTCCCGGGTTGACGAGGTCCGCCGCCCGGACGCGGTCGCCGAACAGCCACAGGTCGGTCGGCAGTGACAGGTCGAACGCGTGCTGCACGATGGTCACCAGCCCAAAGACGGCGACCGCCGCGCCCAGCGCCGCGGCCAGTTGCCGGCGCCGGCGGTCGGGGGCGCCGTCGAGCAGGGTGGTCGCGACGGCCAGCACGACGATGGCCAGCGCCGTGTTGGGCATGATGAGCGGCGCCGAGGGCAGCAGCCGCCGCATGAGGTCGATGTCGGCGCTCCACCCGGCCAGCGCAATCGCGCCAAGGGTTGCCGCCGCCGCGCTGGTGCGGCGCGGCACGGCCTTCAGGAGCTCGACGTGGAGGTTGGCTTCGTTTGGCGAATTCACGATGCGCTCAAAATGCAGTTGCCGGAACCCCGGTGGCTAGCGCACTGTATGACAACATCAATCTCCCGGGGTTCCGCCGTGAAGCGATTCCTGATCCTCTGCACCGCCCTCGCCTGCGCCGGCTGCGCCAGCACCAAGAGCGGCGCGCCGGCCGCCGAGCCCGTCCCCACCACCATGACGCCCACCACGCAGCGCGTGGTCGTCGCCGGCGGCCAGACGCTGAGCATCAACACCGTCGACGTCAACCAGGGAAGCTCCACGCTGGTGCTCGCTTCGCTCGACTCGTCGTGGGCCGCCCTGAAGGCCACCTACACCGAGCTGGCCATCCCGGTGACGACGCTGCAGGACGCCACACACCTGATCGGCAATGAAGGCTACAAGGTGCGCCGGCGGATCGGGAAGATCCCGATGCAGCTCATCCTCGACTGCGGCGGCGCCCAGGGCATGCAGAACGCCGAGACGTACGACATCTTCCTGACGGTCTCGAGCTACCTCACGAAGAACCCGAAGGCGGGCTACAACCTGGTGACGCGGATCGACGCGTCCGCCAAGTCGCCGAACTTCAATCGCGAGCAAAACATCAAGTGCTCGTCACAGGGTGAACTCGAGAAGCAGATCGGCGAGCTGGTCCGAAAGAAGACCGGCTACTAGGCCGCGCCGCGCCGGCGCCAGGCATGTCACCGACCGTCCTTCCTGAAACGCTCGACACCGCCACCAGGCTCGCGGTGGCAGGGCTCGTCGGCCTGGCTGTGGGCATCGAACGCGAGCGCTCGGGACACGCCAGCGGGCCCCACCAGCACTTCGCCGGCACGCGCACCTTCCTGCTCATCGGCCTGCTGGGCGGTCTGGGCGGGCTCTTCGTCGCGTACGACGCCCAGCTGGCGGGCGCGGCGCTGATCCTCGCCGGGGCGCTGCTCGTCGTCGGCGCCTACGTGATGACGGCGCGGCGCGGCACGGCTGATGCCGTCGACGGAACCACCGAGGCGGCGGCGCTGCTCGTGCTCGCGCTCGGGGTGATGGCCGGCGGCGGCACCCTTCGCCTGACCAGCGGCATCGCCGCGCTGGTCGTGCTCGCGCTCGCCGAAAAACAGTTGCTGCACCGCTGGGTCAGCCGGCTCGACCCGATCGAGATGCGCGCCGCGCTCCATTTCGCGGTCCTCGCGCTGGTGGTCCTGCCCGTGCTCCCGTCGACCATCGCCACGCCGGTGGGCGCGCTCACGCCGCGGACCACGTGGATGTTCGTGCTCATCATCTCGGCACTCAATTTCGCGGGACACCTGGCACGCCGCATGGTGGGCCCGGCCCACGGGTACGCCCTGACCGGCGCGCTCGGCGGCGTGGTGTCGTCCACGGCGGTGACGCTCGGCTTCTCGCGGGAGAGCGCCAAGCACGCCGCGCTCCGCGTCGCCTACGCCACCGGCGTGGTGGCGGCATGCACCGTGCTCCTGCCGCGGGTGCTCGTCGTTACCACGCTGTTCAACCACGACGTCGCGCTGCGGCTCTGGCTGTTTCTGGCGCCCGCATTCGCGGGCGGCGTGCTGATGACGTGGTGGATGTCGCGCCAGCACTCGACCAGCAAGCATGCGGACTCTGCCGAATTGCGCAGTCCGTTGGGGCTCGCCTCCGCCCTCCAGATGGCGGTCGCCTTTCAGGTCGTGCTCCTCATCCTCGCCTATGTGCGCACGAGGTTCGGTGATGCCGGCATCTACACGTCGGCCGCGATCTTCGGCACCACCGACGTGGACGCCCTGACCATCGCGATGTCACGCGCCGGCACGGGGGTGTCCGCCTCCGTTGCCGCGCGCGCCATCGGCGTCGGCATCGCGTCCAACACCGTGGTGAAGCTCGGATTGACCCTCGCCATTGGCCGGGGCGCCTTTCGCGTGAAAGCCGGCATCGCGCTGGTCGTGATGCTCGCCATTCTCATCGGCTCGGTGCTGTTCATTCCCTGAGGTTGAAGGAACCAACATGACTGCGGCAACCGAAGAACCCGGCGTCTCCTTCTCGCTCACCCTGCGCGATGGCTACGCCTTCACGGTGGATTTCGGCGATGCGGACATTCCGCCCATGACCATCGACGAGTCGCCGCCCCTCGGCCACAACGAAGGTCCCAGCCCCACGCGCGTGCTCGCGTCGGCAATCGCCGGCTGCCTGGGCGCCAGCCTGCTCTTCTGCCTGCGCAAGTCCAAGGTGGACGTGGGCGGCCTGCGGGTGGACGTGCACGTGACCAATGGCCGCAACGCCAAGGGGCGCCAGCGAGTGAAACGGGTGGCCGTGCGCCTCGCGCCCGAGGTGCCCGCCGCACAGGTGCCGCAGATGGCGCGCTGTCTCGAGGTTTTCGAGGACTATTGCGTCGTCACGCAGAGCGTGCGCGACGGCATCGACATCGTGGTGAGCGTCGAGACCGCCGTCACCTGACGGTCAGAAGCGCTCGCCCCTGGCCTCGCGCTGCGCGCTGCCCGCGGCGCGAATGCGCGGGTAGAGCGTCCAGAAGACGAGGGCGAGACCGGCGGCCTGCAGGAGTCCGCCTGTGAGGATCGCGCCGCGCACCAGTGGACTGGGCGCCGGGCCGGCCAGCACCTCGGCCACGACGCGCACCGCCGTGCCCGGTGCCAGGCACCACCAGGCGGCCTCGGCGAGCATTGGCTTGTAGCGCGTGTCGCCGGCCTCGGGCCGCGGAAAGAGCCAGAGTGCCACGCCGGCGATGACCATCATCACGAAGCCGACGAGCAGCGCATGGGTGTGCGCGCTCAGTTCACGGGTGCTGGCCGGCGCGCCGCCCGTCTCGCGCCGCACCAGGAACCAGACGCCCAGTGCGAGGCCCGTGACGAGAAAGACGAAGGCCGTCTTGAGGAAACGCCGCACGATCGAGTGCATGTCGCCAACTCCGTGCCGCGCGTGAGCGCGGGAATGCCTGCCGCCCTACCCCGTCATCGGCAGTCGCTTGCCCGTGCCCGGTTCCGGGCGGGGCCGCGGACCGCTGCCGTCGATGGTGCGCCACAGGTTGTAGATGAACAGGAAGGCGCCGACGCCGGCCGCCAGCGCGCCCGTGCCGAGCACCCAGCGTGACAGTTCCAGGCGATGCGGCGCCAGCATGAACCCGGCAACCATCAGCACCAGCCCGGCGTTGGACGTCCACCAGTGCGCGCCGGCAATGGTCCGGCTGTGCAGCGGATGCCCCGTGAAGCGCGGGATCACGTGATACGCCACGCCGAAGATCACCATCGACACGAAGCCGAGCAGGTTCAGGTGCACGTGCGCCGGGCGGTAGAGGATCGCGTTCGGCACGAACGCCATCCAGATGCCCATCACGATGCCCAGGCCGAGCGACACGAGCGCGCTCTTCAGGAAGCGTATGACGAACCAGTCCACAAGGACCTTCGCGGTTGGACGTTGGGCGTTCGGGGGCTACAGGGCGCGCAATTCCGTCAGCACCGCGTCGAGATCAAGGTGGTGCCTCTCGCAGACGAGCGCGAGCGGCTTGGCGCCGCCGCAGCAGCTGTCGAGCCCGAGGCGGTCGAACACTTCGAGCGCGCGGGGCTCGGCGGCGGCAATCTCGTTCAGCGTCATCTCGGCGGACGGCGATCCTTCGGTCTTGACGGTCATGGCATGGCTCCGGGTGTCGGGAGGGGAATGATGGAAAGTAGTATTTAATATACCTCTTTCGCTGTCGGGGGAATCCCCTGAGTTTCGACAGCACAATTCCCGACCCCCACCGCCCGCCGG
>Ga0302322_100003882_pt1 | contig 12917 bp, 13 predicted proteins | sample Fen_T0_2_FD_203757 | JGI IMG/M metagenome (GOLD analysis project Ga0302322, IMG submission 203757) | Peat permafrost microbial communities from Stordalen Mire near Abisko, Sweden - Fen_T0_2 | ecosystem: Environmental > Terrestrial > Soil > Wetlands > Permafrost | place: Sweden: Abisko...
TTTGAACGGCGGCGGCTTTTTCCACGATTTTCCGCATCAAGGTTGTATCATTTTGATTCGTGAGATAATTATTATAGATGATGATGATCTGGCGCTGGAGAAGTGTGTCTTTAATAGTACCGGCGGCTTTCCATTTTTTTAATAATTCGAATTCTTGTTTGTTGGAAAAAATAGTGCGGACTTCAAGTTCTACAGCGGCTTGTTCATCATAGAATTTCTTTTCACCGGTGGCGCTGGCATTCCAGCTGGCAAGACTGAGCGCCTTGAATTTTGGCTCGATGAGTTTCAAGTGTTTATCAATGAATGCACGCAAATCGTTCTCATCGTTACGTACCGAACAGGATATCAATGCGAATGCGAAGAGAAGCGGAAGAAATAAAATGATAGGTCTCATAAATACTCCTTAATGAATAAGAATAGAAGGTCTGCTAGGTAAATTTATGGAGAGGATTGTTGAAGCGCAAGCGTATCCGGTCAATACAGTATGGTATTTGAGGGGAATTTCAAGTGCCGGGATAAAATTCATTCTTATTTCAATTGTTCAGCTTCAATTAGTATTAATTCCCATGCGCGCTTGACATGCTTTTCAGCGGTAGCGATATTCCCAATGGCAATGCGAATGGAATATCTGCCGTTCAACTTTGTGTGAGAAAGAAATATTTCGCCTGTTGCATTCACTTGCTCAATGATTTGAGCGTTCATCTTCTCGAGCACCGCCTCATCCGAAATCCCTCTCGGATGAAAACGGAAGCACACAACACTAAATGGAACCGGTGCAAGACGTTCGAAATTTTTATCAGCATCGACCCACGAGGCAAATTCACTCGCTAGCCGGCAATGCTCGCGAATAAGCGATGCAAGCCCGTCGACTCCAAACGAACGGATGATGAACCAAAGCTTGAGTGAGCGGAATCTGCGCCCAAGTTGAACTCCCCAATCCATATAATTATTTACGACACCGTCCGTGGTTTTGAGATATTCAGGGACAAGACTGAATGCCTGCTTCAAAATATCGACGTGCCGTGTGAAGAGCACACTGCAATCCATGGGAGTGAAGAGCCACTTGTGCGGATTGGTAACGAACGAATCTGCGCGGTTGCATCCATCAAGCACAGAACGCCTTTCCGATAAAATTGCTGCGGCACCGCCATAGGCACCATCGACGTGCAGCCACATGTGTTCTCTGTGACAAATATCGGCGATCGCCGGGACCGGATCGATGCTGGTGGAAGAAGTTGTTCCCACCGTTGCGACAACAGCAAAAGGAAGCCATCCGTTTTTTTTGTCTTCCTCGAGCGCTCTTGCAAGTGCCTGCGGTATCATCCTGTATTCTGTATCAGAGGAAATCTTGCGAACACCTTCCTGCCCTATGCCGAGGACGATGGCGGCTTTTTCAATTGATGAATGGGTATGTTCGGTACAATATAAGCGAAGCCGCGGTAGATCTGTTCGACCGGATAACCCTTCTTCACGCACTCGCTTGTGCACTGCTTCACGCGCTGCAGTGAGCGCAACAAGTGTGGAAACAGATGCCGTGTCTATGATGACGCCGTAAAAATCCGATGATAAGCCAAGCATCTGACGAAACCAATCAAGGACTACTTCTTCCAATTCTGTGGCAGAAGGAGAGGTTCGCCAGAGCATTCCGTTTACATTGAGAGCAGTTGCAAGCATCTCTGCAATAATTCCAGGCGCCGATGCACTGTTGGCGAAATAGGCGAGAAATCCCGGATGATTCCAATGGGTGATGCCGGGAAGTATGATACGATGGAAGTCAGCAAGAATTGTTTGCATGTTCTCGGGTGCTGATGGCGGCTCTGTGGGTAGTTGTTTTCTTATATCACCCGGTTTGACCTGTGAGAACACCGGATATTTTTCGGCATCCTTCAGATAGTCGGCCATCCAATCGACAACTTCTTTTCCGATCTTACGAAATTCTTCCGGATCCATTCCGCCAAACGGTTTATCTGCCATGATCCATTCTTATTGTTTTAATTTTTTCATTTGAGCTCGACAGGAGGTCCGTCTGAAACCCCGGAATCAAGGACGATCTTCCAGGATTTATCGGGTTGCTTCTTCCAGGTTGTCGAGTACGTGCCGGTAGATTTCATCCACTTGTCTTCTTTGTTTTTTCGAATTCTTTCCCATCTGCCGACGGTATATCCGATCACTCCGGGTATCATCATTTCTCCTTTTGTGGGATGCCAGCGAAGTGTGAATGTTGAATCTTTAAACGCGTTCGCCATGACCGCGCGGATTTCTGCAGGACCTATGGTCGGCCTGCTTGTATCATCCAGCATCGAACCATTCGGTGCGAAATATGCAACCCAGCCCTCGACACCTTTCTCGGCGGTGGCTTTATCAAAATCACGGTCAAGCTGCATGAGCAATGAACCTTCGTCTACTTTTTCCTGTGTCAATGCAGCTGTGAGTGGAATAATCATCAGTACTAGTATACAATAGAGCATTTTCATATTGTCACCTAATTTAGTGGGATGATAGTACAAATCTCCGTAAAAAGGATAGAAAGTGCAATATGAAATTGATGTCAGATTGTTTCATGAATTTGGAATTTGAATCACGCTCCGCGTGATGCTGCTTCAAACCTCTGGCTGTTTTACGAACGACGATGTCTGCAAAAATCTCGATGGTGTTTGTCAGGCGATATTTGATATAAGAGAAGAGATAACGATAATAAAAAAGGAGCAAAGACAACTCGCAAACCTATCGATTCAACATCGTTTTGCCGCTCCTTACAACAATCCTTTGAGCTTGTCATATCCTGCGCGGCTGATGAGAAGTTTTGTGCCGTCTTTCAGAATTGCCATCCGGCTGTCTTTTGCATACAACTCAATGCGGGCGATTCGTTCGATGTTGAGAATATAAGAGCGATGAACACGGACAAATTGCGATGTGTCTAATTCGTTTTCTAATTCTGTCATTCGTTCCTGCTTCAAATGTGTTTTACCGTCCGACTTGATTGCAACATAATCGTCCTGCGCTTCGATATAATCAATTTTATCCACAGGAATAACATGCACCTTCGAACCATCTTTCACCAGAATTCTTTCTGCGGGAGAAGGTTTCATCCCGGCAGCGGAAGCGAGTACCTGAAGAGGGAAAGGTTTGCTCTTTAAATGTCCCCTTGCATGCTCGAGCGCCTCTGACAATCGTTCTTTGCTAAATGGTTTGAGAAGATAATCTACCGCGTGCACTTCAAACGCCTTGACTGCATACTGATTGTATGCAGTTGCAAAGATGACAGAGGGCGGTCGATCAACAAGCTCCAGTACTTCGAAGCCGTTGAGCTTTGGCATTTGAATATCGAGTATGACGAGGTCTGGTTGTAATTCGGTAATTGCTTTAACAGCGTCGAATCCGTTGGCACACTCGGCGATGATTTCAACATCCTCATGAGCGGTAAGATATTCGCGTAGGACGAGCCTCGCCGGTGCTTCATCATCAACGACAATGGTGCGGATTTTTTTTTCTTTTGACATGGGTTATAGTTTATGAACGGGAAAAACAAGCATTACTCGAAAATACTCATTGGTCTCTTCAACATCCACACGTGCTTCGTTGCCGTAGAGAGTATCGAGGCGTGAACGGACATTCTTCAAGCCCAGTCCGGTTCCTTTACGTTTCGGACAGTCCGGGTCGATGGGATTTTCAATATGTATGGCAAGCCGGTCCCCGTGTCGTTCACAGTGAATCCGAATTGTTCCGCCTTCCACAAGATGCGCTATTCCATGCCGTACAGCATTCTCAACAAGCGGCTGGAGAATCAGTGGCGGCACGGATGCCTTTCTGCATTCTTGTTTCACATCAATTTCAACTTTTAATCTCGCTCCAAATCTGACTTGCTCGATGGTAAGAAAGTTGGTGAGCTGAGCTAGCTCGTCATCCAGCGTAATATTATTGTGTTCGCCCAGCTCCAGACTTTTTCTAAAAAAATCTGCAAGCATCAATGTCATTGTCCGTGCATTCGCTGGATCGTTTGCGATGAGAGCGCTGATGGAGTTGAGGCTGTTGAAAAGAAAATGTGGATCGATCTGTGCGCGGAGTGCACGAAGTTCTGCGTCCTGTGCAAGCAATCTCAGTTCAAAGGTCTGCCGCTCGGTTTCGTTGGAACGTTCATATCCAATGATAACGTAATGCATCGATGCGACAAGAAGAAAGATGAGCACAAGTATGCATACTATTCCAGCGATCCAGGGTTCATACATCGGCGATATGGAGGATGCAATATTTAAGGAATCGATCACTTGCACCCAACCATATCCAATCATAAGTTCAAAGCCTGCGGCAATACACGCGGCACCCATAAACATAGAAATGAGATTGTACCACTGCGTCGTCTTTATGGGAAAGACTTTGCACAAATAATAGGAAGAAAGGCAGATGAACGAAAAGAGAAGATTCAGTGGAATGTCGGATAACAGGAATGCTGCCCATTGATTTTTATATTGGTATATAAATGGGATCTCTATGAGCAGTCCTATGATGAGCCACACTGCAAGATAGAGAATAAGCGTCCGCCTTTTGGAAAGAATCGGATGCATGGTTAGTTCTTAATCTCTACGCCGCCCATGATTGCAGTTCCTTTAATGGTAAGACGCTTTGTTGTTTCCTTGGGAGGGCGTGTTTTATCTTCGAAGCCGCCCATGAAAGGAAAACCGTCGATGATAATGATCCAATCTTCCGGAACGCGCATCTCTACGCCACCCATGATTGCAGTTATATCAATCACCGCCTCATTTTTTATTGAAGCATCTCTTAAATCTAGTTCAATGCCTCCCATAATCGCGGTGAGTTCACCGCCCTTGAAATTTTGCGAATTGTTGAATCGTTTGGTTCCGGCCATGACTGCAATGGCTTCGAGGTAATCATTTGCGTCTTTGCTCTCTCCAAATGGAGGTGCCGCAATGCCTCTCCGTATAAATGAACTCTTCACGATCATCATAAATCCAACAAACACTAAAATGAGCGGCCAGTAATCCCATAAACTGAAACGAATAAAGTACATCCGATCTAACAGCATCGCAGCACCAACGAAGGTGAGAACAGCACCCCATACTCGTCCTGGTCCGCGTTGACCTTGAAGGAGATACGCTATACCGACAATCATAATAATCGCCGGCCAATACCGCAAATAATCGTGCGGATCGATTATGTCCATGTTGCCGAGGAGGAAGAGAATACCGATACAAATAATTCCCAGTCCTAACACCAAGCGTGGAGCAAATATGGAATTGTGTCTAGTTTCCATGGCAATGATCCTTTGCAAAACAAACATGTGATGGGTATGCAGATTTCCACAACATTCCTATACCCACACCGATGAGGAGAATCGGCCATGAGTCATGATAATCTAATCCGAAAAGATGTAATTCTGATATGAGGAGCCACGAACCAATGAAGAGTACCGAACAAGCTTTTCGATACTCCCATGCCGATCGGGCGTCTAACAATTTTCCTATTCCGACGGCAAGAATGATCATGGGCCAGTAATGCCACACGTGAACATTATTGATAATATCGAACTTATCCAACATCAATGCAACACCGGCGATGAGCAGAAAAATTCCAACACCAAGGTGACCATAAGAACGTCGTTGATCATGTTCCATAATATTCTCCTGAGTAAGTTTGTTTTGTCCTGTATAAGGATACACGAAAAATCTGAGAAGGTTACAGCGATTTCGGCGAGCGGGGAAATGCAGTCGGTAAGTGGTGGGCTCAGGATGCACCGTGGCCGGATCAAATACTCATTCCCACACACTTGCCTGCGAGGCAGACAAAGGCGGGAATGACTCCTGTTTTCTATTGTGACAGCCTCGGACTTGTTCCAGCTTATTCTGGTGCCGGCATACCGAACTGCGACCATTCCTCACGAGATGGTCCATACACACCCGGAACTTTAAGTCCAGCCTGTCGCATCAATATGGTCATTTGTGCCCGGTGATGAATTTGATGTTTGATAATACTGTTGAGTGTTGCGCTCCGTGTCCACATTTGACCGTACATATTGATTTCTCCCGGCAGCATCCCGTCATTCCATTTTTGTTTGATTTCCGATGCAAGCGATGCGCCGGCTTTCTCATACGCTGCAATGATGATTGATGCGGAGGTTGGATCGGGTGCGCTTTCAGGCGGTGCATCGACGTTCAGGCCGGCTTTTTCTCCCATCTCGCCAAGTGTGAGAACAATGTGCCAGGCGAGATGACCAAGGGAGCGGCCTTCCGCCGATACTTTCTGATTGAGTGATATATCGGTGAGGTTCTTAAACACCTTCAATGTGGATATATTCTCTTGATTCCAATCCGTTAAAAAATCTTGAATAGTACGGTACATATGTTTTTCCTTTCAATGGTAATTTGATATTCTGTTCTGTCTATGCCGGTCGATCCAATATCCCCATGGAACAAACAGCCATGTGAATAATGCCAACCATCCGACTGGGCCTGCGTCAGGTGGAGGCGGACCGAAGATCGTCGCGAGAGAACTGATTGCAAGGAAGATGATGAGTGTCCAGAAAGCAATGATGCCAATTTTATCTTTGGCTTTTGTTGTACGAAGATACAAAAAGATGCCGAGTAAATATAATGCGGATTCAACTATCATAGTCGAACGAGTCGAGTTCCACAATCCCAGGCCGACAAATGTTGATACTCCGGGCGCAAGCGGTAAGTCGGGCGCGTGAGAAATGAAATCCAATAACCAATGGCTGAAGATAACACACCCAACAATGAATGCTTGACGTTTGCTTTTCTTGATAAGATAATATGCAACGCCGACAAGCCCCGACCAGATGAACGATGTCAAGAGACTATGAGAGAGAGGATAATCGTAGAAATCAAGACGCAAGAATGGTAGAGCATTTGGATTGATGCGAACATGCTCGATTCCTGCAATAATAAGCAGGGGCCAGAGAAGATCAAGAAATTGAGCTGCAAAGAACAGTGTACCGAGTTTTATTTGAGGTGCTGCCTTCTTTACAGCGAATCCGACAGCGAAGTGACCTATGAACATACGACATTCTTCTTTCTTATTTTATAAGATTTAACTCACATGTTTTTGATCGGCAACAGTATCGAGGTCTATTTCTCCACCCGGAAAATTAATTTCTACTCGTGTTGCCGAGTATCGTTCAATGATTCCTTTTGCGCCACGATCACCTTCCAGCGATACTAATTCCGGGAAGAGACAACGATCATACAATGTCGGTACGCCAACTGTTCCTGCATAGGTGCATGTGACAATAGGTGTTCGTGTCAAAGTATAGGTACTAATGAGTTTATTCAAAATGTCTGTGGATAACTTTGGCTGGTCACAAAGAGCGATAATGGCGCCGTCGGTGGTTGAATCAAGCGATTGTAAACCAGCGCGAAGCGATGTGCTCATACCGTTCTGCCAATTTGGATTGACAACAATATTCACAGGCAAAGTTGTTGTTTCCAATTTCATTCTCTCTGATTCAAAGCCAAAGACCACATGAACAGAATTCGTTTCGGAATGCAACACGGTATCGATTGTCCTACGAAGGAGAGTTATTCCATCGATGAGAAATAATTGCTTGGGTGCCCCGAATCGAGTGGATGCACCTGCAGCGAGAATGATGGTTGCAATTCGTGGTGGTGGAGTCATACATATATCGAACCGCCAAGGGACGCATCATCCAAACGATCGTGTGCGACCTTGGCGGTTGTACGAATTATTTTTTCTTATTTAAAATCTTTTCCATTTCGTCCATCACCCGGTTCATTTTTTTCATGGTAAGATCGAACGGTGCGGAGGTGGTCATATCAACGCCGGCTTTTTTTAACAATGCAATGGGATAATCGGATCCGCCGGAGGAAAGAAATTCGATATACTCTTTTGTTGCAGTTGCATCTCCGGACAGTGTGCGCTCGGATAATGCCGCCGATGCGGTGTAAGCCGTTGCGTATTGGTACACATAGAAGTTGTAATAAAAATGCGGAATGTACATCCACTCCGATTTTATTTCGTCGTCGACAATACAGATATTCTTGTCATGTCCATAATATTTCTTGACGATTTCGTCATAGACCTGATTGAGAGCATCGCCGGTGAGCGGTTCACCCTTTTCTGCCATTTCGTGAATGCGCAATTCAAACTCCGCGAATTGTGTCTGTCGGAACACCGTCCCTTTAATGCCTTCCAAATAATTACCGAGAAGAGAAAGCCGCACATCATCGTCTTTAATTTGCTTCAGCATATAATCGATTAACAGCGCTTCATTAAATGTAGAAGCGACTTCCGCTACGAAGATCGGATAATCTGAAGTTGCATACGGTTGATGTGTGTTTGAAAGATAGCTGTGCATCGTGTGTCCCAATTCATGGGCAATGGTGCTCATGTCATCATACTTCCCGTTGTAATTCAGAAGAATGTAGGGATGAACATCATATGCCGAACCGTTTGAATATGCCCCGGAGCGTTTTCCTTCGGTTGGATACACATCCAGCCAGCGTTCATGGAATGCTTTCTTAATAATGGAAACATACTCATCGCCAAGAGGTTTGAGAGCTTCCACAATGCGCTTTTGTGATTCGTCAATGCCGTACGTCAAATCCACGTTAGCAAGTAATGGCGCATAGAGGTCATAATAATGCAATTGATCGACGCCAAGAATTCGTTGGCGAAGTTTTAAATAGCGGTGAAAGGTACCGAGGTTTTTATTCACGTTATCTACCAGACCGTGATACACCTGGGGAGGAATATTGTTGCCATCAAGTGCACTTTCGAGACACGAGTTGTATTTTTTTGCATTCTTATAGAAGAGGTCTTTTTTCACTTGTGCGTTTAGAGCCGTGCCATAGGTGCGCCGATAATCATTCAATTTTCCCATAAAGGCGGCAAAAACCTTTTTACGATCTTCACGGTTGGCCGATGTCCGCTGGAGACCGAAACCCGCTTGATCCAATTTCACGGTTTTACCATTGCTTAATGTCAGTTCGGGATAAGGAAAATCTGCATTAGCAAAAATGCCGTGTATGCTGGAAGGTGCATCTGACATAAGTCCGGCATCGGCGATAATTTTCTCTTCGCCTTCAGTGCCGGTATGAGCTTTGCGCCGAAGAATGTCATCCAAATAATGACGATAGATTTCAAGCTTCTTTTCACTCGTAAGAAACTCCTGTACTTTTGCCGGATCGATTTTCAGAACTTCGGGTTCAATAAAAGCGGTCTTGGCTCCGAAAGTCGCCCCTAACTGACTCATCTCCTGTTGGTACCCTAAATAGGATTGTACACGTGTGTCTTGATCCAAACTCATACTGGCATAGGTATAGAGTCGCGCAAACTCTTTATTGAGATTCGTTACAAGGTCGAGACATCCTGTTAATTGCTGTGCGGAAGTGCCGAGCGTACCCTGGTATTTTTCGATTGCCGGAAGTTCGGCGATCAGTTTCTGTTTTGCTTCTTTCCATGCTGAGTCAGATGGATAAATGTCAGCAAGGTTCCATTTATATTGATCGGCAATTTTACTGCGATCGCGTTCTTGTGCGAGGGTGGTGTCTGATGAGAACAATGCCAGACCGAGAAGAGGCAACGCGAATTTTGCACATGGATGCATTTTATCACCTTGAATTTGTTGAGAGATCATGAATTACTGCCTTCATACGTTGATTGATGATTCTGTGTTTCAATGTACGGGATGGAAAGGACGGAGGCAATAAGAAGATTGGGTCGATGGATCGGGTGCGTTGATTTCTCTGATTCCTATCAGCGGCACCACAGGTCATTGTTCCATCGATTCATGTGTATTCTTTTTGCGAGAACCCCGTAGAATTTCATTTCTCTGTGCACCTATCATACTCTCCAGCAGTGTTTGTGATCATGACCCCGGTCTTTCGTAAACAAAGTAAAAAACAGCCCCACACTTACATTAATGAAGATTTATATTAATTATTAGTTAATAACTATTGACATTATTAATAAATAGTTTATATTATAAGGTAGATAAGATGAATGACGGTATTAATTAAAGTATGCGCTGAAGTTGTTGATTGATTCAGAAAGGAAGACAGTGTTGTGAGAAAGATAGAAGCGGTTGTATTTCCTCATGAACTGGGAATCATTCGAGCGGCTTTTCTCGAGGCAGGAATATCGTCCATGATGGTCTCGGATATTCGAGAATATGGTTTGGATACCCGGCATAAAGAAATCTACCGAAATGAAGAATATACTGTCGACTCGAAATTAAGATGTAAGCTGGAAACAATTGTTCCGCAAAACCTTGTATCCCGGGCTGTCGAAATTATCTCACGGTATCGACAGAGAGAAAAAAGCGGATGCGGGCCAATTCTTATTTCTACGGTCAATGATGTCACAAGATAAGAGATGCACGATCACCAAACAGAAATTAAACGGAACCTTCATGAGATACTCTGAAAGAGTAACCTGGAATTATAGATCAACGAGTGCCCCTTCGGATGAAACGAAAGAATGGACGGGTTTAGAATGTCGGATTCGGGGTCATTCATCGGGAAGGGCGGGTGGGATCAGTCACCAAGGACTCCCTCAAGGGTCGAGAGAGAACGTCCGTCATGCGTTGATGGATCACTATGAACCGATAAACTAATCAGTTAAACAATACAAGGAATAAAAAATGAAAACGAGATTAACAATTGCAATGTTTGCTTCGATGATAGCTGGAATTACGTGTCTCCAGGCGACTCCCTCAACAATTATTTGGATACCTTCCGTGGATTTCCAGGGATATAAATCGTTCCATCTCGGTATTGATAATTATGCGTACGATTTTAAAAGTGGAAAACCTTATAGTGGTGGAGCTTTTCCAACAGACCTTGGATTAACCGTTGGATTTTTGCCTTCTTCGACGGTGCAGGCAGAAATTGGTGTCGATTACATGACACCTCAATGGTCTCCTTTTATGTTCAATGCGAAAGTAGGTCTTCCTGAAGGAGCCCTCGCGGAATGGTCGCCGGCTGTAGCAGTCGGCGGCTTTGGTTTCGGACTTCAAAAGAATGTAACAGATGTTAATATCCTTTACGGTATCGCCGGTAAAACTTTACCCGTGATAGGTCGGATCGAGGTAGGATATTATTCAGGGAATAAAGATCTGTTGCTGAACCTTGAAACTGGAAACACCGATAATTCCGGAATTTTACTTTCGTGGGATAGAATGATTCCAGAGATTAGTGAGAACCTCTGGCTTGCGGTGGATTACCAAGGCGGGAAAAATAGCTTTGGCGCATTGAGCTATGGACTCGCGTGGTCATTTTCAAAAAATGTGAGTGTCATATTTGCACGTGATGTTTTCAATGCAGATATCCCGAGCACATTTACCATGCAATTGGATATTAATATTTAACTCAACACTTGAAAAAAGAAATTTAATTTTATAACCCACTAATATTTTGGAGGTAGTTATGGCAAAAAATGACACAGGGATGAAAAAGACCCTTGGATTAACCGGCGTAACAATGAATGCCATGGCGCTCATAGCACCCGGCGCATTTCTCTGGACGACTTTTCAAATACAGGCTTCCAATACCGGCGGCGGAGCAGATATGTGGACCGGTGTTGTCGCAGCGCTGATTGTAGCCTTCTTAACAGCGGTTGCGTTTTCAGAAATGGCACGCAAATATCCTGAAGCTGGAGCCGGCGGATCATATTACTTTGCTGAAAAAGCATTCTTAGATCGCGATAAAGCACATCACCAAAAGTTTGCGCGTATCTCGAAGTTCTTCACCGGCTGGGCTGCCCATCTTTTTTACTGGGTCTACCCAGGTGTGATGGTAGCATTTATGTCAATCATTGTTACATATATCTTCGGTCAATTTGGTGTGAACCTGAGTATTCCTGTCCAGATACTCGTTGCGGTTGCTTTTGCTGCATTCGTCGGCTTTATTGCAGTGCGCGGCATCAGCGGCTCGACGAATGTCGCTATCGCAATCAACGTCATCCAATTGGTTTCGTTAATTGGGTTCAGTGCCCTGGCAATTGCGTTCAGATTTTCGAATCCATTGCATGCGACTCAATGGGTTCATACAGGGGCGCCATCGATTATATTCCCCCACAATTTATCGGCGATGTTGTTTCAATCGACGATTGCTATTCTGATCCTGGTGGGATTTGAATCATCAACTTCACTTGCAGGCGAATCGATCAATCCGAAGCGCGATATTCCGCGTGGTGTGCTATTGTCGTTAATCATTCAGGGATTGTTCGCTTATCTGTTGGAATACTTTGCAGCCAACTATGCATTGTGTGAAAAGCTTGTCTTTACAAATCCTGATGGTTCGATTCTCACCGGTATAGATGCGGCAGCTGCTTCCGGTGCACCCATTGGCGATATGACGATTATGATCGGCAACGCTTTACTTGGAGGAAACGGTTTTGCTTTGATGATCGTTATTGCATTCACGGTTGCAATGGCAATCCTTGGAACGACGCTGGCAGCAATGAATACCGCCGTGCGTGTGAGTTTTGCAATGGCGCAAGACAATGAGATGCCGGAGTTACTCGGTGCTCTTCATGGAAAATATGCAACTCCGCACATGGGTGTTTGGGTGCTTGTTGCGGTTTCAGCTATTATAGGCAGTATCGGCATTCTCAGTGTGACAGCATTAACGGGTATCACGCTGGCATCCAATATCGGAACATTCGTTTTGTATGCGCTTATTTGCTTCCTGACGTTCGTTACATTTGTCGGGCGCTCGGATTTCCACAGCATTAAGCATGCTGTGATTCCATTACTCGGACTGCTTGGTAATATAGCATTACTGCTTGCGATTTTGTTCATCGGTCTTACAACACCTGGTGTCTCTGCAGATGCGACCAAACTCGCTATCTATATTACAGTCGGATGGGGTGTTATAAGTGCTTTGTATTTAATAATGAACAGCCGCAAACAAGGGAGGGCAATT
>Ga0302322_100003884_pt1 | contig 12912 bp, 13 predicted proteins | sample Fen_T0_2_FD_203757 | JGI IMG/M metagenome (GOLD analysis project Ga0302322, IMG submission 203757) | Peat permafrost microbial communities from Stordalen Mire near Abisko, Sweden - Fen_T0_2 | ecosystem: Environmental > Terrestrial > Soil > Wetlands > Permafrost | place: Sweden: Abisko...
GGCGAGCCGGGGATGCGCGTCCTCTACTTCGGGACCTACGACCGTGCGTACCCGCGGAACGCGCAGGTCATCTCCGCTCTCCGGGGGGCGGGCGTCGAGGTGCGCGAGCAGCACCGGGCCGTCTGGGAGCGCCGCCACAACTGGTCGGTGGGGCTCCGGCAGATGCTGCGGGTGGCCGAGGCGGAGCGGAGCCTGCGCAGCACGCGCGACGACGTGCAGGGCGCCGACGCGCTGATCGTCGGCTATCCCGGGCACTTCGACCTCCCGGCCGCGAAGCGGGTCGCGCGCGGCCGGCCCGTGATCTTCAATCCGCTCGTCTCGCTCTACGACACGCTCGTCGACGACCGCGGTCGCTTCCGCCGCGGATCGCCCGGCGCCGGAGTCGTCCACGTCGTCGACCGCCGGGCCTTCCGTCGCGCGGATCTCGTCGTCGCCGACACCGACACCCACGCGGCGTTCTTCCGGGACGAGTTCGGTCTCGCAGCCGACCGGGTGGAGGTGTGCTTCGTCGGCGCCGAGGACCGCCTCTTCCGCCCCGGCTGGCAGCCGGAGAGGCCGTTCCATGCCCTCTTCGTCGGCAAGCTGATTCCGTTACACGGGCTGGAGACGATCCTCGCTGCGGCCGCGCTCGTGCCAGAGATCCCGTTTCGCGTCGTCGGTAGCGGGCAGCTCGAGCCTCTCCTCGCCGGGCGCCCGGCGAACGTCGACTGGGTGCCCTGGGTCGAGTACGACGACCTTCCGGGCGAGATCCAGGAGGCCGGCTGCGCGCTCGGCATCTTCGGGACCGGCGCCAAGGCAGGGCGCGTGATCCCCAACAAGGCGTTCCAGGCGATCGCGTGCGCTACGCCACTGATCACGGCGGACACGCCTGCAGCCCGCGAGCTGCTGACGGACGGCGGCGACGCGCTACTCGTGCCGCCGGGCGATCCGGTCGCTCTCGCCGCCGCTGTCCGCCGGCTCGCCGCCGACCCCGGCCTCGCCAAGCGGATCGGCGGCGCGGGCCGTGAGACGTACGAGGCACGAGCGAGCGAGGGCGCTCTCGGTGCCCGCTGGCGGACGCTGCTCGAGCGCGCGATCGCGGCCACGTGACCCGCCCCCGCGCCTTGCTTTCGCTGGCGGTGAGCGCCTTCGCCGTCGGGATGTCGGCGCTCGCACTGCTCCAGCAGCGAGCGTTCGAGACGGGGCGCTTCGACCTCGGCAACCTGACGCAGGCAGTCTGGTCGACGGCGCACGGGCGGTTCCTCGAGGTCACCGACCTGCAGGGCCGGCAGATCTCGCGGCTCGGAAGCCACTTCGACCCCCTGGTCGCGCTGCTCGCGCCACTCTGGTGGCTCTGGCCCAGCCCCGACCTGCTCCTCGTCGCCCAGGCCGTCGCCGTCGCCCTCGGCGCCGTCCCCGTGTTCCTGCTCACCCGGAAGCACCTCGGCGGAGACTGGGCGGGGCTCGGCTTCGCCCTCGTCTACCTCCTCTATCCACCGACGCAGTGGCTCGTCGTCGACGACTTCCATCCCGTCGCCCTCGCGACCCCGCTCCTGCTCGGCGCGATCTGGTACCTCGACGAGGACCGCCTGCTGCCATTCGCGCTCTGCGCCGGGGCGGCCTGCCTGACGAAAGAGCAGATCGGCCTCGTCGTCGCGGTGCTCGGCATCTGGCACGCCGTGGCGCACGGGCGGCGCCGGGCCGGGCTCGTGATCCTGATCGCCGGAACGCTCGTGGCGGTCGTCGCGACGGCCATCGTCGTCCCCCACTACGCACCCGGAGGCGGCTCACCGTTCGCGGGGCGCTACGACGCAGTCGGGGGCTCTCCGGCAGGCATCGTCAAGACGGGAATCGTCCACCCGCTCCGCCTCGTCCAGGCGGCGACCGAGCACCGCGATCTCACCTACCTCCGGGACCTGCTCGCGCCGCTCGGAGGCCTTCCGCTCCTCGCACCGCTCGTAGCCGCGAGCGCGCTTCCCGAGCTGGCGCTCAACGTCCTCTCGAGCACCCGCACGCAGTCGTCGATTCACTTCCACTACACCGCGGGCGCGATCCCCGGCCTGATGGCAGGCGCCGTGCTCGGAGCGGCCCGCGTGCGGCGCCGGTGGCCGCGGTCGTGGCCGGTACTCGGCCGCGCGACCGTCGTGCTCGCCCTCGCGGCCGGCGTCCTGCTCGGGCCGTTGCCGGCGTGGCGGCACGTGCCCTTCGGGTCGACGCTCGCGACGCGTGATCACCTCGTGTCCGCCCACGACCGCGCTGCCGCACGTGTCCTCGCCGCGGTCCCCGCGGGAGTGCCGGTCAGCGCCACCAACACCCTCGGCGCGCATCTCTCCGAGCGGCGGCGGGTCTTCAGCTTCCCCGTCCTCGCGGAGGCACGCTGGGTCGCCGTCGACCTGAAGCGACCGAGCTACCTCGACGACGCGCTCGGCAGGAAGTTCGCTTCCGCCTACGCGCGCCTGCGGCGCGATTCCCGCTGGCAGGTCGTGCGGGCCGAGGACGGCGTCGTCGTGCTCCGCCGCGTCGGCTGACCCGCTAGACGGGAATCGTCTGCGGCAGCAGGTACGCGCAGAGCGCGAGCACGGCGACGGTCGCTACGGCGTCCTCCTCGGCGGCCGCGAGGGGCACGGCCCAGGCGAGGTACCAGACGGCGAGGTACGGCGTCGTCACGAGCACGAGGCAGGCGGCGAGCCCGAGCCGGGCGCGGCCCCGGAGGGCACCGCGGCTGAGCCACACGAGGCCCGCGAGAAGGCCTGCCACGGCGAGGCCTATCGCCGCGTGGTTCGGCAGCCCGAGTTGCTCGAGCCGGTGAGGGATCGCGTAGCTCGTCTCGAGGGCCGCGTTCCCCACGAGCGGGAAGACGGCGAGCGGCCAGGCGCCGCCGTAGAGCACCGTGGCGCCGAGCACGACCGCGACGCCCGCCGCCGCGAGTCCGCGCCCGCCGAGCGGCCGCGTGGTGGCCCGTGCCTCGAGGCTGCGGAGGGTGAGGAACAGGATCGGAACCCACTTGACCCCGACCGCAAGGGCCCAGAGCACCCCACCGCCCTGTGCGCGGCGGGAGGCCGAGAGCGCCAGCGCCGCAAGGATCAACGCACCCACCCAGGCGTCGTTGTGGCCACCCCCGGCGAGATGGACGGCGAGGACGGGGTTCCAGCCCACGAGCGCGATCGCGAACGCCCGCCGGCGGGCCAGGCGGCCCGCGAGCAGGGCCGCGGCGAGAGCCGCAGCCGCGGCCAGGGACTTGTACGTCCACGCCGCCACCGCGTCCGAGCCACCCGCGACGACCGCGAGCGGCTCCGATGCCATCGTGAACGCCGGCCCGTAGACGCTCGTCGTGCCGACCCACGCACTTCCCATATAGGGCAGCGCCGGGTTACGGGGGAAGTGCTTCGGCGGATCGACGTACGGGTTCCCGCCGCCGCGTGACGCGATCCAGCCGTAGGACCAGTACGTCCACGCGTCGGTCGAGAGCAGCAGGGGCGCGGCGAGCGGCACGAGCTGGATCGCCGCGGCGAGCACGATCACGGCCCGCGGCGAGGGCGGCGACCGCCGGATCACGAGGAGCGCGAGCACGTACGTCGCGAACGCCCCGATCAGGAGCGCGAGGAAGAGCGGCGCCGTGCCGGAGACGTTGCCGCCGTCGCGGGGAACGAGCGGCGAACCGGGCCGCCAGGCGAGAGCACAGGCGGCGGCCACGAGCGCGAGGACGACCGCACCCGCCGTGACGGCCCGCTTCACGGTGTCGTCGGCGTCTTCGGGGTCTTCGTGGCCGGAGGTGGAGGCGTGGCGGGCGCCGGCGTCGTGCCCGTGGACGTCGTGCCCGTCGACGTCGAGGTCGTCGGAGCGACGTAGTACGGGTCGTAGGTGAGCGCGAGCGGCCCGCGCTGGAACGGCTGGTAGACGGGGAACACCTTCGGCTCGGGGAAGTTCCGGACCGGCCGCAGCCCGATCGTGCGCTCCATCATCAGCCGCCAGATCGCTGCCGGGAAGCTCCCGCCCGAGACTGCGATCCCGTGGACGTTGTCCATCGGGATCTCGCCGGACTGGTATCCCATCCACACAGCCGTCGCGAGGTCGGGCGTGTAGCCGACGAACCACGCGTCGGCGTGCTTGTCGGTCGTCCCCGTCTTGCCGGCCGCCGGTCGGCCGAACGCTGCGCCGGTGCCGGTGCCGTAGCTGACGTTGTCCTCGAGGATCTGCGTCACCTTCCAGGCAACGCCGTCGGGGATGACGCGCGTGCGCTTCGGCGAGCCCCAGCCCGCCTTCGTGTCCTCTTTCCCGTTCGGCAGCACGACCTTGCGGATCGCGGTGGGCTCGGAGTACACGCCGCCCGCGGCGAGGGTCGCATAGGCAGAGGCCATGTCGAGCGGCGAGACGGCGATCGAGCCTAGGCCCATCGCCGGCACGAACTGCCCCCCGACCTCGAGCGGGGAGCGCACGCCGAGCTTCTGCGCCATCTCGCCGACCTTCTCCGGCGTGACGTCGAGCGTCAGCTGGGCGTAGACCGTGTTGTCGGAGCGAAGCGTGGCCTGCGTGATCGACGTCCAGCCGTGGTACGACGAGTCGTACGTCCTCACGCACCACCACGATCCATCGTCGCAGTTGCCGTTCGCGACCGGCTTGTACGTGAACGGCGCCGACACGTAGGAGCTCGTGTCCGGATCGATCCCCTTCTCGATCGCCGCCGCCAGGACGAACGTCTTGAAGGTCGAGCCCGGCTGCCGGCGAGCCTGCGAGAGCAGGTTGAACTGGTTGTTGCTGCGCCCCGGGATAACAGCTGTCATCGCCCGGATGTCACCGTTCGCCGGGTCGATCGAGATCACCGCTGCCGCCGGGTCCGCGGGGTCGGTGAGCGTCTCGCGAATCGCCTCCTGCGCAGCCCGCTGCCAGCGGGGGACGATGGTCGTGTAGACCCTGAGGCCGCCCGAGCGAACCGTCTCGGCGCCGTACTTCCGGATCAGCTGGTCACGGACGTAGCCGAAGAAGTACGGCTCTCGGATGTCCTTGTAGAGCCGGCCGGGCTTCAGGCCAAGGCCGCCAGAGCGACTCGCCCGCGCGTACTGCGCCCGGGTGATCGCGCCCTGGTCCAGCATCGCGCGCAGCACCGCATCGCGGCGGGCGAGGGCCTTCGCCGGCTCGGCGAACGGGTTGTACGCCGAAGGCGCCTGCGTCAGTCCGGCGAGCAGCGCGGCCTCCCGGAGCGTGAGCTCGCTCGCCGGCTTCGAGAAGTACGTCTGGGATGCCGCCTCGATCCCGTACGCGAGGTTCCCGTAGTACACCTGGTTGAGATACGACGCGAGGATGCGTTGCTTCGACCACGCATCGTTGAGCTTGATCGCGAGGCATGCCTCCTTGAGCTTGCGCTGCACCGTCCGCTCGTTGGAGATGTAGAGGTTCCGCACGAGCTGCTGGGTGATCGTGGAACCGCCCTGTACGACCCTGCGGGCCCTGACGTCGGCGAGGACGGCCCGAGCGATGCCCTGCGGGTCGACCCCGCCGTGCGAGTAGAACCGCCGATCCTCGATCGCGATGGTCGCCTTCGGCATCCAGGGGCTGATGCGATCGAGCGGCACGACCTGGCGGTTGCGCTCGGCCGGGATCGCGCCCAGCAGCGATCCGTCCGCGGCGTAGACGAACGTGTTCTGCCCGATTCGCACCTCGTGCAGGGCGGAGAGGTCGCAGGACGAGCCGAATGCGTACACGCCGCCGCCGCCCGCGATGGCCGCGACGATCGCGAGAGCGGCGATCACCAGCACGAGCACGAGGAACGGCCGGCGGCGCTTGCGCCGTCGGCGGCGCCGGCGGGGGACGTCGAGGTCGAGCCCACGCTGTGGTCGGCGGCGGGGCGCGCTCATGCTGCGATGGTAGCCATCGTGCTCGCGACATTCGGCGGCGGCGCCCCGGTGCCTCTCACCCTTCCGGTTAGAGTCGGCCCGTGCCGGACGACACGCGCAGCTCGGCTCTCGCAGTCCGCGTGTTCCTCTGGAGTCGCGCTGCGATCTGGCTCCTCGCGCTCCTCGTCGTGGTCGGGCTCGACGGCTCGCTCAACGCCCGCCGCGGGGAATGGGACAGCTCCCGCCTCCACGACCTCGGGAGGGCCGTCGACGTGTGGGCGCGCTGGGACAGCGACTGGTTCCTGCGGATCGCCGAGAACGGCTACTCCTGGCCGTCGAGCACGCCGGCGTTCTTCCCCCTCTACCCGTTCCTCACCGCCGGGCTCGGCTGGGTGCTCCTCGGCCATTACGTCCTCGCGGGCGTCGTCCTCTCGCTCGCGGCCGGCACCGCAGCGTTCGCACTGCTGTACCGCCTGACGCTGCTTCGCCTCGGGGAGGAGGCGGCCCGGCGGACGGTGCTGTTCCTCGCCGTCGCCCCGACCTCGCTCTTCTTCGGCGCGGTCTACAGCGAGGCGCTCTTCCTCCTCCTCGCCGTCGCGACCTTCCTGCTCGCCGAGCGAGGGCGCTTCTGGCAGGCCGGGGCCGCGGCCGGGCTCGCTCTCCTGACGCGCTCCGCCGGCATCGCTCTCCTGCCGGCGCTCGTCGTCTTCGCCTGGCGGTCACCCGACCGGCGCCGATCGCTGGCGGGCGTGGCTATCGCCCCGCTCCTCTTTGCCCTGTATCCGGCGCTACTCGCCGTCTGGATCGGCCGGCCGCTCGCGTTTCTCGATGCGCAGAAGGTCGTCTGGGAGCGCCGGCTCTCGCCGGCCGGGCCTCTCGGCGGGGTCGTTGCGGCCGTCCAGCACCGCGAGCTGCTCGACCTCGGCTTCGCCCTCGCGCTCATCGTGCTCGGGGTCGTGGCCTGGCGGCGCATCGGCGCGCCGTACGGGCTCTACACGCTGACGAGCGTCCTGCTGCCGCTCACCTTCGTCTCGGACAAGGTGCCGCTCTGGTCGATGCAACGGTTTGCGATCGTCGTCTTCCCCGCCTTCATGGCCCTCGCAACCGTCATCCGCCGAGCGAGGGCGGTGATCGTCACGGCGGCGATTCTCGCCGCGTGGCTCGGGGTGTATGTGGTCAGATGGGCTCTGTGGTACTGGGTCGCCTGACGGGAGCGGGATGCCGAGCGACGGCGTGATCGTCGCGCCGGAGGCTCCGGCCGTGCGCCAGGCGGGCCGGCTCGCCGCCTGGTTCGCCCTCGTCGGCGCCCTCGCCGCGATCTCGTACGCGGGTCGGCTCGCCGGTGGCAAGACGCCCGACGACGTCCTCTATCTCTGGTCGACGTTCGTCGGGGCGCTCGTCCAGTACGGGATCATGTTCGTCCTGATCCTCGCGATCGCCCACGGGCTCGACCGCCGGCTCCTCGCCCTCCGGGTTCCCACCGAGCGCTGGCGCGCCGCCAGGCGCGCGCTCCTCGCGCTCGCCGTCATCGTGGCGGCGACCGCCGTCCTGAGCCAGTTCCTCGACGCTGGTGACGAGCAGGGCCTCGTGCCGAAGTCATGGGACTCGAGCAGGGCGGTGCCGTTCCTCGCCAATGCAGCCGTCGTCACCCTGGTGGCGCCGTTCGTGGAGGAGCTGCTGTTCCGCGGGCTCGGCTTCGGGCTCCTGACGCAGTTCGTGATGCCGGTGCCGGCGATTCTCGTCACCGGCGTCGCCTTCGGCCTCGATCACGGCCTCGTGCTCGGCCTGCCGGTGCTCACCATCTTCGGGATCACGCTCGGCTGGCTCCGCTGGAAGACCGAGAGCGTGGTTCCGGGCATGGTCGTCCACTGTCTCTTCAACGCGGCGGCGCTCGCGGCGGCGGTGGCGCTGTGAGCGACCGCTTCGACGAGATCCGCCGGGAGATCACCGAGAACGACGAGGCGATCGTGGCGGCCGTGAACCGCCGGCTCGAGCTCGTCATCGCCCTCTGGAAGCTGAAGGCGCAGCGCGGGCTCGACACCGTCGACCCCGACCGGGAACGGCGCCTGCGGGAATCACTTGCCGCGGCGAATGCCGGCCCGCTGTCCCCGGAAGGCCTCGAACGTCTCGTGACCGACCTGCTCGACCTGACGAAGCGGGAGCTCGGGGCCTGACGTCGAGACGCGTGGGTCGCGCTACTCCGGCTCGTCCGGCTCGGCCGCGAACTCGTCGGGCGAGACGGTATCGAGAAAACGGCGGAACTCGTCCGGATCGAGGTCGGCGAGCGAGTCCTGCCCCGTGAGACGGCGCGAGGCCTCCTCCTCGTCGCCCTCGAACTCGACGCCCGACTCCTCAATCACGTCATCCGACGCGAAGATCTTCGCGTCGGTCCGTAGCGCCAGAGCGATCGCGTCGGAGGTGCGGGCGTCGAGCTCGATCTCGGCGCCGTTGCGGACGATCGTGATCAGCGCGTGAAACGTGCTGTCGCGCAGCTCGGTCACGGTGACCTGCCTGATCTCGGCGTCGAGCGACGCGATGATCGAGGTCGCGAGGTCGTGGGTCATCGGCCGCGGCGGCTCGGTCCCCTGGAGGTTCATGAGGATGGCGGCGGCCTCGGCGTGGCCGATCCAGATGGGAAGGAACGTGTTCCCGTCCTGGGTCTTCAGCAGCACGATCGGCTGCTTCCCGACCAGGTCGAAGCTCACGCCGTAGACGGTCATCTCGCGCATCGGCCTCGCCGCCAGTGTATCGGCGGGGAGACGTGCGTCACACGGAGATGTCTTTGCGCGTGCGGGGCGCGCCGAGCGCGATCCAGCCGGCGATTCCCGCTCCGGCCCCGCACGCGAGCATGATCAGCCCGAGCGCGCCCGCGACGTGGGCCAACACGAGCGACTCGCCGACCGCCGCCAGCACGATCGTCGAGAGCGCCAGGAGGCCCGCCACAGTGCGATTCGCTGCCACCGACCGAGCGTAGGCCCCGTCTGGCATCGCGCATCCCCCGTCCGGGGGCTCTTCGCCTCTCATGGCCACGAAAACCCCCGCTGCAGCAGGGGTTTCCGGAATGGGCGATCCTGGATTCGAACCAGGGACCTCCGCCTTATCAGAGCGGCGCTCTAACCAACTGAGCTAATCGCCCGCAGGGAGCGGGAGTGTACCGAAGCGCGAGCCGGCGATCACCCCTCGAGGAGCGTCTCCAGCGTCTCCACGAGCTCGGCGAGGCCGGTCTCGTCCGCGAAGTGGAGCTCGAGCTTGCCGCCGCTTACGCGGGCCGGGAGCCCCGTCAGCCGCTGCGACGCGGCGCGCGCGCGCTCGACGAGGGCGGGATCGACCGTCGTGACCGTCCGCTTGCGGCGCGCCCCGCCGTCGCGGGCCGCGCTCTCCGCCGCACGAACCGTGAGCCCGTCCTCGGTGATCTTGCGGGCGAGGCGACGGCGCGCATCGTCGTCGGGCAGCGCGAGGACTGCCCGGGCGTGGCCCTCGGTGAGGTCCCCGCGGGCGAGCATCCACAGCACGTCCTCGGGGAGCTCGAGCAGGCGGACGCGGTTCGAGACGGACGGCTTCGAGCGGCCGACCCGCTCGGCGACCTCGCCGAGGGAGAGCTCGAACTCGTCGATCAACGACGCGTAGGCGCGAGCCTCCTCGACCGGGGACAGGTTCTCGCGGGCGACGTTCTCGACGAGGCCGAGAAGGAGCGTGTCGCGGTCGTCGGCGTTCCGTACAACGGCGGGAATCGTCGGCACGCCCGCTTCGCGGGCCGCGCGCCAGCGCCGCTCGCCGGCGATCAGCTCGTAGCCGCCCTCCGTGCGCGGGCGCACGACGACCGGCTGCAGGACGCCCTGGTGGCGAATCGAGGCGGCGAGACCGGACGTCGCCTCTGGCTCGAAGCGGCGGCGTGGCTGGCGCGGATTCGGGTGGACCGCCTCGACCGGGAGGTGCAACAGCTCGGACTCACCCGCTCCCCCGATCAGCACCTCGAGGCCGCGGCCGAGGCCGCGGCGGGACGCGTCATTGACGCTCGACAAGTTCCATCGCCACCTTCCAGTAGGCCTCCGAGCCGGACGAGCGCCGGTCGTAGGCGATTGCGGGCAGGCCGTGGCTCGGCGCCTCGGCGAGGCGCACCGAGCGGGGCACGGAGGTCGTGAAGACGAGGTCGCCAAAGTGGCGTCGCAGCTCCTGCTCCACCTCCGCCGCGAGCCGCGTGCGGCCGTCCACCATCGTGAGCAGGATCCCGGCGACCGCGAGGCGGGGGTTGAGCCGGGCCTTGACGAGATTGATCGACCCGAGCAGCTGCGAGAGCCCCTCGAGCGCGTAGTACTCGGCCTGAACCGGGACGATGACCCGGTCTGCAGCCGCGAGGGCGTTGACGGTCAACGCGCCGAACGCGGGCGGGCAGTCCAGGAAGACGAACGTGTACGGATCCGTCGCGGGCGCCACGAGAGCGTCTGCGAGGTACCGCTCACCACCCTCGATCGCCGAGAGCTCGACGGCGGCGGCGGCGAGCTCGGGCTTCGCCGGCACGAGATCGAGATTCGCGAACGCGGTCGGTTTCGCGAGCTCGGAGAGCGGGACGCCGTCGAGCAGATCGTGAGTCGAGACCCCGTTCGCGCGGCGGCCGAGGCCGGAGGTCGCGTTCGCCTGTGGATCGAGGTCGACGAGCAGGCAGCGCTCCCCTGCCTCGGCGAGGCACGCCGCGAGGTTGACGGCGGTCGTCGTCTTGCCGACGCCGCCCTTCTGGTTCGCGACTGCATAGACACGTGCCGGCACCCTTCCAGGCTAGCCAGGCGGCCGGACGCGGGCGTTGCACGAATCCGCCGTGGAAAAGCGCACCGCGGATTCGCCCAATACACTCTCCTGCCCGCTTCGCGGGATCCTGAAGGAAATGCTAGAGCGGGTCGACATCAGGCCAACGGGCGCTTCTTCGCCACCCCCGTACGGCGTGGAAAGCCGGGCGGCGTGGGGCCTGTCTTGCGGATCGCGAGCAGGCCCGCCGGCGACGGCTCCAGAGCCCCACCGAGGAGATCGGCGACGGCTGCAACCCGCTCTGGCTCGGCCGTCTCACCGACCCAGAGGACGACGAGGCCGCCTTCCCGGACGAGGGGCAGGCACCACTCCGCGGCGGTCGGAGGATGGGCGAGAGCCTTCGCGAGCGCCACCCCGAACCGTGCCGGCTCCTGCTCCTCGGCGCGACCCCAGACGACCGAGAGGTTCGGGAGCTCGGCCGCCCAGCCCTCGAGGAAGTCGCACTTGCGCCGCTCCGCCTCGAGCAGCGTCACGGAGCGGGTCGGCAACGCCACCGCCAGCGGGATCCCGGGCGTTCCGCCTCCCGAGCCGACGTCGACGACGGGGCCGCCGGTGGCGGCCACGACATCCACCCCCCGGAGGGCATCGTCGAGCAGCACGGCGCGAGCGGTGCTCAGATCGCGGATCGCCGTCAGGCCCGGCGTCGAGATGACAGCCGTCAGCCAGCGATCGAGAACCGTGCCGGCGTGGCCGCCGGTCAATCTGCGGATCGGCGCGGGAGGACGACGACGAACCGGGTCGGCTCGCTGCCCTCGCTCGACGTCTCGACCTCGGGGTCGTCCTTCAGCAGCTCGTGCACGATCCGGCGCTCGACGGCGGTCATCGGGTCGAGCGCGACGCGCTGGTCGGTGGCCGCAGCTTGCTCGGCGGCACGGCGCGCAACCGTTTCGAGCGTTGCCGCCCGGCGGGCGCGGTAGCCGGCCGCATCGACGACGACCCGGAGCCTGTCCTCGCCCTGCGACCGATGGCCGATCGCGTTGGCGAGATACTGGAGCGCGTCGATCGTCTGGCCGTGCCGGCCGATCAGCACGCCGAGGTCGGGGCCGACGAGCGTGGCCACGAGCTCGTCGCCCTCGTCGATCCGAACGGTGGCGGGCACGCCACTCGCAGCGATCGTGCGCTCGAGCAGCTCGCGGACGAGGGCAGCCTGGTGCGTCTCGTCGTCATGGCCTTCGGGAGCGGCGGCCGGCCGCTCCGCCATCTCGACCGTGGCCACGACCGCCGCCGGCGAGTACCCGACGCCGAGCAGCCCGCGCTCGCCCTCACTGACGACCTGGAAGCGGATCGCATCGCGGTCGACGCCCGGCACGCGCCGCTGGAGCTCCTGGAGCGCGTTCCACTTCGCCTCGCCGATCGTCTCGCCGGTTGCCTCGACGGTGATCTCGGTCACCGTTTCGCCCCTCCGCCGCCTTTCTTGCGCTTGACCCTCCGCGGCGGGCCTGCGACGGGCTTGCGGGCCGGGGCGGCCGGCTTGGTCGGCGCACCTGCCGCGCCGTTACCGGATTCGAGCGGCGGCTCGTCCTTCGCCGGGGTGCGGGAGCTTCGCTTCTCGGGCAGTTCCGGCTTCGGCATCAGCCGCCGCGTCACGAGACCCTGGCCGGTCGTCCAGAGGTTCGTCGTCAGCCAGTAGAGCATCAGGCCGGCGGGGAACTTGAGGATGAACGGCACGAACAGCACGGGCAGCACCATGAGCAGGATCCGCTGCGCGCCCTGCATCGTCGACGACATGAAGTACGACGACGACAGCTGGCTCGCAACGTAGATGACGAGGAGCAACGGCCCCCAGCCGTCCTTCACCGGCTGGGTGATGTCGACGAGGTGGAGCCAGCCGACGGAGCCGCCGTAGTGCGGCAGAACGTTCGCGTCGAAGTGGCGGAGCACGTAGAACAGCGAGATGAAGATCGGGATCTGCAACACCATCGGCAGGCAGGACGCCGCCGGGTTGATCTTGTTCTCCCGGTAGAACTTCATCAGCTCTTCGTTCTGGCGCTGCTTGTCGTGCTTCCACTTCTGCTGCAACGCCTTCATCTCCGGCGCATGCGCCTGCAGGTTCTGCATCGAGTGGATCTGCTTCACGGTGACCGGGACGAGCAGGATCCGGACGAGCACCGTCAGCGCCACGATCGACCAGGCCCACGTGAATCCGACGGTGACGTGCAGCCAGACCAGGATGTGCTGCAGGAGATGCTCGAGCGGCTTGAGCGGGTTCGTGAACGCGAGCAGGTGGGGGATCAGGTGGGTGATCACGCCGGGTGCTCCGTCTCGTGGCGGCGGCCGAAGTGCGCATCCTCGGCCCGGTCGA
>Ga0302322_100003885_pt1 | contig 12907 bp, 7 predicted proteins | sample Fen_T0_2_FD_203757 | JGI IMG/M metagenome (GOLD analysis project Ga0302322, IMG submission 203757) | Peat permafrost microbial communities from Stordalen Mire near Abisko, Sweden - Fen_T0_2 | ecosystem: Environmental > Terrestrial > Soil > Wetlands > Permafrost | place: Sweden: Abisko...
GGTTTCGACCACGAGCGACTGGTGCGCCTGATCAGGCAACGCCTGCCCTTCGTCCCCCGCTACCGCATGCGCGTGCGCGAGGTGCCGTTCGGCGCGGCCCGTCCGGTGTGGGTCGACGACGAGCGCTTCGACGTGACGTACCACGTGCGCCGCTCTGCGCTGCCGAAGCCGGGGTCGCGTGAGCAGCTCAACGAACTCGTGGCGCGCCTGCTGAGCCGCCCACTCGATCGCAGCCGCCCGCTCTGGGAGATGTACCTGGTCGAGGGCCTGGCCGACGGGAACTTCGCCATCGTCAGCAAGAGCCACCAGGCGCTCGTCGACGGCATCTCCGCGGTGGACATCGCGCAGGTCATGCTCGACCCGACCCCGGACCCCTCGCCCGTGGCGGGCGACTCCTGGCGTCCGCGGCCGGAGCCGACCGATGTGGAACTGCTGTCCCAGGCGTTCACCGAACTGGCGACGCGACCCACCCGGGCCGTCGAGGCCGTCCGCGGCACCGTCAGCGACGTGTCGCACACCGCCTCGCGCGTCGGTGCGCGGGCGCTTGACATGGTCAACGCCGCGCTGGCCATCGCGCGGCCGACCGCCGCGAGCCCGCTCAATGTCCCGATCGGCGAGCAGCGACGGTTCGCCACGGTCGACCTCACGCTGGAGGACCTCAAGCGCGTCCGGGCAGGACTCGGCGGCACCGTCAACGACACCGTCCTGGCCGTCGTCACGGGCGCGCTGCGCTCCTGGCTGCTGGCACGCGGCGAATCGGTGCCGCAGGGCAGCAGCATCAAGGCACTGCTGCCGGTCAGCATCGCCGTGCCGTCCGCGACATCCGGCGAGGCGGGCGGCAACCGGGTATCCGGGACCCTGGTGGAGCTTCCGGTCGGCGAGCCCGACCCGGCCGTGCGGCTGCAGCAGATCAGCTATCAGCTGGCGCAGTTGGAGGAGGGCGGGCAGTTCGTCGGGGCCGAGGCGATCGTCAACATCGCCGGGTTCGGGCCGCCGACCCTGCACGCGCTGGGCTCGCGGGTGAGCTCGACCCTCACCAGCAAGGTCTACAACCTCGTCATCACCAACGTGCCCGGGCCGCAGCGACCGCTGTACGCCGCCGGTTCGCAGATGGTCGCGGCCTATCCCGTGGTGCCGCTGACCAAGAACCAGGCGCTCAGCATCGGACTGATCTCGTACGACGGCGGCGTCTACTTCGGCCTGTACGCCGACCGCGACGCCCTGCCCGACCTGGAGGTCCTGGTGGCCTGCCTGCAGGAGTCGATGGACGAGCTCCTCGCCCGCTGCGAGACGTCTCGACGCACCCTGCGCGCGGTGCCGACCAAGCCGCGCGAGCCCCGCCCTAAGGCACAGGGGCAGTCATGACGGAGCCCGCCCCGAAGCGCGCCCTCGTCCTCGGTGGCGGAGGGGTGCTCGGCGGCACCTGGGCCGTGGGAGCGCTCGCTGCGATGCAGGAGGAGTTCGGCTTCGCCGCGGCCGACGTCGACATCATCGTCGGCACATCCGCCGGCTCGGTCCTCTCGGCCCTCCTCGGTGCCGGAGTGGCGGTCGAGGAGCTGGAGCAGCAGTACGGCGACCAGCCGGTCACCTCGGGACTGCTCGCGGGATATGCCTTCGACCCGGTCCAGGCCACGGGCGGCAAGCGTCCGGGGATGCCTCGGTTCCTGGGCCCGGGCTCGCCCCGGCTGATCGGCACCAGCCTGCGCCATCTTCGGCAGATGCCGGCGACAACGGTGCTGTCCGCCTTCATGCCGGAGGGCACCAAGTCGCTCGAGCGGATCGGCCACCTCATCGATGCGGTGACCCCGATGGGCGAGTGGTCACCGCACCGTGGCGTGTGGGTGGTCGCCATGGACTACGAGGACGGCCGCCGCGTCGTCTTCGGGCGCCCGGGTGCACGGGTTGCACCGCTGTCCAGTGCGGTCATGGCCTCGTGCGCGATCCCCGGCTGGTTCTCGCCCGTGACGATTGGCGGCCGGCAGTACGTCGACGGCGGCGCCGTGTCGGCGACGTCCATCGACGTACTCGCCCATGCGGGCATGGACGAGGTCTACGTCATCGCCCCGATGGTGTCCTTCGCGATGGATCGGCCGACGTCCGTCTCGGCGCGCCTGGAGCGGCGCTGGCGAGCCGAGGTCACCAAGGCCGCCCGACGGGAGGCAGCCGTCGTGCGCGCCGCCGGCGCCACTGTCCGCATGGTCGGCCCCGGCCCGGAGGACCTGGCCGCGATCGGGGCCAACCTCATGGACGACGACCGGCGCATTCACGTGCTCGAGACCGCCATGCGCACGAGCTCCTCGGCGTGGCGCGAAGCCGACGGCGTCAGCGCCACCGGCTAGCTCATCGGCTTCCGGACAACCACTCCGCCCCGACCTGCTGCTCCTTCTCCAGGTACCGGGTCGTCTCGTCGACCGCCACGCCCTCGATCTTGCCGCCCACGAACGGCACACTGGCCTTGAACTGGCCGTCGGTGACGACCGTCGAGCCGCTGGCCGAGGGGCGCAGTTCCATGCCCGCCGAGAAGGACATGGGCGCACCGAAGTCGACGCTCGTCGTCGCCGTGCGGGAGCCGTCCGCAGCCGCCGCCGACCACACCTGGGTCTCGGTCACCGTGAGGGTGTCGCCGACGAATGGCTTGGCCACGCTCGGCAGGTTCGCCGGCAGGACCCGCTTCGACACGAGGGTGAAGCCGCCCTGACCGTCCTCGGTCACGTCGACCGTCGTCTCCCGTGATCCCGTCCGTTCGCACTTGCTCGTGATGAAGGCCGGGTCGCTGAGCATGGCCCACACGACCGTCGGATCGGCGTCGTAGGACTGCTCGTAGTGGAACTTGGTTGCCACGCTTCGTCTCCTCGGTGCGGGCCGTCGTCGGCCCTCGTCGCACGTCAGCCTTCCAAGCAGGACCATGGGTCCGCCGGACGCCTCCGCTCTGGAGCGCTCATCATGGCACGCAGGCCGGTCCGGAGGGCTAGCGTTGCGATCGTCCGCACAACGGCGTGCGGTCCGAGGACCGCAACCGGTCCAGGTGTCGTGTGAAGAGGCGAGCACGTGACGTCATCAGCATTCGATCGGACGACAGTCCACTCGGCGGCGGCCCATCCGGCGACCCCGGCCCATCCGGGCCCGGAGGATCTTGCTCAGGTCGCCGATCCCCAGGTGCGCATCCTGGTCACGAGGTTCTTCCGTGACCTCGCCACGGAGGATCTCCCGACGCACCCGCTCCCCGTCGTGGAGGCGACGGCCGCCGCGCTGCTCGAACTCGGTCAGTTCCGGGCGCCGGGCACGGCGATCGTGCGGGCCATGTCCCCCGAGGGCGTCGGGGTGGACTCCGCGCTGGAGATCATCACTGACGACATGCCGTTCCTGGTCGATTCGGTCACGAACGCACTGATGATGGACAACCGGGCCGTCCATCTGGTCGTGCACCCCCAGCTGGTGGTGCGCCGCGACGCTGACGGCCGACTCCTGGAGATACTCGACATCGACGTCGACGAGAGCCGACCGGCCGACGCGCTCGCCGAGTCGTGGATGTGGATCGAGGTCGCGCACAACTTCCGCTCCGACGACCTGTCCGGGGTCGAGCAGGACGTGCAGCGCGTTCTGCGCGATGTGCGGCTCGCCGTGACGGACTGGAAGGCCATGCGGTCGCGGGCGGTCATCCTTGCGGAGGAGATCTCCGCGGATCCGCCCACCGGGCTGCCTACCGAGATGGTCTCGTCGGCCATCGACCTCATGCGGTGGCTCGCCGACGACAACCTCACCTTCCTGGGTTACCGGGAGTACGACCTCGTCGACTGGAACGGCGAGGACATGCTGGTGCCGGTGACGGGCACGGGGCTCGGCATCCTGCGCCCCGAACGGCACGAGGACGACACGGCATCGCAGAGCTTCGCTACGCTGCCGCCGGCCGTCCGTGCGCTCGCCCGCGAGCCCAAGCTGCTGGTCCTGACCAAGGCCAACGCGCGGTCGACGGTCCATCGCCCGGTGTACCTGGACTACATCGGCGTGAAGAAGTTCAATGCCGCGGGCCAGGTGGTGGGTGAGCGCCGGTTCCTCGGCCTCTACTCATCGAGCGCCTACACGCAGAGCATCCTGGACATCCCGATCCTCAGGAACAAGTACCAGCACCTCATCGACGACCTCGACTTCGCGATGGGCTCGCACAATGCCAAGGACCTGCTGCAGTTCTTCGAGACCTATCCGCGAGACGAGCTGTTCCAGACGAGCGACGCCATGCTGGCCGACATCGCCGACTCGGTGCTGCACCTGCAGGAGCGACGGCACACCAAGCTCTACCTGCGCCCCGACGACTACGGCCGCTTCATGTCCTGCCTGGTCTACCTCCCCAGGGACCGGTACACGACCGCCGTCCGGCTCCGCGTCGAGAAGCTGCTGAAGGAGGCCTTCGGCGGAGTGACCTGCGACTACACCGCGCGGGTCACCGAGTCGGTGCTGGCCCGCGTCCACTACGTGGTTCGCGTGCCCGAGGGCCAGGGCCTTCCGCACGTCGACCTGCCGACGCTCGAGGCCGAGGTGGCCGCCGCCACGCGCAGCTGGGAGGACCACTTCACGTCCGCGCTCGTCGCGCGGGTCGGGGAGCTCGAGGCACGGCCGCTGCTGCGGTCGTACTCCAACGCCTTCCCCGAGGCGTACAAGGAGGACTTCGCTCCGCTGCGCGCCGTCAACGACGTGCTGGTCATCGACGCACTGGAGCCCGGTGAGCTCTCCCTGGAGATCTACGAACCGGCCAACAGCTCGCGGCGGGACCTGCGGCTGAAGGTGACGCGAGTCGGACCCGCCATGTCGTTGTCCCGGGTCCTGCCGATCCTGCAGTCGATGGGCGTCGACGTGGTCGACGAGTACCCGTACGAGCTCACGAGGCAGATGAAGGAGACGGCCTGGATCCTCGACTTCGGCATGCTCCTGCCGGACATCGAGATCCCCGACCACGCCACCCTGGCGGAGCGGTTCGAGGAGGCCTTCGCCGTCGCGTGGAGCGGTCGTTGCGAGGTCGACGGCTTCAACGCCCTCGTCGTCAAGTCCGGCCTGCGCTGGCGCCAGGCCCTGATCCTGCGTGCCTACGCGCGGTACATGCGACAGGTCGGCTCGACCTTCAGCCAGAAGTACCTCGAGGACGTCATCATCGGCAACGCGCACATCACCCGACTGCTCGTGCGCCTGTTCGAGACCCGACTGGCGCCGGGCGACTTCGATGCACGGCCGGCCGCGGTTGAAGCCGTCGTGGCGGAGATCGATGAGGAGCTCAACAAGGTGGCGAGTCTCGACCAGGACCGCATCCTCCGCACGTTCCTGGCCCTCATCCGGGCGACGTTGCGCACCAACTTCTTCCAGGTCGACGAGGATGGCATCGACCGATCCTCGGTGGCCTTCAAGTTCGACCCGAAGGAGATCCCGGATCTGCCCCTGCCGAAGCCGCAGTTCGAGATCTGGGTCTACGCGCCGCGAGTCGAGGGCGTGCACCTGCGGTTCGGTCCGGTGGCGCGCGGTGGGCTGCGCTGGAGCGATCGACAGGAGGACTTCCGCACGGAGATCCTCGGGCTGGTCAAGGCCCAGGAGGTGAAGAACGCCGTCATCGTTCCCGTGGGTGCGAAGGGCGGGTTCTATGCCAAGCAGCTGCCCGACGCGTCGCTGGATCGCGAGGCGTGGCTGACCGAGGGCAAGGCGGCGTACCGCGAGTTCATCATGTCGATGCTCGACATCACTGACAACCTCGTCGACGGCCGCGTCGTGCCGGCGCGCGATGTCGTGCGCTACGACGTGGACGACACCTATCTGGTGGTCGCCGCCGACAAGGGCACGGCGACGTTCTCGGACCTGGCCAACTCCGTCGCTGCCGAGTACGGCTTCTGGCTGGGCGATGCGTTCGCGTCGGGTGGCTCGGTGGGCTATGACCACAAGGCCATGGGCATCACCGCCCGCGGTGCGTGGGAATCCGTCAAGCGGCACTTCCGAGAGCTGGGCATCGATACGCAGGAGGAGGACTTCACCGTCGTCGGCGTCGGCGACATGAGCGGCGATGTGTTCGGCAACGGGATGCTCCTGAGCAATCACATCCGGCTCGTGGTGGCCTTCGACCACCGTCACGTGTTCGTCGACCCCGAACCCGATGCGCACGCCTCCTTCAATGAGCGGCGGCGCCTGTTCGACCTGCCGCGATCCTCGTGGGCGGACTACGACGTGAGCCTCATCTCCGCCGGTGGCGGGGTCTTCTCCCGTGCGGCGAAGTCGATCGAGATCACCCCCCAGATCGCGGAGGCGGTCGGCCTGCCCGACCACATCACCTCCCTGACTCCTGAGGAGCTCATCCGAGCGGCCCTCAAGGCCCCCGTCGACCTGTTGTGGAACGGAGGCATCGGCACCTACGTCAAGTCACAGCGTGAGATCAACGCCGACGTCGGCGACAAGGCCAACGACCGCATCCGCATCAACGGCCATGAGCTGAGGTGTCGCGTCATCGGTGAGGGCGGCAACCTGGGCATGACGCAGCTGGGCCGGGTCGAGGCCGCCGAGCACGGCGTGCGCCTCAACACCGATGCCATCGACAACTCGGCCGGTGTGGACACATCCGACCATGAGGTCAACATCAAGATCCTCCTGGACGATCAGATCCGGCGCGGATTGCTGCCGGTCGACGAGCGCAACGAGCTGCTCGCCTCGATGACCGACGTCATCGCCGAGCAGGTGCTCGAGGACAACTACGGGCAGAACGTCGTGCTGGGCAATGCGCGGGCCGGCGCCGCAGGTCTCCTCAGCGTCCACCAGCGGATGATCCGCGAACTGGAGCGTCTCGGACTGCTCGACCGAGCTATCGAGTTCCTTCCCGATGACGAGGAGATCCGCACGCGGATGATGGCAGGGGTCGGCCTCACGTCGCCGGAGCTGTCGGTGCTGCTCGCGTACTCGAAGATCTGGTTGACGAAGGAACTCAGCGACTCAGGCATCGCCGACGAGCCGTTCTTCGCCGGTGCCCTTGAGAGCTACTTCCCGCCGAACCTGCTCGAGCGGTTCGGATCCGCACTGCATGACCATCCGCTGCGCGCGCAGATCATCAGCACCGTCACGACCAACAGCCTGCTCAATATCGCCGGCATCACGTTCGTCTTCCGCGCCATGGAGGAAACGGGCGCCAGCGCAGTCGAGGTCGTTCGTGCCGCGTCTGCGGCGATCGAGATCTTCGACATCGCCGGAACGTGGCAGCGCATCAACGATCAGGACAACCTCATCCCGACGTCGGCGCAGACTGCACTCCATCTGGAGAGCCGTCGCCTGCTCGATCGCGCGACGCGCTGGTTCCTGCAGACCCGTGGCGGTCTGCTCGACGTGCAGGGCGAGATCGACCAGTTCCAGGCAGTGGTCGCAAGCAGTGCCATGGCTGTGCCGACCGCGCTGCAGGGAAAGGAGCGCGAGCGCTTCGAGCGGCTGCGTAACCGGTTCATGGCCGCAGGTGCACCCGAGGAGATCGCCCGCTCGATCGCTGCTGCGCTCGATGTGTACGCGCTGCTCGACATCGTCGATGTGTGCTCGCGGGCCGGCGAGATGCCGGAGACAGTGATTCCGCTCTACTTCGCCATCTCGGAGAGATACGACATCGATCGGACGCTCGTGCGGATCACCGGGCTCCCGCGCGAGGATCGCTGGAGTGCACTCGCCCGTCATGCGCTGCGCAGCGACCTCTATGCGGTCGTTGCGGGACTCACTGCCCGGGTGATGCGGTCGACTCCCGCTGACCAGCCGCCCCTGGACCGGCTTTCGGCCTGGGAGGCGGAGCACAGCGAGGGGGTCGCCCGCGCCAAGTCGACCCTGGCGGACATCGCCTCGGTGGAGGAGCCGGACCTTGCGACGTTGTCGGTCGCTCTGCGTTCCATGCGCAATCTCGTTGCGCAGGGACTCACCTCGTCGGCATCGTCGAGTACGCCGGGCACCCCCACGTAGGGCAGTGCGGTCGGCCTCGATCACCCGGCCTCCTGCAAGCGCCTCGCAGGAGCGCGAATGCGGGGGAATGGTGCTGCCCGGACAGGCGTTAGGGTCAGCATCCGGCCGAACCGGCCGCCCATGCCCGATGACTGCCAGGAGAATCCGTGAGCCTGCCGCCCCTCGTGGAACCGGCCGAGAGCCTGTCCGTCGAAGAGGTCCGTCGCTACAGCCGCCACCTGATCATCCCCGACGTCGGGATGGCTGGCCAGAAGCGGCTGAAGAACGCCAAGGTGCTGTGCGTGGGCGCCGGCGGCCTGGGCAGCCCCACGTTGATGTACCTCGCGGCGGCCGGCGTCGGCACGCTCGGCATCGTCGAGTTCGACGTCGTTGACGAGAGCAACCTGCAGCGCCAGATCATCCATGGACACAGCGACATCGGACGCTCCAAGGCCGAGAGTGCGCGCGACAGCGTCCGCGAGATCAACCCGCTGGTTCAGGTCAACCTGCACGAGGAGCGGCTGGACTCCTCCAACGTGATGGACCTGTTCGCGCAGTACGACCTCATCGTCGACGGCACTGATAACTTCGCGACGCGCTACCTCGTCAACGATGCGTGTGTCCTGCTTGGCAAGCCATACGTGTGGGGATCGATCTACCGGTTCGACGGCCAGGCCAGCGTCTTCTGGGCCGAATACGGTCCCTGCTACCGGTGCCTGTACCCCGAGCCCCCGCCGCCGGGCATGGTGCCCTCGTGCGCCGAGGGTGGCGTGCTGGGCGTGCTCTGCGCTTCTATCGGCTCGATCCAGGTCACCGAGGCGATCAAGCTCCTGACGGGCATCGGCGAGACCCTGCTGGGCCGCCTGATGGTGTACGACGCGCTCGAGATGACCTACCGCCAGGTGCGGATCCGCAAGGACCCGAACTGCGCCGTGTGCGGGGAGAACCCCACGGTTACCGAGCTCATCGACTACGAGGCGTTCTGCGGCACGATCTCGGAGGAGGCCGCCGAGGCGGCGCGCGATTCTACGATCTCGGTCGTCCAGCTCAAGCAGATGCTGGATGCGCGCGCGGCCGGCGAGACGGACTTCGTGCTCATCGACGTCCGCGAGCCGAACGAGTACGAGATCGTGAGCATCGACGGCTCCGTGCTCATCCCGAAGGGGAAGTTCCTGGACGGCTCGGCGCTCGAGCTCCTGCCGAGCGACAAGCAGATCGTGCTCCAGTGCAAGGTCGGCGGACGGTCTGCCGAGGCCCTCGCGGTCGTCAAGGGTGCGGGATACTCCGACGCCATCCATGTCGGAGGCGGCATCCTCGCGTGGGTGAATCAGATCGAGCCGGACAAGCCGACGTACTGAGTTCGGCTGCTACGTTCGGCGCATGATGCGAGTTGCCGCTGCCCGCGCCGCCATTGTCCGTGGGACGGTTGCGCTGTCCGTTGTCGCCGGGGTGCTGACCCTTGCACCGCACGCCGACGCGGCCATGGGTCCGGGGGGCCCGTATGCGCAGGCGCAGGTCGGGCTCACCTACACGGTGTACGCCCCCACGCGAACCTTCACCCTCAAGCGCACATCGTTCGCTCTTGACCCGTGCGGCGGCGGCCTCGACGATTTCATCACGGCGGAGTACGGGAAGCAGGCCTCGGGCAAGGCGTACATCGGACTCAATGAGTTCGAGAAGCCCTGCTTCGACGGGCCCGATGGGGTGGGCCGCGTGACGACCCTGCTGGTCAAGGGCGCCAAGGCCACGGTGATGGGCGCCTGCGCAGGTGGTGCCACCACGTGCGCGAGCGCGACGCGCGGATCGGTACTGAAGAACGCCTATACGACCGTGACGCTGCCGGCGGCACCTGGCCTGAAGAGCACCTACGTCGAGGTGTACAGCAGCGGCCTGTCCGTCGCCCAGATCAGGACGTTCCTGCGCACGCTGCGCACGGTCCAGTAGCAGGAACCGACTACTCGGCCGGTGCGGCGTCCGGCTCGACCTCCTGCCAGTTCAGGCGGGTGTGGTGCCCGTCGCAGAACGGCTTGCTCTGCGAATGACCGCACCGGCACAGGAACGCCCGTGAGGTCTCGCGTATGAGGGTGCCGTCCGGTGCGAGGATCTGCACCTCGCCGACGACCTGGTAGGGACCGTTGTGGGTCGGTGTGATGGTGACGCGTGCGGCGGAGTCATCGGTCATGGGGAGCATTCTGGTGCGGAACGCGCTCATGCGCCCGCGGAACGCTCAACCCTCGACGACGTCGCCCTCGGCTCGCGATACGTCCACGCCGATCGACTGCATGTACGCGATGGCTTCGTCGACCTTGGCGGGGTCGCCACCGAGGTCGAGCACCATCCATCCGGTGTGGTCCTGGATGGATGCACGTCGGATGTTGGGGACGACCGCAAAGCGGGTGACGATCTCGTAGATGACCGGCTCGGTGGCCGGGCCGGGCGGGAAGGTCAGTCGCACGTGCTGATGCGAGTCGGACGTGTCCGTCATAGTGCCCCCTTCTTCGTGAGCCAGTTGAACGACCAGTATCCCGGAACGGTGGGCAGCCAGAACGTGACCAGGCGAAAGAGCAGCACGGCCGAGACGGCGATGCCGGCGTCGAGCCCGCCCGCCGTGAGTCCGGCGGAGAGTGCCGCCTCGACGGCGCCGAGGCCGCCGGGCGTCGGCGCTGCCTGCCCGAGGGTGGCGCCCGCGAGGTAGACGACGGCGACCACGGCGATGTTCATCGAGCCGCCGAAGGCCACCACGCACGCGTACAGCACGCCGATGAAGGCCCCGTTCAGCAGGAGGATCCCGCCGATTCCCTCGACCAGCTTGAGGGGCCGCTGCACCACGGTGATGAGTCGCGGGATGACCTCCTTCAGCGTCGGTCGGACGCGCTTGACGATCATGCGGCGGATCGCCGGGATGGCCAGCAGCGCCAGCACGATGATGACGAAGATGACGACGAGGATGACGGCCCACTGCGGCGGGTTGAACGTGTGGTCGGCCTGGGTCCCTGCCGCGATTCCGAAGATGAACAGCAGCAGGATGTGCGCCACGAATGCCATGACCTGCGCCACGCCGACGCTTGCAGCCGCGAGGGCCGGGTGCAGACCCGCCTTCTGCAGGAAGCGCACGTTGATGGCGATGGAGCCGATCGTCGGTGGCGACACGAGCGTCGCGAACGAACCGGCGAGTTGCGCCAGGATCGTGCGATGCAGGGGCAGCTTCTCGGGCACGAAGCCGGAGAGCGACCACGCGGCCGCCACGAACGTCACCGCGCTCAGCAGGAGGGCGACGAGCATCCACCACCAGTTGGCGGTGCGCAGCAGCCCGATGAGGTCGACCGACGCGAGCTGCGAGAGCAGGACGTAGCCCGCGATCGTGCCGACCACGATCATGATCAGCGTTCGCGGACGGATCCGCTCGAACTGGATCGTCTCGGCGTCGGCCCCGGGCCGGATCTCGGCGAGGCGGTCGCGCAGCTGGACCATCAGGCCCTTGTGCTTGCGCACCGCACGTCGCGTCGCGTTCGTCATGGCGACGGGCTGCAGCGCCGGTAGCCCACGAGCCAGTCCGTCGACGCCCAGCACGAGGCGTCCGCTGTCGACGGCTCGATCGACATCGGTGAGCATCGCCAGGGTGCAGAGCAGCTCGGCGATGTCGATCCGCTGGGCGACGTCACCTGCGGCGATGCTGCCTCGATCGCCGCCGATCAGCCACACCGTCCCGTCCGTGGCCTTCACGAGGTGGCCGGCCGTGAGCGAGCGGTGGCTGATCTGGTTGTCATGCAGCGTGCGGACGGCGCGCCAGGCCTTCTCGAGATCGTCATCCGTGATGACCTCGAGGTCGGAGAACCGCGTGCCGTCGATGGACTCGTGGGCGAGGAGGCAGGAGTCTGGGCCGACCTCGGCGGCCAGCAGGAGTCGTGGCTCGGGTGCCCCTGCCGCCTGGGCGGCGAAGGCGACCAGGGCTGCGTGGTCCAGCGTCTCGCGCATGTTGAAGGCACGGCCGGCGCTGTCGTCGCGCAGGCGCAGGCTGGTGTAGATAGCGTTGACGAGGCCTGCACCCTCGAGATCTCGGTCGAGCACGGTCACGACGAGCTGGGCACCCGAACGTGTGGTGGCGACGTAGCGGCGGCCCCGCGACGTGGACTCCTGCGCCTGCAGGATCGTCACCGGGTAGCCGCCCTTCGTCAGGGCCTCGGCGACTTCCATGCCGCTGGGTCTGGTGGTGGGAGTGCCGGCGATGTATCGAGTGAGCAGGCCGACCGCCCAGCCGAGGGTGACCGAGATCCCGACGCCGGCGAGCGCGATGCCGGCACTCAGGATCGCGACGATCACCAGCGAGCCGACGACGATGATCGTCAGCACGTTCCACGGGCGGCGGCTCATCAGGCGAGTGACGGTGATGAACGCGACGAGGCCGCCGAGGATCGGTGCCGTCGCCGTGCTGTTGGGGCTGGTGGAGCCGGCCAGAGCGGCCAGCAGGCGGGGCACATCGGCGGCCGACAGCGCCATGGACACGCCGACCAGCAGGATGATGGCGATCAGCAGGGCGATGAACGCGTCGAGCAGTTGTCGCAGGCGACGCCGCAGCATGAGCGCGATGGCCGCGGCGATGGGCAGGCCCAAGGTGCCGATGCCGCCGATGACGTTCAGGACCAGCACGACGAGCGAGGGGAGCAGCGCGGCCCCGGTCGTGAGGTCGGTGTCGATGCCGGCTGCCGTCTCGGTGGCGAAGTAGGCCACCAGGACGATGCCCGCCGTGATGACGATGGCCAGTACGAAGCGCGCCAGGTCGAGCGGTCGGCGAAGCCGGCGCGGCACGACACCGTCCTCGATCACCAGGGTGCTGTCGGCAGGCGCCACCGGCTCGCGCGAAGGCTCGGCCGGGCCGGTCGCCGCGACCGCTCCGACGACGGGTTCCGGCGCCGCTGCTGCGGGGCTCGCTCCGCTCGCTCCTCGCGACGGCGCAGTGTCGTCGGGCGCCCCCGCG
>Ga0302322_100003886_pt1 | contig 12900 bp, 8 predicted proteins | sample Fen_T0_2_FD_203757 | JGI IMG/M metagenome (GOLD analysis project Ga0302322, IMG submission 203757) | Peat permafrost microbial communities from Stordalen Mire near Abisko, Sweden - Fen_T0_2 | ecosystem: Environmental > Terrestrial > Soil > Wetlands > Permafrost | place: Sweden: Abisko...
CCGTCGGTCTGGTAGCGGTGGTAACGGTCGAAATAGAGTCCATCTGACGACGCATGATTGAAGACGCCGTCAAGGATCGTCTTCATGCCGCGCCGGTCCATCTCCGCCTGCAAGGCCGTGTAGGCGGCGTCGCCACCCAGCGCCGGATCGATATGAAAGTAGTCGTCGGTGTCATAGCGGTGGTTCGACCGGGCCTGGAAGATTGGGTTCATGTAGATCGTGTCCACGCCCAGGCTCTGTAAATAGTCGAGTTTGTTCTGGATGCCGAGCAAATCGCCGCCGAAGAACTGGTTGCTGAAGGCGCCCGGACACGGCCCATTCTGATCATTGGGATCGCAGATCTGCTCGTTCCAATTCTGGTGAATCGTCGCTGACTGGGTGCCGTAGTAGAACGGACATCCCGTCGTGGTGCCGGTGCGGCAGTAATCGTTGGTCTGGCTGCCGTTGCGGAAGCGGTCAGGGAAGATGTGATACACATTGGCGTTTTGCAGCCACGCCGGCGTCTGGAAGTTGGGATCGTACACGGTGAATTGGAATGAGGGGAAAGGCTCGCCATCCGATGCTGCGCCCGTGCCGTCTTTGTGCACGTTGTCGTGGTCATCGATGTAGTCGTCGCTGTAGAAGCCGTTCGTCTGGTCGCGGTTGATGCGGAACTTGTAGTAGTAGACGCTGGCAGTCGACGGCATCGTGATCGTGGTCTTCCAGATGTCGTACTGCGTCCCGTTGATCGTGATGTTCTGTTCCCACGGCATGTCGGTGTCTACCGGCCCGGATGTGTTCCCGCTAGCAGAATCGAAGATGTAGGCCCGCGCCTTTACACCCCACATGTGGCTGGCGTTCAGGGTGCGGAAGCGCAAGGTCACCGTCGCGCTCTCAGGCACCGCGCCTTCCTGGTCGCGATAGAACGGATCAAAGGTATCGTGCAGGAATCCTGCTTTGTCCGCCGCGCTGAATCCGGCAGGCTGCTCCATCGAGAAGGGAGGCGTGCTCGTGCCGTTTCCGGTATTCACGACTGCGTAGTATTGCGTGGCTGTCGCGCTGGTGCCAATGAAGCCGCCGATATTATTGTCGCTCGGTGCCTGGCCGTAAACATAACCGCCGCCTGAGGTCAGGTAGCCGAAAAACACAAATGATGACGGCATTCCGCCGCCGGTAATGGCACTCCACGGAATCGCCATCTCTCGGGTGTTTGAGTTGTTCTGGTTGTCAGCGTAGTTGCCGAAGAAGGCGGTCGATCCGCCCCACCCGCCGCTGCCGTCGGAGTTGCGATACTCGCGATAGCCGTTCTTGAAGTAGCTTACGAATGCCGCGCGGAAAGGCAGCGACGAAAAACTGGTGCCGTCGTAGTTGAACCCAGTCAGATTGCCGTCGGCGTTCGAGCAGCAGGTTGGCGGATTTTGCGGGTTCCCCTTGATGTAGAGCACACCCGACTCAAAGATGTTTGCGTTGACGATGCCGACATAGAGGTTGTTGGCGTCCCACGTCATGTACCAGGTCTGCCCGGTATTACCGGCGTTATTGAGCTGGTTGTTGGTGCCGTACTCACCGTTCCCGATGGAACCATCGATGGTGGGAGTTGCCCACTGCGCCCACAAACACGTCGAAGCCGTGAGGCTCACGATCACAAGGAGAGCGAATTTCAAAACGGATGTAACACGCATCGAGTTCCTCGCAATTCCCTCAGCATTGTCGTGCTGGGAACGAAATCTTCGGAAGGGGCCCGTCACCGCAAAAGGTTCGCCTGCGACACTTTAGTGGGGCGTCTTGCTACTCGAACCGGGGTTGAAACGCGAGATTGAATGTACACCAACTCCCGCTGCTCCGCACACGGGAACGCACAATAATTTCATTGTTGCTGCCGGAAGTTCCGGTTACCACCCATTCCCAAAACGGAACCCGCAGCTCACACCTTCTCCCCATGTGTTGGCACCAAACGGGAACATCGCCCATACGATTAGCGTATGTAAATCATGAGGGCCGCGATAGCAGTCGAGGCCTGTTTTCGATGCGGACGCCATGAACCTGCTCGACATTCTGAGACAAACGCTAGCGACGCTTCGAGCGCACAAGATGCGCAGCTTCCTCACCATGTTCGGAATCATCTGGGGCATCGCATCGGTCATTTTGCTCGTCGGCCTCGGCCTTGGCTTCAGCAAAGATCAGAAGAAACGGATGGAGACCCTTGGCAAGGACCTCGTCATCATCTGGGGAGGCCGCACCAGTTCGCAGGTCGGCGGCCTTGCCGCCGGGCGCCCGGTCACGCTCAACATTGACGACGCTCGCTTGATCAAGAAGGAAGCCTATTTCGTGAAAGCCGTCAGCCCCGAGTTACAGCGCACCGTGACCGAGACCAGTCAGTTCAACTCGGCTGCCCGCCAGGTATCCGGCATCTGGCCTTCTTATCAGGATTTTCGTTCGCTGGTTATCTCCGAGGGTCGCCTGATGACCGATGACGACGAAACCGAAGCGCGTCGCGTGGTGATGCTCGGATGGAACGCGGCCCGTCAATTGTTCCCCGGACAGCCTGCTGTTGGGTCCACGGTCGAAATCGCTCGCTATCCCTATACGGTCATCGCCGTGCTCGCTGAGAAGAAGCAGAATTCCAACTACAGCGGTCCGGACAACGACAAAATCTATGTGCCGTATTCGGCGATGGCGCGCGACTTTCCGCCACCCCCGGCCAAGGGCGAGGTCATCAATAAGGGATACCTCTCTGACATCGTTCTCGAAGTTGCTAATCCCGAAGATCACGATGCAGCCGTTCTTCAGGTGCGCCGCGTGCTCGGACGCATGCACCATTTTGAAGAGACCGACAAAGATGCCCTCTTCATCTGGGACACCATGCAGTTCGCCAAGGTCTTGACTCGAATCTTTTCCGTGATCACCATCTTTTTCGCATGCGTAGCCGTTACCACGCTCTGCCTCGGCGGCATCGGCGTAATGAACATCATGCTGGTCGCGGTGACCGAGCGCACCCGCGAGATCGGCATCTTGAAAGCAATGGGCGCAACTAAGAGCGACATCCTTAAGCAGTTTTTCAGCGAATCGGTAGCGCTGACCGTGTTGAGCGGCGCGATCGGCTATGCCCTCGGTGTTGGCATTTGCGTGCTGCTGGCGACGGCGCCTCTGCCCGACTTCGTGCCCAAACCGATCGTTTCTGTCATCGCCATCGTCGGCTCCCTGCTGACTTTGTCGCTGATCACGGTCAGTGCGGGAATGTATCCCGCCCAGCGCGCCGCTGACATGGATCCCATCGAGTGCCTGCGTTACGAATGATCCGGGGTGCAGTATGTATTTGACCGAACTGGTACAGCAAAGTTGGACGGCGTTGCGGCGCAATCGCATGCGCTCCGTACTCACCATGCTCGGCATCAGCTGGGGCGTGGTCTCTCTGGTGCTGTTGCTGGCCTTCGGCGAAGGGCTCGGGGGTGGAATCCTGCAAGCCACCTCCAACATGGGCAATAACGTCATTGTGTTATGGCCTGGGCAAACCAGCATGCAGGCCGGAGGGCAGCGCGCAGGCCGCAAAATCCATTACGAGTACGAAGACATCGAAGCGATTCGCGACGAAGTTCCAATAATCCGCGCGGTCAGCGCAGAGTCGGTATCTGATTTCGGCTTTAAGGCTGGCACTCGTGTGGTTTCCATCCAGACTCGCGGCATTGAATACCCATACTCTGCCATGCGCAAGATCTTCGCGGCTGATGGCCGCAACATCGAAGAGGCTGAGTTCGCATCGCGCAAGGCAGTCGTTGTGCTGGGTAACGCCGCCGCGAAGCGCATCTTTCAGGGTGCGCCGGCGGTGGGGCAAACTGTTCTCATCAAGGGCCGCAGCTTTGAAGTTGTCGGCGTGATGGATATCAAAATCCAGGATTCGATGTACGAGGGCCCCGATAACGAGCAGGCGTTCATTCCCTACGAGGTCTTCAACGAGCTGACGAACGCCAAAGATCCGCAGATGATCTTGTTCCAACCAATCTCGGCTGACCTGCACAGCCAGGCGCTTTTGGCCGCACGCAACGTCATTGGCCGCCGACACCACTTCGAGCCCAAAGACACTAAAGCCACGCCGGAATGGGATACCGTCGAGAGCGGTCAGATGATGCGTGCTTTCACCCTCGGCCTCGACGCGCTGCTCGGCATTATCGGCGCGCTTACTCTCGGTGTCGGTGGAGTCGGCGTGATGAACATCATGCTGGTGTCGGTGACTGAGCGCACCAAAGAGATCGGGTTACTGAAGGCCATTGGCGCGCGGCCGCGACACATTCTTATTCAGTTTTTGATCGAGGCGCTGGTGCTCACGTTTATTGGAGGCGCCTTGGGCGTGGCCGCCTCGTGGCTGCTAACGGTCGTCATTCCTCCCATGCCGCTCTACAGCGAGTTCTATAAGACCGCCAATCATCAGGGCGACATCTTCCTCAGAGCGTCAGTGGGCGTGATGGCGGTGTCATTTATCGTGCTCTCGCTGGTTGGAATCACCAGCGGCTTCTGGCCCGCATTGAAGGCCTCGCGCCTGCAGCCGATTGAGGCGCTGCGGTACGAATAACACACGCACGAAGGTGTGCAGACAAAGGGCGCGATAGGTCGGTTGCGTCAGGCACTCACCCTCCGAGTGTTTCAATCCAACATGAAAGACACGGTTTGAGATCCATCAGGCCCGCCAGTGCCACGTTGAGCAGTCCAAATAAACAGCAGTCGCTGCGCTCGTGATGACAGACCAATCTAGAGCTTTGGGGAACTAGCCGCGCGGAGATTCGCGGTACGTCACAGCTTCGGCGACGCCCATCCAGATGTCGACCAGACCAAGGCCGCTGACCAGGCCACGGACGAAGTTGCGGGAGAGGAATTCCTTGACTGCGGGAAAGCCGATCAGCAAAGAATTGTCGGTCCAAAGGCGCGTCCAGGGCAACACGGTGAGAAGTATCCCGATTTCAAGGCAGAAGAGCACGAATACCACCAGCCACAGGCGCTGTAGCCAGCGCTGCGGAACTCTGGGAGGCTTGGCGGGCGGCATGACCAGCACAGGTCCTGCGCCGGGTGTCGTCGGTTGCGGCTCGGAGCCCGGAGCATCGGCAAAGTAGCTGAGCGTCAGGCCTCCCTGGGTGGCGGCGGTGAGCCAGCCTCCGATGTGGCGCTGGCCGAAAATCACGGCGCTCCCTGGGACCGAAAAATTCATCTCTGCGGATTGTACGTGGTACGTGGAGAAACGAGAACGGCAGGGATTGCGCCCTGCCGCCGTTATTGAGTCTGTAAACACGCCTTACAGCAGTTCCTCGTTCCAGTTCTCGAGGAACTTCTTCACTTCGACCATAAACTGGTCGGCGACGGCGCCATCGATGATGCGGTGATCGTAGCCGATGCTCATGTGCATCATGGATCGGATGGCGATGGTGTCGTTGCCGTCTTTATCGGTAAGGACGACGGTTTTTTTGACGATGCCGCCGATGCCCATAATCGCCACCTGCGGCTGGTTGATGATAGGCATGCCGAACTTGGCTCCGAAGACGCCTGGGTTGGTGATGGTGAAGGTGCCCCCCTGAACCTCGTCCGGCTTGAGCTTTTTGGTGCGGGCACGCTCGCCGAGATCGGTGACGGCGCGCTGCAGTCCGACGAAGCTGCGCTCTTCGGCGCTCTTGATGACAGGTACGATGAGTCCCCAGTCGAGGGCGACGGCGATGCCGAGATTGATGGCCGAGTGATAGCGGATGCTGTCGCCTTCCACCGATGAATTGACGATGGGGAATTTGCGCAGTCCGTGGACGGCGGCGCGGCAGAAGAACGGCGTGAAGGTGAGCTTGTTCCCGGTGGCCTGCTCGAACTTGGACTTCATCTTCTCGCGCAGACGGACGACGCGGGTCATGTCGATTTCGAAGACGCCATGCACGTGCGCGCTGGTGCGCTTGGACATGAGCATGTGCTCGGCGATCTTCTTGCGCATGGTGGACATGGGCACGAGCTCGCCGGGGGTTACTCCGCCGACGGGCTGGAGAGGCATGATGACCGGCGGCGCCGCAGGAGCTTCGTAGCTCGGTGCAGGTGGGGTGGGCGCTGGCGCAGCAGCGGCGGCGGGTGCTCCGGCGGCGTGCTTGGTGATGAAGGCCTCGATGTCTTCCTTAGTGATGCGTCCACCCAAGCCTGTGCCTGGAACCTTGGCGAGATCGACGTTATTCTCTTTGGCGATCTTGCGGACAAGCGGGCTGGAACGGACTCGGCCTTGCTCGCCCGAATCGGAGTCGCCATCGGCTTGCGGCTGCGGAGAGGGGGGCAAGGCGGCCGGCTGCTCGGGCTCTTCGCCGGATGGCGGCTGAGCAGCTTGGCTCTGAGCAGCCACTGGAGCGGCCTGTTTCGCCGGAGCGGCCTTTGCGGGCGCTGGAGCAGGGGCGGCATCGCCGTCTCCGATGATGCCGACGACGGTGTTCACCTGGACGGTGGCACCGGCCTGGACCTTGATCTCCTGCAACGTGCCGGACGCAGGCGCGGGAATTTCGGCGTCGACTTTGTCGGTGGAGATTTCGAACAGCGGTTCGTCACGCTGGACTTTGTCGCCGGGCTGCTTGAGCCACTTGGTAATGGTTCCTTCGAAGATCGATTCGCCCATCTGGGGCATGACGATGTCAGTTGGCATTAGATCCTTCCACGGGAATACGGTTAGAAATCAGGGCGTCGAACGCAATTTCACATTATATCGCGGCGGCGCGGCGCTGGTTTTCAGGCGGTCGGCGAGAGAAGCGGCGAAAGTTAATTTGGGAAGGGACGTTGTCGCAAACGAAGTGTACTATTTTGTTTGCTCAACGAACCGATTCTTCTGGAAGCGCAACGGGAGCGAAATGCGGCTCGAAAGCTTACGAAAAGACGTTTTAGAAGCGAACCTTGAACTGGTACGACGCGGGCTGGTGTTGTACACCTTTGGAAACGCGAGCGGGATTTCGCGCGACGAGGGACTGGTGGCGATCAAGCCGAGCGGGGTTCCGTATGAAAAGCTGCGACCGGAAGACATGGTTGTGACGGACCTCGACGGGAATGTAGTGGAGGGCAGCTTGCGGCCGTCGTCGGATCTGGCGACACACCTGGAGTTATATAAGGCCTTTCCGCGAATCGGCGGCGTGGTGCACACGCACTCGGAGTTTGCGACGGCATGGGCACAGGCGCGAAAGCCGGTTCCTTGTTTTGGGACGACGCACGCTGATTACTTTCGCGGAGCGATTCCGGTGACGAAGCCCATGGGGCCGGAAGACATCGCCGGCGATTACGAGAAGAATACCGGCGCGGCGATTCTCACACTATTTCGTAAGATCGATTACGAGCGGATTCCGGCGGTGCTGGTGGCCAACCATGGGCCGTTTGCATGGGGAGCGGATGCGGCGGCAGCGGCGCACAACGCCGTGATCCTGGAGCAGGTCGCCCGCGTGGCGTACAGGACGGTTGCCATCAACAGCGGGGCGACGGAGATCGGACCCGAGTTGCACGACAAGCACTTCCTGCGCAAACACGGCGCCAAAGCTTATTACGGACAGGAGAAGTAATTTCGCTCTTAAAGGACGCAATCATGAATGGTGAAACGAAGATGACGATGGGCATCATCGTCGGGAACCGCGGATTTTTCCCCGGCCAGTTGGCGGAAACGGGACGCGAAGAGATGATTCAGGCCGTGCAGAGGGCCGGGATGGGAGCGGTGGTTCTAGATCCCTCGCAAAGCAAGCACGGAGCCGTGGAGACACGTGACGAAGCTAAGCGGTGTGCGGAACTGTTCCGGGCTCAGGGCGGGAAGATCGACGGCGTGATCGTCACGCTGCCGAACTTCGGGGACGAGCGCGCGATTGCAGACACGCTGCGACTGGCCAATCTTGATGTGCCAGTGCTGGTGCAAGCGACGCCGGACAGTCCGGAGAAGATGACGATTGCACACCGTCGCGATAGTTTTTGCGGAAAAATGTCGGCGTGCAACAACCTGCGGCAGTACGGGATTCCATACTCGCTGACGAAAGCGCATACGGTCAGGCCGGATTCGGACGAGTTTCGAGCGGACCTCGCGAAGTTTGCGGCGGTCTGCCGAGTGAAGAATGGGCTGAAGAACCTGCGGATCGGCAGCATCGGCGCGCGCCCGACGGCGTTCAACACGGTGCGCTACAGCGAAAAGATGCTGGAATCGCATGGCATCTCGGTGGAGACGCTCGACCTGTCGGAAGTACTGGGGCGCATTCAGCGCATGAAAGACAGCGATGAGCGGGCGCAGGCAAAACTCGAAGGCATAAAGAAGTATGTTTCGACCAGCGGAGTGCCTGCCGAAGCGCTGCTGAAGATGGCGAAGCTGGCGGCTGTCGTCGATGACTGGATGAAGGCGACGGATGTTGCGATCAGCGCGGTGCAATGCTGGACGTCGATTGAAGAGAACCTCGGCGTGGTGCCGTGCACGGTGATGAGCATGATGAGCAACGACCTGATGTCGAGCGCATGTGAGGTGGACATCTGCGGCGTACTCGCAATGCATGCGCTGCAACTGGCGTCGGGTACGCCATCGGCACTGCTGGACTGGAACAACAATTACGGCGACGACCCGAACAAAGCGGTTTGCTTCCACTGCTCAAACCTGCCAAAGCACTTTTTCGGCGAGGTAAAGATGGACTACCAAGCGATCATTGCCGGCACAGTTGGCATTGAGAACACTTATGGGACCTGCGTGGGCAAGGTTAAGGCCGCACCGATGAGCTATGCGCGGTTCTCAACCGACGACACTTCGGGCAGGTTGCGCGGTTACGTGGGCGAAGGCGCCTTCACCGACGATGCCCTGAACACATTTGGCGGCGCGGGTGTGGTGGAGATTCCAGAGATGCAGAAGTTGCTGCGCTATATCTGCGAGAACGGGTTCGAGCATCACGTGGCGGCAAACCTTTCGACCGTCGCTCCGGCCATCCACGAGGCGACGACCCGTTACCTGGGCTGGGACATGTACTTCCACGAACCGCGTTAGAGGCGCTGATGGCAATTGTTGCGGGAGTTGATTTTGGAACGCTGAGCGTGCGCGTCTCGATCGTGGACAGCGAACGCGGACTACTGGATTCGGCAGTAGCAAACTATCCGCTGCACCGGAAGCGGGAAGACCCCGAGTATGCCACGCAGTCGCACGACGACCACATGCGGGCCCTCGCAGAGGCGACACGCGAAGCTCTGAAGAAATCAGGCGTGGCAGGTGAAGCCCTCGAGGCGATCGCGATCGACACAACGGGGTCGTCGGTGATCCCGGTGGGCAAGGGCATGATCCCACTGGGTGAGTACTACCTGTGGTGCGATCACAGGGCGAAAGGCGAGGCAGCGGAGATTACCGAGGCGGCACGCCGCGAGGGTCTGGAAGCGATCCAGTGGTGCGGCGGGGTGTACTCGTCGGAGTGGGGATTTTCAAAGCTGCTGCACTGGCTGCGTCACAATCCGGAAAAACGGGCCGAGTTCGTCACTGCGTTTGAGCACTGCGACTTTGTCGCCGCTACCTTGTGCGGCGTCACCGACGAGCGAAAGGCGAAACGCAGCATCTGCGCGATGGGCCACAAGTGGATGTGGAACGCATCGCTGGGAGGCCTGCCATCCGAAGAATTTCTGGCGGGAGTCGATCCACTTTTGGCGGGTGTTCGCGAGAAGTTACAGGGCGAGTATGCGACCTCAGAGCAGGTGGCCGGAACGCTGGCTGCGGAATGGGCAGAGAAGCTGGGGCTGAAGCCGGGAATCCCGATTCCGGTGGGCGCGTTCGATGCTCACTGGGACGCAATCGGAGCAGGGTGCGGTACCGACGACGTCGTCAATGTAATCGGCACATCGACCTGCATTATCGGGATCACGGAGTCTCCGAACCTGGTACCGGGAGTCTGCGGCGTAGTGCCGGGGAGTGTGCATCCGCAACGAACGGGGATCGAGGCAGGACTTTCGGCGGTCGGCGACATCTTCAGCGCGATTGCCACGCGTGCCGGAACCGATGTCGAAACGCTTTCGAAAGGGCTAGAGAACTACCGAGCAGGCCAGACCGGGCTGTTGCGGATGACCTGGGACAATGGCGACCGGACAGTGCTGGTGAACCCCAATTTGCGGGGCATCACGCTAGGCTGGAACTTGCAGAGCACGGCGCAGGATGAGCTGTTTGCGGCGATCGAGGGAACGGCACTGCACACCCGCGTGATCTTGGAGCGGATGGCGGAACACGGAGTCCTAATCAAGCGGGTTATCAACGGCGGCGGCATTCCGCAGAAGAATGAAGTGCTCAATCAAGTTTATGCCAACGTGCTGGGTTGTCCGGTGCTGGTGCCGACCAAGAGCGTAACGAGCCTGGGGTCGGCGATTTTTGCGTTCCTGGCGGCGGGCACTTTCAACACCGTCGAAGAGGCGCAAGCGATGATCTGCCCTGCGCACAAAACATACCTACCCGATCCGGAGGAACAAGAGATCTACGAGCGCTTGTATCCTGCCTATCGTCGCCTGTATTTTGCGTTTGGCGATGCGACGAATGGGGAGATGGGCGGCGTGCTGCCGATGTTAATCCGGACGGCGAATAGTACATACCTCCGGAAGTCCGGGGCTGCCGGGCCTGGGATCGACGTAGGTAAAATGTAGCTCCCTCCAAAGAAACAGTAAAAATCTGGAGTTCGCAGCCCTATACCCGCCCGGCGGTCCCCTCTGGCACTGTTCGTCTTCGATGGCCCGGCCCCTGCGGCCCCTGCGAAGGGGCGTGCGCGGAACTATGAGATGCATTCGCGTCGTCGATTGATGCCAACGTTTCGAGAAGGATGAACAGAGGCTCCCTTCAAGGTGCAGGGCCATGCCCCAAGCGCTTCCGTCATTCTTTTCTTGGACGGGGCGCGGCGTGTCATCAGGTATTGAACGGATGAAAATCAGGTGACTGATGTAGAGACAACGGCTTCCATCCAGATACAAGATATGCAATGCATCGCCCTGTGCAGGCGACAGACTGATGGAGGCAACGATGGCGAAGCTTACGACAACAACCCGCAAACGGATACCTGCGCTCAAGTTTGCATTTCCCAAGCAGCGCAAAGAGCCTCTCGAAAACGCTGCGCATGTGCGTAACGCGGCTGCGCGCTTTAATCAGGTGAAAGGCGTTACAGCGGCGGAACGTAGCGCGGCGTGGAAGAGGATAAAGTCGGCCGCAAAACGATACGGCGTGGAACTAGAAAAGACCGCGTAGCCGAAGGCGGGGCAGCGGCGGGCAATCTTCGTTCCTCCCATTTCTTAAGGGCTGCCGTTGCGAGCGTGCGCCTGCAGCCAACATCATCCTTTCCAAGGCCCGCGAGCGGGTAGTGTCCCTCACCCAGGTTCGCGCCCCGAGGTTAGCCCAAAGAACGGGCGCACGAACCTGGAGTACAGGGCTGGGGCACCGGGCAAGTGTCAACCCAGGACCAGCATTGGCCTTTGCGCTTCATCGCAGGAAGGGCAAACTGTACTTGTCGGGTTCGACGCAGCCCTGTGCGCGGGTGTAATCGGAAACAGCTCCGTAAGCCAGCCCGAGCAACAGCGGATAGAGGAAGACCGGAGGGACCAAGGGCCCTACCGACGCTGCCAGTATTCCGCAAATGATCGAGCTCCAGAACAACACCCAGCAAAAGTCACCGAGAATGCGACAGCGGCTGGGATGGCATAAGCTAATCCACAAGAAGAGCGCAATGACCGCGATTCCTAGCGCCGTAAGCGTGAAGCTGACCAGCAACTCTATACTTACAGCTAGGACTCCTAGCCAAAGCCAGAAGAGCGCACCCGTAACCACGACCTGAGCGAGGGCTTGCGCTCCGGCAAGGCCTACGCAAAGGGTGACGAGACTCAGCACCAGGAACAAGATGAACCCCAACATCCAGATCGCTTCCAGCCATGCACAATACCAAGGCCGGGGAGCACGCGGCGGATAGGTACCGTCATCCTGGTTTCCCCCGTCGGTGGTGGGTGAGCCACCACCAGCGTCACAAGAGCGGAGATTCCGCACTTCCAATGGTACTGAAGATGGGCAGCCGCCTGGACTCACCACAATCGACTTGACCATATAAGGACCGGGAGGAAGGAACGGGTGGGGGTTGAAGGTGACAGCCTGGTTGCCGGTAACCGGTCGCACTTCGGAGAAGTTGCCGTCGCCGTAGTCTAGCTGCAACTCCGTGCCGGGAGCTGCATTCTGCACCGTGGCGCCGATGGTCACGAGGCGGCGGGCATGGTCGTCGCAGTCGCCAAGGTTGGCGACTTTCAGCTGAACCGTCGGACACTTTGGGGCGCATGCCGCTACTTCGACCGGGATCGTATAGTCAGAGCAGCCATATGGGGAGAACGACTTCAGCGTCGCGACATAAGACCCCGGCGAGTAGAAGTGTGGCGGGGTGAGAGTCCAGACATCATTCGGCGTGGCGACAGCGTGCGGTGCCGAGCTGTTGCCATCGCCGAAGTCCCAGTAAACCGAAGTACCCGCCGCAACATCGGTGAACGAGGCTTCTAGGGTGACAGGGCTGCGGCCAGTGGAATCGCAGGGATCAACGACTGCCGTGGCAAGGACGACCTGTGGGCATTGCGAAGCTAGGACGATGCAGTCGAGCACAGTCGTAGTGCTCAGGGTGCACGAAGTGTCTTCAACGCAGGTAACGGTTAGCTTGGGGCGGCTGCCACATGCCAGTGAGGCGACTGGGGGGAAATCCAGCGTCCAACGGCCACCTACGACGGGGACGTTGAGGAATGACCTGCCATCGGGAGCGGCGGGGCCGCTGGGGGTGACGGGCGCATCGAAAACTACGTTGACGTGATTGCACGTAGCCCCGCCTTGAGCCACCACCCGAAAGGGCGGAGTTGTTACAGAACTGCGAGTTCCCACCATCGGGTCAACAGTAAGTACGCATGCCATGCTAAGGCGGCTCCGTGAGAAGTAGTCCC
>Ga0302322_100003887_pt1 | contig 12897 bp, 11 predicted proteins | sample Fen_T0_2_FD_203757 | JGI IMG/M metagenome (GOLD analysis project Ga0302322, IMG submission 203757) | Peat permafrost microbial communities from Stordalen Mire near Abisko, Sweden - Fen_T0_2 | ecosystem: Environmental > Terrestrial > Soil > Wetlands > Permafrost | place: Sweden: Abisko...
CCCGCGGCCGGGCGGCCGCCCCCATCGCCAGGTCACTCCGTCGGACACCATCTGGCTCAACATGGACCGCCCGAACAACCTCATGATCATCGATTCGGTCATGCTGTTCGACGCGCCCGTCGACTGGGCGCGCCTGCGCACGGTGCTGCGGCGCCGCCTCGTCGAGCGGTTCCCGGTCTTCAGCCAGCGCGCGGTCGACCCGTCGATCCCGCTGGGGCTGCCGCACTGGGAGGACGACCCCGACTTCGACCTCGACCGGCACCTCGTCCGCGCGCAGCTGCCCGGGCCCGGTGACGACGCGGCCCTGCAGCACTACATCGAGGCCCAGCTGCCCCGCCCCCTGGACCGGTCCCGGCCCCTGTGGGAGTACCACTTCATCGACGGGTACGGCGCGGGATGCGCCGTCCTGGCCCGCTTCCACCACGCCCTCGCCGACGGCGCCGCCCTGATGGAGGTGCTCCTCTCCACGACGGACGCCACCCCGGACGGCGACCTGCGCCCCGACGCCGTCGCGCCCCGGCCCCCGCAGGACGAGCACCTGGACGGGCTCGCCGCGATCCTCGGGGCCGCCGCCAAGGTCGCGGGGACGGTCGCCCACTCCGCGACGTCCGCCGCCCAGGGCGCGTTCCACCTGCTGGAGGAGCTGCCGCACCTGGCGAGCCGCTCCTCCGCCCTGGTCGACGCGCTGGGCCTCAGCCAGGCCACCGGCCAGGTCGCCGGCAAGCTGCTCACGGTCCACAACCCCCGCAGCCCGCTGAGCGGCGTCCCCGTCCCCGCGAAGCGGGTGATCTGGACGGCGCCCCACCCGCTGGAGGGGATCAAGCTGGCCGGGCGCCCGGCCGGGGCCACGGTCAACGACGTCATCCTGTCGGTGCTCGCCGCCGCCCTCGCCCGCTACCAGGCCGACCGCGGCGCCGACCCCGTCGACCTGGTGACCATGGTGCCGGTCAACCTCCGGGCCCCGGGCGAGCCCCTCCCGAAGGAGCTGGGCAACCGGTTCGCCCTGGTGTTCCTCGAGCTGCCGTCGGGCGAGCACCCCCCGCTGGAGCGCCTGGCGCTGGCCAAGCAGCGCATGGACCAGATCAAGCACTCCCCCGAAGCGGTGATCACCTTCGGCCTGATCCAGGCCATCGGACGCACCAACCCCGACCTCGAGCGGATGCTCGTCGACTTCTTCTCCAACAAGGCGTTCGGGGTGACGACGAACGTCGCCGGGCCGCGGCAGCCGCGCTACATGGCCGGGACGCCGATGACCGGGGTCCTGGGGTGGGTGCCGGGATCGGGCCACCACAGCCTGGGGATCTGCATCCTGACCTACGCGGAGCACCTGCGCGTCGGGTTCAAGGCGGACGCCGCCGTCGTCCCGGACCCCGAGAAGCTGGTGCTCGCCTTCGACGAGTGCCTCAACGAACTGCTCGACCTGACGTCGCCGAGCGGCCCGCGCCCCCGCCGGGCCGCCGCGGCGAAGACCCCGCGACGTCGCGCCACGGGCACCTGACGCGCGGGGACGGGCGAGCGAGCGCCCCGGCTCACCGAGGAGCCGGGGCAGGGACAGGAGGGCCGTCATGCCGACCGACGAGGCGAGCCGCACGGTGGAGATCGCCGCGGACTTCGACGAGGTGCTCGCCGTCATCCGCGACGTGGAGTCGCAGGTCGAGTGGATCCCCGAGATCCTCGAGGCGCAGCTGCTGGAGGAGTACGACGACGGCCTGCCCGCGAGCGCGCGCTTCCGGGCGCAGGCACCCGTCGGCACCGACGAGTACACCCTCGACTACGAGCACTCCGACACCGGGATGACCTGGTCGCTGGTGCAGGGCAAGCTGCAGACCGGGCAGGACGGCACCTACGAGCTCGCCGCCCTCGACGACGGCGCCACCCGGGTCACCTACACGCTGCGGATCAGCCACCACCTGCCGCTGCCCGGATTCGTCCGGTCACGCGTGATCAAAGGCCTGGTCGACAACACCGTGGACGGGCTGAAGAAGCACCTGGAGCAACCATCCTGAGGGCCTTCCCGGATCTCGTCGACACCCACCTTTCCGGGGCATGACAGAAAGGTTACGCAGCCTCATCCGTCCAGCGTACGAGGCGGTTGTCCTGGAGGGCCCGCGGGGGCCACAATGACCCCGCCGACCCGTGACACCGCACGTTCGACACGTCGCCGGCACCCCATCGCGCAGCGCCTGACCGCGGGTCCTCATGCCCCGTGCCGTCCGGCGCCGTGCCGTCGTTCCTGAGACACTTCTCCCCGGGGGTCCGGCATGACCGACCTGTTCGACCGCCCCACGCCCGCCGCCGACCCGGAGGTCGTCGTCTACTTCGGCGACGATCCGCTGCGCGTCTACCAGCTGCGCCAGTGGTTGCCGGTGTTCGAGCTGCTCGACCGCGAGCACCCGGTGACGGTCGTGGTCCGGGAGGAGGAGACGTCCCGGATCGTCCGGGCGGCGACCGGCCTGCCGGTGCGGCTCGTGCCCTCGTTCGGGGAGCTGACCGAGCTGTACCGCACGGGCGACCCCAAGGTCGTGATCTACGTGAACAACTCGGCACGGAACTTCCAGTCGCTGGTGGCGCGGTCGGCGGTCCACGTGCACGTGAACCACGGCGAGTCGGACAAGATCTGCATGGTCAGCAACCAGGTGAAGGCGTACGACCAGGTGTTCGTCGCCGGGGACGCCGCCGTCCACCGGCACCGGGCGACGCTGATCGGGTTCGACGAGAACCGCCTGGTGCCCGTCGGGCGCCCCCAGCTCGACCTGCGGCCCACGCCCCTGCTGCCGCCGGTCGCGCGGCGCACCGTGCTCTACGCGCCGACGTGGGAGGGCGAGGAGCCGTCCAACGACTACACGTCGGTCGACGTCATGGGCCCGCAGGTGGCCGCGGCGATCCTGGCGCTGCCCGACGTCCGGATGGTCTACAAGCCCCACCCCCGGGTCGCGACCAGCACGACGCCCGCGATGGTGGCGGGCCACCGGGGCGTCGTCGGGCTGATCGAGGACGCCGCCCGCCGCGACCCCGCCGCCGGGCACGTGGTCGACACGACGGCCGACATCCTCGCCGTCATGCCCGGCTGCGACGCCATGGTCACCGACGTGTCGTCCGTCGGCCTGGACTTCCTCTACCTGCACGCGGACCGGCCGCTGTTCCTCACCGACCGGTACAGCGACCTGGGCCGGCTGCGGCAGAACGCCCCGGTCAGCCGCTGCGCCGACGTCGTCGTCCCGGCATCCGTCGACGGCCTCACCGCGCTGCTCGCCTCCCGGCTCGACCACGACGAGCACCGGGCGGCCCGGGCGGCGATGCGGCGCCACTACTTCGGGGCGGGCGACCCCGGCGACAGCACCCGGCGCTTCATCGACGCCGTCGGCGCGGCGATCGCCCTGCGGGACCGGCAGGTGCGGCGCCGGGCCGCGGGGGACCCGATGCATGCGGCCCCCGCGCTCCCGGCCTCGGCGGGAGGCGCCGGCCAGGACGCCGGGGAGGAGCCGCTCGAGGTGACCATCCTCGCCGCCGGCCTCGGCAGCCGGCTCGGGATGCCGTTCCCCAAGCCGCTGACGCAGCTGTCCGACGGCCGGAGCATCCTGCGCCGCCAGATCGAGAACCTGCAGTCCCGGTGGGGCGACCGCGCCCGGGTGACCGTGGTCGTCGGCTTCCGGCCCGACCTGGTCATGGCGGCCGAACCGGACGTCCGGTACGTGTTCAACGAGCGCTTCGACCGCACGAACACGTCGGTCAGCCTGCTCAAGGCGCTGCGTGCCGGGGGCTCGGGCGGCATGCTCTGGCTGAACGGCGACGTCGTCTTCGACGCCCCGCTCCTCGACCGGATCATGCCCGCCATCAGGCGCGACGTCAGCTTCGTGTGCGTCAACACGGCCGCCGTCGGCGACGAGGAGGTGACCTACCGGGTCGACGAACGGGGCTTCGTCACCGTACTGTCGAAGGGCGTCACCGGCGGGCTCGGCGAGGCCGTCGGCATCAACTACATCGCGTCGTCCGACCGGGCGGCGCTGGTCGAGCACCTCGAGCGCTGCGCCGACCAGGACTACTTCGAGCGCGGGATCGAGTCCGCGATCGAGGCGGGCCTGAAGGTTCGGCCGCTGGACATCTCCGAGTTCTTCGTGGTGGAGGTGGACTTCACCGGCGACCTCGAGCGTGCCAACGAGGAGGTGGGCAGGACCGTCACGTCCGCCGCCTGACGTCCGGAGCCCCTGCTCCGGCAGGGCGACCGGCCGACGGCCCGACGTATGAACGCCAACGGCATCTTCGGGTCGCGGGCGGCCCTGGTGGGCCACCGCGGCTGCGGCAAGGGCGTCGTCGGGGGGTATCGGGAGAACAGTCTCGACTCCTTCCTCGGGGCCGTCGAGCTCGGCCTGCAGTGGGTCGAGGTGGACGTCCGCCGGACCCGGGACGACGTCCTCGTCGTCACCCACGACGCCGGGCGCGACGACGGCGCGTTCTGGGCGGACCTGTCCGGCGACGAGGCGTGCGCGTCGGGCGTACTGCGCCTCGACACCCTGCTGGAGGCGCTCCCGGAGGGGGTCGGCGTCGACTTCGACGTCAAGTCGTCCCTCGAGGACGCGCCCCGGGACCGCGCCCTCACCACGATGGGCCTGCTCGGCCCGGTGGTCCGGCGCGAGGCGCGCCGCCGGCCCGTGCTCGTGACGTCGTTCGACGCCGCCGCGCTGGGCATCGCGCGCGAGCTGGCGCCGGGGGCCCCGCGCGGACTGCTGACGTGGGTGGAGTTCCCGGTCGGGCACGCGGTGGCGTTCGCGGCCCACCTGGACGTCGAGGTGCTCGCCCTCCACGGAGGGTCGCTCAAGCCCAACCGGGTCGAGCCGTCGCACCTGCAGCGACCGCTGGAGCGGATCGTGGAGACCGTGCACGCCACCGGGATGGAGCTCATGGCCTGGTGCCCCGGCACCCGGTTCGCCCGCCAGCTCATCGCCGCCGGGGTCGACGCGCTGTGCGTGAACAACGTGCCGAAGATCGTCGACGAGCTGTTCGCGGTGCAGGGCACCGGCGGACGGGGGATTCCGCCGGTCACGAGGCGCGATCTCGTCTAGACTCCGAGTCACGGCCTCTGCGGCCCACGCCGCCTCCCGCGGCGAGGGCCGCGCCGTCGTTTGCCTCCCGTTTCCCTGGCGCCGCCCTCTCGCGGACGCGCCTCCCCTAGCCTCTCCCCGACACCCCTCCCGCACCGCCTCCCGTTCCCGTACCTGCCGTCCGCCATGCCCTTCCCGGAGTCTCCCGTGCCGCCGCTGCCCGCGCCCAGCCCGTCCCTCCCCGCCCCCTCCCGCTCGCTCCTGGTGCGGTCGTTCCTGCTCGGCGCCGCGGTGGTGGCGACCTGTCTGGGCGTCCCGTCGGACCGGGCCGCCGCCGTCCCGGCCGCCGTCGCCCCGGCCGCCGCCGTCCCGGCCGCCGTCGCCCCGGCGAGGGCGCGCGCCGCGGTCCCGGGCGTGGGGTCGCTGGGCCTCACCGGACTGGCGGTCGACGTGACCGTGCGCCGCGTGCGGCGCAGCGGCCAGGCGCAGTGGATCGGGCACGTGCTGGAGCAGCAGCTGGTCCAGGTGGACGGCTGCCAGGCCCGGCGCACGGGGACCGGGTGGCACGGCGGCGTCTACCGGTCCACCGTCCGCAGCGTGTGCCCGGCGGGGCCCGCGGCCGAGGAGGCCGCCGTGCAGGCGCTCGTCCGGTCCCGGCCCTGGTACGGCGTCCGCGTGACGCGGGTGCCGCTCGTCGGGTTCTCGCTGGTGGCCGACCTGCCGACCGGCAACGACCGGGCCGTGCCCGCCGCCGTCGCGCAGCTGCCCGGCGGCGCCGCGGCCTTCTACGAGGGGGACGACGTCTCGCTCAGCTACGCCGGCCCGGGCGTCACGCAGGCGCGCCTCGACGCCGCGGTGTCGGCGTTCGCCGCGGCCCTGGGGATCCCGACGTCCCGGGTGACGGTCACCCCGCTCGCGACGCCATAGCAGGTTCCGGCCCGCACGTCACCCCCTCACCCGCACCCGAAGCGGCGATGATCTGACCGGTCTTTGGGCCCGGAGACGTTTCCACCCGGACGGGACATACTCGCCGAGAACGCCGGGCCACGGACGACGACGCCTGCCCCGGGACAGCCGTCGGCCGCTCGGGAGGGGCAGGACCATGACGACGAGGCCGAACCTGCGGCACATCGGCCACACCAAGGCCGACTTCCAGCGCGACCTGCTCGACAACCTCTACTTCCACCGCGGCACCACCATCGAGTCGGCGAGCACGCACGACGCCTACCAGACGCTGGCCATGACGATCCGCGACCGGCTCGTCGACCGGCGGGCCCGCACCGCGGCGGCCCACTACGACGCCAACCCGCGCTTCGTCTACTACCTCTCGGCGGAGTACCTGCTCGGGCGGCAGCTGGAGCAGAACGTCCTCTACACGCGCACCGAGGACATCGCCCGGCGCGCCCTCAACGAGCTGGGCATCTCCTACGAGCGGCTGCAGGCCCTCGACGTCGAGCCCGGCCTCGGAAACGGCGGCCTCGGCCGGCTCGCCGCCTGCCTGCTCGACTCGCTCGCCACCCTCGACATCCCCGCCGTGGGCTACGGCATCCGCTACGAGTTCGGCATCTTCAAGCAGGCGTTCGAGAACGGCGCCCAGGTCGAGCTGCCCGACGACTGGACCTTCTACGGCAACCCCTGGGAGTTCGCCGCGCCGGACGACCGCCAGCTCGTCGGCTTCTACGGGCACACCGAGCCGGTCGACGGCGACCCGACCGGGCTGCGCCGCCGGTGGGTCACGGGCGAGACCGTGCGGGGCGAACCCAGCCACATGCTCGTGCCCGGCTACGGCACCGAGACCGTGAACATCGTCCGACTCTGGCAGGCCCGGGCGAGCCGCCGGTCCTTCGACCTGGCCCGCTTCGGGGCCGGCCGGTACGCGGAGGCCGTCGAGGAGGTCGTCCGGTCGGAGAACATCAGCAAGGTCCTCTACCCCGACGACAGCACGCCGACCGGGCGGGAGCTGCGCCTGAAGCAGCAGTACTTCATGGTGTCCTGCTCGCTGCGCGACATCATCCGGCGGTTCCAGTTCCGCAACTCCGACTGGGAGGCGTTCCCCGACAAGGTCGTCATCCAGCTGAACGACACCCACCCGGTGCTCGCCGTCACCGAGCTGATGCGCCTGCTCGTCGACGACCACGGCCTGGAATGGGACCGGGCCTGGGACATCACCACCCGCACGTTCGCCTACACCTGCCACACCCTGCTGCCCGAGGCGCTGGAGACCTGGCCGGTGTGGCTCTTCTCCCGGCTGCTCCCCCGGCACATGGAGATCGTCTACACGCTCAACCACCTCTTCCTCGACGGGGTGCGCCGCAGCCGGCCGGGTGACGAAGGACGGCTGACCCGGCTGTCGCTCATCGAGGAGGGCCCCGAACAGCGGATCCGGATGGCGAACCTCGCCGTGCTGGGGAGCTTCGCCGTCAACGGGGTCGCGGAACTGCACTCGCGGCTGCTCGCCGAGACGACGCTGGGCGACTTCCACGACCTCATGCCGGAGAAGTTCCACAACGTGACGAACGGGATCACGCCGCGCCGGTTCCTGCGCATGGCCAACCCTCGGCTCTCCTCGCTCGTCACGGCGCGGCTCGGCGGCGACGGGTGGCTGCGCGACCTGGACCGGCTCCGCGAGCTGGAGGGCCTCACCCACGACCAGGCATTCCTCACGCACTGGGCCGACGTCAAGCGGTTCAACAAGGTCGACCTGGCGGCCCGGGCGGCGAGCTCCGCCGGCGTCGTCATCGACCCGGACGCGCTGTGCGACGTCATGGTGAAGCGCTTCCACGAGTACAAGCGGCAGCTGCTGAAGGTGCTGCACGTCATCACCCTGTACCACCGCATCCTCGACGACCCGGGAGCCGACACCGTCCCGCGGACGGTGGTGTTCGCCGGGAAGGCGGCGCCGGGGTACCGGGCGGCCAAGCAGATGATCCGGCTCATCAACGCGGTGGCCGACGTCGTCAACGGCGACCGCGTCGTCGACCACCGGCTGACCGTGGCGTTCCTGCCGGACTACAACGTGTCCCTCGCCCAGGTGATCATCCCGGCGGCCGACCTGTCGGAGCAGATCTCCCTCGCCGGCAAGGAGGCCTCCGGGACCGGGAACATGAAGCTGGCCCTCAACGGCGCCGTCACGATCGGCACGCTGGACGGCGCGAACATCGAGATCCGCGACCGGGTGGGGGCGGAGAACTTCTTCCTCTTCGGCCTGGACGCCGCCTCCGCGGTGGCGCGGCGGGCGGCCGGGTACGACCCTCGGCAGGTCTACGGCGAGGACGAGGAGCTGCGGCGGGCGATCGACGCCGTCGCCGAGGGCCGCTTCTCCGGCGGCGACCCCGACGTCTTCGCCGCGCTCGTGGAGTCGGTGATGGGCTGGGACGAGTACCTGGCGCTGGCCGACTACCGGTCCTACGTGGACACCCAGGACGCGGTCGACCAGGCCTGGCTCGACCGGGACCGCTGGCTGCGCATGTCGATCCTCAACACGGCACGCAGCGGGTTCTTCTCCTCGGACCGCACGATCCGCGACTACGTGGAGCGGATCTGGCGCGTCGAGCCGGTGCCGGTCCCGCCGAACTGACCGCGCGGCGTCGGCCTCGGCGGCGTCATGGGCGTCGGCGTCACCCGACGGCGTCGGCGAACACCACGACGTTGTCCAGATAGGAGCCGTGACGGCTGTCGAAGCCGCCACCGCAGGTGATGAGCCGGAGCGAGGGGCCCGGCGTCGACGCGTAGACCGTCGCCGCCGGGAACGTCGCCTTCGGGTAGCGCCCCAGGGCCCGGACGGCGAACCGCGCGGCCGTGCCGTCGGCGCGGTGCACGGTGACGACGTCCCCGGGCACGAGCTCGCCGAGCCGGTAGAAGACCGCCGGGCCGCCCACCCGGCTGTCCACGTGACCGACGAGGACCGCCGGACCGGGGGCGCCGGGCCGGGCGAGACCGCGGTACCAGTAGGCCCGATCGCTCGCGTCCCGGCCGGGGGCGGGGACGGCGATGGCCCCGGCGGCGTCCCGGCCGACCCCGCCGAGCGGGGCCCGGACGCCGATCCGCGGGATCTCCAGCGACACGGGCTCGGCCACCGGCGCCTGCGGCGACGGCACGGTGCTCCCGCCGTCACCGGTGCCCTCGCCCGGGGTCGTGGGGGCGTCCCTCGGGGCCGGGACGGGCACGGCGTCCTGGTCGTCCGGCCCGGCCGTCCGGGCGGGATCGTCCTGCCCCTCCGGCGGTGCGGTGGCCGGCGACCATCCCGAGGAGCCCGCGGGTGACGCCGGACCCGCCGCGGGCCGGACGAACGCCTCCGCGGTGACCCAGCGCGTGGCGGGCCCGACCGGCGGCGGCCCCGGCCGCGCGATCCCGGCGCAGACGAGGGCCACCCCGAACCCGGCGAACACGGACGACGCGACGACGGCGCCGCGACGCGGTGGGTGCATCAGGACCTGCGGCCGTAGGGGTCGCGCCGCAGCGCGCTGCCCAGCAGCACCAGGGCGGCGAGCGCCAGGAGGGCGGCACCGGTCCCGATCAGGAGCGGTCCGGAGGCGAGCGACGTCGCCCCGCCGCCGGTGGCCACACCCCCGCTCGGGGTGAGGGCGGTCGCTCCCCCGGCCCCGACGGTGGACCGGCTCGCGGTGGTCGGCTGCGTCCCCCCGGTCGGGGTCGCCGGGTTCGGGGTCGCCGGGTTCGGGGTCGCGGTGGTCGGGCGGGAGGTCGGGGTCGCGGCGGTCTGGGTCGCCGGCTTCCCGGGCGTGTTCCCGGTCGTGGAGGAGGCCGTCCCCGCGGCCCCGCCGCTGCGGGACGTCGCGGTGGAGGTGGCCCCGGACTGCAGGGTCCGCGTCGACCAGGTGAGGGCGCCGGAGGGCGCGGACGGCGTCGCGGTGCCGCCGGAGCTGCAGGACGCGAGCGCGAACGCGATCAGCAGGACGAGGACCGGCAGCATCCCCGGGCGCGAGCCACGGTGCCGCCGTCCTCGCACGGACGTGTTGCCCACCTCGGCCCCCTCGTCTGGCTCAGGCGCGTCACGAAACGTGACGCGGGAACCTCACCGTGCGTCCCGGACCATCGTGCCATGTGCGGCCCGCGCACCGGGAGTGATCTTCCACCCCTCTGCGGGCCACCTCCTCACCAGGGGTCACCACAGCCTCAGCCGGACCGCGCGTCCGCGAACACGACGACGTCGTCCCGGTAGCTGCCCGCATCCCGGTCGAAGGACCCGCCGCAGGTGATGAGCCGCAACCCCGGTACCGGTGTCGGGCCGTAGACGGTGTCCGTGGGGAACGCGGCCTTGGGGTAGCGGGCCACCGACCGGACGACGAACCGGACCCTGCTGGCATCGGCCCGCCGGACCGTCACCTCGTCGCCCGGCAGCAGCTCGCCGAGGCGGTAGAAGACGGCCGGGCCGTCGCGCCGGCTGTCGACGTGCCCCACCACCACCGCGGGCCCGACCGCACCCGGCGCGACGAGGTCCCGGTACCAGTAGGCGAGCCGCGCGGCCTCCCCGACCGCCGCCGGCACCGCGACGCCGCCCTCCGCGTCCCGACCGACCGGGACGACCGCGGCGTGGACGGCGATGCGGGGGATGTCGACCGCGACGGGCTCGGGGACGTCGATCCGGCCCGCGCGGACGACCCGGTCCGTGTCCGGGTCCGGTCCGGGGATCCGGGTCGCGCCGGCCCCGGCTACCGTCATCGCCGTCGACGGCTGCGGCCGCGGCTGCGGCGGGCCCGGGCGTCCCAGCCCGACGGCGACGAGCGCCGCACCCGCCAGCGCCAGCACGGCGGGCACCGCCGTCCACCAGGCCCGCGTCCACCGGGCCTGCGCCCGCCTCGCCCCTGCGCGCACGTCACTCCCGCGGAGCGCGCGCCCTGCGGCGGATCCCCAGGACGTACAGCGCTCCGGCCGCGGCCAGCAGGGCGAGGCCCTCGCCGACCAGCATGGGGTCCGGGCCACCGGCCGCGCTCCCGCCACCGGTCGCGACACCGCCCCTCGGGGCGACGGTGCCCACCGGCCCCGCTCCCGACGTCGAGGGCGAGGCGGTCGCCGCCCCGGTCGAGGACGCCGTCCCGGTCCCCGTCGCAGTCCCCGTCGCAGTCCCCGTCGCAGTCCCCGTCGCGGTCCCCGTCGCCGTCCCGGTCCCGGTCGACGGCGTGGAGCCGCCGCTCGTGGCGGGCGCCGCCGTGGACGATGCGACCGGCGCGGTCGTCGCGCCCGTCGTGCCGTCGCCGTCCCGGGTGCAGTAGGCGAGCAGGAGCAGGAGGAGCAGCGCGAGCAGCACCACCAGGATCCAGAACACGATCCGTCGGCGGCCGCGGTCGCCGTCCTGGCGTGCGGGACCCGTGGCGGACACGGCGCCTCCTCGCAGGCCGCGGGACGGCCCGTGCGACACGATCAGCGGCGATGTCCGACGGATCGTAGTGCCATCAGAACGTGGCGGCACCCCACAAGGCCCGGCGCGGACGACGAATCCCCGTGATCAGGCGATCCGGAGCGATCCTGCCGTCCGGGACTGCGTCCTCGGATTGCATGATCGTCCCGGATTGCATGATCACGGGGTCGGGGTCAGGCCCAGGTGATCAGCACCTGGCCACCGCTCACCGCGTCGCCGGGGGCGACGGCGATCTCGGCCACCGTCCCCGCCACCGGCGCGGTGATCTCGGTCTCCATCTTCATGGCCTCGAGGATCAGCAGGACGGCACCGGCCTCCACGGCCGCGCCAGGCTCGGCGATGACCTTCGTGACGGTCCCGGAGATGGGCGCGCGCAGCACGCTGCCCTCGTCGGCCGGTGTGGTCGCGCTCGTCGGGACCACGGGCAGGGCAGGTCCCGCGTGGCCGTTGCCGCCGAAGACGAGCGCCCCGATGGTCGGCGGGGGCTCCTCCTCCACCTCGACGTCGACGTCGTACGCCGTTCCGTTGACGGTGACCTTCAGCTTCATGTCCATCCCTGCTCGATCGTCCGGAGGCTCGCCGCGCGCCTCGGGGCGGTGGCGGCGTCCACTAGCGCGTGCCGTGCGTGAACTGGTGCGACGCCATCACCGCGGCCCGGCCCTCCTGGGCCCACGAGGCACCACCCGAGAGGTGGATCTGCCGCACCCGGGCGCGCTTGCCGAGGTAGGCGGCCACCGCGGCCGAGATGGCGAGGACGACGTCCGGCGACACCGACGTCGGCGCGTGGGGACCGTCGAGGCTGGCCTCCAGCCACTCGACGCGCCGGGTCAGCTCCTCGATGCGCGCCAGCAGTTCGGTGGTCGTCGGCTCCACGGCAGCCCTGCTCTCGTCGCCGGTCACAGCGGGATCAGCCCGTGCTTCTTGGGCGGGCGCAACTCCCGCTTGGCGTGCAGATCCTCCAGCGCCGCGGCGATCGCGTGCCGGGTGTCCGCCGGTTCGATGACGTCGTCCACGAGCCGCCGGGAGGCCGCCACGTACGGCGTCGCGAAGGTGTCGCGGTACAGGTCGATGAGCTCCTGCCGCTTGGCCTTCGGGTCCTCGGCGGCGCTGATCTCCTTGCGGAACACGATCCCGGCGGCGCCCTCGGCCCCCATGACGGCGACCTCCGCCGTCGGCCAGGCGAGCACGCGGTCGGCGCCCAGGTCCTTGCTGCACATGGCGATGTAGGCCCCGCCGTACGCCTTGCGCAGGATGACCGTGATCTTGGGGACCGTGGCCGCGGAGTAGGCGAACAGCATCTTGGCGCCGTGCCGGATGATGCCGCCGTACTCCTGGGCGACGCCCGGCAGGAACCCGGGGACGTCGACGAAGGTGACCAGCGGGATGTTGAAGGCGTTGCAGAACCGGACGAACCGCGCACCCTTGTCGGAGGCGTTGATGTCGAGCACGCCGGAGATCACGTTCGGCTGGTTGGCGATGATG
>Ga0302322_100003889_pt1 | contig 12895 bp, 6 predicted proteins | sample Fen_T0_2_FD_203757 | JGI IMG/M metagenome (GOLD analysis project Ga0302322, IMG submission 203757) | Peat permafrost microbial communities from Stordalen Mire near Abisko, Sweden - Fen_T0_2 | ecosystem: Environmental > Terrestrial > Soil > Wetlands > Permafrost | place: Sweden: Abisko...
ACTAAAAATAAGATGAGGGATGGGCCAGCATTTTCTATCCCACTGATTAAAATAATTGCAAGGGAAATAACAAATGAAAGGGCTGCAACGATGGCAGCAATTCGGAAGAGCAATTTAGTATTCAAAGAGTTAAAATGATTTAGTTGAAGTCGTATTGAAAAGCCTGATCTAAATCGTATTAAATCTGACTTCAGTTAATTTGTTAACTGTATGTTCTGTCGTGTGAACGTTTTTCATCCCACTCTTTTGTCGGTACAAAATATGTTGTATCGCCTGGGTGAAGATGTTTCTTTACCTCCTCATCAATCAGTTCAATCCCCAATCCTGGTGCAGACAGCGGAACAGGAGCATACCCTTTGTCGATTAACTTTCTTCCGTCGGTTGTTTTAACCAATCCTTCCCACCAAGGCAAATCCACGGAGTGGTGTTCAAGCGCCAGGAAGTTTTGCGTAGCGGCAGCGCAATGTACATTAGCCATAAAAGAAATCGGGGTTCCTGCTTGGTGCATAGCCATAGCAATGCCTTTTTCTTCCGCATAGTCACCAATCCTTTTCGTTTCAAGTAGCCCACCCGAAGATGCCAAGTCCGGATGAATAATATCAACCGCGTGATTGTCGATGAGCGGTTTGAAATTTTCAAGTAAGAATATGTCTTCACCTGTTAACGTGGGTGTCTCCAATGCCTCCGTAATTGTTTTATGTTGCTCTGTCATTTGCCATGGCACCATATCTTCAAGCCATGCTAATCTATATTTATCTAATGCCTTTCCAAGACGAATACAATTATTCAAATCAATATGACCATAGTGATCGGTAGATAGTGGTATTTCGTATCCAACCATGCTTCGAACATTGTCTACAATCTTAGCCATTGCTTCCAGTCCTTTTTCAGTAATCTGAATTCCTGTGAAGGGATGACGAGTGTTTGCATAACTCATGTAGCCACCTTGCCATTGGCTGGATCCTTCTTTGAAAATATTGGGGTTCACTAATGCTCCGGGAATATCCTTAATTTCATTGATGGATACATCCATCTTCAACCATGAGTAACCTTGTGTTTCCGTTCGGTACTTGATCAACTTCAATTGTTCCTCCGGAGTTTTTGCCTCGGGTGTATCGGCATATATTCGCACCGTATCGCGATATCGTCCCCCTAAAAGTTGCCAGGCTGGCACATCATAAGCTTTGCCACACAAATCCCAAAGAGCCATCTCCACGCCACATACTCCTCCTGCTTGCCTGGCAGGGCCTCCAAATTGTTTTATGATTTTAAAAATCTTTTCTACGTTACACGGATTCTCACCGAGAATTCTACTTTTCAACATTAAAGCGTACCGAGGATCTGCGCCATCACGTACCTCACCTAAACCATAAATTCCTTGGTTAGTATCAATTCGAATAATGGCCGTGCGTCCAAGTACTGTAGTCACACAATATCTCAAATCCGTAATCTTTAGCTCGGAAGGTTTTGATTCTCTTTTAACTTTAGAAGTAGTTTGTGCGATCGTATCTTCGAAGGAAAGCCCCATAATCGCTGTGAGCGACATACCCCCCAGCGCTGTTTTCTTTAAAAAGTTTCTTCGATTATTACTTGTTGCCGGATTATCAATTTCTTGTTGACGGTTTTGAGTAGCTATGGCCTCTCTTTCTTTATTGCTTTTTGCTATTTGCTGAATGATGCTTTTCATGACGTTAAGATTTTAGTTGATACTAGTAATTTCTCTCTTTGAGATAGTCATCCAATTCTTTTTTCGACATCGGCAATTTTCCCGGGTAATTGTTTAACCAATTCAGAAAATCTTTTTTAATAACATCAGTCCATTCACTATCTATTTCGCCCGCTAAATATTTCTTCTCACGAAGTCGCTGATGTCCGAATTCATCACGAAGTGCTGTCACCTCAGAAGTAAGAACCAATTGTTCTACTAAATGCGCGGGAATGAAAATTACTCCATGTTTTTTAGCCAACACCACATCACCGGGCAATACGGTCGCTCGACCAACCCGAATGGGTGCATTAATAGTAGTGAGTATCATCTGATTGATATAAGAAGGATCACTTCCTTTCACCCACATGTTAAAACCTTTTATTTCGGAGAGACCTTCAACATCGCGTACTGATCCAAAAAAAATCACACCGCGCTGCGACTTGGCATAAATTGAGTTGCCTAGATTATCACCGATCAAAGTTCCATCGGCAATTTTTCCATAGCTATCGGCTACGTAAACGTCTCCTGTTGTTAGGATATCAATAGGCCACGAATTGGTGCCACCTTTTTGAGCGCGACCTTCTGTTTTACCTTGCTCCTTAACATAGTTCTGAAGATCCGGTCTTAATGGAATATACTGAGCAGTTACAACTCTTCCCGTCATGGCGCTATCTGGCAAAAGAATTTGCCAATCGCCTTCATATTGATTGAAGTATCCCTTATTTCGCAGAACCCCCCACGCTTCTTCCATCGAAATATTTTTTAGGCGAGCAAGAATGGCATCAGAGACTTTCGGTCGTCCATCCGTGAAACGATCTCCCTTCCACTCAGAAGTTAAGGCCTTGATGTATTCAGGTGAAGATCCGACCCGCTGACCAAACGAGTTTAAACAATAGACTAAGAATAGAGATGTTATAATTTTTCTTTTCATTAGTGAAGGATTAAGATTGATAATGTTGCTTCAGAACATTTTCTTAAATAAGACTAATGCCGAAACTTTACCGAAACTACGGAGCAGTTAGACAAATTCAGCTCCACTTGAAAAGTTATACTACCGACTGGATAATTGAAATAAAAAGAGCAATCTGACGATTGCTCTTTTTAAAATCTATTTCTATTTAAATAGCCACATCTTGGTTGCCAGATTATCCGGGCCTTGCACAGAAATAGCGGCTTGAACATTAGTGCTATTCACGAGAATTTCGGAAGGCGGATAACTTAATCTATTAATAAATCCGCCAGGTACTTCACTTCCTGAAGAAGGATTTGGAGTAAGTGCTGGATATCCAGTGCGTCTGAAATTTGCCCAGGCTTCCGGGCCATGCAGGAATGAAGCAACCCAATACTGCTCACCAATTTGTTTTAACTCTGTTCCAACGGTAAGCTGATTTGCAGGAATAGCAAAATAGGCGGTGATGTCCGCTGCTGCAATCGCGGACCCAGGATCATAGGAAGCCATTTGGTTCATGTGAGCAGTGACACCTGCAGCAAAATAATTTGATGCCGCGACAAAACCACCCGGAATCCAACCAAGGAATGCAGCTTCTGCCAAGAGCAAGTTTGTTTGCCCAGCTGTTACAATAAACATCGGCGAGGTTTTTTTCACAACCCTTGTTCTATCTGCCTGAGTAAAGGCAAATTGAGTTCCTCCACCTGGCAAGGAACCGCCCGCACCATTAGCGTTACCATCGGTGCTGCCCACAGGCAAACCATATTGATTGGCAGCAGTTTTATCTCCGGTACCTGCCGTTATCTGAGCTGCCTGGTCCGCTCCTGATTTTGCTCCCACATAACGAACAGCAATAGCTGCTAAGCGTGGGTCACTTGAATTTTTAAGAAAATCAACGAAGGGCTGCGCCAAGTGAAAGTTAGCGGCTTCTGTACCTGTTAAGGTAGTACCGATACCATTACCAAAATTAGCATCGTACTTAATGATCGCATTGTCTGCATTGGATATCATTACCCCACCTGCAAATGCTGCCACAACTGTTGCTTGCGCTGTGGTAGGATCTGCTTTTGTTAATCGCATTCCTGCTCTGAGTAAAAGAGAATATCCAAGCTTTTTCCATTTTACTATATTACCACTATACAGGACATCACTGGTCTCGATTGTCCCTGATGGATCAAGTGCACCTGAGGCTTCAGTTAGTTCCTTAATGATATCCGCATAGATAGATTGTTGCGTATCATATTTCGGAAAGAAATTATTATTGGTGTATCCTGTAGCAGCTTCGGAGTAGGGCACATCTCCGTACGTTTGAGTCAGGATCATAAAAGCATTGGCTTTTATAATCCGAGCCATGTTGTAGAGATTAGTCCTCTTTGCATCGTTCTTGGTTCTGGAGATTACATCGCTGGAGTAGTTAATAGAGTTCTGAAAATAATTTGTCCAGTTGAGGACTGTATTTGAGAAACTAGTTTGATTAAAATTGCCGCCAAACAGAACACCTGTATTAGACGAGAACATTTGCTGCACAATGGGCATCTCATACGTTAACGTTGAAGTTCCTACGGCAGATGAGAAAGAGTTGATTATAGCGTTGTTCAAAACAAATGCAGGATCAAGTGATATCACGCCAGTTTTGCTGGTATTCAATTCATCAAATCCTTTATCACAAGATATCATGAGAACAAGTGAAATTGACAGTAGTAAATAGTTAATTATCTTTTTCATAATTCACCTAATTAAAATTTAACATTTAGATTGAAACCAAGACTCCGGGTAGTGGGAACACTTGGTGACTCGAGACCAACAACGTTGTCCGATGTGTAGCTAAAACTTTCAGGGTCAACATTGGGTATCCACTTTTTCAACATCAATACGTTGTTGGCAACAAAACTTAATCTCAAACTTTTGATTGGAGATTTGCTTCCTAAGAATTTAGTGAAATCATAACCAATGGTTACCTGGCGCAACTTCCAATACCCCGCATTATAAATTACAGGTTCTATTATATGTTGACTCCGAACCACAGAGTAATAATCCTCCACTTTTGCCGAGCCTGTGTTGACATTGCTATTAACATCAACTCCTACACCAACAATTTTACCGGGGTCGTTTCCAGAGGGATCCAATGCTCCTCCCTCACGCCCGACAAGTGTTTCTTTTGAAAGACCATGGCGCATAGCATTGAAGTTTGTCCCTGATAAAACCTTACCACCTAATTTGAAGTCAATCAGGAATGAAACTAAAACTCCTTTATAATTAAAAGCGTTATTAAAGCCACCTACCCATTTGGGAAGAGCGCTACCAAAAGATATCGGTTGTAAAGTGGGTAAAGGCCGGTTATCATCATTGAAGGTACTGGAACTAAAAACCATCATGCCTTTGTGATCAGGGTTAATTGAACCATCATCCCGTCGAAATCCATACCCAACAATCTGGCCCAGTTCCTTACCAACTATTTGCTGAACAAAGCCATCAAACACGTGAGTCCCCACAGTTATATTTTCACCCGGCTTGGTCGTAAAAAGCTTCAGCACTTTGGTGATGTTGTATGCACCGGTGAATGTAAAATCCCACTGAAAATTAGATGTTCTAACCGGCACCAGATTCAACATAAGTTCAATGCCTCTACTTTGACTTTGACCGAGATTAAGTTTAGTGTTTGTGAAACCGGATGCATCAGAAATTTGAACTGGTATAATTTGATCGACAGTTAATTTATTATACGCAGCTACATCAATTCCTACCCGGCCATCCAGCATTTTTAATTCTAATCCCACTTCAGTTTCGTATAACTTCATTGGGTGTAACTGAGAATTTGGTACGACCAGATTTGAATAATTACCCACTGCCTGTCCACCAAACTGAGCCGCATTTACTCCGTAGTACAATTTGTTGTTGTAAGCCCCAACATCACCATCGCTACCAGCTTGGGCGTAGGCCGCTCTAAATTTTCCAAAATCCAACCAACCGGGCTTTGATGAGAAGGATTCTGTAAATACGTAGCTTGTAGAGATAGATGGATAGAAAACGTCCCTGTGGCCAGGCGATAAAGTAGAGAACCAATCATTTCGACCCGTAATATTTAAATATAAAAATTTCTTGTAATTGACTTCTGCAGAACCGTATAACGAATTTACAGCACGCTCATTAAGATCGTATGTAGGATCTTTCAATCTTCCATTTTGAACTGTATAAAGGCCCTTCACTACAAAGTCAGTTACCTGAACGCTGTTGGTATCAAACCGTCTATACATTTGGTTTCCACCCGCTGTTACATTCAACCCGAAATCACCAAAAGTTTTCGTAGCAGACAACAAGAAGTCAACATTGGTTTCTCTAAACCTTCTTGATTCTTGCGTGAATACACCATTATAAAATCCTGCAGCATTAGCAGAGTAAATAGAACTTGAATTAATGGAAGCTTTACCCGTTGGTAGATTGATATAATCCTGATCTCGCGACCAATAATCCTGACCTACACGCACCTGTGCATAAAGCCATTTGGCGATATCATATTTCGCAGAAATGTTTCCAAATATCCGATCTCTTCGAATATTTTGTTTGACTTCATTCAATACCCAATACGGATTTGTCCTATTGGTGAAGCGTGAGTAATTAAATTCGCCACCTCCAGCGTTATAAGCGTTTGCTTTAAGAACATCCAATGGCATGGTGTTGGCCATAGCATAAAGGGATGTTGGAATGGAGTTGTCTTGATCAGAAACTACTGGTGGATTCTTATTGTATTCATTGGAGTAATTGATGTTTCCTTTGAAACTTAATTTTTCATTCAGGTCATACCCAAAACCAAGATTGATCGTGTTTCTCGTATAGGAGTTATTTGGGGTAACACCTTTACTATCCAAATTACCTACAGAGAGATTCATTCCACCCTTGTCTCCATTGGTCGACAATGAAACGGTGTTCGTTAAATTTTGACCATTTCTGTAAAACTGTTTGAGTATTCCGTTTTGAGCTACATAAGGAATGTTAGCGTTAGAGCCTTGGCCATCAAAAAGAATTTGGGTCATGCCTGGTAGAATTTTAGGTCCCCAAGACCATTGCCCGGTGTTTGGATTGGGAGCTGCATTGGGTGATGCGGGCCCTGCACCATACTCGCCTTGGCCATACACCTTCTGGTAGTCAGTATAGTCCAAAATTGTTTCATCAGTATAGTTCATATTATAGGTGACCCCCACTCCTTTATTGGTTCCTCTTGACTTAGTAGTAATCATGATGACGCCATTTTGAGCTCGAGAACCATAAAGAGCGGCTGCAGTTGAGCCTTTTAATACAGACATGCTTTCAATGTCATCGGGATTAATACCTTGCAATCCATCACCACCGTCTGTGGAGGCTCCTGCGCCTCTATTTCCAACGGAATTGTTACCATCCCCTGCTGTATTTCCCTGATTAGTTCCAAAATTTGTGTTGTCAATAGGAACACCATTAACAACAATTAATGGCCCATTTTGACCATTAATTGAAGATTGACCACGAATTCTAATTTTTGAAGTACCTGCGGGGCCCGTGCCCAAGCTGGAAATGTTTACGCCTGCAATTTTGCCTTGCAAAGTATTCATCATGTTAGTTGATCGGTTGACAGCGATTTGATCTGAAGTGACCTTGCTGGTTGCGTAACCAAGGCTTTTGGAAGACTTTTCGATACCTAAAGCAGTAACCACAATTTCTTCCAGCGTTTTAGTATCTGGCGCAAGGGATACATTGATAGTAGTCTGACTTCCCACAGGCACTTCTTTGGTTGCATAACCAATAAAAGAGAATGTCAAAACGGCATTTTCGTTCGTCAAATTGAGGGTGTAATTTCCATCCGAATCTGAGCTAGTCCCATTGGTGGTACCCTTTTCCAGAATGTTTACACCCGGAATTGGTAGACCGGTTTCATCCGTTACTTTACCCGAAACGGTAATCGCAACCGATTCAACTTTCGGGGTTGCATTGCTATCGATGGCGATAATAATAAAGGCAAAAAAGAATAGCAGATAATTAAATCTGCCAAAACAACGGCTCATAATAAATCGTGGCCAACTAAGATGGTGTAAAAGTGTATCCATAGTGTAATGGTTTGGTTGAAAGTTTTAGTTAGAATCAAATTTTCCAATCTTTAAATTTTATAAACTACCAAAATACCTTAGTGATGGATTTTACACAATCGTTTGCGGTAAAAAATTTTTCAATACGCTTAATTTGAAAGAAAAGGGCTGAATATCTCATATTCAACCGTTCATGTAATAGCGAATAGAATTATTTCGACAGAACTCAGAAGCATAAAATATCTTTTGAAGGGCGCTAAGGAAGTTGCCTATTCCTTTTTTAGAATCTTAATCTCTCTGTTGCAGACTAGCAATAGCTTCAAATTCACCAGCCAAATTAGTGGACAGCCTCTCAAAAATTTCAAAGTATCGGTTGTGGATCTGGTGATGAGATTTATTAGGCTTAAAAGTATCGGTAAGCTCAATAGTTTGTGCTGCTTCTTCCAGATTTTTATATTTTCCGATGTCTGTTGCACCTACTAAAAATGAACCGAAGGAAGTGCTATCGGCATTCTTACTGATCGTGACGGGTTTGTTAAAGATGTCGGCTATCATCTGGGTGCAAAAGGGAATGGAGGCAAAACTTCCGTTAACTGAAAGTTGCTTGACAGACCGATGCTCTTCCAGTGTTTTGCCAATGCTGTATATCTCATAAAGTATTCCTTCTATCGTTGCCCGGATAAAATGCTGGCGTTCGTGATTGATATTCAATCCGAAATAAGAACCACGGGCGTTTGCATTCCAGATCGGAGCGCGTTCGCCCAGTAAGTAGGGAAGGAATAATAATCCATCCGATCCAACCGCTACGTTTGATGCCTCTCGAATCAGATTCTCCATTGTTGATGCTGTCTCATAAGGACTTTTAAAATCACCAAACTGCCTGGCGAACCACTCGAAGACAACACCACCATTATTCGTTGGGCCTCCTGAGACAAAACAGTTCTCCGAAAGAATGTAGTTAAAAAACCGGTGCTTATCATCGCGCAAAACTTCTTTGGATATCACCCGGACTGCACCACTGTCTTCAATGGTTATCGTTGCTTTCCCCTCACCCCATACACCGGCGCCAAGAGCGGCCATACATCCATCGCTGGAGCCAAGAATTATTTTCGTGGAAGATGATAGCCCGAGCGATTTCTGATATTCCTTCCGAAGCTTTCCTGGTGAATGAAAAATTGGTGCCAGTTGAGGGAGCATATCAATAGTTATTCCGGCATAGGCCAGCGCTTCTGATTCCCAATTTATGGTTTGAATATTTAACAGACCTGTTGCAGAAGCAAGACTATAATCAATAGCATATTCACCAGTAAGCTGTTGAATGATGTAACTTTTAATGGAAAGAAACTTATACGTGTTTTCGAAGCGACTGTGATCATGATTTTTTATCCAGGCTATTTTGATGAGTGGAGACATCGGATGTATTGGTGTACCGGTAATATCATGGAGCCTACTCCCAAAGGATGAATTTTTTAATTCCTGTGCTTCAACTTTTCCGCGGTTATCAGACCATGTGATGGCATTGCCAAGGGGCACGCCCCGGTCATCAATCGCGAGAACACTATGCATGGAGGCGCTGAAACAAATACTAACAACGTTATATTTCTTGGGGTGGATCTTTTCCGTCAACAAATTCTTCAGCACATACAGCATGGTTATAAACATTTGCTCCGGATCTTGTTCGCTATAATCTGGTTCCGTATGAAAAGTTGGGTATGATCCCTTCATGGAGCCAATAATATTTCCATTCATTTCAAATGCAAAAATTCTCACAGCATTTGTTCCAAGCTCAATTGTGATGATGCATTCCATGGTTACTGATGTTAATGTTTACGAGGTAAGTTTCTTTTTCTGAACTCACTTGGCGTGTACCCGGTAAGTTTTTTAAATGTTGTAGAGAAATGTTGTGACGAATAAAACCCAGTGGCTAACGCAATGGCAGTTACGTTTTCTTCCTCTTGATTCAATAGTTTGATCCCTTCTGAAACTCGAATGTTGATCAGGTAATTCAATGGCGAAAAACCCGTATAGTTTTTAACTTTTTCATTAAAAGCTGTAGCACCAAGGCCGGTGAGTGCGGCCATTTCTTCAACCGTCCATTGATAAGCAAGATTTTGCCGAAGTGTTTGCTCCAACTTTAAAAAGGTCTGAGGAAAATCGCGCTGCGAATTGTTTTGACGTGTTATCTTTCTGGCAACGCAAATAAATAATTCATCGATCAATTGGTTGACACGTGAAGTGTATCCTATTTCCTGGGCGGTCAATTCGTTCTTAATATTTTGCAAGAGCGTTGCGTGCTCTCTCAATTTTATTAAAATCGAAGAAGAATTAAACAGTAGGATTTTGCTAATGGTAATACCTTCACTTTCAGTTAAACTACTCCAGTCTCCAAGCAAAATTCTTCCAGGCTCTGTTTTCTCAACCTTTAAATTCAACCACATCAAGGTGCCGATATTTAAAATGCCATTTGCACCGCCAAAGACCTGCCCTGGTAATATGACTGCGAGGTCACCGGGATAAAGAACGAATTTATTTCTGTTTATTATCCATTCAAATTTTCCATCAAGTACAAAATAAATTCGCATATAATCCACGGATGTTGGATTTAAGGAGTTCAATTGAGTACTGGTAATTTTCTTCAGCGCAAATTCAAGAATATGAGGAAACGCATAAAGTTCTTTTGCCTGCCCCTGCTGGAAAATAAACTGGTTCATGCTTTATAGGTAGGGAAAGTAAACATGCTTGAAAAATGCCTTTTGCAAAAGCTACTGAAGCCGAGGCCAAGATACGCACATAATCGCAAACGACTGTACAATATCCATCGCTTAGTCTTTTTGGTAGTTTAGGAAATCAAAGATTGAAAGATTTGTTGCTGGTTGGTCTCACTTTTCGATCAGATCGAGATGGATTAAGACTAAGTTGTAATTCAGGATTGGATAATTGTTTTTCATAGTAAAGCAGTCATTAATTAAATTTCAACTTCTATATCTCTTATAAATTTATGATAAAACTGTTTAGACTGATGAGGCAAAGTAGTGCGATGCAACCATCAGTAAAACTCTCCCGGCTGATCACACTATTGATAATACAACTCCTTTTGATTGACGGCTGTACTCAAAAGCATGAAACCAACAATCTTCCCTATTTAAATACAGATCTAAGTATCGACCAGCGTGTGAATGATCTAGTGAATCGAATGACGCTGGAAGAAAAAATAAGTCAAATGGTAAATGACGCACCAGCCATTGATCGCCTTGGTGTTCCAAAATACAATTGGTGGTCAGAAGGTTTACATGGTGTAGCCAGAGCCGGTTTGGCTACTGTATTTCCACAAGCAATTGGTTTAGGCGCGACATGGGATGATCATTTGCTTCATGATGTATCAATGGCCATTGCAGACGAAGCTCGTGCAAAACATTCTAACTTTATAAAAAAAGATAAACGTTTTATTTATCAGGGGCTCACGTTGTGGTCGCCCAACATCAATATTTTCCGCGATCCACGTTGGGGCCGTGGACAGGAAACATACGGTGAAGATCCTTATCTAACCGGAAAGTTGGCCGTGCAGTTTATCAAGGGCTTGCAAGGTGATGACACAACGTATTACAAAACCATCGCGACAGCCAAACACTTTGCAGTACATAGTGGACCAGAAGAAGGAAGACACTCTTTTAATTCCACAACAGGAGAAGATGATTTGCAAGAAACCTATTTGCCTCAATTCGAAATGGCGATCAAAGAAGGCAAACCTTATTCTGTGATGTGTGCCTATAACCGCTACAACGGAGAACCTTGTTGCGGAAACAAAAGACTCCTGCAGCAAGCGCTTCGCAATGATTGGGGGTTCAATGGATACATTGTTTCCGACTGCGATGCCATCGTAGATATCTATAAGTTTCATAAAGTGGTACCAACACCGGAGGAAGCGGCTGCACTGGCAGTAAAATCAGGGACTGATCTGGAGTGTGGAAATGTTTATCTCAACTTAAAATCAGCTATCGATAAAAAACTGATCACAGAAAAAGAAATTGATGTTGCGGTTAAGCGACTTTTTAAAGCACGGTTTAAACTAGGGATGTTTGACTCTCCTGAAAAAGTACCTTATGCCCAGATACCCTATTCTGTCGTGGATAGCAAAGAACATAAAGCACTGGCGCTTGAAGCCGCCCGTGAATCCATTGTTCTATTAAAAAACAAAGACAATATTTTACCATTGAAGAAAGACATTGGCACACTCGCAGTGATTGGCCCCAATGCCGATCAGTGGCTGATGCTTCTTGGTAATTATAATGGTGTTCCTTCTGATCCGGTAACTCCATTGAGAGGTATTAAAGAAAGGCTTAGTGCAAAATCAAAAGTATTATTTGCTCAAGGTTGTGAGCTTGCAGAAGGCATGCCGATGTTCTACACGGTTCCGGCCGAAAACTTATTTAGTGAAGGAAATCAACCGGGAATAAAAGTATCTTACTTTAATAACAAAGAACTCAGTGGAGAACCTTTGTTCTCGTCCATTGATAAAAATCTTGACGCCAACTGGTACGACAAAGCGCCACGCGAAGATATGGACGATGATAACTTCAGTGTTCGGTGGAGCGGAGAAATCAAACCCGATCGTTCAGGTCTTTATCAGTTGGGTACTATTAGTACCTGTAACACAAAACTTTTCTTGAACGACAGCCTTGTCGCCAAAACAAAGTATCACTTCAGGGATGAGTACGGAGATCCACGGTTAAGAAAATCAAATGCCTTAAAATTGGAGGCAGGCAAAAGATATAAAATTGTTGTAGAAGCGATCGAGTCTTTTGCTGATGCTCAGGTGCAATTGGTTTGGGCAACTCCTAAACCTGAATTAAAAAAACAAGCTCTTGAAATTGCCAAGCAGGCTGACGTAGTCGTGATGTGTATGGGTATAACACCACGCATGGAAGGGGAAGAGATGGATGTGAAGATTGATGGATTCATTGGTGGTGATAGAACAAGATTGGATTTGCCCGAACTCCAGCAACAATTAATCAAAGAAATTCAGGCGTTAGGTAAACCAGTAATACTCGTGTTGTTAAATGGAAGTTCACTGGCTATCAATTGGGAAAACAAAAATGTGAACGCCATTATCGAAGCGTGGTATCCTGGCCAGGCTGCAGGACAAGCAATTGCCGATGTTTTGTTTGGTGACTATAATCCGGGCGG
>Ga0302322_100003890_pt1 | contig 12895 bp, 12 predicted proteins | sample Fen_T0_2_FD_203757 | JGI IMG/M metagenome (GOLD analysis project Ga0302322, IMG submission 203757) | Peat permafrost microbial communities from Stordalen Mire near Abisko, Sweden - Fen_T0_2 | ecosystem: Environmental > Terrestrial > Soil > Wetlands > Permafrost | place: Sweden: Abisko...
GGCGACGGCGTCCGTGCGGAGGGCGGCGGCGAGCGCCAGGCGACCGCCCAGCGAGTGGCCTGCGACGGTGATCCCCGTCCCGTGGCCTGCCGCGAGGGCCTCCGCGACGGCGGCGATGTCCTCGGCCTCTCGCTCCGCGGCATACGCAGGAGCGTCACTGGACGCGCCGCGGCCCCGCCGGTCCAGCGCATGGACAGGATGGTCGGCGAGCAGCGGCTCGACGACCCGCCAGGTGGTGTGGTCCGAACCGGTGCCGTGGACGAGGAGGATCGGGGGTCCGCGGCGGTCCTCGCGATCCTCGCCTGGGGCCGAGCGGTGGGAGAAGACCGCGATCGGGGTCTCGTCGCGGGACGGGACGACGTGGCTCGGGGAGGCCGGGATGGAGGCGGTCATCACCGGACAGCGTAGCGACCGGCGCGGGGCCGGGTGCCGCGCGGGACTGCGATCGGCGAGGGCGCGCCTCGCGGTCGCCGTGCCGGCGCCTCGCGCCTCAGCCGTCCGCGACCTGGACCACGAACCGCGCCCCAGGTCCCGGCACCCGGTTCTCCGCGTGGACGGACCCGCCGTGGCGCTCCGCGATCCAGCGCGCGATCGCGAGCCCCAGCCCAGTGCCGCCCGCCGGCGCACCGGGGGCGCGCCAGAACCGGTCGAAGACCTGGTCCAGGTGCTCGGGGTCGATGCCCGGCCCCTCGTCGTCAACCGTGAGCCGCGCCCCGTGCCGCACCGTGACGGTCACGCGCCCGCCCGACGGGGAGTGCCGGATCGCGTTGTCCACGAGGATCCCGGCCAATTGCCGGAGACGTGCCTCGTCCCCGCGGACCGGTACGGGCTCCACGTCCAGCACGAGGCGCACCCCGGCGGCCGCGGCGACGGCCTCGAGCGCCTCGGTGGCCTCGGCGGCGGCGAGCGCGAGGTCCGTGTCGGTCTCCACGATCGCGACGGCGTCCGCGTCCGTGCGGGCGAGGAGCAGGAGGTCGTCGACGAGCCGCTCCATGCGCGTGGCGCCGGCGTCCAGGTCGTCGAGCGCCCGGTCCACCGTGGCGGGGTCCGACCGGCCGCGCCGCAGCTCCGCGATGGCCACGCGGGTGATCGCGAGCGGCGTCCGGAGCTCGTGGCTCGCGTCCGCCGCGAACTCGCGCTGGCGCCGGAGGGACTCACGGATCGGCACCAGCGCCCGGCCCGCGTAGACGTAGCCCACGGCGATCGACGCGGCGAGGACGGCCACACCCCCGCCGAGCAGGACGATGAGCAGCGTGCGGAGCGTGTCCAGCTCCGCCGTCCGGTCGCCGATGACCAGCGCCGTCACCGCGGGGGTGCCGGCCCCGCCGGACATGCCGGGGCCGCCTGGAGCGGGGACAGCCGCCACGGGCGCCGCCATGATCCGGACCGGCGCCGTCCCGATGGTCGTCTCGCGCACGACGGTCTCGCCGGAGGCGAGGGCCGCCCGAGCCCCTGCATCCAGGGACGACGGATCGAACGCGATGCCGCCCATCGACATCGCGGGGGGGGCGACGGACACGCCGGTCGCCCCCAGGGCCGGCATGTCGCCCGGGCCCGGCATGAGCACGAAGCCGATGGTCCCGGAGGCCTCGCCGCCCAGGACGAGCCCGGGCTGGCTCGGGTCCGACGTGATCGTCAGCACCGACGCCGGCTGCACGCTCACCGCGGAGTAGCTGACCTGCGACAGCTCGTTGACGCGCGCCTGGAGCTGCCTGACGCCGGCCGCCGCGAGGCTCGTGGCCGCGGCGACGTAGATCGCGACCCCCAGCACCACGAGCACGACCAGCGTGCTGCCGGCACTCCAGGCGATGAGGCGCAGGCGCGTGCGGCGGAGGATCGGCGCCTCGGGCGTGCCGGGCGTGCCGGTGGTCATGGCGCGATCCGGTAGCCAACGCCGCGCACGGTCTCGATGCAGCCCCCGCCGCGCGCGCCGAGCTTGCGGCGCAGGAAGTAGACGTAGGTGTCGACGATGGCTGGGACCACCTCGGAATCGTAGGGCCAGGCGTGGTCCAGCAGCTGGTCCCGGCTGAGCACCTGGCCCTGGTGGCGGAGCAGGCACTCGAGCAGGGCGAACTCGCGCGGGCTCAGGTCCACGCGCACGCCGTCGACGGTGACGAGCCGGCTTGTCTCCTCCAGGCAGATCGGACCCGCCGCCATCGTGGGTCCCGCGGCTCCGCCCGCCGTCGCGCGCCCGCGGCGCCCCAGCGCCCGCACCCGCGCGGACAGCTCCTCGATGGCGAAGGGCTTGACGAGGTAGTCGTCCGCGCCCGCGTCCAGTCCCGCCACCCTGTCCGCCACCGCGTCCCGCGCAGTGAGCATCAGGATCGGGATTGCGGAGCCGCGCGCCCGGAGCCGCCGCGCGACCTCGAGACCCGAGATGTCCGGCAGGCCGACGTCCAGGACGATTGCGTCGAGCCCGGGGGCGTCCGCCATCTCCAGGGCGACGCTGCCGTTCGCGGCGCGTTCGACGAGGTGCCGCTCCCCGCCCAGCAGGCGCGCGACGAGGTCGCCCAGGCGGGGATCGTCTTCGACGAGCAGGAGGTGCATGGGAGGGGTGTACCGGAGCGGGATCAAAGATTTCTGAAAGCCATCTTGACGCGCCTTTGATCCGACGGCCCGACGGTGGTGGCCGGACGCGGTGACCTCCTGGGCCGCGTTTCCCGGGCACACGACGGCCGACCCGGGAACAACCGGCCGCACGCGGAGCTTGATCCATGTCCCTCCAGCTTCCCAGCCCCCTCCGGAGGGGCTCGCCGGCCGTCCTGGCCCTCGTCCTCGCGGCGGGGCTCGCGGCCTGCGGCGCGTCAGGCTCCGGCAACGACGGCGTCGTCAGCCTCGCCAGCCCGTCGGCGGCCCCCGGCGCGTCGGCCGCGCCCGGCGCGTCGATCGACCCGGAGGAGGCGATGCAGGCCTTCACGACGTGCATGAAGGAGCACGGCATCGACGTCCAGGTGGCCACGGTGGCCGACGGCGCCACCGCGGGCGGCGTCAAGGTCGGCGGCCCAACCCTCAGCAGCTCCGGCCCGGCCACGGGGGCCGATCCCCAGACCGCGACCGGCAAGGACTTCGACCCCAAGGCGATGGAGGCGGCCGACAAGGCCTGCCGGGCCCTGCTGCCCAGCGGCACGCTGGGTGACCCGAGCGCCACGATGGACCCGGCGATCGCGGACCAGTTGCTCGCCTTCGCGAAGTGCATGCGCGACCACGGCGTGGACTTCCCCGATCCGGTGTTCAGCGGCAACGGCGTCTCGGTCCAGGTCGGCGGGCCCGCCGGCAACGCGCAGGGAGGGGTCGACCCGGCGTCCAAGGCATTCCAGGACGCGCAGACCGCCTGCGCCAAGGATGTGCCGGGTGGAGGCCCGTTCGTGGTCGGCGGCACGTCGAGCGGGACCAACCCGTGAGGCGGTCGCTGATCGTCGGGACGGGCCTGGTCCTCGTCCTGGCCGCCGGCGGCGTCGCGGTGGCGTCAGGCAGGGTTCCCATGCTCGCGGCGGGCGCGTCGGGCACTGGGGCCGGATCCTCCCCGTCCGCATCGGCGGCACCGGTGAAGGTGGACACCGCCAAGGTCGAGCGACGCACGATGAAGACGGCGGCGGACCTCGACGGCACCCTGGGCTACGAGGGCTCGCGCGTCGTGGCCGCAGGCTCTCCGGGCACCGTGACCCGGCTCCCGGAGCCCGGCAGTGTCATCGACCGGGGAAAGGCGCTCTACGAGCTCGACGGCCGGGTCGGGCCCCGCCTCCTGTACGGCTCGCGGCCGCTCTGGCGCCCACTCAGCCCCGGGGTCTCCGACGGCGCCGACGTCCTCCAGCTGGAGCAGAACCTCAAGGCCATGGGCTATGCGCCCAAGGGCATGAAGGTCAACCGCCACTGGGACGCGAAGACCACGGCCGCGGTCAAGCGCTGGCAGAAGGCGACCGGCCGCAAGCGGGACGGGACCCTGGACGGTGGTGACCTCGCCTTCCTGCCGGGCGCGATCCGCGTCGCCAGCCAGGAGGCGCAGCTCGGCGCGTCCGTGGGCCCGGGCACGCCGGTCCTCGGCACGAGCACGGCCAGGCGTGTCGTGACGTTGGACATCAACGCCGGCCGCCAGGACCTGGTTGCGGCGGGCCAGGCCGTCACCGTCGAGCTGCCGGACGGGACGCTGGTCCCGGGCACGGTGCGGTCGGTCGGGCGCGTGGCCAGGGCGGGCGAGAACGGCGGGGCAACCACGGTCCCGGTGACGATCGACCTGGATCCGACGGTCAGGCTGCCGGATCTCGACGCCGCGCCGGTCACCATCCACGTCGTGACGGTCTCGCACTCGGACGTGCTGGCGGTCCCCGTCAACGCGCTCGTCGCGCTCCTCGAGGGCGGCTACGCCGTCGAGATGGTCGCGGCCGACGGCACGCACGCGTACGTGGGCGTCGAGACGGGCCTGTTCGAGGACGGGCGGGTCGAGGTGTCCGGCCGGGGCCTGGCCGAGGGCGACACCGTCGTGGTGGCGAAGTGACGACCGTGGACGGGACCACCGCGCTGGGGCCCGGGCCCCTCGTCCGTCCGGACGGGGCCGCGACGGCCACCTGGGTCCCGGAGCGGGTCATCGAGCTGCGCGGCGTCTGCCGTCGCTACCCGGGCGAGCCGCCCGTGGACGCCCTGCGGGACGTCGACCTCGCCATCGACGAGGGCGAGCTGCTCGCCATCGTGGGCCCGTCCGGGTCGGGGAAGACGACGCTCCTCCACATCGTCGGGACGCTCGACCGGGCCACGTCAGGCGAGGTGACGGTGGCCGGCGAGCGCGTCGACCGCCTGTCCGACGGGCGCCTGTCCGCGCTGCGGGCCTGGCGCATCGGGTTCGTGTTCCAGCACTTCCACCTGCTCGGCGGGGAATCGGCCCTCGACAACGTGGCCGATGGGCTCCTCTACCGCGGGCTCTCCGGGCGGGACCGGCGGAGCGCGGCCGAGGCGGCGCTGGACCGCGTGGGCCTGGCCCACCGGGCGCGGCACCGGCCCGGGCAGCTGTCCGGCGGCGAGCGTCAGCGCGTCGCGGTGGCCCGGGCACTGGTCGGGCGGCCGGCGATCATGCTGGCCGACGAGCCGACCGGGAACCTGGACTCCGTCACGGGCGCGGCGCTGATGGACCTCATCCGGGATCTCAACGCCAACGACGGCGCCACCATCGCCGTCATCACCCACGACCGCGACCTGGCGGCCTCGCTGCCCCGGCGGGTGGACCTGTCCGATGGCCGGATCGTCGCGGACCGGCGCAGCGACGGGGCGGCGGCATGACCGCCACCGCCGTGCGCGGCGAGTCCCGCGGCGCGTCGCGTGGCGGCTCCCCGTCCCGTGCCGGCCGCCTCCCCCGCGCCGGCGGCCCCGGCCCCGTGGAGCTGGTGCGGATCGCGTTCCGCGGCCTCGCGTCGCGCAAGCTCCGGTCGGCCCTGACCGCCGTCGGGATCGCCATCGGCATCGCCGCCATGGTCGCCGTCCTCGCCATCTCCGACGCCAGCCGGGCCTCGCTGCTCGCCGTCCTGGACCGGCTCGGCACCAACATGCTCACCGTCTCGCCCGGGCAGTCGTTCCTGGGCGACGACACCAAGCTGCCCGACGACGCCGTGGCGATGATCGGGAGGATCCGCCCGGTGCAGGCCGCGTCGGCGGCGACGGTGCTCGACGCCACCGTGCGCCGCTCGAATCTCGTCGACCCCGGCGAGACCGGCGGGCTCTCGGTGCAGGCCGTCGACCACTCGCTGCTGGCGACTCTCGACGGGTCGATGCGCGTCGGGCGGTTCCTCGACGCCGCCACGGAACGCTTCCCCACGGTCGTGCTGGGGTCGAAGGCGGCGGAGCGGCTTGGAATCCGCGACCTCGACGCGAACGTGCAGGTCTTCATCGCCGGCCGCTGGTTCACCGTCATCGGCATCCTGGACGAGCTCCCGCTCGCGCCGGAGATCGACCGGTCCGTGCTCATCGGGCGCGAGGCTGCGGACACGTATCTCGGCGCCGACATCTCGCCCTCGTCGGTCTACGTCCGCGCGGACCCGGCGCACGTCGACCAGGTGCAGGCCGTCCTGGGCGCGACCGCGAACCCGGAGAACCCCGAGGCGGTCAACGTCGCCCGGCCCTCGGACGCCATCGAGGCGAGGGCCGCGGCCTCGACGGCGTTCACCGCGCTGTTCCTGGGGCTCGCCGCGGTGGCGCTGGGCGTGGGCGCGCTGGGCATCGCGAACGTGATGCTGATGGCCGTGCTGGAGCGGCGCTCGGAGATCGGGCTGCGGCGGGCGCTGGGCGCCACTCGCGGGGCGATCGGCGGCCAGTTCTTCGGCGAGGCGCTGCTGCTGGCGTTCCTGGGCGGGCTGCTGGGGGTGACCGCCGGGATGCTCATCGGCGGGGCGTACGCGACGTCCCAGGGGTGGCCGGTGGTGGTGTCACCGCTGGGTATCGCGATCGGCGTCGGCGCGACGGCGATCGTGGGCTCGGTGGCCGGTCTCTACCCGGCGCTGCGCGCCGCGACGGTCCCGCCGACGGACGCGCTCCGTGCCGGGTAGAGGGCCGTGTGCGGCTCACCTCGCGGCGCGTGATCCTGTCCTCCTGGATCGCCCGCCGGCGGTCCAGGAAGGTCACCCACATGCCGTGGTTCAGCGTGGTGAGATCCCGATCGGGCGAAGATCCTCAAGTGGCCGTAGGCCCGTCGAGGGCCGACGCATCGGCGGCCACGGGCCGCAGCGCCCGCAGCGCCCGGTACGTGTCGGAGAAGCGGGCCGCGTACTCGTCGATCCCGGGCAGGTCGCCGGGCTCCACGACGATCGCGTCGTCGGGCGCCGCGATGTCAACGCCGATCGCCCGCGCGCCCAGGATCGCGGCGCCGCGCGCCGAGGCGTCGGTGGCCGTCGAGACCTCCAACGGCACGCCGAGGACGGTGGCGAGCAGCTGGTTCCAGTACGGGTAGCGCACGCTCCCGCCCACGAGCCGGTAGCGGTCGACGCTCGCGGTCCCCAGCGTCTCGAGGCCCAGCCGGACGGAGCACGCGACCCCCAGCAGGCCGGCGTGCATGAGGTCGAGGGGCGCGTGGTGGAGGCCCAGGCCTGAGAAGGCGCCGCGTGCCTCGGCGTCCATCCAGGGCGTCCGCTCCCCCGTGAGATAGGGCAGGAACTGCAGGTCCAGCGGCGGCTCCATCGCGCCCAGCCTCGCGTAGACGCCGTCCCAGGTGAGGCCCAGGATCCCGCGCAGCCACTCGAGCGCGAGGCCGCCGTTGAGCATCGCCGCCATCCGGTACCACGTGCCCGCGTCCGCGCCGGCGAACAGGTTCAGTTCCGGATCGAAGGCCGGGAGATCGCGGCTGAGGCGCACGACCTGGCAGGCCGTGCCGATGCTGAGCTGGATCGTGTGCTCATCGGCGAGCCCAGAGCCCAGGATCGCTGCCGCGGTGTCGCCCGCGCCGACCGCGACGGGGATGCCTTCGGGAAGGCCGGTCCGGCGTGCGCCGTCGGCCGTCACGTGGCCGGCGAGGGCGTCGCTGGGCATGATCGGCGGCAGCCGGCCCTGGTCCAGCCCGAGGCGCGCGATCAGCTCGACGGACCAGCCGCCCGCCTCGAAATCGTAGAGGAGGGTGCCGCTCGCGTCCGAGTGGTCCGTCGCGACCTCGCCCGTCAGCGCCCACCGCGCGTAGTCCTTCGGCAGGAGGAAGCAGTCGGTCGCCGCGTAGGTGTCCGGCTCGTGCGCATGGAGCCACGGGATCGTCGTGGCGCCCATGCCGCTCGCCCATGGGTTGCGGACGCGCGCGGCGATCTCCGGCGGCATGCCCTGGAGGGCCGGGATCGTCGCCTTGCCGCGCTGGTCCGGCCACAGGATCGCGGGGCGGAGCGCTCCCGCGCCCCGCTTCCACGGGACCACGCCGTGCATCTGGCCGGAGAACCCGATCGACGCGATCGACCCCGGGTCCCGCAGCACGCCGACCGCGTCCCGGATCGCGTCCAGCCACAGCTCCGGGTCCGTCTCCGCGCGCCCGGGCGCCGGGGCGACGACCGGGTAGGGCCGCGACACCGAGGCCTCGCTCCCGTCCTCTGCGAGGACCATCAGCTTCACCGACGCGGTGCCGAGGTCGATGCCGAGATGGCGCATGGGTCCCTTCGCTGCCGCGTTCGCGAAGGTCGCGGGTACCGCGGCGCGGTCAAGTATCAGGCACGGGACCGGGACGCCCCGCCGCCGGCAGTCGCCACGGGAGGAGAGTCCCGGCGCCCGACCGGTTGCGACCGCCAAGCGCTCGGTGAGCATCCCGTTGCGATGCGGGACCGGCTCGCCGGCCGCTTGCGCGCAGGCGGGATGATGATGACCCGAACCGCGACTGAGGACGACCTTCATGCCGTACGCCAAGGACCCGCGGGTCGACGCCTACATCGGCGATCTGCCGGGCTGGCAGCGGGACATCTGCCTGCAGGTCCGGGACCTGGTCCATGCGGCCGACCCCGACGTGCAGGAGACGATCAAGCGAAGCGTCCAGCCGTACTTCGTCCTGGACGGCAACGTCTGCGCCCTGCTGGCAGCCCGGGACCACGTCAACGTGTTCCTCTACGACGGGGCGATCGTTCCCGACCCCGACGGGATCATCACCGCGGGGCACGACAACAAGACGGCCCGGACGGTCGCCTTCCGCAGGGGCGAGGAAGTCAATGCGCCTGCCTTGACCGCGATGTTCCGGCAGATCATCGCGAACAATCGGGCCGGTGGCTGGCGCCGGCTCAAGGGCACCGGGTCCACGCCCGCGTGACGTGCGTCGACCGCGCCTACGACGACGTTGCGCCGGTTGGGGGCCTGGACGACGAGACGGAGGGCCGGCTCGTGGCCGGCCCTCCGTCCGATGTCCGCCGAGGCGCCGTCAGGGCGCGAGCGAGATCGTGCCGAACGCTCCGCCGGCCTCGTCGTTCGGACCAGCCGCGAAGAACAGGGTGTTCGTCGGGCCGTTGTTCGGGCTGCCGCCACCAAACGCGATCGCCCACAGGCCGTCGATCACGACCGGCTTCTCATGGGCACCCCGCAGCTTGCCGTCGTGACGCCAGTGGTGGCCGTCCCAACGGAACGCGTTGAGCTTGCCGTCGCCGAAGTTGCCGACGATCAGGTCGCCGCTGAAGCGGCCGAAGTCGGCCGGAGCCCAGGCGAGCCCCCACGGCGCATTGAGGGAGCCGCGGGTGGCCACCCGGGCCAGGAACGTGCCGTCCGTCGCGTAGGCGTCGACGACGCCCCGGCCCCGGCCGGCGCGCTCGTCATTGCTGCCGGCCTGCTGCCTGGCGTAGGTCACGAAGATCATGCCGTTCAGGTTCTGGATGCCGAACGGGGCGTAGTGCTTCGGCAGCTTCGGGTCGACGAACGCGCCGGACCACGTCTGAAGGCCGAAGGAGCTGTCGAAGACGTCAACGCGAGCGTTGTGGAAGTCGGTCGCGTACAGGTAGTCCGCGCCATTCGACGTGCCGATCGCGAGGCCCTTGTAGACGGCGCCGGCCGTCGACCCGTCGGCGCCGATCTCCGCTGCGGTACCGAGGGTGGATCGCCATCCGGAGATGATCCCGGCCTCGCTGGCGAACAGGAACCGGTCGCCGTGGAAGGAGCTGCTGCTGCCGTTGAACACCGTGCCCGTCGGAGCTCCTCCGGGGATCGTCACGACCAGGCCCAGCTTGGCACCGGTCGCGTTGTACAGGGTCGACTTGTCCGTGCCGTTGTCGGCGACCCACCATGGAGTCGTCGGGCCGCGGCTCAAGCCCCAGCCGTTGACGAGGTCCGGGTCCCCGGCGGTGCTCGCGAGCACATTGACCACGTAGCCGGCGTCGTGCCGGTCTGGGCCGTGGGCCGCGACCGGGGCGGCCGCGGTGAGCAGGAGGCCGAGCGCGGCCCCCAGGACAAGGAGTCGACGGATCATGGGACGTCCTCCATCGGCGGGTACGACTCGATCGGCCGCAGCGCAGCCGTTCGCACCGATACACGTCGCTACGTTCACGATCCGACGCCGGTTTCCGTGCACGCAACCAGCACCGGCGGCCATCGTCGAGGACGAGCCACGGAAACCGGCCACGTGCCAGCGGCGTACAGGGGAGTGGAGGACCAACCACCGATGATCGCCATCCGCCCGACCCTCGCCGCGGCCCGCCGGCTGCTTCCTGGACGCCTGGTTGTCCTGCTGCCGCTGGTGCTCGCCATCCTCGCCGCATGCGGACCGGGCAGCGGCCCGGGCTCCGCCTACTGACCCCGGGGGTCAGCCTCGCCCACGCACGTTGCGCCGCACCGCCCGACCGGACCGGCGCTCGGGCCAGTCGGAGCAATCCAGGCCCCACCGGCCTCACCGCCTCACGGGCCTGTCACGCCGATGCGGGCAGCGAGGGCCGGCGCCCTACTGGTACCGGAGCGCCTCGATCGGGTCGAGCCTGGCCGCCTGGCGCGCCGGCCACACCCCGAAGACCACCCCGACCACGAGCGAGAACGCGACGGCGAGCGCGATCGTCTGCGCGCTGAGGTTGAGACCCCAGCCCGCGATCGCGCCGATCCCCGCGGACGCCGCGACGCCGAACGCGATCCCGATGAGCCCGCCGGCCAGCGACAGCACCAGGGCCTCCACGAGGAACTGGAGCAGGATGTCCCGGTTGCGCGCGCCGATCGCCTTGCGGATCCCGATCTCGCGGGTCCGCTCCCGGACGCTCACCAGCATGATGTTCATGATCCCGATGCCGCCTACCACGAGGCTGATCGACGCGATCCCCGCCAGCAGCAGCGACAGGAACCCGGTGATCGTCCCGAACGCCGACAGGAGCTGCGCCTGGTCGATGACCGTGAAGTCGCTCTCGGTGCCCGCGGCGAGCTTGTGGCGGGTCCGCAGCAGATTCGAGATCGCGACCTTGGTGATCGGGATGGTCGCCGGGTCCTTCGCGCTGACCGAGATCGACTGGACGGCGTCGCCGGCGACGAAGTGGTCGCGCATCGTCGAGAGCGGGATGAACACCTGGTCGTCGAGGATGCCCTTGGGCTGGAGCACGCCGATCACGCGGAACGGCACGCCGCCCACCAGGATGTCCGCGCCGACGGCGGACTCGTCGAGCTTGAGTGCCTCGGCGGTGGCGGAGCCGATGACGGCGACACGCAGCCCGGCCCGATAGGCGGGCTCCGTGATGAACGCACCGCGCCAGATGTCGTAGGCGCGGACGCGCTGGTACGCGGGCGTGATCCCCGACACGGTGGTGGTCGTGTTGTGGTCACCCGCGACGACGACGGCGACGGTCGAGACCTGCGGGGCGACCTGGTCGACGTTCTTGACGGACGCGATGGCCTCCGCGTCGGCGAGGGTGAGGCTGTCGGCGCTGCCGGCGACCCCGCGGACGAACCCGGTGTTGTTGGCGCCCGGGCTGACGCTGATGAGATTGGTGCCCAGGCCCTCGATGAGGTTGGTGATGCCTGACGTCGCGCCCTGGGCCACCGACACGAGGGCGACGATCGCCCCGACGCCGATGATGACGCCGAGCATGGTCAACGCGGCGCGCATCTTCGAGGCCGCGAGGCGCGAGAAGGCAAGCGGGAGGAGCTCGAGCGGGTTCATGCGGCAAGCCTCCCGTCCCTGACGCGGACGCTCCGCTTGGCCGCGTCGGCGACGTCGGCGTCGTGGGTGATCAGGACGACGGTCGTGCCAGCGTCGTTGAGCTCGTGGAGGAGGGCCAGGACGTCGGCGCCCGACTGCGAGTCGAGGTTGCCGGTGGGCTCGTCCGCGAGCAGGATCGCCGGCTGCGTGACCAGCGCCCGCGCGATTGCGACCCGCTGCTGCTGGCCGCCGGAGAGCTCGGACGGCTGGTGGTCCATCCGGTCGCCGAGGCCGAGCCGTTCCAGCGCCTCGCGCGCCCGGGCGTTCCGGGCGGCGCGTGGCACGCCCCCATACAGCAGGGGCATCGCCACGTTCTCCAGCGCCGAGGTGCGCGGGAGCAGGTTGAACGACTGGAACACGAACCCGATCGTCCGGTTGCGCAGGCGCGCGAGCGCGTCGTCGTCGAGCTCGGCGACGTTCTCCCCGGTGAGCCGGTACGTGCCGCTGGTCGGGCGGTCCAGGCAGCCGAGCAGGTTCATGAGCGTGGACTTGCCCGAGCCTGACGGGCCGACGATGGCGAGGAAGTCCCCCTCGCGGACCTCGAGGTCGACCTCGCGCAGGGCGTCGACCTCGAGCCGGCCGGACCGGTAGACCTTGCCGATCCCGCGCATCTCGATCACGCGCGCCGGCGCCCCGACAGGAGCGGGCTGGGGGCCGGTCATGGCTTCGCCGTCGGGGTTGACGTGCCCGACGCGCCGCCGCCGGCACCCGGGAACTGCTGGACGAGGTCCTTCGCGGACACGGTTCCGGTCACGACCTCGGTGCCCGCCTCGATCCCGCTCTTGATCTCGGCGTACTCGGCGGTCAGGAGGCCGACCTCCACCGGGACGGTCCGTGCCTGACCGGGTCCCGTGGGGACCTGGACGGTGTACGCGCCGGGCTCGCCGCCCAGCGCCGAAGCCGGGACGGCGACGACGCCCGTCGCGAGCGCCGTGGTGACGTCGACGTCGACCGTCATGCCGGGAGCGACGAGCTCCGGGGCCGACGGCACGTCGATCGCAAGGTGGTACGAGACCACGCCGCTGGCGCTCGTCGTCGGGGACGCGAGGTCCAGAGACTTGACGGAGCCCGTGATCGCGGAATCCAGGGCGGAGACGGTGACGTCGACGGGCTGCCCGACCTTGAGCCGGGGCAGGTCGCTCTCGGTGACCGAGGCCGCGACCTCGACGGCGGCGGACCGCAGCCGGATGACGGTTCCGGACGCGACGTCGCCGGGGCGGATGTCCACCGAGGACACGATGCCGTCGATGGGCGCCTTGATGGTGGCGAGGTCGAGGGTCGTCTGCGCGTCGCGCACGGCGC
>Ga0302322_100003892_pt1 | contig 12894 bp, 14 predicted proteins | sample Fen_T0_2_FD_203757 | JGI IMG/M metagenome (GOLD analysis project Ga0302322, IMG submission 203757) | Peat permafrost microbial communities from Stordalen Mire near Abisko, Sweden - Fen_T0_2 | ecosystem: Environmental > Terrestrial > Soil > Wetlands > Permafrost | place: Sweden: Abisko...
CGAGCCCGAGATACGGGATTGGGAGCCGCATGCGGCGCTCAGCGCCGCGGGCGCGGTCGAAGCGGTGGTGCGCGGGTCGGTCGGCGTGCTCGCACCGGGAGGCGGCCTCGCGCTCGAGGTCGGCCGAGGGCAGGCAGGCCCGACCGCCGCCCTGCTCGAGGAGCTCGGTTTCACCGACGTGTGCGTCACACCGGACATGGCGGGAATCGACCGGGTCGTCGAGGGCATATGGCGGTGACTGCCGCTGACGGGATCGTCGCGCTCCTCCGCGACGGCAGGCTGGCCGTGCTGCCCACCGACACGGTCTACGGCCTCGTCTGCGCGGCCTTCGACCGGCAGCCCTCAGCCGACCTCTACCGGCTCAAGGGGCGGGACGCGATCCAGCCGACGGCGATTCTCACGGCGGACGTCGAGGTGTTGATCGAACGAATCCCCGAGCTCGACGAGCACTCGACCGCGATCGCCCGCGCGCTGCTCCCGGGTCCATTCACGCTCATCCTGCCCAACCCGGCCCGGCGGTTCGGCTGGCTCACGGAAGGGAGCCCGGACTCGATCGGCGTACGGGTGCCCGCCCTCACAGGCACGACCGCGGAGATCGTCAAGCAGCTGGGGGTCGTCGTGGCGACGAGCGCGAACCTCTCGGGCGGGCCCGACCCGCGGCGGCTCGCCGAGGTGCCGGCCGCGATCCTCGCCGGCGTCGCCGCCGTTGTCGACGGGGGAGCATTGCCCGGCACCCCGTCGACCGTGATCGACGTCACCGGCCCCGAGCCGCTCGTGCTCCGCGCCGGAGCCGGCGATCCCGGCGCGGCGCTCGAGCGAATCGCGGCCGCGCGCGGGTGAGGCGGCCCCCTCGAGCGAAGGCCCCGAGCGCGGTGCAGTAGCATCGGTACGACATGGCAGACGCGGCCCACTCCTTCGAGCGCCTTCGGGCAGCGGGGCTGGCCGAGATCGACCCGGACATCGCGGGCCTCCTCGGCGCCGAGCTCGCGCGGCAGCGCAGCCAGATCGAGCTCATCGCCTCCGAGAACTTCACCTGGCCCTCGATCCTCGAGGCGGTCGGCTCGGTGCCGACGAACAAGTACGCGGAGGGGTATCCCGGCAAGCGGTACTACGGAGGCTGCGAGGTCGTCGACCAGATCGAGCAGCTCGCGATCGACCGCGCCAAGGCGCTCTTCCAGGCGGAGCACGCAAACGTGCAGCCACATGCAGGGGCGCAGGCGAACATGGCGGTGTACCTCGGGCTGATGCAACCGGGCGACACGGTGCTGTCGCTCCGCCTCGATCACGGCGGCCATCTCACGCACGGGCTGAAGGTGAACTTCTCGGGGCGCCTCTACACGATCGCGCACTACGGCGTATCGCGCGAGACGGACGTCGTCGACTACGACGAGGTCATGGCGCTCGCCAAGGAGCACCGGCCGAAGGTGATCCTCTGCGGCGGCTCCGCGTACCCGCGAACGGTCGAGACATGGGAGTTCCGGAAGATCGCCGACGAGGTGGGAGCGCTCCTCTGGTGCGACATGGCGCACTTCTCGGGCCTCGTCGCCGCGGGCCTGCACCCGAACCCGGTGAAGGACTGCGACGTCGTCACCTCGACGACACACAAGACGCTGGCGGGACCGCGATCGGGCTTCATCCTCTGCCGCGAGGAGCACGCGTCCGCGATCGACCGGGCGATCTTTCCGGGCCTGCAGGGTGGGCCGCTCGAGCACGTGATCGCGGCCAAGGCGACCTGCTTCAAGATCGCCGCCTCCGATGCGTTCCGCGAGTATCAGGCCCGCGTGCGGGCGAACGCGGACGCGCTCGCCGCCGAGATCGTCGCCGGCGGCGTCCACGTGCTCACCGGGGGCACGGACACGCACCTGCTCCAGCTCGACCTGCGGCGCACCGACTGGACCGGGAAGGACGCCGAGGAGCGGCTGCACGCCGTCAAGCTGACGACCAACCGCAACACGGTTCCCTTCGACGAGCGACCACCGACGATCGCGTCGGGCGTGCGGATCGGCACCCCGGCGGCGACGATGCGGGGGTTCGAAGAGGACGACTTCCGCGAGGTCGGCAGGATCATCGTCGGAGCGCTGGCCGACGACGCCGACGTTCCGGCCCTCGCAGCCCGGAGCGACGCGCTCTGCGCGCGGCACCCGCTCTATCCGGGCTTCGGTGGGTACACGAGGTACGAGGCTTGACGGGCGACGTCGTCGAGGTCGACCACCCGCTCGTCCGGCACAAGCTGGGCCTGCTGCGGGACGTCACCACGACGACGCAGATGTTCCGTCAGCTCGTCAACGAGCTCACGCTCCTCCTGACCTACGAGGCGACGAAGACCCTGGCCGACGAGGCGGTCGAGATCGAGACGCCCCTCGAGCGGATGGGGGCCTACCGCATCAGCGGCAAGAAGGTCGCGGTCTGCCCGATCCTGCGGGCTGGCGTAGGCATGCTCGACGGAGTGCTCTCGCTGATCCCCGGCGCGCGGGTCGGCTTCATCGGGCTCTATCGCAACGAGGAGACACTCCAACCCGTCGAGTACTACGTGAAGCTGCCTCACGACGTGGCGGAGCGCGACGTGCTCCTCCTCGATCCGATGCTCGCGACAGGCAACTCGACGGCCGCCGCCGTGGAGACGGTCAAGGCAGCGGGGGCCAGCTCGATCCGGCTGATCGCGCTGATCGCGACGCCCGAGGGCATCGCCCGGATCCACCGTGACCATCCCGACGTCTCGATCGTGGTCGCCTCGGTCGACCGGGGGCTGAACGAGAAGGGCTACATCGTCCCGGGGCTCGGGGACGCAGGCGACAGGCTCTACGGCACGAAGTAGGCGGACATGAGCGAGCTTCGGGCGAACCCGGAGGTCCTGTACGGCGCCGCGATCGCACTCGTGATCGTGGTGCTGCTGACGCCGGCGGTCGGCGGCATGGCGCGACTCCTCGGCGTCGTCGACACGCCCGACGCGCGACGGCTCAACCGGCGGCCGATTCCCCGGCTCGGCGGCCTCGCGATCTTCATGGGGATCCTCGTTCCCGCCCTCGCGTTCCTCGACCTCTCGGGCGAGATGCGCGGGATCCTGCTCGGAGCCGCAGTGGCCTGCGTGGTCGGAGCGATCGACGACTTCCGGGGGCTGGCGCCGGTGCCGAAGCTCGCCGGCCAGGTCCTCGCCGCGGCGATCCCGACCGCGTTCGGCGTCTGGATCGACCACTTCACGCTGCCGTTCGTCGGGGCGGTCGACGTGCCGGCGTGGATCGGAGTGCCGCTCACGATCGTCTGGATCGTCGCCGTGATGAACATGGTGAACTTCCTCGATGGGATGGACGGGCTCGCCTCCGGCGTCTGTGCGATCTCCGGCGTCACGTTCGCGGTGATCGCGCTGTCGCTCGGCAAGGTCGACGCCGCCGTGCTGTCGGCGATCGTCGCCGGCGCCTGCATCGGCTTCCTCCGGCACAACTTCTTCCCGGCCCGGATCTTCATGGGCGACTCGGGCGCGCTCGTGCTCGGGTTCACGCTCGCATCGATCTCGGTCGCAGGTCTCCTGAAGACGGCGTCGACCGTCGTGCTGTTCCTCCCGCTGCTCGTCCTCGCGGTACCGATCATCGATACCTCGTTCGTCGTCCTGAAGCGGCTCAAGTACCGGCAGCCGATCTCGGCGGCCGACCGATCTCACCTGCACCATCGCTTCATCAACATCGGCTTCAGCCAGCGGCGGGCGGCCCTGACGATGTGGGCCTGGACTGCTTCGCTCGGGGTCGCGGCGCTCGCAACGCGCTTCATTCCGTTCCGCGCGGGTGGCGTCTGGCATCCGTGGGAGACGGTGGCGGTGGTCGCGATCGCGCTCTTCGCCCTCGCTTTCTCGGTCTACATCGTCTACCTGCTCGAGATCGTCAAGCTCGGGAACCCGCGCGTGCGCCGACGGGTCGCCGACCGGGAGATCGAGGAGCGGCGCTCGGCCTGAGGGCGGCGACGGGCTTCAGCCTGTCGTCCGGGCCGCCTCCGCCCGCAGCACGAACTTCGACAGGCTCTCGTTGAAGGCGGGGTGCCGCTGCGCGGTGTGGCCGTACCCCGGCAGGACGAGCCGCTCGGCCGCGAGCCGCTCGACGAGGACGTCGCACACGGCGTCGAAGCCCCCGTGGTGGCCGCCCGAGACGACCAGCTTCGGGAACGGGGTCACGGCAAGGGTGTCGAGTGGGATCTCGGCCTCCCAGGGCCCGCGCTCCACGATCAGCGTTCGCGCCCCCTGCTCGAGCTGGGCCGGGAGCGGGGTAGGCGGGACGTAGTCCGACCCGGCGTAGGCGAGGAATCCGCGCAGGAACGCCTCCGGATCGTCCCTCGGGCCGTTCGCCCACCATTCGACGCCCTCGCGGGTGAACGCGTCAGCCGCGGGGTTACCGCGTGCCACGCGGGTCGCCGGTGGCTCGATCACGGTCAGAGACCGGATGGAGGCCGGCACGGCTGCAGCGGTGAGCAATGCGATCACGCCGCCGTACGAGTGGCCGACGACGTGCGCGCCCCCCGCGACCGCGTCCGCGACGAGCACGGCATGCTCCTCGAAATCGACGTGGTCGACGGGCGGGTTCGGCGGGAATCCGGGTCGTTCGAGGATCTCGAGCCGGAAGCGCCCGGCGAGCGGACGCTGGCCGCTCCAGGTCGGCCGCCCGCCCATGACGCTGCCGTGCACGAACACGATCCGTGGCGACTCGTCGAACATGTGACGAATGTAGTCCATTTTTGGCTCAACAAGCGGAAATCGACTGTCACAAGCGGCCTGATATGCTCACGCCCGAATGGTCGCTTCGACGCCCACCGACCCGCATTCGCTCGCGACCGCGTCCGGGTTGCTGCTCGGCACGTTGGGTGCGGCGATGGCGGTCGGCGCGGTTGTCGGCTGGGCGCTCGGCGGCGCAGGGCTCGGCCTCCTCGTCGGGGCGGTTCTGGGGATCCCGCTCGCCGTCCTCGTCGTCTACAGGGTCTACTCCCGGGTGTCATGAGGGCCGACCTCGTCACCACACCGCGTCCGGTTCCCGGTCGCCTGGCACCGATGCTGGCGGGGAGCGCGCTGATCGCGCTCGCGCTGCCGGTCTTCGCGATCGCCGGCTGGCCCCTCAAGGGCTGGGCGCTCGCGGCGGTCCTCTGGGCTGCGGCCCAGACCCTCGGGTACCTACTGACGCGGCTGCCGCTCGATGCGGGTAACCTCGCCGCGTCAGGTGTGAGGGGCATCGGGATGGGATTCAGAGCATTCATCGTGGGCATACCACTGGTGGCGGTCACCGCCGCCGATTCGCGGGTCGGCCTCGCCGCCGTGATCGTCTACGCGCTCGCGTACACGCTGGAGCTCGCGGTCTCGCTGATCACGTTCTTCGGAGCGGAGGCGAAGGCATGAAGCGGGCGCTCGCACTCGCGCTCGGGCTGTTCCTCGCGCTGCCGGCCGTCGCGCTCGCGGCGGACACGACGACGACCCCGGACAAGAAATTCGACCCGTCCGAGGAATGGAACCTGCACGAGTGGATCCCGATCCATCTCGGGCCGATCAACCTCTCGATCACGAAGGCCGTCGCCTACCTGCTGCTCGGCGCGCTGCTCTCGATCCTGCTCGGCGTCTTCCTGATGCGCGTCAAGACGGGGAAGGATCCCGACCGCAAGCAGGCGCTCGGCGAGATCATCTACGAGATCGCGCGCGTCCAGGTCGCGGAGCAGGGGCTGCCCACGAAGGCCATGCGCACCTGGTTCCCGTACTGCGCGAGCCTGATGATCTTCATCTGGGTCGTCAACATGCTCGGGTTCATCCCGTTGCCTCTCTCCGACGAGAAGTTCCACGTCGCCGGCGTCGCCATCCCGACACTCGCCATCTTTGCCGCCACGTCGACGTTGTCAGTGACGCTCGCACTCGCCTTCATGACCTGGATGTTCACCCATATCGAGGGCATCCGTGCGAACGGCGTCATGCGCTACCTCCGCAGCTGGATTCCCGAGGTACCGAAGGCGCTCTACCCGCTCATCATCCCGCTCGAGATCCTCGGCCAGTTCATGCGGCTGATCAGCCTCTCCGTTCGTCTCTACGCCAACATGCTCGCCGGCCATATGCTGATCCTGACCTTCATCGGGCTCATCTTCGTGCTCGGAAACCTGTTCGTCGGGATCGTGGCCGTGCCGGCGGCGATCGCCTTCTACCTGTTCGAGGTCGTGATCGTCGTCTCGATCCAGGCCTACATCTTCGCCGCCCTGTCTGCCATCTACATCGGCTCGGCCATCGAGCCGGAGCACTAAGGAGGAACGACACCACATGTCAGCTCTTTCCATCGTCGGCGCTGTCGACGGCAACGTCGCAGACGCCGGCAAGGCCATTGCGCTTGCGCTCGGCATCGGCCTCGGCGCGCTCGGTGCCGGCGTCGGCATCGGCAACATCTTCGGCTCGATGATCCAGGCGGTCGCCCGGCAGCCCGAGCTGCGCGGCGAGCTCCAGGGGATCCAGTGGCTCGGTTTCGCCCTCACCGAGGCGGTCGTGTTCTACGGCCTGATCGGCGGGCTTCTCGCCTACGTCCTCGTCTGAGTTGAGCACCGTACTCGCATCGAGCGGCCTCATCGAGGTCGTCCCCGGCCTGATGATCTGGACGCTGGTCGCCTTCGGCGTCACGTTCTTCGTGCTCAAGAGGCTCGCCTTCAAGCCGATCCAGAAGACGATCGACGACCGGCGCGACCGCATCCGGGAGGCCGTCGACGAGGCCGACAACGCCCGCGACGAGGCCCGCGAGCTCCTGGAGCAGAATCGTGCCATCCTGGCCGAGGCCCGGTCCGAGTCGGCGCAGATCCTGGCGGAGGCCCGCAAGGTCGCCGACGCCCAGATCCAGCGCGCGAAGGACGAGGCCGAGGTCGAGCGGCAGCGCCGGCTGGAGGACACCCGCAAGCAGATCGACGCCGAGACGACGCGTGCGATCGATCAGATCCGGGGCGAGGTCGCCGACCTGACGCTCGAGGCAACCCAGCGCGTCGTCGGCAAGGTGCTCGATTCCGACGATCAGCGCCGCCTCATCGACGAGGCGATCGAGGGCCTCGACTTCTCGGCCCTCGAGCGGGGGAGAGGCTAGGGCCCGTGGCCGTCGCCGAGCGCCTCTATGCGCGCGCCCTCTTCGAGGCCGCCGAGGAGCAGGGTCGGGTCGACGCGGTGCACCGCGACCTCGACGAGTTCGCCGCTGCCGTCGAAGCGTCGCCCGAGCTGGCGGCGTTCCTCTCGAACCCGCAGGTCGAGCCGGCCGCGAAGGTCGGCGTGCTCGGTGAGCTGTCCGAAGGCGCCGACGACCTCGTCCACAACTTCCTCCGCGTGATCGCGGGAAAGGGCCGCGCCGGCCAGATTCCCGGCATGCGCGACGAGTTCCAGGCGCTCGTCGACCGGGCGCAGGGACGCGTCGCGGTCGAGCTGACAACCGCCTTCGAGCTGTCCGACGCCGAGGCTGCCTCGATCGTCGCCCAGATCGAGCAATCCTCCGGCCGCAAGGTCGAGGCAACCCGCAAGGTCGACCCCGAGCTGGTCGGCGGCATGATCCTGCAGGCCGGTTCGCTGCGCGTCGACGCCAGCGTGCGCGGCCGCCTGCAACGTCTCCGCCACGAGCTCGCTACCCGGTAACGAAGGAGCAAACGTGAAGCTACGGCCCGAAGAGATCACCTCGATCCTCAAGTCGCGGATCGAGCAGTACGACGTCGAGACGGACCTGTCCGAGGTCGGCACGGTGCTGCAGGTCGGTGACGGCATTGCGCGCGTCCACGGCCTCGAGAACTGCGTCTCGCTCGAGCGGCTCGAGTTCGAGCACGGCGTCGTCGGCATCGCGTTCAACCTCGAGGAGGACAACGTCGGCGTGGCGCTCTTCGGCCAGTGGCAGCACGTCAAGGAGGGCGAGCCCGTCCGCCGCACCGGCGCGGTCATGAGCGTCCCGGTCGGTGAGGGCATGCTCGGCCGTGTCGTCGACCCGCTCGGCAACCCGCTCGACGGCCAGGGCCCGATCGAGGCTGCCACGATGCGACCGCTCGAGTTCAAGGCCCCGGGCGTGATCCAGCGGCAGCCGGTCACCCAGCCGCTCCAGACGGGGCTCAAGTCGATCGACTCGATGATCCCGATCGGCCGCGGCCAGCGCGAGCTGATCATCGGTGACCGCGGCACCGGAAAGACCGCCGTCGGCATCGACACGATCATCAACCAGAAGGGCAGCGACGTGATCTGCATCTACGTCGCCGTCGGTCAGAAGGCCTCGACCGTGGCGCAGGTGTACGAGAAGCTGCGTGACGAGGGCGCGATGGAGTACACGATCATCATCTCCGCGCCCGCGCAGGAGGCCGCGCCGATCAAGTGGATGGCACCGTTTGCCGGTGCCGCGATGGGTGAGTACTTCCTTTACGGCGGCAAGCACGCACTCGTCATCTACGACGACCTCTCCAAGCACGCCGACTCCTACCGGCAGCTCTCGCTGCTCCTGCGCCGCCCGCCGGGCCGCGAGGCATTCCCGGGCGACGTCTTCTACCTGCACTCCCGCCTGCTCGAGCGCGCGTGCCGGCTCAGCGACGCGCTCGGAGGCGGCTCGCTGACCGCACTTCCGATCATCGAGACCCAGGCCGGCGACGTGTCGGCGTACATTCCGACCAACGTGATCTCGATCACCGACGGGCAGATCTTCCTCGAGTCCGACCTCTTCTTCTCGGGCGTGCGGCCGGCGATCAACGTCGGCATCTCGGTCTCGCGCGTCGGCGGCAACGCCCAGACGAAGGCGATGAAGAAGGTCGCCGGCCGCCTGCGCCTCGATCTGGCGCAGTTCCGCGAGCTCGAGGCCTTCGCTCAGTTCGGCTCCGAGCTCGACCCCGCCACCCAGCAGGCGCTCGGACGCGGCGAGCGGATGGTCGCGACGCTGAACCAGCCGCAGTATCAGCCGTGGCCGTTCGAGGAGCAGGTCGTGGCGATCTACGCGGGCAACAACGGCTACCTCGACCGGGTCCCGGTCGGGCAGGTACCCCGCTTCCAGGAGGAGCTGCGCGAGACGCTCCGCTCCGGCGGCGGCGTGTACGAGGCGATCCGCGAGACGAACGACCTCGGCGACGACACCGTGGCGAAGCTCGACGAGGCACTCGCGAAGTTCGTCGAGGGCTTCAACATCGTGGAGGAGAAAGGGCTCGCCGGCTAGATGGCGTCGGTTCAGGATCTCAAGCGACGGATCAAGTCCGTCACCAACACGCGGAAGATCACCCGCGCGCTCGAGCTCGTCGCCGCCGCCAAGCTGCGCCGGGCCCAGACGCGGATCGAGGCGATGCGGCCCTACGCCGACACGATGAGCGACCTCATCTCGGGCGTGGGAAGGGCCGCGTCCTCGGTCCGGTCGTTGCCCCTGCTGCAGCAGCGCGAAGAGATCGGGACCGTCCTGATCGTCCCCCTGACCGGGGATCGTGGGCTTGCGGGAGCGTTCAACGGCCAGGTCATCCGCCGGGCGTTCGCGATCGAGCGCACGCTCGTGGCCGAGGGCAAGACCGTGCGCTGGGTTGCGGTCGGCAAGAAGGGACGCTCGACGCTCACGTTCCGTGGCCGTGACGCGAGCGACGCCTTCGTCGGTTTCGCGGACGGCCCGTCGTACGGTGACGCGCAGGCAATCGCCCACCGGGTCGCAGAGCTCTACACCGAGCAGGAGGTCGACCGCGTCGTCCTCGTCTACAACACCTTCGTCTCGGCGCTGACCCAGAGCGTCACCGATCGCGACATCCTCCCGATCTCGCCCGACGTGCTCGAGACGAGCGACGAGGAGCGCCGTGACGACGCGATGCGCGGTGACTTCATCTTCGAGCCCGAGCCCGAGGAGATCCTCGCCCGGCTTCTGCCGGTCTACCTCGAGACACAGATCTACCGAGCACTGCTCGAATCGGCGGCGTCGTTCCAGGGGGCCCAGATGACGGCCATGCGCAACGCCTCGAAGAACGCAGGCGAGCTGATCGATCGCGTCACCCTGCAGATGAACCGCGCCCGGCAGGCGGAGATCACGCAGGAGATCCTCGAAGTCGTCGCCGGCGCAGAGGCGCTCTCCTAACCAACGCGCAAACTTTTTCCCGCTGCCGGCGTCCTAGGATCCATCGGCTACCGACGCTATGCTCTGACCTTCCAGTGAGCACCACACCCGATAACCCCGTTGAAGGTGGCGAGCGCCAACGCCAGGCGCGCCTCGCCCAGTCCGACGCGCTGACGCCTGCGGGTGCCGTGCGGACGAACTTCCAGGGCGGGCTCGAGGAGACGTTCCTGGAGGAGGAGACGGACGAGGAGTACGGGAAAGCCGTAGCCGCGCGAGGCTACTGGGAGGGCATCTGGCTGCGCCTCCGCAAGGACAAGCTCGCGATCGCCGGAGGCATCTTCATCATCGTCCTCTTCATCGTCGCCTTCGGCGGCGCACCGCTCGCCGAGCGACTGCTCGGTCACGGGCCGAACGACATCAACCCGATCCCCGGGCCGGGCGGCGGAATCACCAACGACCTGCTGCCGGTCAAGCCCTGGACGTACGTGAACCACATCATGCCCGACGGCACGACCCAGTCTCAGCTCTACATCCTCGGCGCCGACGGCACGACCGGGCGTGACGAGTTCCTCCGTCTCCTCTTCGGAGCCCAGGTCTCACTCGAGGTCGGAATCGGCGCCACCATGATTGCCATGGTGCTCGGCCTGATCCTGGGCTCGATCGCCGGATTCTTCCGCGGCTGGATCGATACCGTCATCTCGCGCGTGACAGAGATCACGATGGCGTTCCCGTACCTCCTGTTCGTCATCGCGCTCGCCTCGACGGTCGGCACGCGCCTCAACACGGTGACGTTCGGGTTCCTGTCGCAGGGGGCGTTCACGCTCATCGTCGTGTTCGGGATCTTCAGCTGGTTCTACTCCGCCCGCGTGTTCCGGGGGATCACGCTCTCGTTGCGCGAGAAGGAGTTCGTCGAGGCCGCCCGGATGATCGGGTCGAGCGACATGCGAATCGTCCGCTCGCACATCTTCCCGCACCTCGTCGGGCCCCTGATCGTCTTTTCGACGCTCAACGTGGCCGCGTTCATCGTGGCCGAGGCCGGCCTGTCGTTCCTCGGGCTCGGCATTCCGCTGCCCACGGCGAGCTGGGGCAACCTGCTCGCGGACGCCCCGAACTTCTATCTGACGCGCCCGCTGCTCCTCCTCTGGCCCGGGCTCGCGCTCGTGATGACGACGCTCGCGTTCAACCTGCTCGGCGACGGCCTCCGCGACGCGTTCGATCCACGCACCCAGCGGTAGCGGTACTTCTCGTAGCGCGCCTCGAGCGCCGCGGTGCGCCGAAGGGGCACCTCCGGGCGATCGTGCGCAGCCGGTTACCCGTTGCTTGTTGCCTCGTCACCGCCCGCTAACTAAACTGCGCGCGCTCCGTCGAAGGGAGCGAGAGGGTGCATGATCAGGAGGCGCCGGGAGCGAACTGCTGCTCGGGTCTCGAAGAGAAGCTGAAAGGAGTCCGATGGACAGAAAGCTCTGGCTCTCGATCGTCGCTGCGATGATCGGGGCGAGCTTGCTCGTCGCGGCAGCTACCGCTGCCCCGGCGCAGAAGCAGGCCTCGAAGGCCCACCACGCCACCAAGGGTGGAACCTTCGTCGTCGAGTTCACGACCGACGTCGACTACACCGACCCCGCGCTCGACTACCTGTCGACCGGCTGGGAAATGATGTACGCGACGGCCTGCAAGCTCTACAACTTCCCGGACAAGGAAGCTCCTGCCGGGTCACAGCTTCAGCCGGAGGTCGCTGCCGGCCTGCCCGTCATCTCCCACGGCGGCAAGACCTACACGATCAAGCTGAAGAACACGTACAAGTTCTCGGACGGCACCAAGGTGACCGCTGCGAGCTTCGTCGACGCGTTCAACCGTGACGCCAACCCGAAGCTGCAGTCGCCGTCGACGCCGTTCATCGACGTCCTCGCCGGCCTGCAGGCAGTTGTGGACGGCAAGGCCACGAAGATCTCGGGCGTCAAGGCTCTCAACCCGACGACGCTGCAGATCAACCTGACCAAGCCGGCGCCGGATCTCATCTCGCGCCTCACGATGCCGTTCTTCCAGGCGATCCCGAAGAGCCTCGCCCAGAACTCCGATCCGAACGGCGTGCTCACGTACGCCGGCTGCGGCCCGTACTACTTCTCGGCCCGCACGCCGAACAAGTCGATCACTCTCAAGAAGAACCCGTTCTACAAGGGCGGACGCCCGGCGAACGTCGACACGATCCAGGTCAACGTCGGCAACTCGCTCGACGTGATCCAGCAGAACGTCGAGTCGGGCACGTCCGACTACGCAGCCGGTGGCGTGCCGCCGACCGCCTGGGCAACGCTTGCGCAGAAGTACGGCGTCAACAAGGGCCGGCTGTTCGTCAAGCCGCAGCTCGGCGTCTCGTACCTGGCGATGAACCACGATCGTCCGCTCTTCAAGAACAACCCGCAGCTGGCCAAGGCGGTCAACTGGACGATCGACCGGCGCGCGATCCTGAACCAGGGTGGCTTCCTCGCCGGTAAGCGCAACGACCAGATCCTGCCTCCGGGCCTCCCGGGCGGCAAGGACATCTCGGTCTACCCGCTGCAGGTCACGGCCAACACGATCAAGAAGGCGCAGTCCCTGGCCGCGGGCCACACGGGTGACGGCAAGGCGATCCTCTGGACGTCGAACCGCGCTCCGGCCCCGCAGCAGGCTGCCATCTACCAGTACAACCTGAAGCAGATCGGTCTCGACGTGACGGTGCAGCAGTACGCCCGCGCGGTGCAGATCGAGAAGGAAGGCACCCGCGGCGCGGAGTTCGACTTCACGACCGAGGGTTGGATCGCCGACTACGCCGATCCGTACGACTTCATAAACGTGCTGCTCTCGGGCGACTCGTTGCATGACGCGAACAACAACAACGTCG
>Ga0302322_100003894_pt1 | contig 12883 bp, 14 predicted proteins | sample Fen_T0_2_FD_203757 | JGI IMG/M metagenome (GOLD analysis project Ga0302322, IMG submission 203757) | Peat permafrost microbial communities from Stordalen Mire near Abisko, Sweden - Fen_T0_2 | ecosystem: Environmental > Terrestrial > Soil > Wetlands > Permafrost | place: Sweden: Abisko...
CAAGGACATTTTGCCAGAATTCCGGACGCGCCTCACGTAGACGAGCGGAGAACTTTTTCACTTGCTCCATCGTCCACTCGGCGTGACCGTTGGATTGCACACGCTGGCTTTGACTATGGCATTTTTTGACATATGCCCAGTACGTATCAAAGCGAGCTAAATGACTTTCTGGCTGCCACATGCGAAAGTGGTTCTCGCGATCGTTCGCTACGCGAAAGTCAACAACTGCGGCTCTATAATTCTTCCATTCAAGACCGGGTACAGCCCGCTTGATATGAGCCATGATATGGTCGCTTGCAGCATTGCTTATGAAACCACGATTGCTTTCGGATTCGAGATATTCTTCCCATTCTTTCGGGTGTTGCTTCTCGTACGACGTAGTCAAGGTCTTCAGTTCCTCGGCAGGCCATTCGATCAGCCCCATTTGTTTTCCCGGAGAGGTCGAACGAACCTTGATGGGAAAGGCAGGCGAACTACCACTCATTGGCGCACTCCTCCAACCAACGCTTGCCGGTTCCGATATTGAGCAGAGCGGTTCTCATCTCTCCCTCAAACTTTCCTGCTTATACCGCAGCTCGTAGCCCGTAGGGCGGATTAGTTAGCCGAAGGCGTAATCCGCCGCTGCAGTCAGCGCATCGGGCGGATTTGCCGCGGGCGTAACCCGCTGCAACGCTATGGCAACACCGGTCCGCGAGCGGTGTTTGACGCTTTCCCGGTCTTGCCGACCCGGCTAGGCTGACCGCATGCCGAATTATCGTCGCGCCTTTGTTCCGGGCGGCTGCTGGTTCTTCACTGTCAACCTTCTGGAGCGGCGGCAGACCCTGCTGGTCGACCACATCGTGGCGTTACGCCAGGCAGTCGCGGCGACACGGCTCAATTTCCCATTCACGATCGACGCCTTTGTCGTGCTGCCCGATCATCTTCATGCGGTTCTGACTCTGCCGCCTGATGATGCGGATTTCTCAACCCGCTGGCGGCTGATAAAGAGCCGCTTTGTGCGGGAGCTCCCGAAACGGGAGCGTCTCAGTGCCGTTCGTGTCGCTCGCCACGAACGCGGCATCTGGCAGCGCCGATTTTGGGAACACCTTATTCGTGACGAAGTCGACTACGAACGGCATGTCGAGTACTGCTATATCAATCCCGTCAAGCATGGCCTGGTCGGTCGCGTTGGCGATTGGCCGCATTCGTCGTTTCATCGGGACGTGCGCAACGGCATTGTCCCATCCGACTGGGCGGGAGAGACGGACATGACGGGCGCGTACGGGGAACGCTGAAAGCAGGAAAGTATTCGCCGGTTCCGAACCCGAAGAATGGCGGATTACGCTACGCTAATGAAGTAATCTTGTGCCACCAAGCCAGCGCACCCGCAAGGGCGTTTTTGCAGATGCTAATCCTTTCTCATGTAACATATAATGGCGACGTGGGACTGAATGGAGATGAAATGGATTCAATGGCTGGAATAGAGGTGTGTTCGGAAGTTCTCAGGCCAGCATACCTGCTTGCGCAGCAGGCGAGCGGCCTTCAATTCGCTTGCGGGCCGCTGATGCCTAGCGAATACTCTTCCGATGAAGAGCCTCCGGAATGGGCCATGCGCGATGAGCGATGGACGATTGACGGCTTGCTGGGGTGTTACGATGCAAGCCAGCAGCGGATTACGATCTACAACAAGGGGGTCGATGTCATCGCGCCGAAGTTCGGGTTGCAGTCGGAATTTCTCAAAATGATCGTCAAAGTGCATGAATACGGGCACTCGACCTTTCATCTGGGCATGCTGCAGCCGGAGATCATCTCGATTCTCGGGATACCGCCACAGGATAAAAATCACATGATCGCGGACACTCTGCGCATGCGAACGGATACCTACAACGAAGTGGCGCGCTATGTGCACGAACAAATCGCGCAAAGCATTACCAAGATCGCGTTGATCAACTTACGCGACAGCGCAACGAAGCAGCAATCGAGGAACGTCTGCGATAAAATGATCGAGGCGTTCAATGCGCTAATGCGTAGGCAACCGGAAGAATACCGACTCGATCACGTAGCTCATCTAACAGACGAGCAGCTTGGTGATCGGTTGCACAAATTCATCGTGTTGTCGCATCGCGGCGCGCTGACACCGGACCGGGATGTTTGGGATACAATCATGGCGTGGTGATTTGGCCTAAACAGACCCGAGATGCGAATAAGCGCGTGGGGCGGATTAGTCTAACTAAACTAATGACTCAGTAAGACTAATCTAACTAATCCGCCCTACGGGCTGAGCGTCGATGAATTGCCAGTACAACGTGCCCCTAACCAAATCGATGCGGGCATATCCCGGCATCTCAGCCACCATTCCGCGCTTCTTCGGCACCTCGTGTTTGGCAAGGTTCATGCGAAGCTCTTCAATAAAGCCAAACCAGCCGTCCATTCTCTCGTAATAGGCTTTGACGGCGTCGACAAAGGCAGGGTCGGTGATCCGAGAAACGTGTTTGGAATAGAACGACGCTCCCGAGAAAATATGTTTCTCCTTGGCCTTTGCGTCGGCAATGGTCTTCTCCAGAAAGGCCTTTTGCTTTCGCGGAAGTGTTTTGGCGTATTGGTCCGCGAGCTGGAGAAGCTGTGTCGCACGCTGCCGCCAGGTGCGTAAGAATTCGTACAGCGAGAAAAGCCACATCTGGCTAACGCCGTTAAATGCCATCATGACATCGGCGTAGGGCTCCTCAGCAAAAACCGTTCGCGCGGTATGCAGTTCGAGTGGCCGGATGATGCCTATCGCAACCGCAGCTATGTGCTGGGCTGCATCCCTAGCCAAGTGTCATCGCACAGGGGGATTTTCATAAACCAAGAAAGGATATTGAAGTCCTTGGGAACGTCAGTTTCAGAAAGCTCATCGGCTTCGGTCATAGAGATCCCGCTGATTGAAAGGCTTGCCGATATCACCTTTTTCGGGTGTTCTACAGAGGCTGTTTAACGTTCAGAGGGACGAAATGAGCGAACCCGAGGTTTATCTAGCGATCGGACGGTTTGTGTTTTGGTTCTCGAAACTTGAAAGCATGCTGAAAGCCGACTTGGCCGGTCTTCTCGATCTCGAAAACCAACACCTCGATCCCGTGATGAGCGCCTTCGACTTTGCGCAGCTTTGCAGTGTCCTGAAGGCAATAAAGCGGAAGGGCTCGACGGAAGAGACCGCAAATGGGGTAGATGATTATTTCAAGCAATGTATGAAGGTCAACGAGGAGCGGGTGCGCGTTGTGCACGGCGACTGGACGCTGACGGGCGTGCGGGTTGTCTCTCGTGGAAGTCGGGAGCCGAAGATATACTTCAGCGACCCTGCCGAACTCTCGCGATGGGCTGACAAAGCCAAGGAGCTGGCGCAAAGGTATTATGAGCTTACGGGATGAGGGGAGAGATGGCGAAAGAAATCGAAGTCTTCCAGGACGTGGCCATTCGCGGCCCAATCACAGAGCGCCCTCAGCTGCGTGACGCGCTGATCTCGGCAGCAACAGGACCATGGCGGGCGGACATCGAACGATCGGCCGAGATGGCGCGCAACGCTGTTACGTCCGAGGACGTGATCCTGTTCCGTCGTGAGGCGAGCGAGGACTATCCGGCAGCTGGATTGACACTTTGGGGGACCGGGGACGGCTACTATGTCTCAAATATTACGCCATCGAAAATAGGCCAACTCACCTACGCTCAGTACAACGCCATTCTTGCGGACTTTGCGGAACGTGTTGCCACGCCGATCTTAGACCGATTTAATTTCACGATTACCAGAACCGAGCCTCGACAATCGGTCGATGACTGGTTGTCGCCTGATGCTGCGCTGAAGCTAAAGAACTTTTCAGGCGCAGCAAACAAATCGACGGGAGCGAGCCATCCTTCGGATCAACGTCGGTGGTTCGGATTTCTTGTCGCCGCGCATCGCGCCGGGAATGAGCTGAGCGCCGATAGGCTAGCCCGCTGGCTCCACGAAGTGGAAGGTTGGGACGAAGAATCCGCTCACGATCTTGCCGGCGACTTCGAAAAGTCCCTCTCTCTCCTTACATTTTACGACGATAATTAGTCAGATGATGGATGCAGAGGCAATTGCAACAGCGGACCTGCCTGTACTGTGCATCGACACATGTTCCATTCTAGACATGATGCGTGATCCCACACGCGATGCAGTTAAGCCGCATGATAGGCGGGCGGCCATCGATCTCGTGGCTGCGGCGGAAGCCGGCAAACTCGCATGCCTAGTGGCTGAGCAGGTTGCAATCGAGTTCGCTGAATACGATCAGGCTGTTCAAGATGAAGCCAGGAGCAATCTCAAGAGGCTTCGGGACCAGATCCAGCGCGTCAACGAACTTTCCGCCGTGTATGGCGCGCCCGGCATCGTGAGTCTGACCCATCTTGATGATCATGTCGCGCGCGCCCGCACGGTCGTAGGACGTTGGCTCGCTCAGCTCCAAAGAATTACGCCGGACGCTTCGGCTCCGGCAAAGGCATTTGCGCGAATGAATGCAGCAATTGCCCCCGCAAGACGAGGTAAGGAATCGTCGAAAGACTGTCTAGTCTATGAGACGTATATTGAAGCGATGAGGGCGCTTCGTCGAGCCGGGGGGGCGAGGCCGCTTGTATTCCTTTCATCGAATACCCGCGACTACCTGACAGAAAGCAAGACGCTAAAACCCGAGATCGCAGCGGAATTTACTGAGCTCAGCGTTACCTACGCCTCCAAAATGAGCGCGGCGAAACACGCGCTTGGCCTATAGCCTGTCGCAATTGAGCCGAAGACTGACCTTCCCGCTGGCGCGTTCTTGATGTGGTTAGGCCCGGTGTCGGATTCGTGTCACTCACGACTTGATCGGGCTGCCTCGCTATGTCCGCCTTTCGCCCAAGGCTGACGATCGAACTCGCCGCGGCCATGGCGATTGCCCGACAGCGTGATCAGGTTACGCGCCGTCACCGACGTGCCCCGCATCGGAGCCCCGACGAAGGCCAAATCCGCCTGCGCAAAAAAAAACTAAATTCTTCAGGCGCGTTAGTCCGATCACCCTGGTCAAGCCCTCGCCGCAAAAATATTTTGCTTTCTTTTTTTCAGAAATTGATGTCATATGCGCGGGTCCCGCCTCGACATGAGGGGCGTATCGCGATCGTCACGAGACGTGGGTGCGGGACGCGATGGCCGCTAGGTTGCCGCAGCGCGCTTTTCGGCGTGCGGACGGACGGCAATGCGCGGACGTGAAGTCGTAGCGTCCTGACACCCCGACGCTGGTGTCAAGGTCGTGGGCGCAATGCCTGCGGCCGATGGTGGCCACAAAGCCCGGCGCACCAGGGAGACTACGTATAAGCGTGAAAACCATCGCGCAGGGAAGGCCGGGTTGTCTCGGCTGAGCCTGTGGTACCTGCCGCCAGCATTTTTTTCGCTGGCGGGCCATGGGTGCGGCCAGCACCCGGCCTTTCCTGCGCCCTCATCTTATTCGAGGGCGGTTCGGTGGACCAACTCGGGCAGATCATGCCGCGAGGATACGAACCTATGTCCTCGAGCCGTCTGACAGGTTAAGTCTGAAATGCCGCTTGCGTCCGTGTGTGTCGCGAAGCAACCAATCGGGCGCCCTGTCTCGGTGGATTGGATGCCCGCCTGCGCGGGCATGACAAGCGTCCATATCGTTGTTCTGGACGAGCGAGTCCTTGAAGCCTGTCGTTTCCACGCACGCGATCCTCATCCTGAGCCCCCAGCGCCGTTTGCGGAGCGCGTAGCAACCATTCGATTAGCTGCCTCCGTCACCGGTGCGTTTCAGGCCGCCGAGCCGAGCGTTATTGTGCCCTCTCCCCTTGTGGGAGAGGGCAGCTCCGCCGGTCGACGCAATCTCGGTCGGGTGAGGGGTTCTTTCGCTGCGATCCCATTGCCGAGACAACCCCTCACCCGGCTGCGCTTCGCGCAGCCACCCTCTCCCACAAGGGGAGAGGGTGCGCCGGAGTTCGCGGCAACCTTCGTAGGGTGGGCAAAGGCGCGAACGCGCCGTGCCCACCATCAATCAGCGCGCTGCGTGGCGGTGGGCACGCTTCCGCCTTCGCTCTTCGAGCTACGTCGGACAAGTCGCTTTGCCCACCCTACAGACTGTATCGCAGCACTACGTCTGCGCGCTGCGTTTGCGCAGCGCCCGGCTGAGTGCCGCGATCGGGAAGTACTGGCGGTACAGATCCCAGCGCAGCAGGAAGGCGCGCGACAATTCCGGCCCCTGCTGACGGCCGTGAGCCCCAGCAGATGCTGGGATCGTCTCGGCCGCTTTGCTCGCGGTCACGCCATTGCCATGTGCTTGCGGACGCAAGGCGCGGCCGAGCGCCATCAGCGGGAAATAGTGCCGGTACATGCCGTAGCGCAGCATGAAGGCGCGCGACAGCTCCGGGCCCTGCATCAGGCGCTCGTTGAGCGTCGGGTCGTTGAGCTTGATGGTCTGGCCGACGCCATAGCCGGGGAAGCCGGTGCCGGTGAATTCCGGCTCGTCCCAGGTGCCGCCGGACTGCCGCTCGATGAGGAACATGCAGCCGCGCTCGATCGCCTCGCGATCCCCGGCGCGGTTGACGGCGAGCAGCGCCATCAGCGCCCACGCGGTCTGCGACGCGGTCGCGGTGCCGCGGCCGACCGCCGCGACGTCCATGTAGGAGGCGCAGCTTTCGCCCCAGCCGCCATTGGCCTGCTGATATGCGACCAGCCAGTCGCAGGCTTTGTGGATGTAGGGCTGGCTCATATCCTCGCCGATCGCAGCCAGCGCCGGCAGTACGGCGCCGGTGCCGTAGACGTAGTTGACGCCCCAGCGGCCGAACCAGGGACCGTTGGGCTCCTGTTCGCGCCTGATGAAGTCGAGCGCGCGCGCCATCGACGGGTGGTTGCGCGACAATCCGAGCTTGCCGAAGGCTTCCATCACATGGGCGGTGACGTCGACCGACGGCGGATCGAGCGCCTCGCCATAATCGCAGAACGGGATCTTGGTCAGGATCTGCTGATTGTTGTCCTTGTCGAAGGCGCCCCAGCCGCCGCCGCGGCTTTGCATGCCGATCAGCCAGTCGACGCCGAGCTGGATCGCGTTGTCGATGCCCTTCGTCTGCCATTTCGGCTGGTGGCGCAACGGCGCGAGCGCGATCAGCGCGACCGCGGTGTCGTCCGTGTCGGGGTAGTAGTTGTTGGCATATTCGAATGCCCAGCCGCCCGGCTTGACGTGCGGCAGTTTTATCGACCAGTCGCCGGGCACCAGCACCTGGCGGTCCAGCACCCATTGCACCGCTCTGTCGACCGCCTCGGGATAATCACCGCTGACGCCGGCATCGTCGAAGGCGAGCAGGGTCAGGATGGTGTCCCAGACCGGACTGTTGGTGGCCTGAATGAAGGTTGCGTCGCCGACATCGACACGCCAGCCCGGGTCGTTCAGGGCGTCCAGGCCCTTGGCCAGAACGGGGTGGCTGACCGGATAGCCTTCGGCATGCAGCGCCATCAACCCGTAGATCCAGGGCGGCTGAATGCCGCCCCAGGCGCCGTCGAAATCCTGGTGGCGGATCATCCATTCCAGCACATGGCGGACCGCTGCGGAGCGAAACAGGCCGAGATCGAGCCTGTTGCCGAGGTTCTGCAGTGCGTGCAGGACCGTGTCGGCGTTGCGGAAGAACCGGTCCCAGCCGCCCGCGCCGGCCTTGGTCGGCAGCTCGTAATCGAAGGCGTCGCGGTCCTGCGGGAACAGCGCATCGAGCCGGTTCTCGGGAGGCAGCGGCCGGCTCGGCCGGCGCGCGGACAGCACCGCGATCGGCATCAGGGTCGCGCGCGCCCATTGGGCGAAATTGTAGATCGAGAACGGAAACCAGACCGGAAACCAGATCACCTCGGGTGGAATGTTCGGGGTCTTCTCCCACGGCCACTCCCCGATCAAGGCGAGCCAATAGCGGGTGAAGACGCGGATGTTGCGCAGGCCGCCTTTGGCCGCGATCCAGTCGCGGGCGCGGGCGAGCGCGGGCTCGCCGTCGTGAAATCCAAGCGAGCGGAGCGCGGCATAGGCCTCCACCGTGGCGTTGATGTCGCCATTCGGGGCGCCGTGATAGACCTGCCAGGCGCCATCGGCGCGTTGCGTGTCCAGCAGCGATTGGCCCATGCGCCTGCGCAGGGGATGATGCTCCAATCCGATGAACCACAGCGCGAGGATCCACTGCGCCTCCATGCAGGCGTTCGATTCCGCGCGTCCAACCCAGTGCCCGTCGGGCTTCTGGTTTGCAATCAGCCAATCGGCCGCAGCCCGCACCGTCGATCGCAGAGCGGTGTCGAAATTACCTGGGTCGCCCGTGGCGCGCTCGGATGTCGGGGCATTCAAAGTCATCAGAAACCCTGTGTCGGCCTTCGAAAGGCAGTTTCTCGTCAGACAAACCTCTCAGCGCCGTATAGGGAATTTTGCCGGTGAATCCAATCAACTGGACCGGGATCAAAGGCAGAACGAGGCGCCTCTGCGCCCCTGTCGAGGCCGTCATTGTCGGCGATCCCCCTCGCGATTTTGTGTGATCCGGATCACCTCGGGCATGGAGGGTCGACCGGGCTCAGAGCGACAGATAGCGCCGCAGCAGCGGCAGGAAGAAGATCGCGACCGTGATCAGGAATCCGAGCGTCCAAAGGATGAAGCGAAGCGACGGGCGATTGCCGACATAGGTCAGCACATAGGCGGTGCGCACGATCACGAACAGCACCGAGAGCTCATTGATCAGGTTCTGCGGCGCGGTCCGGAACTCGGCCAGCAGCACGGCGGCGGCAAAGAACGGAAAAGCCTCGAGGCCGTTCTGGTGTGCGCCCAACGCGCGTTCCCGGAGGCCGGTTTCGTAAGAGCCGGGGTCGCGCGGCTTCGCATCGTCATATTGCCGCTCGCTGATCCATTTCACCGGGACGATCGTTAAGAGGTAGAGTATGACGCTCGCAAACAGGCACCATTCGGCAATCGTCATGGCTGCTCCGGCCCGATGACATCATGGAAATGGCCATTATCTTGACAAGATTGATGCAACCCGCCAAGCCACCTCATCACAAGTCGGACATCATGACTGCGGCCATCTCCCTCGACAATGCAAGGCCTTCGCCGGCTGTGCGCGCAGCGCGCGTGGGCGTGCTGCTGGTCAATCTGGGCACGCCCGACACCGCCGACGCGGCCGGGGTTCGGGTGTATCTGAAGGAATTTCTGTCCGATCCGCGGGTGATCGAGGACCAGGGGCTGCTCTGGAAGATCGTCCTCAACGGCATCATCCTGCGCACCCGTCCCGCCAAGAAGGCGCGCGACTATCTGACCATCTGGAACACGGAGAAGAACGAATCGCCCTTGAAGACGATCACGCGCTCGCAAGCCGAGAAGCTCGCAACCGCGATCGCCGATCGCAGCCATGTCGTGGTCGATTGGGCGATGCGCTACGGCAATCCATCGATGCAGTCGCGGATCGAGGCGCTGATGGCGCAGGGCTGCGACCGCATCCTGGTGGTGCCGCTGTATCCGCAATATTCGGCGGCGACCTCGGCGACCGTCTGCGACGAGGCCTTCCGCGTGCTCGAGAATCTGCGCGCGCAGCCGACCTTGCGGGTGACGCCGCCTTATTATGCCGATGACTTCTATATCGACGCCCTCGCGAGCTCGATCGAGACCCATCTGGCGACCCTCTCCTTCAAGCCCGAACTGATCGTTGCCTCGTTTCACGGCATGCCCAAGAAGTATGTCGACAAGGGCGACCCCTATCGCGACCATTGCATCGCCACGGCAGGATTGTTGCGGAAGCGGCTCGGCATGGACGAGACCCAATTGATGCTGACCTTCCAGTCGCGCTTTGGCTTCGCGGAATGGTTGCAGCCCTACACCGACAAGACCATCGAGAAGATTGCCAAGGACGGCGTCAAACGTATTGCCGTGGTCATGCCGGGCTTCGCGGCCGACTGTCTGGAGACCCTGGAGGAGATCGCCGGCGAGAACGCCGAGATCTTCAAGCACAATGGTGGCGAGGAATTTGCAGCCATTCCGTGCCTGAACGACAGCGAGCCCGGCATGGACGTGCTGCAGCAATTGGTGCTGCGCGAACTGCAGGGCTGGATCTGAGGTGGATCTGACCGCGTCGTGACACGCGCAGGTCGCGGCGGCGAAAGCGGAATTGGGGACCGGTGCGAGGCTGCGTGCTGGCGCTTGCAAGGCCCGCAGCCTAAGTCATTGGTCGAAGACGCCTGGCTGAACCGCTGCGGCCGCCGCGCCGACAGATCAGACGGCAATCCTTGTGACACGGTTGCTGCGGTGTGGTGCGGAAGACGTGGTCTTTCGAGTGGGAGGCTTGATGAGCGGTTTCGACATATTCGCGATTGCGCTGGTGCTGTTGGTGGTCTTTACGCTGTTTGCCGGCGTCAAGACGGTGCCGCAGGGCTATGACTGGACGGTCGAGCGGTTTGGCAAATACACCCGCACCTTGTCGCCGGGCCTGAACATCATCGTGCCCTATTTCGACCGGGTCGGACGCAAGATGAACGTGATGGAGCAGGTGATCGACATTCCCCAGCAGGAGGTGATCACCAAGGACAATGCCACCGTGACCGTCGATGGCGTCGCCTTCTTCCAGGTGTTCGACGCGGCGAAGGCGAGCTACGAGGTCTCCAACCTGGCGCAGGCCATCATCGTGCTGACCATGACCAACATCCGCTCGGTGATGGGCGCGATGGATCTCGACCAGGTGCTGTCGCATCGCGACGAGATCAACGAGCGGCTGCTGCGCGTGGTCGACGCCGCCGTGTCGCCCTGGGGCCTCAAGGTCAACCGCATCGAGATCAAGGACATCGTGCCGCCGGCTGATCTGGTCGAAGCGATGGGCCGGCAGATGAAGGCGGAGCGCGTCAAGCGCGCCGACATTCTGCAGGCGGAGGGCCAGCGGCAATCGGAGATCCTGCGGGCGGAAGGAGCGAAGCAGGGCCAGATCCTGCAGGCCGAGGGTCGCCGTCAATCCGCGTTCCTCGATGCCGAGGCGCGCGAGCGCTCAGCGCAGGCGGAGGCCAAAGCGACACAGATGGTGTCGGAGGCGATTTCCAAGGGCGATGTCGCCGCCCTCAACTATTTCATCGCCGACAAATACATCAAGGCGTTCGGCCAGTTCGCGGAGTCGCCGAACCAGAAGGTGATCATGCTGCCGGTGGAAACCATGGGCATGCTGGGATCGCTGGCCGGCATCGGTGAAATCGCGAAAGCGACCTTCGGCGAAAGCGCGGTGTCGGCCGCGGCTGCCGCGCGTCGCACCAGTTCGGTGCCACCGGCCGGTGCCAACCCACCGGTCGCGCCGCCGCGCGGCTGAACGAAGTGAGGGTGGTGTCATGAGCGGGGTGTTTGCGAATCTCGGCACCTGGAACTGGCTGATCTTCGGTGTCGTCCTGATGGCGCTGGAATTGCTGGCGCCTGGGATCTTCCTGTTCTGGCTCGGCCTCGCCGCTCTCCTGGTCGGGCTGGTCTCATTCACGTTCGACCCATCCTGGCAGCTGCAGATCCTGCTGTTCGCCCTGTTTGCGGCCGCCGCAGTACCCCTGTGGCGGCGGCTCGCGCGCAGCAGCGCCACGCCATCCAAGGACAATCCGTTTCTCAACCGCCGTGCGGCGGCGCTGGTCGGCCGCGTCTTCACGCTGGAGAAGCCTATCATCGACGGCGCCGGCACCGTGCGTGTCGACGACACGGTCTGGCGCATCGCCGGCCCCGATACCCCGGCCGGGAGCCGCGTTCGCATCGTCGAAGCCGATGGCGCCAACCTCACCGTGGCCGCGGCGTGAGTCATTCGGTCCGCTTGCTCCATCGCTCGGCGAAACGATGCAGCGGCAGACTTTCTCCGACAGCTCACGGCCCAGCTGTAGGAGAGCCGAACATCTCGCGAGTGAGGCCATCGTCGTCACTCGCCAACGTGGCGGCGCGCATGCGCCGCCTGCGCCGGGCATGACAGCCGGGGACGATCGTTGCGGCCGAGGTCCGAGCTACACTGGCTCACACGAAAATCCGTCGCCCCGGCGTCGGATCCTGCCGACCGAGGGCGAGGGGAAATGCGCCGGGCAGCACAGCGTGTCGCTGTCGCAATAGCGCTCCAGGAACTGCCGCCGCGTCGTCGCGGCCTGGACCGGATCGACATCGAATTTCGGCGACAACTCCGGATGGCGCAACTGCAGCGGCGAATGCATGAGGTCGCCGGCGAACACCGCCTCATCCCGGCCCTTGCCGAGCGCGAAGGCGACGTGTCCCGGTGTATGGCCGGGGGTCGGCAGGATCCGCACGTGATCGCCGATCGTGAAATCGTCGGTCACGATGTCGGCCCGGCCGGCCTCGACCACCGGCAGCACGCTGTCGGTGAAGGGCGGCACCTCGGCCTTGGCATTCTGCGCCGTCCAGTGCTGATACTCACGCTGGTCGAATACGTAGCGCGCGTTCGGAAAGGTCGGCACCCAGCGGCCGTTCTCGAGACGTGTGTTCCAGCCGACGTGATCGACATGCAGATGCGTGCACATCACGATATCGATGTCGGAGGCGGAGACGCCGCTCGCTGCCAGCCCGCGCATATAGGTGTGGTCGGTCTTCATGTCCCATTTCGGTCGTCCCGGTCGCGGCTTATCGTTGCCGATGCAGCTGTCGATCAGGATGGTGTGATGCGGCGTCTTCACCACATAGGACTGGAAGCACAGGATCAGCGTGTCGCTGGCGTCGAGCGCGTTCGCCTGTTGCAGCCAGGCGCGGTTGTCGCCGAACTGCTCCGGCGTCAGGTCCGGAAACAGCTCCAGCGCCGGAAAATACGGCGTTTCCTGCTCGACGATGCGATGGATGACGAGGTCTGCAACCGAGATCTTCAAACTCATGACGACCCTCCGAACTACGCCGGCGGCACCGAGATCTTCACCGAT
>Ga0302322_100003895_pt1 | contig 12882 bp, 13 predicted proteins | sample Fen_T0_2_FD_203757 | JGI IMG/M metagenome (GOLD analysis project Ga0302322, IMG submission 203757) | Peat permafrost microbial communities from Stordalen Mire near Abisko, Sweden - Fen_T0_2 | ecosystem: Environmental > Terrestrial > Soil > Wetlands > Permafrost | place: Sweden: Abisko...
CCTGCTCGCCGACTGCCGTGACGACACCGGCGAACTCGTGGCCGGGAACGTGCGGCAGGTGGACGTCGGGATCGTGTCCCATCCAGCCGTGCCAGTCGCTGCGGCAGACGCCCGTGGCCTCGACGCGGATGATGGCTGCGGTCGCATCCGGGACGGGTGGGTCGATCTCGTCGACGTACGGGGTGCCGCCGAACTCGGTGAAGACGACAGCGCGCACGGCTACGCGCGCAGACCGCGCCGGCGCGCGTACCAGGTGATCCCGAGCGCGACGGCACCGAGCGCCACCGCGCCGCTGGCCGCCGCCACCTGCTTCTTGTCGATCTGCGTGCGCATGGCGACGGGCTTGGCGAAATCGAGGATGGGCCACTCGCGCTCCGTGGCGCACTTGCGCAGTTCACTGTCGGGGTTGACCGCGAACGGATGCCCGACGACCTCAAGCATCGGCAGGTCGGTGAACGAGTCGCTGTACGCGAAGGACTCGGCGAGGTCGTAGCCGCGCTCCTCCGCGAGGCCGCGCATGGCCTCGGCCTTGCCCTCGCCGTAGGCGTAGAACAGGATCTCGCCGGTGTACTGGCCCTCCTCGATGGCCACCTGGGTGCCGATCGCGAGGTCGACGCCGAGCCGCTGGCCGATCGGCTCGACGATGTCGGTGCCGGATGAGGAGATGATGATGACGTCGCGTCCGGCCGCCTTGTGCTCGGCGATCAGCTGTACGGCCTCCTCGTAGACCATCGGATCGACGATGTCGTCGAGAGTCTCGCTGACGATCTGCTGCACCTTCTCGGCGTCCCAGCCCGTGACGAGCTTCGACATGTATTCGCGCATCGTCTCCATCTGGTCGTGATCGGCCCCGGATGCGAGATAGACGAACTGCGCGTAGGCGCTGCGGATGACGTCTGCGCGACCGATCAGGCCCTCCTTGTAGAAGGGGCGCGCGAACGCGAACGAGCTGGACTTGGCCAGGATCGTCTTGTCGAGGTCGAAGAAGGCCGCGGCGGTGGGCTGCTCATCGGTCACATAGAGACGGTACTGCGTCCTCGCGGTTTCGGCCTCAGTCCACAGTCCGGCTCCTCGTGGGCTGCGATCCACAACTGCCGTCCGCGGGCCACCGAGGATGCACGGCAGCAGGCAGTGTCGACCTCACGACGATGCCTGCGGCGGAAGTGGACAGCACATGAACGGACATCGGCCCCTGCTCGTCAGCAACGATCCCGAGCTCATCGACGACGTCCTGAGACTCGCCGCGGCGAATGCCGTCGAGATCCACCTGGCCACTGATGTCGAGAGTGCGCGCGGACGCTGGCAGGTCGCCCCCCTCGTCCTCGTCGGGGCCGATGTGTGCCTCGCGCTGGCAGGCGCACACCTGATGCGTCGCCGGGATGTCGTGCTCGTGGCTCACGAGCTGGCGGCGGACGCGTGGCAGAGCGCGGTCGCCCTCGGCGCCGAGCACGTCGTCTCGCTGCCGGAGGCCGAGCGCTGGCTCATCGATCGGCTTGCGGACTCCCATGAAGGACCGGCCCGCGACGGTCGCGTGGTGGCGGTCCTGGGGTCCGGTGCCGGAGCCGGCGCATCGACCTTCGCCGTAACCCTCGCGCTCGCGGGCACGTCGCGGTCGCTGCGGGTCCTGCTCGTCGACGCGGATGCCCTGGGCGGCGGCCTCGACATCCTGTTGGGAATCGAGGATGTTCCTGGCATCCGCTGGCCCGATCTGGCCGATACGCGAGGCCGACTCGGGGCGCAGTCGCTCGAGCAGGCGCTGCCGTCATACCGGGGGCTGTCCGTGCTGTCGTGGGGACGTTCCGGTCCGATCTCCGTCTCGCCGGAGTCGACGGCGGCAGTGCTCGACGCCGCGGTGCGCGGCTTCGACCTCGTCATCATCGACGTTCCGCGGCACCTTGATGCCGGCGCGGAACTGGTCGTATCCCGGGCCGAGGTCGCCGTCGTGGTCACGAGCAACCGGGTCCGCGCGGCGGCAGCGGCCGCCCGGCTTGTCGAGCACCTGCGCGCACGAGTCGGCGCAGTGCGACTGGTGCTGCGCATGGATCCCAGAGGCCTGCGCGACGAAGCCGTCGAGGCGGCCCTCGCTGTCCCCGTCATCGCGCGACTGCCGGTGGTGCCGACCCTTCCGGCGCGTGCCGACGATGGCGAGCCGCCATCGCTGAACGATGCCTACGGTCGGGCCTGCGTGGCCGTCCTCAAGGAGGTCGCTGGCGCGACCGAGCGGGCCGCATGACCACGCCCCTGGTCGACCGCGTGCGCGCACGACTGGTGGCGCAGCAGGCGGATGCGACTCCATCGCGTGTTGTCTCGGCCCTGCGTGCGGAGGGCCTGATGCTGGGCGACGACGCCGTCCTCGACCTGGTCGCCACGCTTCGCCATGATCTCGTCGGTGCCGGACCGCTGGAGCCTTTGCTGCGCGACCGGTCCGTCACCGACGTGCTCGTCAACGGTCCCCGGGATGTGTGGGTCGACCGAGGCGACGGACTGGTGCGAGCCGACGCCCGCTTCGGTTCCGAGGTCGACGTTCGGCGACTGGCCCAGCGACTGGCCGCCCTTGCGGGCCGGCGCCTGGACGAGGCCAGTCCCTTCGTCGATGCGCGGCTTCCCGACGGCGCGCGGTTGCACTGCGTCCTGCCACCGGTGTCCACCACCGGAACCGTCATCTCGCTGCGAGTGCCGCGTGCGGCGGCGTTCACGCTGGAGGAACTGGTCGCGTCCGGCTCCCTCGATGACCGATCGGCCGCGTGGCTCCGCGGCATCGTCGAATCGCGACTGGCCTTCCTCGTGAGCGGGGGCACGGGCACCGGGAAGACCACGATCCTGTCGACGTTGCTCGGACTGGTGCCGAGTGCAGAGCGGATCGTCATCGTGGAGGACTCCAGCGAACTCGATCCGCCGCACGCCCACGTGGTGCGGCTGCAGGCGCGAACGGCCAATCTCGAGGGTGCCGGCGCGGTCACCCTTCGCGATCTCGTGCGCCAGTCGCTGCGCATGCGACCAGACCGCCTCGTCGTGGGCGAGGTGCGCGGCGGCGAGGTGGTTGACCTGCTTGCCGCGCTCAACACCGGCCACGAGGGCGGATGCGCGACCGTCCACGCCAATTCGGCGGCCGACGTTCCCGCCCGACTTGAGGCGCTCGGGCTCATGGCCGGCCTCGAGCGTCACGCCGTGCACGCCCTCGCCGCGGCGGGCATCGATGCCGCCGTGCACCTTGCTCGCGATTCCAGTGGTCGACGCCGACTCGACAGCGTGCACGTCCTCCGACGGGGCGTCGACGGTCTCGTCACGTCAGTGCCCGCGCTCGCGCGTGAAGGCGAGCGGCTCGTGCCGGGGGAGGCGGCTGCCCTGCTCGAGAAGCGCCTGTCGCGATGACGGCCGGGGCGTTCCTGGTTGCCGTGCTGGCCGGCGTGGCCGCGTGGCTGGTGACTCCCGCTTGGCGCGAGGACCGCGCGCAGCGACTCCATGGACGGCCCTCGCGGTCACTGTCGCTCGCGGGCGTGTGGCACGAGATCGAGGGGCGGTGGCGCGTCGGCCCCGCCGCGCGTCGACGTGAGGCCCGTCGCCGGATGCAGGTGATCCAGGCGTTGTCGGCATTGGCGGCCGAGCTCACGTCCGGCCAGCCGCCGGCTTCGGCGCTCGCACACTGCGGGGGCGAGCCGAGTGCGTGGCCCGCGGCCGCGCAGGCCGCGCGCACTGGCGACGACGTGGCTGCGGCGCTGCTCGTCGATGCGCACCTGCACCCGGTCCTGCGTCAGCTCGCGGCCTGCTGGCAGGTGGCGGTCGATTCCGGTGCCGGGCTGGCGGCCGCGGTCACGGCCCTCGCCGCGTCCACGCGCGTGGCCGAGGACGTGCGCGTGCAGCTCGAGGCCGAGCTCGCGGGTCCACGAGCCACGGCCCGCACCCTGGCGATGCTTCCCGTCGTCGGCATCGGCTTCGGCGTGATGATGGGGGCCGATCCGTTGGGATGGCTGCTGGGCTCGACCCCGGGACTGCTGTGCCTCACCGCCGGATTGGCGCTCACCGGGCTCGGCGCCTGGTGGACGGGGCGCATCGCCGCGCGCGTGGAGTCGATGCTGTGATCGTCGGCGTTGCCCTCTTGGTGGGCGTCGCGGTGTGGCTGGCACTGCCGCCGCCCGCTGATCCGCGGCTCGACGCCTTGCTGCCCCGGCGGCGAGCGAGGCAGCGGGCGGCCCCCGCTCGCGAGACGCTGACGTGGGTCGCCACCGCCTCGGCCGTCGTCGGGCTGCTCATGCTGGCGCCGTGGCCGATCGGACCACTGGTGGGGGCCGGTGCCTGGGTGGGGGTGCCGAGATTCCTGCGAACGCTCGAGCCGCGGGCCATGCGCCGCGATCGCGACCTGCTGGCTGTCCAGGGCCCCGTCGTGGCCGATCTGCTCGCCGCAACCCTTGCCGCGGGAGCACCGATGCGCACGGCGCTGTCGGCCGTGCAGTCGGCCGTGGACCGCCCAGCGGCCGACCATCTCGCCGGGGTCGTGGCCGCCCTGGATCTCGGAGCCGATCCCATCCACGCCTGGAGTGCGCTTGCCGACGATCCTGCGCTCGGGCCGGTGGCTGCCGCCGTCGTCCGCTCGGCCCGCACGGGAGCCCCGCTGTCCAGCCTCCTGACCCGGCTCGCCGATGACATGCGGCGACAGCGGCGGACCGTCGTCGAGATCGCTGCACGCAGCGCCGGAGTACGCGCCGTCCTTCCGCTGGCGGCCTGCTTCCTGCCCGCGTTCCTGCTGCTCGGTGTCGTGCCCGTGGTGGCCGCACTGGCGCAGGGACTCGTGTCGTCGTGAACGGGCAGTGCCCGGTGTCCACATGCCCGCATTCGAATGCCCAGCCATCCCCAGCGGACCTCGTCGTCATCGTGCCGAGCGGACGTCACCGCGAGAGTCGCCTCGGCGGGCCAACCGCCAGTGCCGAGGTCCGGCACCACCGCACTGCGGTGAGCAGAAGGGTGATCCATGCGGCAGGCAGTCATGAAGGTCATGAGGCAGGACGAGGGGCTGTCCACGGCGGAGTACGCCGTCGGCACCGTTGCAGCGGCGGGGCTCGGCGGCATTCTCATCAAGTTGCTGACCAGCCCGGAGGTCCGTGACCTCCTCTGGAACGTCATCAGCAAGGCGTTCCAGTCGATCTTCAGTTGATGCGCGGGCGCACTCCGGTGCGGGCGGGCGTGGTGGGAGGGCAGGCAAGGGCCCTCCCACCCCGTACGTCGTCCGATGCCGGAATGGTCGTGGTCGAAGCCGCCCTCGTCATCCCACTGCTTGCGGCGGTGGCGGTGGCGTTGGCATGGCTGGTCGGGATCGGGTCGGTCAGCCTGTCCCTGGGCGACGCTGCCCGGGCCGCTGCCCGCGACATCGCGCGCGGTGAGGTGGCCGACGTCGCCGTCGCCCGCGCCCTGGAGACCGTTCCGGGAGCCACGGCGAGCGTCGAGACTCGCGGCGACTCGGTCGTCGTGGTGGTCAGCGACGATGTGCGCCCGCCCGTGCCGCTGCTGTCGGGTCTCCCGATCCACCTGAGGCAGCAGGTGTCGATACCGCGGGAGTGGTCATGATGCGGGGCGACGACCGGGGCGCCGCAGTCGTCTGGGGCCTCACGCTGACGTTCATCCTGACGACCGCCGGACTCATCGCCGCTTCCGTGGCCCAGTTCGCCATCGTGCGGCAGCGGGTTCAGACCGCGGCGGATGTCTCCGCACTCGCGGGCGCGCAGTCGGCGTGGGATCCCTGTGCGGCCGCGCAGCGGGCAGCCGTGGCCAACGCGGCCACGCTGCTCGCGTGCGCGGTCGAGGGTTCCGATGTCGTCGTCCGGGTGAGTCGGCCGGCGCCGGAGCTCGTCCGCCGGGTGTTCGCCCTGGCGGGCCAGCAGCCGCGTGACATCGTGGTGGCCGCCCGAGCCGGACCACCGGACCCGTCCGATGATCAGTCGTCCGCCGGCTAGGACCTCCCGTCGGGGTGGGTCGCTGGTGGCTACTCGGGTGCCTGCGTGTCCACCGGAGTCCACTGCGAGAACATCGCGGCCTGTCCGGCGTAGGTTCCGCCTTCGTCCGTCAGGTTCCACACGGTGGCCCCCGTGATGGTGAATCGTCGACCCGTCGCCGAGACGCGCACGCCGGAGTAGTCGTCGATGTAGCCGTACTGGGTGACCCGATCGAGTAGCCGCTGACGTTCGTCGCGGGCGAGCGGCTCGGCGGACAGCCGCGACGGCAGCGCAATGAAGGCGTTCCAGTCCAGTTCGAACAGGCGCAGCGCGGTCCGGTTGCCGTAGACGAAGATCGGGTCCTCGCGCGTGTCATGGGACAGCAGCGCGAACGGCGCCTCGTACGCGGCCTCCTCGGGATCCGCGTCCGCTCCCGGGTAGTCGAGCAGGTCGCGGCCGGTCACGTGGAACAGCGAGTCCCGCAGCAGTGCGACGTGGTCGCGCAGGTCCGGCATCGATGGAGGCACGCGCCACACTCTAGGCAGGTGAGCAGCGGTCTAGCACGAGGTCGAGCAGCACGACCGCGAGGCGCTTGTCGAGTGGGTTGTTGCCGTTGCCGCACTTGGGCGAGTGGACGCACGAGGGGCAGCCGTCCGTGCAGTCGCACTCCGCTATCGCCTGGCGGGTCGCCGCCAGCCACGCGGGCAGCGTTCGGTAGCCGTGCTCGGCGAAACCTGCTCCGCCCGGGTACCCGTCATAGACGAAGACGGTCGGCTCGCCCGTGTCCGGATGGCACGCCGTTGACACTCCGCCGAGGTCCCATCGGTCGCAGGTGGCGAACAGGGGCAGTAGCCCGATCGCCGCGTGCTCGGCTGCGTGCGCGGCTCCGGGGATGTCCAGGGTCGCGATGCCCGCCTGAACGAGGACGGGCTCGGGAAGCGTCCACCACACCGCGGCCGTCCGCAGTTCCTGCACGGGAAGGTCCAGCGTTTCCTCGCCCAGCGACTCCCCGTTGGGCCGCCGCCGTTGGAAGGACACGACCTGCGAACTCACGTCGACCATGCCCAGGGCGATGCGCAGTTGGCCGTGCGTCGTCAGGTCCAATGTGTCAACGATGCGGATGTCGCTGACCGACCGGGCCACGGTCGAGTAGTCGACGGATTCCTCGACCACGGTCGCCACCGCGGCGTCGAGATCGAGTCCGGTCACCACGTGCGTGACGCCCTGATGCACGTACACCGCGCCTCGATGAACGGTCGACGGCGCAGCTGCCCGGTCGACCGTGCCCAGCAGCCGTCCGGTTCCGTCCTCGACCACCCGAACTGGCGTCCCGCCGCTGCCGCGCAGATCGGTCAGGTCGCTGGCACGCTCGCGTCGGGTCCAGAACCAGCCCGCCGGGCGTCGGCGTAGCAGTCCGTCCTCGACCAGGCCGTCCATCACCCGCGCGGCATGCGGCCCGAACCAGCGCTCGAGTTCGGCGGGGGTCACGGGCACCTCCGCTGCCGCCGCGCACAGGTGAGGTGCCAGCACATATGGGTTGCCGGGGTCGAAGACGCTCGCCTCCACTGTCCGCGTCGTGATGACCTCGGGGTGATGCACCAGGTAGGAGTCCAGCGGATCGTCGCGGGCGACGAAGATGCCCAAGGCGGAGGCGCCGGCGCGACCCGCACGCCCGAACTGCTGCCACAGGCTCGCCCTCGTGCCCGGCCACCCCGCGGTGATGACGACGTCAAGGCCGCTCACGTCGATGCCCATCTCGAGCGCGCTCGTCGTCGCCATGGCCATGATCTCGCCGCTGCGCAACTGCCGTTCGAGCTCGCGCCGCTCCTCGGGGAGATAGCCGCCCCGGTAGGCGGCCACGCGGTCGACCAGTGCGGGATCCACGTCGACAAGGAGGTCGCGCGTCATCGCGGCGGCGGTCTCGGCCCCGCGACGGCTGCGGATGAAGGCGAGGGCCTGCCGGTTCTCCACCACGCAGTCGGCCAGCAGGTCAGCGGTCTCCAGCAGCGTGCTGCGGCGGCGGTCATCGCCCGCGGCGGCGGAGGAGTCCGAGACGGGCGGCTCCCAGAACGCCACGGTCAGAGCGGGGCGCGGCGCGGCGTCGTCGGTGATCGCATGAGCCGACGATGCGATCAGTCGGCCGGCAGCCTCGTCGGGGTTGGCCATGGTCGCCGACGCGATGATGAACACCGGATCCGCGCCGTACTGCTCGGCTACGCGGCGCAGTCGGCGCAGGACCAGCGCCACATGCGCTCCCAGCACCCCACGGTAGGTGTGCGCCTCGTCGACCACGACGACGTTGAGGCGGCGCAGGTAGGACGCCCACGCTGCGTGGCCCGGCAGCATCGAGTGGTGCAGGAGATCGGGGTTCGTCAGCACGTAGTTGGCGTGATTGCGGACCCACGAGCGCTCGTCCGATGGGGTGTCACCGTCGTAGGTCGCCGCCCGAAGCCAGGGCAGGGACAGCTGTTCGAGGGCGCGCAGCTGATCGTTCGCGAGCGCCTTGGTAGGCGACAGGTACATGACGGTGGCTCCGCGCCCGTCGGGAGCACTCGTCCCCTCGCGGATGCGGGACAGAGCGGTCATGCCGAAGGCGATGCTCTTGCCGGAGGCGGTGCCGGTGGCGATCGCCACGTGCTCACCTGCGTACGAACGTTCGGCGGCGTCGACCTGGTGGTGCCACGGGGCAGTGACGCCGCGCGCAGCGTAGGCATCGACGATGTCGGCGGGCACCCACGTCGGCCAGATGGCGACCCCGGCGGTGCGCTCGGGCACGCGATGGACGTGGACCAGGCGGCCTTCGCGACCGTAGACAAGGCGGCCCAGCAGGGCATCGCCGGCGGTCGCATCCATCGGCCCATTGTGGGGCGACCCCCCGACGGGCTGTGACACAGTAGGGACATGGACTTAACGGTGACGACGCGTGAGGAGAGCGACCGCTCCGTCGTCGCCTGCAGCGGCGAGCTCGACGCCCATTCGGCCCCCCTGCTCGAGGCGCAGCTGGGCCCCCTCGCAGCGGCCACCGGAGCATCGATCGTGGTCGACCTCAGCGAGGTGGGCTTCATCGACTCGACCGGACTGGGCGTCCTCGTCACGACCCTGAAGCACGTGCGCGAGGTCGACGGCCGACTGGATGTGGTGGTCACCTCGTCGCGGGTCCTGAAGGTCTTCACAATCACCGGGCTCAACGCCGTGATCCCCGTGCACTCCACGCTCGAAGCGGCCCTCACGGGCCGGTGAGCAACCTCACATCCGTGTAAGGGCTGTCATGACGGGCCACGGATCGGCCCCCTGACGGGCGTGCGTAGACTCCGCACGACTGCAGCGCCCGGGGCACCATCCGACGCTGCGGTTTCCATACTCCGGCCGGATTCACGGGGCGGCTGGCCCATCAATGAGGAGACCCATGATCGAGTTGAGCGGGAGCAACCTGACGACGGTCTACGTCGTCGCCATCATCGCCCTCGCGGCTCTCGGCGTCGCCGCCGTCCTGGTGCGCCAGGTGCTGGCGGCCAGCGAGGGCACCGACAAGATGAAGGAGATCGCCGAGGCGGTCCAGGAGGGTGCATCGGCGTACCTGAGCCGTCAGTTCCGCACTCTCGCCGTGTTCGCGGTCATCGTCTTCTTCGTCCTCTTCCTCCTGCCGGCCGACACGACGAGCGAGAAGATCGGGCGCAGCATCTTCTTCCTTGTCGGCGCGGTGTTCTCCGCGATCACCGGGTACATGGGCATGTGGCTCGCGGTCCGCGGCAACGTTCGCGTGGCCGCCGCCGCCAACGAGTCCGGTGAGCAGTCGGCCATGAAGATCGCGTTCCGCACCGGCGGCGTCGCGGGCATGTTCACCGTCGGCCTCGGCCTGTTCGGTGCGGCCCTCGTGGTCATCATCTACAAGGGTGACGCCCCCAAGGTGCTCGAGGGCTTCGGCTTCGGCGCTGCCCTCCTCGCGATGTTCATGCGTGTCGGCGGCGGCATCTTCACCAAGGCCGCCGACGTGGGCGCTGATCTCGTCGGCAAGGTCGAGCAGGGCATCCCCGAGGACGACCCCCGCAACGCTGCGACGATCGCAGACAACGTCGGCGACAACGTCGGCGACTGCGCGGGCATGGCCGCCGACCTCTTCGAGTCGTACGCCGTCACGCTCGTCGCGGCACTCATCCTGGGCAAGGTCGCCTTCGGCGAGCTCGGCCTGGTCTTCCCGCTCGTCGTGCCGGCGATCGGCGTCGTCACGGCGGTCATCGGCATCTTCGCGGTGTCGCCGCGCGCCAAGGATCGCTCGGGCATGTCGGCCATCAACCGCGGCTTCTTCATCTCGGCGATCATCTCTGCGGTCCTCGTCTCGATCGCGGCGTTCGCGTTCCTCCCGGACCAGATGGCCAAGTTCAAGGGCGTGGCCGTGGAGAACCTCGGCCTCGGCGTCCAGATCAGCACGTTCAACCCGCGCTACTTCGCCATCGGCGCCGTGCTGATCGGCATCCTGCTCGCGGCCCTCATCCAGCAGCTCACCGCGTACTTCACCGAGACCAACCGCCGCCCGGTCGACGATGTTGCGAAGAGTTCGCTCACCGGTCCGGCCACGGTCATCCTCGCCGGCATCTCGATCGGGCTGGAGTCGGCGGTCTACGCGGCACTGCTCATCGGAGCGGCGGTCTACGCGGCCTTCCTGCTCGGCGGCGGCTCCGTCATCCTGTCGCTGTTCGCGATCGCGCTGGCAGGCACCGGCCTGCTCACGACGGTCGGCGTCATCGTCTCGATGGACACCTTCGGTCCGGTCTCGGACAACGCGCAGGGCATCGCCGAGATGTCGGGCGACGTGCACGGCGAGGGTGCCGCTGTCCTGACCCGCCTCGATGCCGTCGGCAACTCGACGAAGGCGATCACCAAGGGCATCGCGATCGCCACGGCAGTGCTCGCGGCCACCGCGCTGTTCGGGTCGTTCCGCGACGCGGTTGTCGGTGCGGCCGCGACGGCTGGCGAGGCCACCACGGGCGCCATCCAGGTCTTCGACCTCACCAAGGCGGCCCAGTACCTGGGTGTTCTCGATGTCGCTCAGCCGAGCAACCTCGTCGGCCTGATCATCGGTGCCGCGGTCGTGTTCTTCTTCTCCGGTCTGGCCATCAACGCGGTGTCGCGTGCTGCCGGTGCGGTCATCTTCGAGGTGCGTCGCCAGTTCCGCGAGCACCCGGGGATCATGGATTACACCGAGAAGCCCGAGTACGGCAAGGTCGTCGACATCGTCACGCGCGACTCGCTGCGCGAGCTGGTGACCCCCGGCCTGCTGGCCGTGCTCACGCCGATCGCCGTCGGCTTCGGCCTGGGTGTGGGCGCCCTCGGTGCCTACCTCGCGGGCACGATCGCGACCGGCGTCCTCATGGCCGTGTTCCTGTCCAACTCGGGCGGCGCGTGGGACAACGCCAAGAAGTTCGTGGAGGACGGCAACTTCGGCGGCAAGGGCTCCGAGGCGCACTCCGCAACGGTCATCGGCGACACCGTCGGCGACCCGTTCAAGGACACGGCTGGCCCGGCCATCAACCCGCTCATCAAGGTCATGAACCTCGTCGCCCTGCTCATCGCGCCGGCGGTCGTCTCGCTGAGCATCGGTGTCAACGCCAACACGGCGCTGCGCTGGGGCATTGCGATCCTCGCGGTCGCGATCGTGGTCGTCTCGACGATCATCTCCAAGCGTCGCCCGGTGGCCGTCGGCGACATGCCGGCGGGCGCCGCCGCCTGACCTACGGTTCGTCTATGACGGACTGGATCATCGAGCCATAGCGCTCGGTGATCCAGTCCGTTTCGTCGTTCATGAGCCGCAGCGGCCGGACAGCGCTCGCGAGGCCGATGAGCATGGCGGCGATCAGTTCGGCCTTCGCCTCGGACTTCGGGTCATCACCGAGGCGGCGCTGCAGCTTGGCGACGTAGTGATCGCCGAACGCCGCGCGAGCAGCGGCGGGGTCTGGCGAGTCCAAGGTCCCGAGCAGCGCCTGCAGCCAGGGTTCGGCGGCTCCGGCGTCGCGTCGGCGCAGCACCCGCGTGACCAGTTCGTGGCCGATCACGTCGCGCGGCCAGCCGGGGTCCAGCGGCTCCGCCTCCGGCGGCGTCGCGTCGGCGTAGAGCTGCTCCTTGGTGCCGCAGACCTTCATCACCATCGCCGGCGAGATGCCCGCTTCCGCGGCGATCTGACGGATGGTCACATGCGGGTAGCCGCGCTCGGCGAACAGCCGTCGGGCGACGTCGAGAACCTGCGCGCGAGTGGCCTGCGCCGTCACGCGGAGACCTCGTCGCTGAGTGCCTGCCTCTCGGTGAGCACCGTGCGCGGCATCGCCTCAGGGTTGGCGAAGTCGACGACCTCGGACAGCGGAGCCCAGCCGTGGGCGGCAACGTCGATGGCGTATCTCCCGATGGCAGGGACGGCAAGGGAGTAGATCCCGTGCTCGTCTGCGCGGCCCCAGTCGAGGGCCTCGCCCGCTGTCGACGCGATCGACACCATGGCGTGTGCGAGCGGGCGACCGTCGGCGTCGACAACCAGACCGTGCACGACGAACTCGTCGTCGAGGCCCTCCGTGCGGATCTCGTCCACGACGTTCGGGGAGCCTGCGTCGGCCTGACGTCGATGACGGGGAAGCCCCAGCGCAACCAGCGCTCCGAGGGCAGCCGCTGTGGCCGCCAGGATGAAGACGTGCTGGAAGGCGGATTGCGTCGGCAGGGCGACGCCGCCGACGGCGAGTGTCACGCTGGTGAGGATCGCCGCGACCGCCGCGCTCGCCGTCGATGTGCCCACGCTGCGCAGCACCGTGTTGAGTCCGTTCGCGGCCGCCGTCTCCGTGACCGGCACGGCGCGCATGATGAGGGTGGGCATCGCCGCGTACGCGATCGCCGTTCCCGTCGAGACGATGATCGCGCCGAGGATGATCTCCCACACGGAGGCCATCAGGAAGATCCGCAGCAGATATCCGGACATGAG
>Ga0302322_100003896_pt1 | contig 12881 bp, 12 predicted proteins | sample Fen_T0_2_FD_203757 | JGI IMG/M metagenome (GOLD analysis project Ga0302322, IMG submission 203757) | Peat permafrost microbial communities from Stordalen Mire near Abisko, Sweden - Fen_T0_2 | ecosystem: Environmental > Terrestrial > Soil > Wetlands > Permafrost | place: Sweden: Abisko...
GAACTCGAAGATGCTGGCGCTCCAATTGCTAGAGGAGCAGGTTAAGATGCCGTACATCAAAGAAGAAGTCAGAAACAGAATAGATTGGGGAGAGTTTCCGGTTGGACCGGGAGAATTGAACTATCTGATTACTCGAATAATCAGAGAGTACTACGATCTTAATGAGGGTTATCAAGGGATAAACGATATTATTGGTGCTCTTGAAGGTGCAAAACTTGAGTTCTATCGTCGTCAAGTAGCCAAGTACGAAGACCAAAAGATCAAAGAGAATGGAGACGTTTACACATGCTAGTCTATCTTGCCTCACCCTATAGTTGTAACACCAAAGAAGAACGTGACTTCCGGTTCCGTAAGGTCTGTGAAATGGCTGCCAAGCTGATGAAGAATGGGGATGAAGTGTTCTGCCCCATCGCCCATAGCCATCCGATTGAGATCCACGGGATGACGGAGATGGAAGGTCATGACTTCTGGCTCAAACAGGACTTCGCTATTTTACAACATTGTAAAAAGATGTTCGTCTACAAGATGCCGGGTTGGACTCTCAGTAAGGGAATTGCTGCCGAGATTATGTTTGCCAAGGCCCATAGCATCCCGGTAGAGTACCTCGAGTTCGAAGAGAACTGCCGACTGGTGGCCGCATAATGGGACGCTTTCGTAAGTTATCGGAAGAGAACGTGACATTCCTACGGGAACATGTTAAAGAAAAAACTCTGAAGGATTGGGCTCTGTTCTTCGATACCTCTTCTCTCACTGTTCACAATGCTATCCACGGAAAGGGGGCGTATGCAGACAAAGCCAAAGAGCAAGTGGTCACGGGACAAGAGGCTTAATCCATGGGAATGGCCCGCATATCTGACCGACATCTATCGGATCTTTCCGAGAGTGATTTTTTTAATAGCAACATTTGCACTCTTCAAGATGGGACTATGGTATATGTACACTCTCCTGCCTGTAGATCGTACCGCAGAAGTGTCTGCCTTTGTAGCCGTTTGCGTAGGGGCGTGGACGAAGCTAATGGACTACTACATGCAGAGGGGAGTGGATTGGAGCCAAAGGATGAAACTTAACGGAGGAGAAGCACATGTTGATAGCACTAGCAATCCTTAAGTTTCTTAAGGCTAACTGGATTCCAGTAGCTATTGGGGTGGCTTGTCTTGCCCTGATGGGGTATATTAAAGTACTCCATCTGGAAATTGAACACTATAAGGCCAAGGAAGTAAAGTTGCAGTTAGCTGTTGATGCTGCCAACGTCAAAGAGAAAGAGTTGGAACAAGCTGCTACTCAACTTACTGCCAAGTACCACGAGTCTCTTGCTAACCAGTTCAAGCTACAAGACGCAGCGGGTGCTGCTATTCATGAAAGGATCGTCAAGAATGCTGAAGCTAACAGTACTCGTATTAGCCCTGACATTATCCAGTTGTTCAACAGTAGTAAGCCCCCCATTAAACTCAAAGACCCTGCCGGAGCCAAGCAAGGAAATGATGCAAGATCCACCCCCATTGAGGAAGATCCAAGATATTCCTCCGGGTACGAAGCACCCTTAGCTTATGAACATACTCTGGCTGAACTATTGGATGTCTCTGCATATAACGATGGTAATCATGAGAAGTGTATTGACACTGTCCATGAATGGCAAAAATTCTGGAGGGATTACACGATGGCCTATAAGGCGGTAGCAACACCATGACCCATGTTGATATCTTGATGGAGCGGCTTAAGACATTTGAAGAGACCCAACTGCTAGACCTGTTGGATGTAACCTCTGAGGAGTTGGTTAAGCGGTTTAAGGATGTTATCTTTGAGAAGCGGGAGCAACTCTATGGGGAGGTAGAGTTGTTCTATGATCCTGCTGAAGATGAGGAAGTATTTGCTGAACCCTTTGGGGACGGTGGTTATCAAATTGAGGACTATGAAAATGAGTAAACTTACTCCAGACCAAAAGAAACAGATTCAAACTAACTTCCCTCCGATGGTAGGGGATATTGATATTGAAGAACACCAACGTCGTATGGGTATCCTCCAAACAGTCCGAGCTAGGATTGAAGCTGGTGAGTTGGCTCCTGATGCCGATCCCATCTTGGCTGTAGATGCGATGTTCAAGGAAGAGGATGTTAAGAAGCCGAAGAAAGTGAAACCCTAATGAACCAGTTTCAGGAATATATTCACCTAAGTAGGTATGCTCGATATCTGGAGAAGGAACAACGTCGAGAGACTTGGGAAGAGACTGTGGCTAGATATGTGAAGTTCTTTAGTGAACGTAGTGAACACTACCCTAGTCAGTTGGTGTATGATCACATTCTTGGAATGGAAGTCATGCCTTCTATGAGGGCGTTGATGACTGCTGGACCTGCCTTGAATCGGGATAACATGACAGGGTATAACTGTGCTTATGAAGCTATCGAAGACCCACGAGATCTTGATGAGATTGCCTACATCCTGCTATGTGGAACAGGGGATGGGTTCTCAGTTGAACGTCAATGGATTTGTAACCTACCGGAGCTACCAGATGAGTTTCACCCCACGGAATCAACGATTGTGGTATCGGATTCAAAGATTGGTTGGGCTACAGCCTTCCGAGAGCTTGTTTCCCTTCTCTATGCAGGAAAGATTCCCAAATGGGATTTGTCTCGTATTCGACCTGCCGGTGAGAGACTCAAAACTTTTGGTGGACGTGCTTCAGGACCTGGACCACTCGACTCACTCCTACAATTCACTTGTAATCTTTTTGTCCAAGCTAAAGGAAGAAAGCTTAATTCGGTGGAGGTACACGACCTCATATGTAAAATCGCCGATGTGGTGGTCGTTGGGGGCGTCCGTAGATCCGCCCTTCTATCCTTGTCGAATCTCACTGATGAACGAATGCAGCGAGCTAAAGTTGGACAATGGTGGGAACAGAATGGACAACGAGCCTTGGCAAACAATAGTGTCGCTTATACAGAAAAACCAGATGTGGGAATTTTTCTAAGAGAATGGAGTAACCTATATGAATCAAAATCAGGTGAGAGAGGATTCTTCAACCGAAACAGTGCAAAAGCTAGTGCGAAAGCTACAGGACGTAGAGATCCTAATCACGAGTTTGGAACGAATCCTTGCGGGGAAATCATCCTCCGATCTCACGGACTTTGTAACCTTTCAGAAGTGGTTGTACGAAGCACGGACAGTTTCGATGACCTTAAACGCAAAGTTGGTGTGGCTACAATCATTGGTACATATCAATCCACACTTACAGATTTTCGCTACGTTCGGGCAATCTGGAAACGAAACGCCGAAGAAGAACGACTCTTGGGAGTTTCCCTAACAGGGATTATGGATCATCCTATTCTCTCGGGTTCATCCGAGAAGCTTACGGAATGGCTAAAGGAACTTAAACAGCATGCAATCGAAACTAATCTGGAATGGGCTACTCGTCTCGGGATTAATCTTAGCGTCGCTATCACCACTGTTAAACCTAGTGGAACTGTTTCACAACTCGTGGACTCAGCTAGTGGGATTCATCCTCGGTATAGTTCTTATTATATTAGGACTGTACGGGCCGACAACAACGATCCGCTCTGCCAGTTCATGCGAGCCAAAGGATTCCCCAATGAACCGGATGTTACCAAACCAGATCACACCACAGTATTTAGCTTCCCTGTCGCCTCACCAGAGAGTAGTGTTAAAGTTAGCGATCTACGAGCTATCCAGCAACTCGAACACTACCTTGTTTACAAAAAGTACTGGTGCGAGCATAACCCCTCAATCACAGTCTATATTGGAGAGGATGAATGGATGGATGTGGGCGCATGGGTATATGAGCACTTCCACGAGATTGGAGGAATTGCCTTTCTACCCAGAGATACAGGAATATATCGACAAGCACCTTACACCGAAATAACCAAGGAGGAGTATGAAGAACTTAAAGGAAAAATTCCAGAAGTGGACTGGACAGAACTCAGAGAAGAAACCGACAGTACAACCGGATCTCAGGAGCTGGCTTGTACATCTGGATCGTGCGACATTCTATGACAATGGGGATTGTTTCATGTTGGTCTGTAATGATGACCAAGAGGGAGTTGTGGCGAATGCCTGTTTTCAGGAATGGTTAGTCTATGAAACCAGTCTGGGGTATTAGGCTGTTGATGTCTTTTACAGCCTTTGTATTTGGGTGTGCTTGGGGACCCCACTACTTTCGTGTGTATGTGGGGCCTTTGGCACTAGATTTATGTTGGGGATATATTGACGATGAATGATACTTGGGAGGTAAAGAATGTCAATAACCTCAAGAACGCTCTTAAGTTCACCTTGGCCGAAGAAGGAGGATATGTTAATGACCCAAAAGATCCCGGAGGAGAAACAAAGTGGGGAATCTCAAAGCGAGCTCACCCAACTCTTGATATTAAGAACCTCACACCAGAATGTGCCTGTGATATCTACTGTAAAGATTACTGGCTCTCGAGCGGTTGTGATGACATACCTTGGCCGCTTTGTGCAGTGGTCTTCGATACAGCCGTCAATTGTGGTGTTGCACGAGCGACTCAGTGGTTACGGGAATCCCCAAATCAATCAGCCACAGATTACATTCGTACCCGAAAACAATACTATCTTGATCTATGCAAAAGAAATCCAGATCTTAACAAATTTGTCTGGGGATGGATGTCCCGTCTTGGCAGACTACAGAAGCTAGTAGATACCCCAACCACTAGCGTTTAATAGGTGCGTCCCTATAGCGATCATTGCGGAGATCTCGTATCTCTGCTTTGATCTCTGTGGTGGATTCTCGAATTGATCCCTTCAACTCAGCGACAACGGCTCCTCGCTTGTCGTCCTGCCTAAGATCCGCAGCAACATCCTCCGCCTTGTGTTTGTCTTGAGTAGTCTGAATGGCTACAATATCCTTAGTATTCTGGATTGTCTGACTCTTAACGTCATACCAAGCCCCAACCATACCAATAACTGCAACACCTATTGTTGCTAAATTTGCAATGTTCACCGACCAATCGGGCTTGAATATGACTGCCATTTATTTGATTCCTCCAAGATTTTTCTGCTGAGTTACATCGTTCAATTGCATGGCGGACTTCTCGGTAAGAATCTTCAGCAGATCTCGAAGGTGTTGACTAACCACTCTACGATCCATCTCCTTCAACACTCCCTCCTGAATCGAATCCCCATCCAAACCTCGTTTTGCAATTATTGCTTTGTTAATCAGTCGGCTGGCATCATCGAAAGGATTCAACCCAACCATAGCATCTGTGATCTTCTGGATCTGTTCAGTTCTCCAAGAAGCATCCAGTGCATTATTGTATTTGTATAGACTATCTACCGTCTTACGTTCCTTCTCCGTAAGGGTCGGGGCACCAGTAAGTTTGTAGGTAAGAGCCTCTGAATCAGTTCTGTAGGTTGATGCCGCAAAGTTGGTAGCATTAGGAACTTGATTTCCCATATGTTGCCGCTCTTGGATCAACTGCTCCAACCAAGGAATAGCCAGATTGGGTAGAAGAGATCTCGAGGAAGCATAGACCTTCTCCATGTTAGCACCTGCTCCAGTCATATGGGCTAGTAACTCGCGGAAAAGGACTCCAGTATGCCATGCCACAGTAGCACCCGGAAGGGCTGCCATTTCAGTCATAGCCGGAGCATTCAGTGAAGCACCAATGTCCCAACCTAGTGCCTTACCCAAGGTTCCATAAAGCATCCAGTCTGGGGCACCATGCTGACGGAGGAATTCTCCGGGACGACGCCACGGAACATCGGGATTGAATTGAGTGTTGATGAGTCGAATCATTGCATCCAACTCCTGCGCTCCAATGATACCCATAGCACCTGCAAACATTAGGTAGGACATCTGCATCCCAACTAGGGCACCTGTAGCCGCAGCAATCTGTGGGGCTTTGGACGGATCGTTCATGGCAACCTTAGCTGCCTCCCCAATCAAGACGATGGATTGCATAGCTTTTCCGTAGTATACATTCCGCAGGAGTCCGAAAGGACGGAGTCCTTGTCCAAGCATCCCATAGTCAGTATACATTGAGGCAGAGTTAACCTTCTCATAGTTACCCATCATGGTGTCAGTCTTTAGCTTCGCAGCTTGAAGAGCTTGGAGTTCTGGCATGATGGTTCGGAAGTAGGTGTAGGCAGTCAGGAAAGAGACCATCCGCCCACGTTCTTCTACCTTATTAGGAAGCCACTCGAAGGCATAGTGTTTACCTTTGGTGATCAGGTCAGCCGAAGACTTATAAGGGTTAATGTGGTCTGCCTGTAGCACTGTGTTGTAGCCATTCTCTTTGGCCCAATTTGCCGCAGCTTCTAGCATCGGACTACTCTTACCCTGATTGATAGCAACTGACTCAGAAAGAAAAGTAGAGAAAGCTTTCCCAAGATCTCCAACAGGATCTCCACGAACGATACGTTCCATATGAGCCAAACCCATATCACCAAGGTTAGTCATAGGCTGAAAGATGTTCGAGAAGATGAACCGAGTGTTGGGGACAACAAGTTTTAGGAAGGACAACGTGTGGGCCATCTTAGCTGCAGTGGTTCCTAAGAAACTAGGATTCAATCCCATACCCCTAGAAATAATTCTGGGAATCTCATCCAACCAAGCCAACTTGTTTACCGGGCTACCAGTAGACCTAGCGAGCAATTGGTTAATAGCATTCTTGAGATTGGGAGTGTTCTCAAATAATCCACCTACACTGGCTTCGTGGAAGTCTTTTCCAAGTTCAGCAGCAATATGGGTGTTGGTATAGAAATGAGACACATCCTCCAGATGCTTCTGGAACATTCCAATCAATTTGTTGTTGTGGTAGAATGAGAAGATGTTTCCTTCAGAGATACCACTCTCAGCAAAGTGTCCACCAAGGTTAGCATTCCGTTCCAGAACGTCCTTGATGATCCCACGCTTACCAGCTTCATCAATACGTTGGAGAACTTTAATCATTGCTTGCCCAAACCCATTCTTCTTGTTGTTGATGAGTTCAGCCGCATCTACCCAAGTAGACATCAGATCATTGGTCTTAACAGTAGTACTCGGAACTTGTAGATCCGCAGTTATACCCGGTTCCTTTTTACCCCACAGTTCAAATATCTTGGCACTATAGTAGCTGTTGAAGGGACGCATAGCGACTACCTTACCATCAGCATCAGTAAGGGTAACTCTCCAAGAACCTAACCACACATGAGGGAAGTATCCGGGAATCCGTCTAGGAGGTTCCATACCCATACGAAGGAAGGCAGACTCGATCAATTCATAAGACTTGTCGAAAGCTCGGGTAATGGATTGATAGACTCCGATCTCTCGATCATTAAGACCCTGCTCTCTAAGCATGTCAGCCGTAGGCCATTGAAGTCCTCGGTTAGTCAGCTCATCATTCAGTAGTCCATCAAACTTTACCCATGTTCCGGTGATCTTCTTCTGACCCTCCCGCCCAATGGTCTTGAAGTCTTCCACGACTGAGGCCATATCTGCATACTTCTTAGCCCCCATAACAATCAAGTCTTGAACATTGGAAATGAAGTTCTTAAGGATCTTGCCACCAAACTTGTTGTAGCTGATCTGACTAGCAACCGCAGCTACGTTACCAATTTCACCAATCTTGGCAATGTCTTCCTTCCCTTCTAGGGGAAGTGGTTTACCATCCTTACCTAGAGGAAGGTCTTCTCTAACCATCTGCTCGAAGGGTCGGGTATCAGCAGTCTGTTGTCGAGTAGACTTGTCCAACCTAGAATACGCAGACGGACCAGCCTCAGAGAGAATCTGATTCTTGGAACCCCATAACTCATTAGCACGACCAACCACATTAGCTTGGTAGTCAGCCCCACTATAGAAATGATATAACTTGTCTCGAAATTCTCCGAGATCCTTACTGGTAATGAGTGCCTTGTAAATGATGTCCTTGTAGGCATCCTCACCCAGATTTACATGAGCAGAAGCTAGAGATCCGTCACCAACCGATACACCTTTCTTGATATATCCTTCGGTATCAAATCCTCCCATCCGTTTAGCCATCAGAACCATTGCTTGAGTAGTACGAGCTTGATCCTTGGGAGTAACTACCTTTTCATCCATAATTCTACTACCAGACTTGAGGATATACTCCAGAGCAGAGTGGCTCTTAACACCAGTAATTTGTCCAATAGCAGTACGAAGGGCATCCCAAGCAGTATGAAGTAGACTCTTGTCTCCCTTAAGCATATAAGAGAGGGTAGCCCTATCCTTTAGACTAAGTTGAACATCTTTTAACTTGTCCATAATCTCAGGACGACTCAATGCTTCAGCAATAAATTCCAGTCCATTCTTCAAGCCATATAGATGATCGACTAAAGCATTACTCTTTTCGACAATCTGATGGATCATGTCGATAGCTTTGGAATAAGGATGGTCTGGGTGAAGTCGTTGGAATCCTGAAACTGCCGCATGGACAGCTTCATGGAGAATGGTTCCACGAGTCAAACCACCACCCCGAGAATTCAACGTAATGGTATTATCTCCCGACTTGTAGTTACCTCCGGGAAGATTACCATTCTCATCTGGGGTAAGACGTCTCTCATCAAAGGAGATATTCAGATCTGCCACAGTCCGGTTAAGGATACGAGCTACAGCCTTAACAATTGGGTTAGCTTCGGTATCTATAATGTGTTCAAGGTAAGTCCCAAGCTTGGTCCCATTCTCTGACAGAGCAAGGTCAGCCAAACCGGGTTCATTCCCATGAGGACCTGTTTCAGCGGGTAAGGCTTCAGGATCTAGGGATGTACGGATAGGATATTTATTGGGTTTGGTTGGTCCCTTCTCGAGAATAGAACTACCCTGTCCGGGAGTCCAAGACTCATCTAAAGGGGCTCGAGCAGCCCTATCATGGGCATTCTGCTCATCCTGTTGGCGTTGACGTTCATCCCAAGCACCATTGATCTCCTGTTCCTTCTGAGCTGCCTTAGCCTCTTCAAAGGTCCGGTTGTTCAAATCGGTCTTGGTTAGGTTGGTGTCATCGAAGAGCTGACGTTGTTGGTCAGGAACCTTAGATAGAATCGGAGCTTCCTCTGGGGTAAACAGTTCCCGTTGGGCACCCGGATCAGTTTGCTTAAGTAGAGAATCTACAGCATTCTTAGCCGGGGTTCCAGTAGGCTTAATTTCTGTACTCTTTCCTTTAACTCCCTCTCCAGCCATACCAGCGGCCATAGCCCCTAGACCCCCGATTAAACCAGTCATACCCACAACACCAGCGGCATTGGGATAACCGGCTTGTCTAAGGGCATCCTCGGTCTCTGTAACGGGCGCAAATGGTATTCCTGCTACCGTGGCACCAGCTTGGGCTGAAGGCGTCTGTAACGTCGTTTGGAGCCCTTCTGGGAGCATCTTGATAGCGTCCTGACCAGCTTGGTTAGACGTCTGGAGCATCTTGGCAGGAGAATCTGGGGTTTCACCAAAGGGTAGGCCAGAAATAGCCTTAGCTACTTCCCCCATTCCTCGGAATCCAGAGACTCCCGCCTGACCAATACCACTCACCAGACCACCGGCTGCTTCAATAGCAGAAGCTACTGGTTGGTCAGTGTTAAACTTATGGGCTGGTTCATTAAGATATTTTTCCCATATCTTGCTGTTCCAGTCTGAATAGGACTTCAGGCCGGGAATACGTTCAAGATAGTCCTGAACATCCTTGCCAAACATCCCAACAGGAGTCGGTTTATCCAGCATCGAGAAGTCCGCTTTTGGCGAACTCCCACTATCCAACATGGAGAAATCTGCCTGTGGAGTAGAGGGTGTATCCCCGATCATGGAGAAATCAGCCATTATTTCTGACCCTTTCGTGCTTGGTATTGGGGAGAGGCTAACCACTCAGCTCGTAGTTGGTTATCCGTCAGACCCTTATTTTTAGGAGCATTCTTAACCATTACCCATTCTTGAGGAGTCATCAAATCAGCGGGACCATCTGTGACATTGCCTTGAGCATCCCGTGGAGAATCCCCATTGCCAACTCCAGCCGGTAATGAGGTAGGAGTAGCCTTGTTGGTAGCTGCCACAGAAGCAGGAACACTAGTCACCGGAGCAGGTTTCTTACCATTCCGAGCAGCATACTCAGCAGCACGGTTAGGATCAGGTTTCGGAATGTTCTGGGTCTTCCAGATCTCAACGTAGTTTTTCTTATAGTCTTGGAGAGTCATCCCATAGGTCGGAGAAGACTTATCAGGGTCTTTTTCTTCAGGATGGATTCCCCAAGTCACCTGGATCTTCAACTTGATGTTAGGATCTTTCGTGAATGCTTCTTCAGCCAGAGTGTTCGCCAGTTCAGGAGCAATCTCCCTACCTTGACGAGTCTCTGAGATCAGGTAGCCAGTCATGCTAGAAGATAGACCAGAGTTCTTCAACTCTTGAACATCTGTCCTAGCAGCCGCAGCAATGTTAGCCACATTAACTTGGGTAGCATTATTACCAGAAGCAATCTTCTCTGCGGAAGCATTTCCGGCAGCATGGATCTTCTCTTGCGATGCCGTAGACTTGTCGAGTTCCTGCATCTTCTGCCAGAACCGAGGATCATTGTTCAAAGAATCCTTCTTAGTAATCAGTTTGGAGAAGAGTTGGCTATTGCCTTGGGCATCCATATCAGGAGTATCAGGAAGATCAATACCAACCTTCTTGGCATCCTTCTGCTGATTCTTCCACCAATCCACCGAGACCTGATTCATAGGATCATAGGGCTTGCCACCCCTAGACAATTGGGTTTCCAGTTCAGTACCCAACTTGTAAACGAAGTCAGCCCTCTGAGCCATCATGTCAGATTGGGAAGTCATCGCAGCAGCCTGAGCTTTGGCAATACGAGCATCTACATCCGACTTGATTAGGTCTGGATTATTGAGAGCTTCATCATTAGCCTGAGCCAAAGAGTTCTTCGCTCGAGCAGCAGGGTCTTCCGACTCCAGACGCATCTTAAGTTTGTCTGCATCAGTTTGGTTCTGCATGTCCTGTGATTGAAGGACATTGTTAGCAGACTGTTGGGTGTAAGGAATACCTAGACCTTGCATGTATCCCGACATGGGATTAATTCCCAACAGCGGAGACACCGGAGGTTGTTGAAACGGATTCTGGATTACAGACATATCAGCCATGATTAGACTCCACCTCCACCTGAGGTATCGAAGTTAATAGAATCAATCTGGTCATAGACAGGAGCATTACCACTATCCCACGGATTCTGTGTTTGGAATTGAGGAATAGTATTGGTGATGTTAGGGTCTCCAGTAAAGAATGGAGTCTGTGAATTGTTCGGATTCCCTCCATTAATAAGATTAGCAGCTATTCCCGGATCGGGAGCAAACTGGCTCGACTGATAATCAGGAGGAGCCACATCAGTACCACCACCAGTATTGAACATCCCTGCATACTGAGGATCTTGTTGCATAGAGTTGAGAATGTCTCGAGTTGATTGGTCCAGAGTAGGATCGTTCATAATCTGTCTAAAGAAATTCGCAGCAGATGACCCAGATTGGGTTGCCAACCTAACTACTGTATTGGCAATATCTTTAGGATTTGACAACCCACTAATCGGATTGGTTGACTTAGAACCATTGATCTGATTCTGACTATTCTGAGCAGCTAAAGGCATCATCAGAGCAGCTAGTGCTGCATTCTGAGATTGGAGTTGTTGGTCCTTACCCTTCATAAGGTCGTTAGCAGCATTCTGCGGATCAAACTGTGCTCCTGCCATCTTACCAAGAGAATCTCGGATTGATTGTAGATAAGTCTGGTTCTGGGTCTGGGCTGTATTCTGGAGATCAAAAAGCATATTCCCAGATCCAAGATAACCTTGAGCAGCATTAGAAGCTGCGGTCTTATCCATAGCAATCTTAAGAGCTGCTTGATTACCCGGATCATTTAAGAAAGAAGTAGGATCTTGGTATGACCGTTTGAGTTGATCGACGTAGTAAGATCTATCACCCATTGGGTTAGCAATCTTAGCGGCATCTTGAGCCGTCTGGTTATATTGTCCAGAGTTAGCATATTGTTGGGCAGCCGTAGCGAGGCCCGCCATTGTCAGAGGGTTGATACCACCACCCCCCATAGGACCACCATTAGTACCGTCTCCGAAGACCTGAGTCACCCAAGAAGGAGTTGCATTAGGATCTGCCATAATTAACCTTGTCCGTTGATTTGTTTGTAGAGATTGTATGCGCTAAGTGCAGTATTTCCACCGGGTATCATAGATGCTAGATAGTTCTCCCCGAATTGTTTTGCAAATTGGTTTCCATCTATATTACCACCTGTGACCATCTTTCCTGCCGCGCCAACTCCTGCATTGATTGCTTGGTTAGTAAGTGTTTTAGCCCAAGGATCTAGACCACTTGTGAGTCCATTTGTTAATCCACTAAGTTGTCCACCCGCCCAACCAGTCAGGGCACTGGTTCCCATGTTTAGGGCTGTCTTACCCCAATCCATAGGTTGACCCTGTGTAAGTTTGTCTGCCATACCATTAGGTCCTAATGTACCAGACATCACGGCACCAAGTAGAGGACCGGCAGCAGCACCCATACCAGCAGACATAATAGCTGCGATAGCCGCAGGAGCGTACTTACCAAGTTGTCCCATGAACCCGCTAGTGCTGTCTCCGGGTGCTTGGTTCAGATTCCCTTTATAGGTGTAGTCACCATATATAGGATCGTGAATTACTTGGGTTGGATCTTTAAGTTCCGCATTTCCCACACCCTTACCACCATACATCTGTGAGAAGTTAGTCTGGAACTTATTACTATTTCCGCTGTTTCCACCACTCTGATCCCAGACCTGTTGCATCTGTGGAGACATCTTGGGAAGTTTACTAGCATCGTAAACTAACTCTCCCCGATCATCAACATGTGCATTGGGATCATATTTGAGAAGCAGAGGGAGAGCATCCAATGTTCCATCCATTTCA
>Ga0302322_100003897_pt1 | contig 12881 bp, 8 predicted proteins | sample Fen_T0_2_FD_203757 | JGI IMG/M metagenome (GOLD analysis project Ga0302322, IMG submission 203757) | Peat permafrost microbial communities from Stordalen Mire near Abisko, Sweden - Fen_T0_2 | ecosystem: Environmental > Terrestrial > Soil > Wetlands > Permafrost | place: Sweden: Abisko...
CACCGTCAGATCCAGGTCCAGAAGCCCGCGCAGAGCCTGGCCCATTTCCAGGACAAGTACAACCAGGGTCAGGAGGAGGATGCGGGGCTGCTGAAGCCTATTCTCATCGGTGCTTCCGCCCTGCTGTTGGTGGGCCTTCTCATCGGCGGTTGGAGCGCCTGGCGGGCTTCGGGCATCGAGAAGCATGAAGCTGCGCTTTCGGCCCTGCAGATGGAAGTGGAAGGCGATGGCCTCGCCCCGATGCCCGCCACGGAAGTCGAGAAACGGATGCGGGAGCGCCTCGGGCGCCTGGAAGGGCTTGTGAACTCGGCGCCTTCCTCCCGGAAAGCCGCCACGGCGGGCCTGCTGGCCACCTGGCGCCTCACGCTGGATGGCAAGGGGGCAACCCCAGCCAAGGCCGACGACCCCTGGTCCCAGCTCCGCCTGGCTCAGCGCGCCCTCGCCCTCGGCCAGCTCGGGGACGCCCGTGCCCAGCTGGATCCCCTCCGGGCCAGCGCCACTCCCGGCGAAGCCTGGGGCGAGGCCTTCTGGCTCAGCCAGCTGGAGGCCGACCGCCTCGCGGGTGACCGGGCCCAGGCTCTGAAGGATCTCGCCGAGTTCAAGGCCCGCTTCAAGGGCCGTGGCGATGCCTCCTCCATGGAAAGCATCCTCCAGAGCATCTGATCCCCAAGCGAAGGAGTCATCCCATGCGGATGTACGACCTGATCTACGGCAAGAAGCTGGGCGGCGCCCTGTCCCCAGAGGAGATCGCCTTCTGGGTGAAGGGGGCCGCCGATGGCAGCATCCCCGACGAGCAGAGTGCGGCCCTGCTCATGGCCATCTGCTGGCGGGGCATGACCACGGAAGAGACCCTGGCCCTCACCCTGGCCATGCGGGACTCAGGCAAGCGCCTGGATCTCTCCTCGGTGCCCGGCATCAAGGTAGACAAGCACAGCACCGGCGGGGTGGGCGACAAGACCACCCTCATCCTCGGTCCCATCGTGGCGGCCTGCGGCGTGCCCTGCCCCATGTTCAGCGGGCGCGGCCTGGGCCACACCGGCGGCACCGTGGACAAGTTCGCGGCCATCCCAGGCCTCAAGGTCGAGCTCAGCGAGGCGGAGTTCCTGCACAGCCTGAGGGAGACCGGCTTCGCCAACTCGGCGCAGACCGCGGACATCGCCCCCGCGGACAAGAAGCTCTACGCCCTGCGCGACATCACCGCCACCGTGGAGAGCATCCCCCTCATCACCGCCAGCATCATGTCGAAGAAGCTGGCGGGTGGCGCCGATGCCCTGGTGCTGGACGTGAAGTGCGGCCCCACCGCCTTCATGAAGACCCGGGACGACGCCCGCACCCTGGCCCAGAGCATGGTCGACGTGGGCACCGCCCACGGCATGCAGATCCGCGCCCTCATCACCCGCATGGACGCCCCCCTGGGCTGGGCCATCGGCAATGCGCTGGAGGTCATGGAGTCCGTCGAGATCCTCCGGGGGGAACACGGCGATTCCGAGCTGGCCCAGATGAGCTTCCGCCTGGCCGCCGAGATGCTGATCATGGGCGGGGCCGCCCAGGAGCTGGAAGGGGCCCAGAAACGCGTGCAGGCCAGCATCCGGGACGGGAGCGCCCTGGCGACCCTGCGGCGCTTCGTGGCCCTCAATGGCGGCGATCCCGGGGCCCTGGACGATTTCACCCGCCTGCCCCAGCCCGGCCAGGTCATCGAGGTACGGGCGGAACAGGCAGGCTACATCGCGGACATCGACGGCCGGGCCCTGGGCATCCTCGCCATGGACCTCGGAGCGGGCCGTCGGGACCGCACTGACGTGCTGGACCTGGGCGTGGGCATCCGGGTCCATGTTCGGACAGGCTCGCGAGTAGAAAAAAACGATAAAATTTACACTTTGTATGCCAAACGTGATAGCCGGGCCGACTCGGTGGAGTTTCTCCGCACCCTTCAGGTGGTCCCAGAGCCACCACTGGCGCGGCCTTGGCTGCTGGAGACCATCGGCTGTTGACCTGGAGTAGGTTTCTTTACCCAGGGTAGAATTTAAAAAAAATCAAAAATCCGGGAACTTGTCTTAATCTACCCGCAGCAATTGACTCTTTGCCCACCCTGGTCCTTTAGAACTACGTCGCTCCCCCGAAGCGACGTCCTCCCCCATTCCAAGGGGCCAGGCAGGCAATTTTTCAATCCCCCCAATGCGGCGCTGCCGCGCAATTCAAAGGAGTCATACATGAGTCGAAGGTTTACACGGCTCGGCTTCACCGCCCTTGCTCTCGTTGCCGGGGTTGTGGCGCAAGCCCAAACCTCTACTACTGGCGCGATCAATGGCCTGGTCCGAGATGCCAGCGGCAACCCCCTGGCAGGGGCCACTGTCATCGCCACCTCCGCCCAGATCAGCCGCACCACCACCACCGCCGCCGACGGAACCTACCGCTTGGCCCTGATGAATCCCGGCGACTGGACCATCAAGGCGACCAAGGGCGGACAGACAGCACCTGGCCAGAGAACCACGGTGCTCGTGAACAATTCGTCCACTCTGAACTTCAAGCTGGCCTCGGAAGCGTCCGCTGTGGTGACCATCGTCGCCGCCGCCGCCGCCATGGACACCACCACCACCCAGGTCGGTTCTGTCCTCCAGATGGAATCGATGAGCGCGATTCCCACGGGCCGTGACTTCAACACCCTCGTGGCGCTGGCCCCCGGCACCGTCGGCGGTGGCACCATGGGCGGCCAGTCCATCAGTGGCGCCTCGGCCATCGAGAACAACTTCGTGATCGATGGTCTCGACACCACCGACTACCGCCTGGGCTTCCAGGGCGGCTTCATGCCGACCGACTTCATCGACCAGGTTGAAGTGCAGACCGGCGGCTTCCGCCCCGAGTACAGCGCCCTGGGCGGCGTGGTCAACGCCATCACCAAGTCCGGCACCAACCAGTTCGCGGGCAGCGCCTGGGTCACCACCGACCTGGCTCAGCTCACGGGCCGGCCCGAGGGCAACCTCTACTACAAGCAGCTCGCGGCCAACTACCGCTACGACTTCGGCTTCACCGCCAGTGGCGCCTTCATCCCCGACAAGTTCTTCTACTTCGTGGGCGTCAACCAGATCAACACTGAGTCAGTGCCGAACACCAACCTGACCGGCGACAAGGACAGCCCCCAGTTCAACAAGAACACGAACATCTACGCGAAGTTCAACTATTACGTGGCCCAGGGCCAGCAGCTGACGGGCACGGTCCAGACCACCAAGGATCCCATCGACCAGGATCACCAGTACCCGACCTCCCTCGGCAACCGGGACTTCGGCTTCCACCAGACCAACAACGCCACCAACTGGTCCCTGAACTACGACTGGACCATCAATCCCACCCTGCTGTTCAGCATCAAGTACGGCGCCTCCGTCACCGCTTCCCACACCACGCCCGTCTCGGCGCTGCCCAGCATCACCGACTACCTGTGGTACAACAACAACCCCGCCTACCCCATGGGCCCTGGACACCTTGATCCAGTCTATGGCGCTGCCTACCCGACCTACATCTACCGCCATGGTGGCTCGGGCGACTGGGCCGACACCGTCGATTCCAACAACCAGCAGTTCCGCATGGACCTCTCCTGGTTCCTGGGCGACCATGCCCTCAAGTTCGGCTACAGCCACAACAGCGCGAACGCCATGGTCATCGACAAACTGGCCGGGGACGACCGCGTGACCATCAGCAGTACACGCATCACGGTCACCACTTATGCCAACCTGGGTTCTGCCGCCACCCTGGGCTACGACGCCTACTACGCGCAGGATCAGTGGGAGATCAAGCCGGGCCTCCGCGTCTCCTACGGCTTCCGCCTGGAAACGCAGACGGTCAAGGGCAACGATGGCCAGACCATCTTCAAGTTCACCGACGTCAAGGACCAGCTGCAGCCCCGGCTCGGCATCACCTGGGACCTGAACAACGACGGGAAGACCAAGCTCTCGGCGAACTTCGCCATCTACCAGGAGCGCTTCCCCATGCAGGCCGCCCTCCGCACCGGTGGCAACGAGACCTACCAGCAGTTCCGGTATGCCTTCGCTCGTGATGGTGGTCTGAATACCTACAATGCCGCCACGGGTGGTTACACCCATGTCGCGCCCGACATGATCCCCTACGCCTCCGGCGGCCACCTGCTGGCTGACTACTCCGGCTTCTTCCGCGACGACCCACAGCCCCTGGATGGCCTGAAGGTTCCCAAGCGCGAGGAGATCATCCTCGGCGTCGATCACACCTTCGCCAACGGCTGGACCGCCGGCATCCACGCCAAGTACCGCAAGACCCTGCGCATCATCGAGGACACGGTCCCCACGGATAACACCGGCACGCCCATTGATGGTCAGGGCTACTCCATCCTCTGGAACCCCGAGGCTGGCAAGACCTACCAGTGGCGGAACAACAAATACTTCCCCGTTGGTGGCAACGGTCCCGGCACCGGCCCTGGCACCATCAATACCTGGGTCAACACCGTGTTCCCGGATCCCAAGAACGTCTACGGCTCCATCGACCTGACCCTGGAGAAGAAGACCGATCGCTACGTCGTGAGCGCGAACTACACCTACGCGCATGCCTATGGCAACTACGAGGGCGTGGGTCAGACCAGCAACGGCCAGTCGGACGCCAACATCACGTCCACCTGGGACTACGCCCCCTACGTCGGCAACGGCCCGCTCCCCCTGGATCACCGGCACAATGCCAAGGTCTACGGTTCCTACACCTGGGATCTCTTCGGCGGTTCCTTCTCCGCCGGCGGCGCGGCCAACTACCTGTCTGGCGGCCCCCGCACCTTCTTCGATGATGGCACGGCCAGCGGTGGCGGCCTGGACTGGGGCGGCTACGGCAATGCCACCCCCCTGAACGGCAACTACGGAACGCTCGGACGCCTGCCCTCCTATGTGAAGGTCGACCTCCACTTCGACTACGCCTACAAGTTCAGCAAGACCGTCAAGCTGACGCCCAGCATCGACATCTTCAATGCTGCCAACAAGCGCACTCCCACCAGCTATGACGACTACGGCACGACGAGTGCTGCCCTGCCGAATCCCGCCTACGGCTCTGCCAATGGCTGGCTCGCTGGTCGCAGCTACCGTTTTGGTGTGAAGCTCGCCTTCTAGGGCTTCCACGTCACGACGAAAAGGGCCCCTCGCGGGGCCCTTTTTCATGGCTCAGCGAACCCCATGACGGGCAGTCTGCGCGCACAGGAAACCCTAGGCGAGTCAGTCCTTGGACACCCACTGGACATCCGCCACGCCAGCCACGGCGTTCTCGGCGCGGGCGAGGGCGAAGAGCCAGTCGCTGAGGCGGTTCAGGTAGGTCAGCACGGCGGGGTTCATGGGCTCCTCGTGGGTGAGGGCCACCACCTCGCGCTCGGCCCGACGGCACACGGTGCGGGCCAGGTGCGCATGGGCCGAGGCCGCAGTGCCGCCGGGCAGCACGAAGGCTGTCAGGGGCGGGGCCAGGGCCGTCAGCCGGTCGATGTCGGCCTCCATGTCCGCCAGTTCCCAGGTGGGCTGGCTCATGCGGGCATCCAGCAGGGCCAGCCGCGCCGCCGGAGTGGCCAGGATGGCCCCCAGCACAAAGAGGTCCTGCTGGACCTGCTGCAGGGTGTTCTCATCGGCGCAGGCGGGCGTGGCATGCAGGCGCAGCAGGCCCATGACGCTGTTCAGTTCATCCAGGGTGCCGTAGGCCACCAGGCGCAGGTGGGACTTGCTGACCCGATCGCCCCCGAAGAGGCCTGAAGATCCGTCATCACCGGTGCGCGTGTAGAGCTTCATGATCGAACCTCGGAGGTGGAAGAGCAGTCTACGCTCCCCCGTGGGCGCGACTCCAGGCCACGGTATCCGAACGCCAGGCTTTGAGGGCCGCCGATCCGGCCGCGTCCATGATTCCCCGGGTTTCCGCCTCGATCGAGAGCACCTCGAAAGAACTGAGCACGGCGATCTCGATCCGGGCGGCATGGAAGGCCGCCTCCGCCTGGGGCAGCCCATAGCTGAAGAGCGCCAGCACCGCGGGCACGTCGGCGCCCTCGGCGCGCAGGGCCTCGGCGCACTTCAGGCTGGACATGCCCGTGGAGATCAGGTCCTCGATGAGCACGACGCGGTGACCCTTGGCCAGGGGGCCTTCCACCTGGCGGCCCATGCCGTGGTTCTTGGGCGTGGGGCGCACATAGGCCAGGGGCAGCTTCAAGCGATCCGCCACCATGGCAGCCCAGGGCACACCGGCGGTGGCGGCGCCGGCAATCAGGGTGGGTTGCAGGAGGCTCGACTGCACCACCAGGGCTTCGACGATCTGGTCACGCACCTGCGGGAAACCCATCAGCTGCCGGTTGTCGCAATAGATCGGCGACTTCAGCCCGCTGGCCCAGGTGAAGGGATCCAGCGGCTGCAGGCGCACCGCCCCCACATCCAGAAGACAGCCCGCAAGATCGCGAGGAGACAGAGTCATCACAGGCTCCTACGACAATAGCCACCGACACAATGTTGGTTAAAAAGCCTAAAGCAAAGATTTTTTAACCACCGACGAACACCGATGAACACCGATAACTGCCTGATAAAAACAAAAAGGACTTTGATGATAATTTGTTTTTCTTTATCAGCTTTTGATCGGTGTTCATCGGTGTTCATCGGTGGTTCAAATTGCTTTTTTCCTTTTTCAGTCGACATTTTCAGAATAGAAACCCTCGGTGGCCACTCGGCGCATTGCTTCATCGCGACACCCGTCTAATTTGTGACTTGGACGTGCCGAAGTTGATGAGCAGGCAGGTGGGGATCCCGGTGGCCTTGAGGTAGTTCAGACACTGGGCGAGATGGATGTCTTCCAGGGCCTTGCAGGCTTTCAGCTCAAGAAGCAATCGCCCTTCCACAACGATGTCGCCGATGTAGTCCCCCATGTTCTGTCCATCGAAGTAAACAGAGGCTATGACTTGCTGCTGAGCCTCCAGGCCCGCTTTACGCAGTTCGTACAGCAATGCGTTCTCGTAGACCTTCTCCAGAAATCCGGTTCCCAATCCATTCGCCACCCTGAATACGCACCCGATCACGGCCTCTGACAGCGGGTCGTGGTCAAAGGTGGGTTCCAGGTCAGCATCCATCAGAGTTCCAGTTCGGCCACGGGCTGCTTGGACAGGTAGCGCTCGGCACCATCGGGGAAGAGCGTCACCACGCGGGCGCCTGCGGGCAGGCTCTTGGCGAACTCCCGGGCGGCCCAGGCGTTGGCGCCGCTGGAGGCGCCCACCAGGCAGCCTTCGGTGGCGATGAGCTCCCGGGCCGTGGCCAGGCTGTCCGCGTCGGCCACGTCGATGATCCGATCGGCGAGGGAGAGGTCCAGGCTGGCGGGCATGAAGCTGTTGCCCACGCCCTCCACCACCCATTCGCCCAGGGGCGCGCCGCAGTAGATGGAGCCCACGGGCTGCACCACCACCGCCTTGAGCGCAGGGTTCTTTTCTTTCAGGTAGCGGGCGATGCCGGTGAAGGTCCCACCGCTGCCCGCGCCCAGCACCACCGCGTCCACCCGGCCGTCCATCTGCGTCCAGATCTCGGGGCCCGTGGTGGCGTAGTGGCTGTCGGGGTTGCTGGGGTTGGCGAACTGCTGGGGCACGAACGAATTGGGGATGCTGGCCGCCAGTTCGGCGCATTTGGCGATGGCGCCCTTCATGCCAAGTTCCTTGGGAATCAGCACCAGCTCGGCGCCCAGCGCTTTCATGAGCATCATCTTTTCGCGGCTGTACTTCGTGGGCACACAGAGGATGCAGCGATAGCCCAGAGCCTTGGCGGCGATGGCGAGACCGACCCCGGTGTTGCCCGCCGTGGGCTCGATGATGGTGCTGACGCCGGGCCGGATCTGGCCCAGGGCCTCGGCGGCCCGGATCATGCCCACACCGATGCGGTCCTTCACGCTCCCGCCGGGGTTGAGGTATTCGAGCTTCGAGAAGAGCTGGAGGCCCGGGGCGAACCGCGTGAGGTGCAGCATGGCCGTGTGGCCCACCAGTTCGAGCACCGAATCGACAATGGCAGGAAGTGACTTGGCGACAGTAGGCATGAGTTCTCCGAACCAATGATTCTACTTCTTCACAGCCGTTCCTCCCACCTGAGGCTCACCCTTGTTGATGTTTTCATCCCCATCGATTTGGCTAGTTCCCGAATGGCGCTGTCCAGCAGAGGACGGCAAAGCCGTCCGTGATGATCAGGTCGCCATCGGTCGTGACGGCCATGTCAGAAGGATTCGTGAAACTGATGTTGGTGGAGCCGAGACGTACTCCCTGTCGATCCGGTGCACCGCCCAGGGTGGAGAGGTTGCCGGTGCTAGAGAGGGCTCGTATGGCAAAGTTGCCCTGGTCACAAATCAGGAGTTGGCCTGAGGGATGAAGGGAGACCGCCGATGGCCATTTCAACCGCCCAGTACCAAATGCCCCGTCCAGGAATCCCGAATTGAATTCCACGCCTGCCAGCTTGGTCGCCGATCCCGAGAGCGAGATGCCCCACACCAGTTGTCCGCTTGGATCCGCAGCCAGAATGCGGCCAGCCGGGTCGAAACTGACCCCTGCAATGGAGTGGATCCCGGCCGAATTGCCAGCCAGAACAGACAACTGCCCCGTACTGGTGAGCTTCCGAATCTGTCGGTTACCACTGAGCCAAGGATTCTCGCCAAAGTAGATGGTGCCCTGGGCATCGGCGCAGATGCCCGACAGGGCGTCTAAGCCCAGTCCCGAGGAAGCGCCGCCCAGGATTGAGGAAATGTCGCCAGTCAGGGTCACTTTGCCTATTGCTTGATTCCCCGTAAAGAGCACGCTGCCATCGCCGAGTGGAAGCGGGTGTGGGGTTTGGCCACTCACGTAACCGAGATCCACCGATAGGCCAAGACTGGAGACCGCGCCATCCCGCCCGACCCTTCGGACCTGCGCCGGGAAATGCCCGGTCGAGTCGGTATCCACGACGTAGATGTCGCCCTGGCCGCCGAGTGCCAGACTGTAGGCGTTCGAGAATCGTGCCGTGGAGGTGGTGCCGTTGACCCTTGCCAAAGTTCCGCCCCAACCCGCCAGGGAGGCGGGCTGACCACCAGGGAGCAGGGTGGCGATCTCTCCGCCGTAATTCGTAACCCCGAGCGCGAGGCGATCGTTCATCCAGGCGAGGCCATAAGGGAAACCACCCCCGAGGAACTTGCTCTCCTTCCATCCGGTCACTGTGTGGACCAGACCAGCGGCATCTCGGTACAGGAGCCCGAGCCGAGAGGTTGACAAGTAGATTCCGCCACTATGGTCGGCCGCCAGAGCCCGGATGCTCGAGATGTACCCGCCCTGTGCGTCCGTTGGATCGAAGGTCAAGGTGACAGAAGTTCTCGTGCCATCGGCATCCACTGCCCAGAGCGTACCGCCAAAGGTCTCGATGACCAGCAAGGTGCCATCCGGAAGGATGGTCAGGTCCCCGGGATATGTGAACCCTGTCGAGAATTCGGTGGCTACACCTGATGGCGTGATGCGTTGAATCTTCCCGCTGAAGTATCCGGACACGTATAGGTTTCCAGAAGCATCCAACGTGGGGTTGTATTGAAATGCCCCTGAACCTCCCTGTCCAAAGCTCACAAAAGTACTCACGATTCCATCTACGGCGATCTTGCGAATCTTCTGGTTCCCGAAATCAACCACATAAATGGTTCCGTCCGGCGCCACCGCCAAACCGGCAATTTGGCCGAACCTGGCAATACCTGCGGGTCCGTCCATATACCCAGTCTCGGCGGGATTCCCGGCGATCGTGGCCACCGCCCCTGCGGGTGTCACCCTACGCACGCTGTAAAAATTAGGATCGGCGACCACCAGATTTCCCTGAGGGTCGGAGGCTAGAATCCATGGCCAGGAGAAACGGGCCTCCCGACCGATACCGTCCAGACACCCATTCCCGCCCAGGTCTCCTGCGATCAAGTCGAGCCCCTGCGCCGCAACCTTGACCACTCTGGTGTCGGTGCGCTTGCCGTCCGTGGCCACCAGGGTGTAGGACTGCCGAAATTTGGGTGTGACCGTTGCGATCCCCGAACTCCCAATCAAGGGCTGGCCATCCAGTGTTGCGGAGGTCACAGAGGCGTCCAAACCCCAGGAGAGGGAAGTGGAGGAACCCATGGGCACCACTGCCTGGGTTGTCGTGAAGGCCGAAATCAGGGATGGAAGGGATGGGGGAGGTGCCTGGGTGCCTCCCCCACCTCCGCCGCAGGCAACCATGAGCCACAAGGTGATCAGGAGCACCGGGAAGACGCGGTTATGCAAGAAGGAGGCAGGAACCATTGATGACCTCAGGGCAGAAAATGATTCTACCCTTTCACCACGATGCTCACCAGCTTGCCGCCGGGGGGCAGGACGACCTTCACTATCTCCTTGCCAGCCAAGTGCGGCTGGGCCTCAGCACAGGCCAGCGCGGCCTCGCGGCGCTGATCCTCGGTGGCCCCGGCGGGCACGGTGATGCGACCGCGCACCTTGCCGTTCACCTGCACCACCACCAGCACTTCATCGGCTTCCAGGTACTGGGCATCCGCCTCGGGCCAGGCGGCCTGCATGCAGAGCCCGGGCCTTCCCAGCGCACTCCACAGCTGCTCGGAAAGATGAGGGGCAACCGGTGACATGAGGCGCACGAAGACATCCAGCGCATGTTGCAGGACGGCGCCGCGATGGGGCGCCTCCGCCGGCAGGTCGTGCAGCGCGTTGGACAGCTCCATGAGGCCCGACACCACCGTGTTGAACTGGTAGCGGCGCTCCAGGTCGTCCGTGAGCCGGGCCACGGTCTGGTTGAGCTTGATGAGCAGGGCCTTCTCCTCGGCGCTGAGTTGATCCTTCGGTGGCAACGGCTCGGCTGTCACGCCGTGGTCCTCCACCATGCGGGTGATGCGCTTGAGGAAGCGGCTGGCACCTTCGATGCCCTCGAACCCGGTCCAGTCGATCTCCTTTTCGATGGGCGCTGCAAAGATCATGAAGAGGCGCAGGGCGTCGGCCCCGTACTTCGAGATCACTTCGTCGGGATCCACGATGTTGCCCTTGGACTTGCTCATCTTCGAGCCGTCCTTCAGCACCATGCCCTGGCAGATGAGCTTCTGGAAGGGCTCGGGGCCGGAGGCCAGGCCCAGGTCGCGCAGCACCTTGTAGAAGAAGCGGGCGTAGATGAGGTGCATGGTGGCGTGCTCGATGCCACCCACGTAGAGGTCCACGGGCATCCAGGCATCGCTCTCGGCCTTGGCGAAGGGCAGCTCGGTGTTCTTGGGATCCAGGTAACGCAGCCAGTACCAGCTGCTGTCCACAAAGGTGTCCATGGTGTCCGTCTCACGGCGGGCGGGCTTTCCGCACACGGGACAGGCACAGTCGAGGAAGGCTCGCGACGTGGTGAGCGGCGAGGGCCCGACGCCGCTGAAGGCCACATCCTCCGGCAGGCGCACCGGCAGGTTCTCGGCCTTCTCGGGGACGACCCCACAGCTGTCGCAGTGGACGGTGGGAATGGGCGTGCCCCAGTAGCGCTGGCGGCTGAGGCCCCAGTCCTTGAGTTTGTACGTGGTGGTCTTGCCGGCGCGGTCACCCAGTTGGGCCACCATGGCCGTGACGGCCTCCTCGGTGGTCAGGCCCGTGAACTCGCCGCTGTTGATCAGGGTGCCGTGCTCCCAGGCGCTTTCTGCTTCGATGACCTGGGGAATGGCCAGCCCGTACTTCTCGGCGAACTCGTGATCACGCTCATCGTGGGCGGGCACGCCCATGACCGCGCCGGTGCCGTAATCCATCAGCACGTAGTTGGCGGCGAAGACCGGCACCTTCTCGCCAGTGAAGGGATGGAGCACGGACAGGGCCGTGCGGTGGCCCAGCTTCACGTCGCTGGTGAGGCGCTCCTCGCGGCTTACGGAGGCCACCTGGTCGCAGAAAGTCTTGAGCGCGGCATCCGTCTCCGCAGCCTGTTCGATGACCGGATGCTCGGTGCTGAGGGCCATGAAGGTGACGCCGAAGAGCGTGTCGAGGCGCGTAGTGAAGACCTCCACCTGGCCGCCAATGTCGAGGTCAAACGCGAGACGCGCGCCTTCGGAACGGCCGATCCAGTGGCGCTGCATGGTCTTCACGTTCTCGGGCCAGTCCAGGCCGTCGAGGCAGGCCAGCAGCTCGTCGGCATACTTCGTGGTCTTGAAGAAGTACTGCTCCAGGGGCTTCTGGGTGACGGGGTGCCCGGTGCGCTCGTCCTTGCCGTCCACCACCTGCTCGTTGGCCAGCACCGTACCCAGGGCCTCACACCAGTTCACGGTGCGCATGGCGCGGAACACGTCGCCCGCCTCCCACATCTGCAGGAAGAGCCACTGGTTCCAACGGTAGTAGTCATCCTGGAAGCTGGCGATCTCGCGATCCCAGTCATAGCTGATGCCCATCTTCTGGATCTGGCCCTTCATCTCCTCGATGTTGGCGCGGGTCCAAATGGCGGGGTGGATGCCGTGCTTGATGGCGGCGTTCTCCGCCGGGAGGCCGAAGCTGTCCCAGCCCAGCGGGTGCATGACCTCGTAGCCCCGCATGCGGCGGAAGCGGGCCGTCACGTCACCCAGGGTGTAGTTGCGCACGTGGCCCATGTGGATGCGGCCCGAGGGATAGGGCAGCATCACCAGCATGTAGAAGGTCTTGGAATCCGGCAGCAGCTCCGCGGCCCGCTTGGCGCGGAAGGCGCCGGACTCGAGCCAGCGGCGCTGGATCTCGGGTTCCTGGGTAAGGGGCTGGAACGGCATGGCGGAACTCCATCGGAACCCTTGATTCTACAAGGAAATCCAGATGGCCTGAACACCGAGGTCCTGACAGGGCAAATCACCCTGAAAACCTGGAACCACCGATGGACACTGGTTCAGTGAAGAGCAACAACACTGCTCGATTCGATAAAACCCTCATC
>Ga0302322_100003898_pt1 | contig 12881 bp, 13 predicted proteins | sample Fen_T0_2_FD_203757 | JGI IMG/M metagenome (GOLD analysis project Ga0302322, IMG submission 203757) | Peat permafrost microbial communities from Stordalen Mire near Abisko, Sweden - Fen_T0_2 | ecosystem: Environmental > Terrestrial > Soil > Wetlands > Permafrost | place: Sweden: Abisko...
GTGGGCGCGGTGTCGGGTCCTGGCGGGGAGTGCGGGGTCATGGTCGGGCGTCAGTGGTGCTCGGCGGATCGGTGCTTGACGAGCCGCACCCGGGGGTCGGCCCCGGCCGCGCTGACGACGTCGTACTCGTCGACGACCGCGCCCAGGATGTGCAGCGAGAGGTCGGACGGGGCCCGCTCGGGGGCGGCGCCGCTGCGCCACAGCTCGATGACCATGCCGTCGGCGAGGAGCGTGACCGAGAGGTGGAGCAGGGAGCCGTCGGCGCCGCTGGTGGGCGGCGGCGGTGCGAGGGTGCTGTCGTCGGTGTCGTGATCGGCATCGGCCAGCGGGCGGCCGAGCAGCACGGCACAGGCCTCGCCCACGGCGATGCGCACGTCCTCGACGTCGTCGTAGCCGAACCCCACCCGACTGGCGAGGCTCGCGGCCGTGAGGCGGGCGATGCGCGCGAAGGCGGGGGCCGCGGGGACGGAGAGCTGGACGGGGGCTTCGGTCACGATCGGGGGCCGAATCAGGTTGACGGGCTCACGGATTGTGGCACGGGTGGACCGGCTCTGCTGGGGGACGGGCCGGCGGCGCTAGCGCGACAGCTCGAACCACACCGACTTGCCGAGGCCGTGCCCGATGACGCCCCAGTCGGTGGCCAGCATGTCGACCAGGGCCAGGCCTCGGCCGCTCGTGGCTTCGACCGCCACCTCGCGCCGGGCCGGCTCTCCGTCGCCGTCGTCGCGCACCTCGATGCGGATGCGGTCGGTGTCGAGCGTCAGCGAGAGCTCCACCGCCGAGTGGGCGTGCAGGATGGCGTTGGTGACGAGCTCGCTCGTGAGGAGCGTGGCCAGGTCGGCGAGCTGGAGGAGGTCCCAGTCGGCCAGGGAGCGCTCGACGAAGCGTCTCGCTTCGCGGACGTTCTTGGCCTCGGCACCGAGTGACGTCGTGACCACGTTCAACGGCTCCTCCGTCTGCGCGATCGGCAGCACACCAGAGGAGATACCCATTCGTATCTGTCGCCAAACACGCGCCCAGCCTCCCTCGCCCTGCCTCCCACCAAGCGGCAGGCCCAAATCCTAGTTGGGGTCGTGCGGTGGCTGGAGGGTCAGACCCAACACCACGATGCCCTCGAGCGCCCCGTCGTCGCGCGCGCCCCGTGCCGCCACGTCGACGTGCAGGTCGGGCTTGAGCCAGCGGACCCGCCGCGGCATGCTGCGCCGGTCGGGGCGGGCGGTCAGCGTGGGCCGGTCGGTGACGAGGCGACCGAGGTGCCGGCCCAGGTCGGTGCGCAGCGAGAGCGTCAGGCCCTGCGTGGCGATGCCCGCCCACCGCAGCGTGCCGTCGGGCTCGGGGCGGGCCAGCACGAGGCCGTCGAGGTGGCCTCCACGTGGCGCGCGCAGCCAGCCCGCCACCACCAGCTGGTCGCGGAAGGGGAAGTCGAGGCGGCTCCAACCGGGGCTGCGGAGGCCGGGGAAGTAGTGGCTGTCGAGGCGCTTCGCGATGAGCGACGTCACCCCCCACGAGGCGATGGCATCCGCCAGCGCCTCGCCCACGTCGAGGTGGTCGGGCGGGACCTGCCACAGCCGGCCGTCGGGGGCGTCGGCGAGCTCCGAGTCGATCAGGCTGCGCCGGGTGACGTAGGGCAGGTCGCCGACCCGGCGTCCGGCGACGTGCACGATGTCGACCAGCAGGAGTCGGGCCCGCAGCGCGAGGGCCCGGTTGGCGGCGTCGGCCGCGCCGCTGGCCGCCAGGCGGTACTCGAGGCCTCCGGGGTTCGCCACCTGCACCTCGCGGGTGGGCCGCGGGCCACGCAGGTCGATGGTGGTCTCCTCGCTGGTGCGCGCGCCCCGGGTGATGTCGGCGGTGACGATGATGATGCCGTCGAGGATCCGGGGGCGCCGGGGCCGGTCGACGGCCAGGGGGGCGAACTCGGGGAAGCGGCTGGTGAGGTCGAGCCCGTCGGGAGCCACGAGGCGGAGCGCGGGCCACACGTTCAGCGCGGTCGGGGCGCCGTGCAGGTGCACCGTCACCCGTTGGCCCGAGAACCGCGGTTGGTACGCCCAGCGCCGGTCGCCGGTCCTCGGTGGGTCGCCCTCGACGGGCTCCATCGGAGGGAGGACCCGCGGCGGCGGCTCCGGTGCCGCTTCCTCGGCGCGGACGCCCAGAGGTGTGGCCGACGGGTTCATGGGCCTGCTCGCTGCGCCGAACCCGAGCCTGGGGCGCGACGGCCCCAGCAGCGGGTGATCACACGGCAAGGCTACGGCGCTGCCGTCCGCGATGCGCTGTGGTCCTCAGGTCGGGTGCGGATCAGACCTGCGAGGCGCCCGCGTCGACCGGGATCGCGGCACCCGTGACCCACCGGGCCTCGTCGGACAGCAGCCAGAGCACCGCGTCGCTCACGTCGGAGGCATCGATCTTGCCGGTGGGGAGCATGTTGCCGAAGGAGCGGGAGAGGTGCGCGTGCGCGCCCAGGACCGCGCGCAGCCCGGGATCGTCGCCCATGGGCGTGCGGACCGCGGTGGGGTGCACCGTGTTGACCCGGATGGAGTGCTCGGCGACCTCGTTCGCCAGGCTGCGCGCCATGCCGGTGACCGCCCACTTGGTGGCGCCGTAGTGGCCGAGCAGGGGGAGCCCCTTGAGGCCCGCGCCGGAGCTGGTGATCACGATGGAGCCGCCCCGGCCCTGTTCGATCAAGGTGGGGACGGAGGCCCGGAGGGTGTGCCAGACGCCCGTGAGGTTCACGTCGACGGTCTCGGTCCACTGCTCGGGGGTGAGCTCCCAGAGGCGGCCGTAGCTGCACACCGCGGCGTTGGCGACGACGTGGTCGAGCCGGCCCAGCGTGGCGACGCCCTCGTCGACGACCGCCTGCACCGCCGCGGCGTCGCGCACGTCGGCCACGCGGCCGACCATCCGCCCGCCGGCCTCCTCGACCGCGGCCACGGTTTCGGTGAGGTCGGCCTCGGTGGCGGGTTCGTAGGTGGTCGTGGCCGGAGGGGCGCACGAGTCGAGCCCGATGATCGAGGCGCCCTCGGCCGCGAGGCGCACCGCGTGCTCGCGGCCCTGGCCCCGGGCGACCCCGGTGATGAAGGCGACCCGGCCGGTGAAGCGCGTCATGCCCCGCATCCTGCCGCACCCGGGGACGCCCGGCGGCTCAGAGCTGGTTGCGCTCGAGGAACCGGTCGACGATCTGGGCGTAGCGCCTGGCCCGGAGCCGCAGGTCGGCGATGGTGACGACGCTCACCAGCTCGGCGCCGGGGACGCTGTCGGCCACGTGGCGGGCGTCGTCGAGCGCGTGCAGCCCGTCGAGGTGGTGGCCGATGACGAGCGTGGGGACGGTGATGCCACCGAGGGTTGCCGCGTCGTGCGGCGGGTCGACGTCGGTGAGCAGCCCCTCGAGCAGCGCGGCACCGGCCTCGGGCTGCACCCCGAGGAGGTCGCGGACCGCGGCGACCTCGGGCCACCGCCCGGGAACCGGGAGGTGGCGGACCTGGTGGGTGAGCGGCGCCAGACCGGCGCGCGACGCCGACAGCACGCACCGCAGCGGCCGGAACGCCCGGTACGCCGTGCGCCGGCTGTGGTCGAGCACCGGCATCTCGATGATGAGGCCCGTGGTGCGCTCGGGGTGCGACACGGCCAGCACCAGGGCCACGTTCGCGCCGAGCGACAGGCCGCCGATGACCGCGCGCTCGATGCCCAGGTGGTCGAGCAGCGCCAGCACGTCGCCGGCCAGCTCGTCCCAGCGGTAGGCGGCGGGAGTGCGGGGGCGGCTCGACTTGCCGTGGCCGCGCAGGTCGAGCATGAGGGTGCGGTGGCCGGGGAGCCGCTGGGCCAGTCGCTCGTACATGCGCCGCGAGAAGAACAGGCCGTGCAGCAGCACCAGCGGCGGTCCGTCGGGGTCGCCGCGCTCCGAGTACCAGAGGCGCAGGCCGTCGTGGGTGAAGGCGGGCACGGCACCGAGTCTTGCCGAGCCCGTGACCCGTCCCGTTCCTGGCCGGCCAGGGGGTGGCGCGGCGGGCGAAGCTCCGTAGGGTGCACCCGTCCTGCCACCGCACCGCCTCCGGGAGCGCGCCATGTCTCCGACCGACACCGACAAGCCCATCGCCGCCAGCGGCACGTTCACGTTCGGCTCGCACACGGTGCACCGGCTCGGCTACGGCGCCATGCAGCTCACCGGCCCCGGCATCTGGGGCCCGCCCCGCGACCACGACGAGGCCATCCGCGTGCTGCGCCGCGCCGTCGAGCTGGGCGTCGACTTCATCGACACCGCCGACTCGTACGGGCCCTACGTCAGCGAGGAGCTCATCCGCGAGGCGCTCCACCCCTACGAGCACGTGCTCGTCGCCACCAAGGCGGGGCTGACACGCACCGGGCCCGGCGTGTGGCCCCCGGTGGGCCGCCCGGAGTACCTGCGCCAGGAGTGCGAGATGAGCCTCCGGCGCCTCGGCCTCGAGCGCATCGACCTCTTCCAGCTGCACCGCATCGACCCCAAGGTGCCCGCCGAGGAGCAGTTCGGCCTCTTCAAGGAGCTGCAGGACGAGGGCAAGATCGACCAGTTCGGGCTCTCGGAGGTGTCGGTCGCCGACATCGAGGCCGCGCGCAAGGTGCTGCCGGTGGCCACCGTGCAGAACCTCTACAACGTCGGCAACCGCCAGTCGGAGGAGGTGCTGGTGCACTGCGAGGCCCAGGGCATCGGCTTCATCCCGTGGTTCCCGCTGGCGAGCGGGAAGCTCGTCGAGCCTGGCGGCGCGGTGGCCGAGGTGGCCGCGGCCGTGGGCGCGAGCGCCGGCCAGGTGGCGCTGGCGTGGCTGCTGCACCGCTCACCCGTGATGCTGCCGATCCCCGGCACGTCGTCGGTGGCCCACGTCGAGGAGAACTGCGCGGCCGCCACGGTCACGCTGTCCGACGCGCAGGTCGCCACCCTCGACGCCGCCGCCTGACCCGCCGCTGCTGGAGCCGGGGGGTGCGTCAGCCCGCGTAGCCGTCGAGGAGGCCGTCGAGGCCACTCGGGTGGTGGGGGCCGAAGGCCAGCTGCTCCATGACCCCGAGGCCCACCTTGTCGCCCCACGTGGCGCGCATGACCTGCTGCACGTGCACGCACGACGGGTCGAGCGTGTCGAGGTCGGCCGCGAGGGGTGCCTCGCCGTGCACGGCCAGCTCCCCCTGCCAGATCCCGTGACCCCACTCGGGGTGCAGGTAGCCGATGCCGCGCATGCGGAAGGTGAGCAACGGCTCGAGCTCGATGGTGCTGCCGTCGGGCAATGACCAGGTGGCGCCACGCGACCGCCGCAGCCCCGGCTCCCAGCGCACCGCGTGCTCGACCCGGCCGAGCGGGGAGCCGCCCGTGTCGGGCCCGAAGAGCGGGTCGCCGGGTGCGAGCACCGGCACCCGGAGGGCGCTCTCGGCCCAGCGCGTGCCGTCGGGCTCCTCGAACACGAGCATGTGCACGCACTCGTCGTCGAACTGCAGCGGCGCCCAGAGGAAGAAGATCTGCGGGGCGCGCTGGGCGGGCGCCGCGGGCGCGGGCTGGCCCACCGGGCGGATGCCCCACGAGCGGTCCTTGGTGGCGCGGGTGGTGGCAGCGCCCACGTCGATGGTGGTGCCGCCGGTGGTGATGGTGCCGGTCCAGGTGCCCATCTGCGTGAGGCGCGTGGCGTCCATCACGAGCCGGGGACCGTCGTACATCGTCTGGCGGGGCTCCTCGACCACCGCGGTGCGGGTGGTGTAGGTGAGCTCCGCGGTGAGGTCGTGCTCCGGCGCGTCGACGATGACGGTGTTCACGCGGAGCGGGTCGGTGATGTCGATCGAGATGGGCCCGACCGTGGTGACCGTGGGGTCGAGCGGCGCCCGGCCGGAGGCGAACACCGAGCGCTGGACGCCGTCGTGCAGCACGCTGAACGCCGCGTCGAGGATGCCCCGGTTCGGGTAGCGGGCCATGGCGATGCCGAAGTAGAGGTCGTCGCGGTACCCGTTGAACCAGAACCGGTCGTAGGCGTCGGGGTGACCGTCGCCGACTTGCGCGACCGGCACGGGTGTCTGGTGGATGGGGTACTCGTCGAACGGGGTGAGCACGTGACTGGACCTCCTCGGCTGCGCCGGTCGGGGACGTCCGCGGGCGCGGCGGGAGTCTCGCAGAAGACGGGCGGCGGGGACGGCTGGACCGCGCTCCGCGCCCGGCGAGCCGACTCGGCCGTTCCCAGGAAGCCTTCAGCCAACCCCAAGCACACCGCGATGCGTCACCCCGATGCTGAGGGCATGGAGACGCCGACCCCCTTCCCGTCACCGGAGCCGCGACGACGAGCCGAGCAGGCACCCCCCCACGACCCCAGCACCGCCTGGTGGTCGGACCGCCCGGCAACGGCGCCGCCCGTGGCTGCGCCCGCGCACCACAGCTCGTGGCCGGGGCACGCACCCGCCCCGGCCACCCCCACGGGAGCGCCCCCCTTCCCTCTGGGCGCTCCTCCGCCGGGCCCGCCGGTGGGTCCACCGAACCCACCGGCGGCGTCCGGCCCACCCTCGTGGCCCCCGACCCCCGGGCCGCGCCCCGCGGCCGGTCCACCCCCGGGCCCGCGCGCGCCGCGCCGCGCGCGCAGCGGGCTCGCCATGGTGCTGGTGGCCCTGCTCGCCCTCGTGGGTGGGACGGCCGGCGGCTGGTTCGCCGGGCACACCGCGTCGGAGCACCAGGTGACGACCTCGAAGGTGACCGTGAAGCGCGTCAGCGACACCTTCTCCGGCAGCACGCTCGACGTCGCCGCCGTGACCGCGAAGACCGAGCCCTCGGTGGTGTCGATCGTGAGCACCATCCAGAGCACCTCCGACGGGGGCTGGGATGGTGGCGATCAGGCCAGCTCCGGCACCGCGGCCGGCAGCGGCGTGATCATCACGTCGGCCGGTGAGGTCCTGACCAACGCCCACGTGATCTCGGGCGCCACGTCGATCAAGGTCACGACCAACGACGGCAGGAGCTACGACGCCACCGTGGTCGGCAGCGACACCTCGGCCGACCTGGCCCTGCTCCGGCTCAACGGCGCCTCGGGGCTCACCGCGGCGACGCTCGGCGACTCGACGAGCCTCCAGGTCGGCGACGACGTGGTCGCGATCGGCAACGCCCTGGCGCTCGAAGGTGGCCCCACCGTCACCAAGGGCATCGTGTCGGCGCTCGACCGCTCGATCCAGACCAGCGAGGGCGGCACGCTGTCGGGGCTGATCCAGACCGACGCCGCCATCAGCAGCGGCAACTCGGGCGGCCCGCTGGTGAACGCCCAGGGCGACGTCGTGGGCATCAACTCGGCGGTGGCGACGAGCAGCAGCAGCGTGGCCGCGTCGAACATCGGCTTCTCGATCTCCATCGACACCGTCCGCACCGAGCTCCCCAAGCTCCGCGCCGGCACCAGCAACTAGCCACGCGACCGGCGAAACCGCCGGGGGAACGACGGGGAGCGTCGATACGGTTGCCGGGTGCCACCGTCCGTCCCCGCCGATCCCGCGGCCGACCCACGGCGGTGGCTGACGCTGGCCATCGTCATCCTGTCGGCGTTCATCGTGGTGCTCGACAACACCGTGCTGACCGTGGCGATCCCCACGATCCTGCGTGACTTCCACACCACGCTGCCGACGCTCGAGTGGGTCATCACCGGCTACGCGCTCACCTTCGCCACCCTGCTGATCATCGGCGGGCGGCTCGGCGACATCTACGGCCACCGCCGCATCTTCGTGGTGGGGGTCGCGCTGTTCGGCGTGGGCTCGCTGCTGGCGTCGGAGTCGCGGTCGGTGGCCCAGCTGATCGTGGGCGAGGCGATCATCGAGGGCATCGGCGCCTCGTTGATGCTGCCGGCCACGCTGGCGATCCTGTCGAGCACGTTCAAGGGGCGTGAGCGCGGCACGGCCTTCGCGGCGTGGGGCGCCACCGCGGGCGTGGCCGTGGCGTGCGGCCCCGTCGTGGGCGGCATCCTCACGTCGGACTACTCGTGGCGCTGGTCGTTCCGCATCAACGTGATCGTGGCGCCGCTGGCCGCGCTGGGGGCGCTGATGTTCATGCTCCGGGGCGAACGGGCCGAGCGCCGCATCACCATCGACATCCCGGGAGCGATCCTCATCGCGGTGGGCATGTTCTGCCTGGTGTTCGCCCTGAGCGAGGGCGGCAGCTACGGCTGGATCACCCCCGTGAAGGACTTCACCGTCGCCGGCCACCTGGTGTGGCCCGCCACGCGGGCGGTGTCGTTCATGCCCCTGCTGATGCTGTTCGCGGTGGGCGTGCTGGTGGTCTTCTACGTGGTGGAGCGGCGCACCGAGGCGGCGGGGCGCGACCCGTTGTTCGAGTTCGGGCACTTCCGCCTCAAGAGCTACCGCTACGGGCTGCTCACCGGCATGGTGCTGTCGATGGGGCAGCTCGGGCTCACCTTCGTGCTGCCGGTGTACCTGCAGTCGGCGAAGCACCTGACCGCCAAGGAGAACGGCCTGTGGCTGATCCCCACCGGCGTGTTCGTGATCGTGGGGGCGCAGGTGGGAGGTCGCCTCATCCGCGTCCTCGGCACGACGCGGGTGGTGCGCATCGGGCTGATGGTCTACGCGGTCGGCGTGATCGTGATCGTCTGGGTCATCTCGCCGACGATGACGTTCCTGCAGCTGCTGCCGGGGCTGGCGCTGTACGGCACCGGCATCGGGCTGGCACTGGCCCAGCTCACCAACGTGGTGCTCTCCGAGATCCCGCCCGAGAGCTCGGGTGTGGCCAGCGGGTCGAACACCACCGTCCGCCAGGTGGGGAGCGCCCTCGGCGTGGCCGTGATCGGCTCGCTGCTGACCGCGCAGACCATCAGCCACACGCTCGCCGGGCTGAGCGCCTCGACCCTGCCGGCATCGCTGAAGTCGCAGGCCCGCGCCGGGGTGCGGCTCGCCGCGTCGAACTACACCCCGCCGCCCGGCACCGATCCCGGCGCCGCGCAGACCCTGGAGCACGTCCTGGCCCAGGGCGTCACGAGCGGCACCCGGATCGCGCTGCTGTTCGCCGTGGTGGTGGTGCTGGTCGGCACCGCGCTCTCGTTCCTGATCCCCGTCACCGCGCCGGTGGGACGAGCCGACGCCGCCAGCCCGGCGGTGGAGGCCTACGACGCGATGGCGCCGCTCGCCCCCGACTCCGCGCTGGTGCTCGAGCCCGACTGAGCACACGGCCGCGGGCCGCACCGCGCCCCCTACGATGCCCACATGGGAGAGCCGAAGCCGTACGCCCCCTGGCAGGAGCGGGTGGGCACCGTGTTCGTGAAGCAGATGTCGCGGCTGAACACCGCCATCTACCGGCGCAGCAAGGGTCGCTACGGGGCCAAGTTCCCGGGTGCCGGCTCGCCCGTGTGCCTGGTCACCACCATGGGCCGCAAGTCGGGCCAGAAGCGCTCGGTTCCGCTGATCTACCTGCAGCGGGGCGACGACGTGGTGATCGTGGCGTCGAAGGGTGGCATGTCGGAGCACCCCGACTGGTTCCTCAACCTGCGCGACGACCCGAAGGTGAGCATCCAGGTGGGCGCCGACACGGCCGACTACACGGCCCGGGTGGCCGGCGCCGACGAGAAGGCGGCGCTGTGGCCCGACCTCGTGGCCGTCTACGCCGACTACGACACCTACCAGAAGCGGACCGACCGCGACATCCCCGTGGTGATCTGCGAGCCCGCCTGACGTCCGGGCAGGTGCGGGGGCGACCGGTACGCTCGCCACGGTGCTGGTGGACGAGTTGGTCGCGATCGTGGGCAGCAGCCACGTCCTGACGGCCGACGCCGACCGGGCCGGCTATGAGCAGGACTGGACCGGGCGCTTCGCGGGACGCGCGGCCGCCGTGGTGCGCCCTGCCGACGTCGACCAGGTGGCCGGGGTGCTCGACCTGTGCCGCCGGCACGGTGTTCCCCTCGTCGCCCAGGGCGGCAACACCGGACTGGTGGGGGGCGGGGTGCCGCGACACGGTGAGCTGCTGCTGAGCCTGCGCCGGCTCGACGAGATCGGGCCGGTCGACCCGGTGGCTCGTCAGGTCACCGCGGGAGCGGGCGCCACACTGGCCGCGGTGCAGGCGGCCGCGGGCGCCGCCGGGCTGCGCTACGCCGTCGACCTGGCCGCGCGCGACTCCGCCACCATCGGGGGAACCATCGCCACCAACGCGGGCGGCCTGAACGTGCTGCGCTACGGCGGCACCCGCGAGCAGCTGCTCGGGGTCGAGGCGGTCCTCGGCACCGGCCACGTGGTGCGGCACCTCGGCGGGCTCGAGAAGGACAACACCGGGTACCACCTCCCTTCGCTGCTGTGCGGGAGCGAGGGGACGTTGGGCATCGTCACGGCGGCCCGGCTGCGCCTCATCGCCCGCCATGCGCACCGCGTGGTGGCGCTCGTGGGCTTCGCCGACGTCGACGCCGCGGTGGCGGCCGTGGCGGCATGGCGTGACTCGCTCGACGCCCTCGAGGCCGCCGAGCTGTTCCTCGACGCGGGCCTGCGGCTGGTGTGCGACGCCTTCGACCTGGCCCCGCCCTTCGCGCAGGCCTGGCCGGTGTACGTGCTGGTGGAGGTGGCCGGCCACCGCGACCACACCGACGAGCTGGCGGCGGCCGTGGCGAGCACGGCCGCGGGCGACGTGGCGGTGGCCACCGACGCAGCCCGCCGGCAGGCCCTGTGGCGCTACCGCGAGGACCACACCCTGGCCGTGAACACGCTGGGCCCGCCGCACAAGCTCGACGTGACGGTGCCGCACGCCGCGCTGGCCCCCTTCCTGGCGGAGCTGCCGGCGCGGGTGGCCGCGGTGCGACCCGAGGCGCGCACGTGGCTGTTCGGCCACGTGGGCGACGGCAACATCCACGTGAACGTGACCGGCGTCGACCCGGGCGACGAGGCGGTCGACGAGGTCGTGCTCACCCACGTCGCCGAACTGGGCGGCAGCATCAGCGCCGAGCACGGCATCGGCACCGCGAAGGTGCGCTGGCTGCACCTGAACCGCACGCCCGACGAGCTGGCCGCGATGCGGGCGGTGAAGCGGGCGCTCGACCCCGACGGCGTGCTGAACCCGCAGGCCCTGCTCCCGTCCGGCTGAGGGCCGCCCGCGCCGCTACCGGCGGTGGTGGGGGTCGGAGTGGTCCCAGTCGGCGAGCAGGCTGCGGATGGCGGTGAGCAGGACCAGCGGCTGGTCGAGCATGGCGTGGTGGCCGGCCTCGGGGATCTCCACGACCGGCGTGACGCGGCCGAGGCGCTCGAACATGAAGCGGCCGATGTCGGCGGTGACGAGGCCGTACTCCGACCGCAGCAGGGCCAGCCGGCAGGTGATGTCGTCGAGGTAGGGCAGCGCGACCGACCGGAGGCTGCCCCCGAACTGCGAGAACACGTGGCGGTCGAACTTCCACTGCCAGCCGCCGTCGATGGCGTGCAGCGAGCGGCGCGCCACGTGCTCCATGACGAAGTCGAGGTACTGCGCCTGTGGCGGCACGGTGCGGAAGTGGGCCATGCCGTCCTCGACGGTCGCGTAGGTGCGCGGGGCGCCGAACGCCTCCTTGAGCCGGTACGAGGCGATCTCGGGGTCGGGCTCGGTGACCGGGGAGTCGCACACGATGGCGCCGGCGACGTGGTCGGCGTGGCGCGCGGCCGTGGCGATGGTGACGAAGCCGCCCATGCTGTGCCCGATCACGACGGGGGGACCGGCGATGCCACCGGCCGCGGCCACCGCGACCACCTCGTCGGTCCAGCCCTCGAGCGTGTACTCGTCGCGGTGCCCGCTGTCGCCGTGGCCCGACAGGTCGACGGCGAGGACGCGGAACTCCCCGGCGAACGTGGCCGCCACGTGCGTCCACCAGTGCGCGTGGGCGCCGCCGCCGTGGACGAACACCAGGCCGCGCTGGCCGGGCTCACCCCAGGCGAGGAAGTGGATGGGGGCACCGGCGACCTCGGTGCGCTCGTTGGTGAACGGGATGTTGAGCGCCCGACGGAACCAGTTCGGTGGGGAGGTCGTGGCCATCGGGGCCACGGTACGCGACGGCGCGCGACCTGCGGGTCAGCAGGCGCCGCTGAGATCTACTGTGGTCGTCATCCCATGAACCCGCGCTTCAGCACGCGACTCCGACTCGAGCCCATCGGGCTCGATCACGCCGAGGACCTTCACCGGCTGCATCAGGACCCGGCGGTCGCAGCATGGTGGGACGGCGTCTGGACCGAGCAGGTGGCGGAGCAGAACGCCTGTCGTTTCGCGGCGGGCTGGGCTGCCGACGGTGTGTCGAAGTGGCTCGCCTATGATCGCTTCAGCGGCGACCTCGTGGGTCGCGGGGGGCTCAGCCGGTTGCACCTTGATGGTGCGGATCGCCTGGAGGTCGGATGGACGATCCTCGGTCGGTTGTGGGGCAACGGCTACGCCACCGAGATCGGAAGGACCGCACTCACCTTCGCGTTCGAGGAGCTCGGCGCCGACGAGGTCGTCGCCTTCACAGAACCGCACAACGAGCGGTCCCGGGCGGTGATGGAACGTCTCGGCATGACCTACCGGCGCGACATCACCCACGACAACATCCAGTTCGTGCTGTACAGCGTCAGCGCGATCGAGCGCGCTTGACGCGCATCGCCGCTGCACCTTCGTTCACTGGAGCAGAAGCGCGCAGGGTTGCGGGTTGCTATTGATCGGTAGCAGGCGCTAGACTCGAACACATGATCGATGGCCATCATTCCGGCGAGGTGCCGCCTCCTGCGGGCTCGGGGGTGGCGCACGTCGTGGCGACGGCTCGGACCTTCGCCGAGGCGCTCGGCTCGCTGGCACCGGGGGACCTTCCCGACGCGGCGCTGTCGGAGCTGCTGGTGGAGCTGGATGCGGAGTGGAACCGGATCCAGGCCGGTCGCGTCGGGCTGTTGGGGGTGTGGGACGCCCGGGTCGCGTGGGCCGCCGATGGCGCCCA
>Ga0302322_100003899_pt1 | contig 12880 bp, 14 predicted proteins | sample Fen_T0_2_FD_203757 | JGI IMG/M metagenome (GOLD analysis project Ga0302322, IMG submission 203757) | Peat permafrost microbial communities from Stordalen Mire near Abisko, Sweden - Fen_T0_2 | ecosystem: Environmental > Terrestrial > Soil > Wetlands > Permafrost | place: Sweden: Abisko...
GCATGGTGGATCGCGTCTCCCGCGTGTTCATCCCGGCGGTGCTGGTCCTCGCGACCTTCACCGTGCTCATGTGCCTGGGTCGTGGCCTCCCGGCCACCGAGGCCCTGCTGCGGGGCATCGCCGTGCTGGTCATCGCCTGCCCCTGCGCCCTGGGCATCGCCACACCCCTGGCCACCACCGCCGCCATCGGCGCGGCCTCGCGCCAGGGCATCATCATCCGCGACGTGCGGGTGCTGGAGACCTTCCGCAAGGTGGACCTGCTCATCCTCGACAAGACCGGCACCGTCACCGAGGGTGACTTCCGGGTTCGTCACGCGGAGCTGGAAGGCCCCGAGCTGGTGGCGGCGCTGGAGTCCTATTCCGAGCATCCCCTGGCCCATGCGGTGGGCAAGTACGCGGACGAACAAGGCCTGGCCCGCCTGGATGCCACGGGGATCGCGGTGCGCGAGGGCCGGGGCATCGCGGGCATGGTGGCGGACCAACGGGTGCTGGTGGGCAACCGAAGACTCCTGATCGAGGAAGGCATCCCCCTGCCGCCGGACGTCGAGGTCAAGGCGACGGCCTGGGAAGCCGAAGGCCTCACGGTGGCCTTTGCCGCGGTGGCGGGCCGCTGCACAGGGGCCTTGGCCTTCGGCGATCGGCCTCGCCCCGAGGCGGTCTCGGTGATCGCGGAGCTGCGGGCCCGGGGCGTCCGCACAGTGCTGCTGTCCGGGGATGCCCGGGCGACCACTGCGCGCATCGCCAAGATGGTGGGCGTGGATGATTTCCTGGGCGAGGTATCGCCTTCCGAGAAGGCCGAGGCCGTGCGCCGCTTCCAGGGCGAAGGCCGAGTGGTGGCCATGGTGGGTGACGGCATCAACGATGCGCCGGCCCTCGCGGCCGCGGACCTGGGCATCGCCATGGGCTCCGGCGCGGACCTGGCCATGCACGCCGCGCCTGTGGTGCTCATGCGCGATTCGCTCACCCGCATCACCGGCGTCTTCCGTCTGGCCACTTTGACCATGCGGGTGCTCAAGCAGAACCTGTTCTGGGCCTTTTTCTACAATACTGCGGGCATCTCCCTGGCCATGACGGGTGTGCTCAATCCCATCCTGGCCGCCGGGGCCATGGTGCTCTCCAGCCTCTCCGTCATCGGCAACTCCATGCGGCTGGGACGCGACGGGATTTAGCTTCCCTGCGGTGGCATGTTCCTGCCCCGGTGGTAATGGCGCCGGGCCTTGGCCCGGTTGCCGCAGCTGGCCATGGAGCACCAGCGGCGGGAGCGGCCGCGGCTGAAGTCGAGGAACAGCCAGGTGCATTGGGCCCCGTCGCATTCCCGCACGGGTGCCGGGGTCGCTGCGGAGAGCAGGTCGGCCGCGGCCCTGGCGATGGGCCAGAGCGGCGACGTCAGCGCCGTTCCATCCTGCCGCCAGTGCCAGACCAGCGACTTCCCGTGGAGGTCGAGGCTGAGGTTCGGCAGGGCCTCCCGAAGGGCCCGGTTGAGGGAGGCCAGGTCCTGTTCGGGGGGGTCTTGGTGATGGGCCCGTGCCGAGAAGAGGCCGTAAAGGGCTTCGCGCAGGGCCCGGGCGGCCTGGGTCACCGCCGAGGCGGCCAATGGTTCGGCCAGAGCCCTTGCCGCCAAATCACTTTCGATCTTGGCTTCGATCTGGTTGGTCTGCCGGGCAAAAGCGAGCAGCTGCGAGTAGGTCCCCAATCCGTCCGTATCCGGGCGGCCGCGGTCCCCCCAGGTGTTGACGAAATCCAGGGACAGGTCCCCTCCGGACAATTCAAAGGGACCCTGGCCGGCCAGGGGAGGGGCTTCGTCCATGCCTTTAATATAACTTGTATTGTCGGGTTGACGGGTTAGGATTTGAAGCCATATTAACCTGCAGCGATTGTCAAGGAGGTTAGCCATGGCCCAGACCCAGGATCTTGCCCCCACCCGCCTGGCGGACCAGCTGGAACGGAGCTTCCGGGGCGGCGCCTGGCATGGCCCGGCCCTGATGGAGATCCTGGTGGGCCTCGATGGCGCCGCCGCACGGTGGCATCCGAATGCCACGAGCCACTCCATCGTGGAGATCGTGGGGCATCTGTCCTACTGGCTGGAGGACACCTGGCGGCAGATTCTCGGCGAAGCCCGGCCCCAGGGCGAATCCGGTTCGGATTGGGGGCAATCCGGGCATGAGTCCGAAGTCGCCTGGCAAGCGGCGCTGGCTGACCTGGAAACCGCCCATGGCCGTCTCCAGGCCGAGGTGCTCAGGCTCACGGAAAGCCGCCTCGACGAGGCGCGACCAGGTTCGGACACGACCATCCGGGGGCTGCTCATCGGCATCCTTCAGCACAATGCCTATCACGCAGGCCAGATCGCGCTGCTCCGCAAACTGGCTGAAGCCGAGGTCGGGAGGCGTCGGTGACACCCCTGGAAACCCGGACTCTCGAAAGGCTGATCACCCGCCGCGACCACCTTGCTGCGTTGACCTCCTCGACGAATGAGCGGCGGTGGGTGGATCTGATGCGGCAGGTGGATGCGGCCATCGGCGCGATCGAAGTGGGCACCTGGGGCATCTGCGCGGTCTGCCACGATCCCATGAACGCGGCGCGCCTGGCCGAGGATCCCTTCCTGACGGTCTGCCTGGAATGCCTGTCAGAAGCTGACCGGCGGTCCCTCGAACGGGACCTGCAGTCCGCGGGGAAGGTGCAGCGCACCCTGCTGCCGCCGGCCCACCTGGTGCAGAACGGCTGGGAGGTGGCCTACCACTGGGAGCCCCGGGGTGTGGTCTCCGGCGATCATGTGGACCTCATCCCACCCTCTGGGCCAGGGGATCCGCTGCATCTGGTGCTTGGCGATGTATCAGGGAAAGGCGTGGCTGCCGCGCTGCTGCAGTCCCACCTGCATGCCCTGTTCCGGGCCCTGGTACCCACCGGGCAGTCGCTTCCGGACCTGTTCAAGCGGGCCAACGAACTCTTCGCCGAGGCCACCTCGTCGGTCAGCTACGCGACGCTTGCAGCGCTGCGCCTGGGCTGTGATGGCAGCTTCTCCATCGCCAACGCGGGCCATCCACGTCCCCTGTTGGCGGACGGCCGCGGCGTGCGGCCCATCGAAGGCGGCGGCCTTCCCCTCGGCCTGTTCTGTGATTCTGTCTACACGGAACGGGACCTGAAGCTCATGCCGGGCCAGACCTTGCTGCTCTACACGGATGGCTGGACCGAGGGCGCCAAGGAGAACAAGGAATTCGGCATCGGTCGGGCCGCCGCGGCCTTCCGCCGGGGCGCCGGCCTGCCCCTGCCCGAGCTGCTGGCCTCCTGCCGGGCCGATCTCGAACAGTTCCTCGACGGCTCACCCCGCGGGGACGACCTCACCATGGTCGGGGTCCGGCGAGCGGCCTGAGCGGCCGGGCTACAGCCCCTGGGCCTGGATTCGCAGCAGCATCACGGCCTGCCAGAGGATGTAGCCGCCCATGGCCGCCACCAGCAGGCCGCCCACGCGGAGCAGGATGGCTTTCCAGGCCTGGCTGAGGCGGGTGCTGGCCAGGCCCAGGCCCAGCAGTAGGGGCGCATTGCCCAGGCCGAAGGCGGCCATGCCCGCGGCGCCCATCTTCCAGTCGCCGCCATCCAGGGTGCGCAGCAGCATCATGTAGACGAGGCCGCAGGGGATGAGGCCCCAGAGCATCCCCAGCGCGTAGGGCAGGCTACCCAGGGCCAGCCCACGGCCCATGAGCTTCTGCAGCTGCGCGGGCAGCTTGAACTCCATCAGGGCGTCGGCCCGGCCGCCCAGGGCCATGGCGAGTCCCATGAGCAGCATCAGGGCGCCGATGCCGAGCTTCACCCAGACCTGCCAGGGCCAGGCCTGGGCGGCGATCAGCGCCGCGCCATCGGGCCGGCAGCAGGCGTGCATGTCCTGGACCGTCTGCAGGCGTGCGAAGCCGCCCAGGAAGCCGATGAGGCCGCCGAGGATGGCGTAGGTCGTGATGCGGCCCAACTGGAAGCGCAGGTGCCGCGTCCAGGTTCGGCCGCCCTGCTTCGCCTGCGAGATTCCGAAGGCCGCCACGATGGGACCGCACATGCCCGCGCAGTGGCCCAGCGAACCCAGCAGCCCCGCGATCCACATGACCACCAGCCAGGGCGCCGCGTGGGAATGGTTCAGCCAGGATTCGAGCATGGCCCATGGTCCCCCGAAGCCAGCGAAGGCCGCAAGCGACGAGAGTCACTGGTGAGTGCGACGAACCGCCGCACCCACCCGTTCAGGAATCAGGCTTAGAACCGGATGCCGGCGTAGAGGCCGACCTGTAGCTTCGGGGCCAACATCTTGAGGAATTCCACTGAGCTGGCGTTGCGGTCATAGCTCTTGCTCGTAAGCGGTGCGGCCACTTCCAGGCCGAAGAAGGGCTTCACCACGGGTGAGGGGATGGCGTAACCGGCGTTCAGGCGCGCCCAGGGGCGGCCGTAGGTCGCGGAGGTGTTGAGGCCGTTGCTGCCACTCGTGGACAGGGTTTCAGAACGGTACTCGAGGCCTGCACCCACGGCCACCACCGCCTTGAAATTGAACATGGCACCGACTGACCAGTGTTTCTGGTCGTATGAAAGGTTCGGGATGGACGAACCGTCCGGGATGGTACCTCCCGACTGCTTGACATCGGTTTTTACTAGTGGCTGGTAACCGGCGGTGAGCTGGAACAGAGCGGGTCCGATGTCGGCCACAGCGTAGCCAAAGCGGATGCTCGCAACGGTCTTCTTTGCGGGCTCATCGGTCACTCCAAAATCCGTAACGCTCTTGTAGGACTGCTGGCCGGCGAACAACCCCACCTCCCATTTCTGGGCTGCCAGGGGCACTCCCATCAGGAGCAACAGCACAAGCGTGGTTTTTTTCATAACCGTCTCCAGGTGTGCCAGTGGTTGGCGAGCCATGTTTTCATTGGCTCCCTGGAAGCGTCAAGAAGATTTAGGGGTCACCAATGCTGAGATGGAATCTCACCCCTTCTCCACCACGCACGGCGACGACGCCTCGGTTCGATGAGGGAAGGGTGGAGCCGGTGCTCGAGTGTGGCCCAGGGTTCCTGGCCAGTGGGGCCGTAAGGGACGGGGATCGCGGGTGGGTGCGGGCGTGGGTTCGCACCCACCCATTCATCAACCACGATCAGAAACGGACCCCGGCGTAGATGCCGACCTGGCTCTTGGGGGCCATGGACTTCAGGGTGTTCTCGATGGTGTCGAACTTGTTGCTGGTGGTGGTGAGGGGGAAGGCCACTTCGACGCCGATGAAGGGCTTCACCACCGGCGAGGGAATGGCATAACCGACGTTCAGGCGCGCCCAGGGCCGGTTGTAGGTGGTGCTTTCATTCAGCGTCTCGAGTTTCTCGGCGCGGTACTCCAGCCCTGCGCCCACGGCCACCACCGCCTTGAAATTGAACATGGCACCCACGGACCAGTGGCTCTGCTTGAAATCCTCCTGCCCCTGCGGCGTTCCGCCAAGGGTGACATTGATGGTGGTCTTCGCTTCCGGTTGGTAGCCAGCCGTGATCTGGAACAGGGCAGGGCCGATGTCCACAACCGAGTAGCCGAAGCGGACGGCGTAGACGGTCTTGCTGTCGAGGTTGAGCTGGCCGGTGAGCCCCGGCATGACGTCTTCATGCGGCGAGGGGTACTGCTGCTGGCCAAGGAAGAGGCCCACTTCGACTTTCTGGGCGGCCAGGGGGGTTCCCAGGAGCAGGGCAAGGGCGATGATTGTTTTTTTCACAATTACCTCCAGGTATGCCAGCGGTTGGCGAGCCATGTTTCCATTGGCTCCCTGGAGTGTCAAGAGGATTGAGAGGTCTTCAATGGTGAGACGAAATCTCAGTCGGCATCCGCCTTTTCCACCACGATCACCATGCGGGTGACGACGGCGGCCAGGGCGCCCACGGCGGCGAAGACCGGCAGCAGGGCCGCGCCCACCAGGCCCAGGGTGAGGGGAATCTCGATGAGCGTTTTGCCGCCTTCGTTCTTCAGGATGATCCGCCGGATGTTGCCCTGGTGAATCAGGTCCTTGATCGTATCCAGCACCTTGCCGCCATCGACCTTGAATTCCTCGGTGCGGGTGCGGCCCTGTGTGTTCTCAGTGCTCATGATTCCTCCCGGTGTTCCGAGGCTACGGGACCAGACGTGGCCGAGGGGCAGGAATCGGCGAATGGCAGGCCTGGACCGGCGATGCCAAGATCAGCCGAGGGTCGGCACCCGCCAGAGGGGCAGCTCCTCCCCCGGGACAGGTGCGGGGACCAGGCCGTTCTCCACGGCACCATCGTCGCTTTCCGGTTCGCAGAGGTAGACCGCGATGGCCCCCAGCGGCTGGTCTGTGGGAACCAGGGCCCAGCCCGGTGGGACGGAGCGGGCCTCGCGGTGCCAGGATACGGAGACTTCACCCACGCTGGCGGCCTCCAGGATGCCCCGGCCCCCTTCGGAGCCCAGGCCCACCGTGGTGGGCACATCCACCTCGAAGGTTCCCATGGCCTGCTGGATCTGGAGGCCATGCAGCCGCAGGTGGGCGGCCATCCGGGCGGGCACGAGGTAGGCTGCGGGGCGGTCCACCAGGGTGGTGCCCACGAAGCGGCCGAGGTAGGGGATCGTCACAGTGCTGGGCGCGCCCTCCAGGGTGCGCGGCGAACGCGTGAGGATCTCGATGGGCCGGTCGAAGCGTTCCAGGCCGTAGCGGATGGCGATGCGGGTCCGGGGCGTCTGGCTGGCCACCACCGTCTGCACCACCTCGTCCCGGTGGGCCGCCACGAACTTCAGGGTTTCCAGCATGAAGGCGTAGGCCGTGCGCACGCGTTCGGCGAAGCTGATGTACGAGTAGCACTCCAGCAGCAGGTCCATGCGGCTGGTGAGGCCGCGGTAGTTGCTGCCGAAGCGGGGATGGTGCGGGTAGGTCATCCAGCCTTCACCGACCGGTGCGCCCGGCACGACGTCGATATCGGCGTCCATGGCCCGCTCGTCCTCCACGAAGTTGCCGTACCAACCGGCGTCCAGGCCGTGGTTGGCCTTCAGGGCCGCTGTCACTGGCGGCAGCATGCGCTCGCGCATGTAGCGGATGGGCTCGAAGCGGCCGCTGTCCACCGTGTGGGGGATGTCGTAGGTCATGGAGAAGCGGTGCACCGAGCCGTTGGTGGCGTGGTTGTCGATGGTGAGATCCGGGGCCCAGGGCTGGCAGACGCGGGTCTGCAGCAGGCGCATCTCCTCACCCTGCATGCGCAGGTAGTCGCGGTTCAGGTTGATCTTGGCGGCGTTCACCCGGGTGCCCACGCCGCTGTCCGGGCCCAGCTGACCCGTGAGCTTGGGCAGGTGCAGGCGCCGGTTGCCGGGATCGATGGCATCGTTGCCATCGGGATTGAAGAGGGGCACCACCACCAGGGTGAGGTCTGCCAGGATCGCGCCGGCATCCAGCCCGGCCTTGTCTTCCAGCAGGTCGCGCACCAGCATCAGGCAGCCTTCCTTGCCTTCCACCTCGCCCGCATGGATGCCGCTGATCACCAGCACCACGGGCCGTCCCAGGCTCCGCGCCTCCTCGGGGGTCTTCACGCCGTGGGCCGACAGCACCAGCAGCGGCAGCTCCCGGCCTTCGGGGCTCAACCCGAAGCTGGTGACGTGCAGGCGCCTGTCCCCCTTGGCCTGGAGCCCGGCCACGAAGGTCATCACGTCCGCGTGGCGGCTGGTCTCCTCGTAGCGGGTGGCCTCGGCGCGGGTGAGCAGGGACATGGCGACTCCGGTGCGGCCCACAGGCAGGGGCCCCCTCCATCATCAGCCCAAATGGCGCTGGTTGGGTGGAGGGGGCCTCAGCAGGCGTAAAGTCGGTGGTCTTGCCCGAAGGGCCGACCCAAAGGGAGATCGGAGTGCCTCATTCCACGGGCACAGGGGGCGGCTCGAAGGGTGATAGATCGCCCTTCTGCAGCAGCATCCGCCGCCGTTCGAGCTCGACCTCCAGCATCTGGGCCTCCAGGCAGGCTTTGAAGGCTTCGGCTTTCTGCTTCTCAAGCTGGATGACCAGGGCGGCTCCGCGTTCGGGTTCACAGGAGCAGCAGTGGGCGAGCTCCGGATCGTAGACGGTACCATCCGTGGGCAGCGAGATGGGCTTCGGCTTCTCGATCGCCGCACCCACTTTCGGCAGCAGCTTGAGCACCCGCTGGATCTCGTCCTGGACGGCCTTGGGGAGCCAGGCCAGGTCGTTGAGGGAATGCCAATCCGGCGGGAGGTTCGGCGCCACGATTCGGTACGAGATGTCCACCACGGCCGTGCCGATGGTGTAGAGCTCGACGATCTTCCGCACGAAGTAGGTCACCGCCCGGCAGTCGTTGTCGTTCTGGATGGTGCGGGCCGTGACATCCGCCGTTTCCTTGTCCTCGTAGGTGCTGATGACCACGGAGCGTTCGGCGTGGGTCAGCTGCGATGCCTGGGCCACTGACTGGTTGAACTGCTCCGAGACGGCGCCCACCTGCAGGACGTTGTGGTCCGTCACACTGGCCTGGACGGAGGCGCTGCCACTGGGAAGCCCAAGCAGGCCGCCCAGTCCGCCCCCGGCGGAGACCGAGGAGCTGCCCTTCACGCTCGCCAGCTTGTCGTTCAGCAGGTTCATCGTGTTGGTGGTTCTCGCCTCGTGCACCACGGACAGGAACTGCATGAAGGTGGACTGCACGGAGTAGCGGTCCTGTTCGCTGGAGATGCGGCGGTACCGGTCGCTGTGGTAGAGCGTGACCTTTTCCTGGGGCAGCAGGGTGACCGTGTAGAGCAGTGGACCGTGCTGCTTACCGACGAGGCAGAGCCGGTGCTCATAGGTGATCCGGAATTCGATGTACTCCCTCGCCACATTGATGAAGGCGCCCAGGTTCCCTTGATCCTTTCCAAGGGGCACCCGGAAGAATTTCGTTTCGTACCACAGCAGGCACTGCTCATCCTTCAGCCAGGGAGGCTCGCAGGGGCTGACGCAACAGGCATCGGGCTTGGGCAGCCTCACGGAGCAAGGCTCCACCTCCTCATGGGATCCCGGTGCGGGCGGGTTCGGGTCGTTTTTCGGATGGGCAGCCATGGGGTCTCTCCATGCGGTTGGTCGGTTTCCAGAGCTACAGCTGGCCCCCGCGATGATCCGGTCCGGTCAGCGCGGGGGCGGCAAAATACGGTTGACTCAGCCTTCGGGCAGCGAGAGGAGGTTGTCCGCCTTCGACTGGTCCGCCACGGTGGCGATGTACCTGGTCCCCTGCAGGTTCCAGGGCGGGAAGTGGATGAAGACCTTGACCTCGGCGCGGCTGCCATCGGACCCCAGGACGTAGAACTTGTTGCCCCGGTCGATGGAGGCGATGCATTCCTTCTGAGTCATGTGGAAGGGGATGTTCTGGGTGTGGTTCGTGCCGCTGACGCTGCGAATGGGATGACCGGTGTCGAACCTCGGCGTCTTGTGGATGTGCGTGATCTGCATGTCCAGGGCGATGTTCACCGGGATGACACAGGCCTTGTCGCTCTGCGACCAGTAGGACTGGACCGTGACGCCGTTGACGAGGCCCGTGGACCGGCAGGCATCCCCGATCTCGTTCCAGCTGCTGCCGTTCGTCGGGTTCACCTGGATGCCATTGCCTTCCGGATCGCTGAGGGCTTCGACCACTTCGTGCGAAAAGACAGACGAGATGAAGGCCCGGTTCCCGAAGGCCACCCAGGCCATGTGCGAGCGGTCATTGATGTCGATATCGAAGGGGATGAGGCTGAACTCCGACCAGTTCGCGTAGGTGTGCAGCCCCCCGATGTTCGGTGGGGCGTTCGTTCCCGGCGGCATGAAGACGCAGTGGATGACGTCGTTGGTCTCCTCGTCGGGCTCCGGCAGGGCGCCTCCGCCAATGGCATTGGTGATGAGGTTGGCCACATCCGAGGTCTGGTAGTTCGTGGGCGGATTGTTCCCCGGCGTGGACACGAAGATCCCCCCCAGCCGCGCCGGGGTCGCACCGTACTGGGAGATCCGCAGCTGGTAGGGGCCTGAGAGGATGCTCGCCGCGTCATTCACCACCTGCGCTAGCGACGGGGAAGGCGGGGGATTGGCGGTCCAGGCGTCGCCCCAGAAGATGAGATTGACGGTGGCGTTGCGCAGCTTCTTGCCGCCGAGATCGGACACGGTCGTGGTCGACGGCGAATCGCCGGCATTCGTGAAGGTCTCGATGACCAGGTCCTTGCCTCCGGGGAACGCCTTCTCCGAAGGGGCCTTGGCATCCAGGTGCTTTGCCTTGCCGAAGTGGGTGGGCACGACGCCGTGGCCTTTGGCGGTTTCCCACTTCAGCTTTCGGCCTTTTCGGGTCTTGGCGGGTTCTTCAAGGGTGGATTTCATGAGCGGGCTTCTCCCTGCAATGGCTCCAATGCGTTGGCCTTCCATTCCGGTTCAGGCATCGGAGGCTGAGGGAATGGATGCCTCGGTGGACCATAGGGATCGGGACCGACGAGGCGAGCCTGTTCACAGGCAACCACCGCGCCAATCGCCTACTCATTCGGTAAGGCTATACAAGCAATGAATATGTAAAAATAACGCAAAAACTCTAATTGTCGTATGTTTGACCCACCTTGGGCCGGGGCGCGAAGTCAACCCGCTGAATGGACGCCCACTTCCCCGCAGGCACCCACCTCGGGTCAAAAAGAACCCACTGGCTTCAGGGTTGCGGGCTCAGAGGCTCCGCTTCAGCACTTCCTGGCCCATGTGGGTCACCCGATAGCGTCCAATGGCCCGCTCGCGGATCAGGTCGTGGCGCTCCAGGTAGGCCAGATCCGTATCCGTGGCCCCCGCCTTCACCAGGTGATCCCGCGCCACATCCGGGTGCTTGGCCACCACCTGGAGCAGGGTGAGCTGGCGGGAGGTGATGGGTTCGGCCACGGGGGGCTCCTGAGTCGGCGTCCGGCGAGGAGGCGGTACCGGATGCTAACGCCGATGGTCTGGCTTGCGCTGGATCCCTTTCTTGGCTCCCTTGTCCCAGTAGCTCGTCTCTGTGGCGAAGCAGATGTTCTCCAGGTCGGTCACCCGCTCCTGCAGACAGGCCTGGGCATCGGCAATGGCCTGGTTGTAGATGGCGGGGCCCAGCTCCTTCAGACAGAAGGTGAGGAAGGTCCCGGCCCCAAGGTCACCCACACTCTCGCCGTACTCCTCGGCCACAAAGCGCTGGATGGCGCCGTGCAGGCGCTTCTCGGTGGCAGGGGAGAGCTTGATGTCCATGGCGGCCTCACAAGGGGGTGTTCCGGGTGGATCTCGCCGTGACCTCTTCTTCCGTCAGGCCGAAGAGCGGAGCCACGTGGCGGCCGCGCTGGCTGGCCATGAGGTAGAGCTGGCCGCGGTGGTGGGCCTCGTGTTCCACCATGGCCCGCAGCCACTTCCACACGGCCAGGGGCGCGCCCGCAGGCGTCTGGCAGGGGGCCAGCAGGTCGTCCTCGCGCAGGGATCCGAACATGGCGAGGGATTCGACATGGCAGCGCTCCATATAGGCGCGCACACCCTCCAGGCCCGAGGCGAGCTCCAGGCCATGCCCAGGATAGGAGCTGCCCCGATGCTGCACATTTTCCGCGTACATGAAGCGCTCCAGCCCCGCCAGATGCCGGAACAGATCACCGAAGCTGAAGGCCCCCGGCACCGGCCTCCATTCCAGGTCGTCGGGTTCCAGGGCCGCCAGCACCCGCATGGTGCGTCCCCGGGCGTTCCGCCAGTAGCTGAGGAAGGACGGTACATCCTGGATCATGGGGGTGGGTCCCCTTCTTTCCCCGGTTCCGGCTTGGCGAAGCGCTGGGCGCGCAGGTGGAAGTCGTCGGTGAAGGTCCGGCGGATGGGCGGAGGCGGAGCGGCCTCGGCCACCTGGCGGGCCCTCCGCAGGCGCCAGAGGGCCCAGGCCGCAGGCAGCAGCAGGACGAGCGGGTACTCCAGCAGCAGGCGCTGGGGCGAGAGGCGGTATTGGGTGGGGCGCAGGCCATCCGAGTACCAGGCGTCGAGGATCCAGATCTCGTCGTCCTCCTTCAGCTCGGCCGCCTCGGCCTTGAGCATGCGGAGCACCTGCTCGTCCTCGCCCTGCTTCACGGTCACGTAGTCCGTGATGTGGCTGTCCGCATCCCGGTCCACGCTCTTGACCACCACCTGGGCCGCCTTGGGCCGCTGCACATGGCAGAAGGGATTCAGGGCCAGCAGGAACACCTGCACCAGCATGATCCAGAGCACCGCACCCACCAGGGCCCACAGTCCGATGAAGGCGGACCAGCGCAGGGCGGGGCGGGAGAGAACGGACATGGTGGGAGTATCGCCGATTCCGGCCCACCCATGGCCAGGCTCTGCAGGACAGGGTGGTGGCAGCGCCAGCCCACCATTCTCCAGATTCCCGTCAAGGTGGTCGAAAAGGCCTCAGACTGGCCCTCGACCCCCGATATGCCCACTCCCCACCCATCCAACCTGTCTCCCGATGCGCCCCACTTGCCGGTGCTGGCGGGGTTGCCTCTGGATGCGGTTCCGATCCCGACTGCCCTGAGCCAGAACGGCACTTATCTCCAGGCCAACGCCGCTTTCCTGGACCTGTTCGGTTGCGAGGCGCTCGCGGAGATCCTGGGTCGACCTCTGCTGGACCAGATTGCCGCCTCGCAGCGGGACTTCGTGCGGGGAGTGAACCGGGAACGGGAACGGACCGGGTCCGGCCCACAGGAATACGAAACCCTGGGGCTTCGGAAGGATGGATCCACCTTCCCCATGCAGGTCCATGTTTCGAGGATCCCGCTGGCGGAGGGCATGGGGACCCTGGCCTGCATCACCGATATCTCCAAGCGCAAGCAGTCTGAAGAGGCGCTGGTTCGGGAGCGGCAGAACGCAGAACGGTACCTCGATGTCGCGCAGGTGGTCCTAGTGGCCTTTGACGCCGAGGCCCGCATCGCCCTCCTGAAT
>Ga0302322_100003900_pt1 | contig 12879 bp, 12 predicted proteins | sample Fen_T0_2_FD_203757 | JGI IMG/M metagenome (GOLD analysis project Ga0302322, IMG submission 203757) | Peat permafrost microbial communities from Stordalen Mire near Abisko, Sweden - Fen_T0_2 | ecosystem: Environmental > Terrestrial > Soil > Wetlands > Permafrost | place: Sweden: Abisko...
GTGAACGCATGAGCCTGATCTGGGCGGATGAGGCCGAACGCCTCTTCGTGGCCTGCGATCTGCCGCGCGAAGTCGTCCGCGCCCTTAGCAGCTGGCAGCTGCAGGAACTCGAGGGTCGCGACGACCTGCGCGTGACCGGCTCGCTGCATCTCACGCTCGCCTTTCTCGGCGATGTGCGCAAGGATAGGGTGCCGCGCGTCGCCGAGGCGCTGGCCACCGTGTCTTTCGCCCCTTTCGCACTCAAGCTGGATGAGGTTCTGTTCTTGCCGCGGAGCGGCGCGAAGAAGGTCGTCGCGCTGTCGGTGTCGGATCCCGGGGGAGGGCTGCTGAAGTTGCAGGAGGACGTCTCCCGGGTACTCGCTGAGGCCGGCCTGTTCAAGCCGGGGAAACGCCCCTGGACGCCACACGTGACGGTAGCCAGATACCGTCGCGGCGGTCAACCCTTTTCCCTGCAAAACGTCAACATTCCGCAGTTTGGTGTCGTCCGGATGGTCTTGTATAGTAGCCTCCTGGAGCGCGCCGGTGCCGTGCACACTCCCGTGGAAGTATTTCCCGCGTCCTGAGCAAGAGAGGAGCGCTATTTTGGACAAGGACAAAGCCCTCGAGGCGGCCGTCACGCAGATCGAGCGTCAGTTCGGCAAGGGCAGCGTCATGCGCCTTGGCGATCACCCTGTGAGCGACGACATGCAGTTCGTGCCCACGGGGTCGCTGGCCCTCGACATCGCCCTCGGTGTGGGCGGCATCCCGCGTGGCCGCATCATCGAGATCTACGGTCCCGAGTCCTCGGGCAAGACCACCATGGTGTACCACCTCATCGCTCAGGCTCAGCGCCTCGGCGGTCAGTGCGCGTTCATCGATGCCGAGCACGCCATGGACCCGATCTACGCCAAGGCCATCGGCGTCGACGTCGACAATCTCCTCGTCTCGCAGCCGGACTACGGCGAACAGGCACTGGAGATCACCGAGATGCTGGTGCGAAGCGGAGCCCTCGACGTGGTCGCCATCGACTCCGTGGCGGCGCTCACGCCCAAGGCCGAGATCGAAGGCGAGATGGGCGACAGCTTCGTGGGCCTCCAGGCGCGGCTCATGAGCCAGGCTCTGCGCAAGCTGGCCGGCAGTCTCAGCCGCTCCGGCACGATCTGCTGCTTCACCAATCAGTTGCGCGAGAAGATCGGCGTGATGTTCGGCAATCCCGAGGTCACGACCGGTGGCAAGGCGCTCAAGTTCTACGCCACCATCAGGCTCGACATCCGCCGCATCGAGACGCTCAAGGACGGCACGGAGGCTGTCGGCAACCGGGTACGGGTCAAGGTCGCGAAGAACAAGGTGGCGCCGCCCTTCAAGCTCGCCGAATTCGACATCATGTACGGCCAGGGCATCTCGCGCGAGGGCACCCTGCTCGATCTCGGCGTGACCTACGACGTCGTCGCCAAGAGCGGGGCCTTCTTCAGCTACAACGACGATCGGCTGGGTCAGGGCCGCGCCAACGCGCGCGCTTTCCTCAAGGAGAACCCCGACATCGCCGATGCCATCGAGCTGCAGGTCCGCGAGAAGGCCGGGCTGCCGCCGGCCGACGTCGGCGCCACGGCGCCTGTCCCCGTACCCGCGACCGTCGACCCTGTGACCGGCGAGGTCCTCTAGGGCGTCGGCATGCCGGTCGTCACCGCGCTCCGGGCCACGCGTCGAGGCAAGATCTCGTTGCACGTCGACGGCGACTTCGTGTGCAGCGTCAGCGATTCGTTCGTGGCTCGCTGGCGCCTCTTCCAAGGCCGCGAGCTGGACGAGCAGGCGTTGATGCAGCTGCGTAGCCAGGCGGCCGCCGAGGGCGTTACCGCCGACGCCTACCGGCTGCTTGGTCATCGCGCCCGCAGCCGCGACGAGCTGCGGTCGCGTCTGCTCCGCAAAGGGCACGAGGAACAGGACGTCGAAGGCGTCCTCGACACGCTGGTCGCCGACGGCCTGCTGGACGACGCGGAATTCGCGCGCTGTTACGTCGCCGACAAGCGCGGCCTGAGCGGCTGGGGTGCCCAGCGCATCCGCCGCGGGCTCGTCGCACTGGGCGTCGCCGGCGAAGTCATCGACGCGGCGCTCGGGAACGCTGGTCCGGGCGAGGAGGCGGACGACGCGGAGCTCGAGCGGGCTCTCGACTTCCTGCGGCGCAAGGGCGCGCCGCGCCCGCCGCTCGAGGCAGCGCGACGGAGAGCCTTCCAGGCTCTTCAGCGTCGTGGGTTCGCCGGCGACGTGAGCTACGCGGCTCTCAAGCGCTGGATCGCCGAAACGCCGCCGGGTGCAGGCGAAGCCGAGCGCCCGCCGGATTGACTTTTCGAGCGTCAATCGCCTACTATCATCCGGCGCGACGTTTGCGCGTGCTTTGTGTATTTCACTCTCGCTCTCGCACAGCGATACACGTGGTGCTCCGGCGCCAGTAGGCTGAAACGACAGGATCAGGGGTCAACCATGGAACTTTTGGGAGGTTTGACGACTCGAACCTCGTCCTGACCCCTGGACGCTGAACCAGCTACAGTCGTGTACTGCATGCGAGTGCGAGCGTGGCACTGGCCGGGCGCGTTGCCCGGCCATTTTTTGTGCCGCGCGACCTGTGAAGGGATTGGATGATGACAGCCGTCTTGGTGATCTTGATCGTGGTTGGGTTCGTGGTCGGCATCGGCCTGGGGTACGTGATCCGGCGTTCGCTCGCCTCGAGCAAGCTGGCGGGGGCGGAGCGCGAGGCGGAGAGTCTCTTGCGCGATTCCAAGCGCGAGGCCGACGCCATCGTCAAGGAAGCGCGCCTCGAAGCCAAGGAAGAAGTCCACAAGGTCCGCAGCGAGGTCGAGGGCGAGCTTCGCGACCGGCGCGAAGAGGTCGGCAAGGCCGAGCAGCGCCTGCTGCAGCGCGAGGAGCAGATCGACCTGCGGGGCGCCGAGCAGGAGCGGCGCGAGCAGTCCATCCGCGATCGCGAAGCGAACAGCCAGCGGTTGTCGGACGAGGTCAACAACTCTCACGCCGAAGCGATGATCCAGCTCGAGCGCATCTCCGGCCTGAGCGCCGCTCAGGCCAAGGAGATGCTGCTCAAACAGACTGAGGAAGAGTCCCGCCACGAGATGGCCAAGCTGATCCGTCAGGTGGAGGAAGAGGCGCGTCGAGAAGCCGACCGCCGGGCGCGCAATATTCTGGCCCTCAGCATCCAGCGGACTGCCGCCAACCACGTCGCCGAGACCACGGTGTCGGTGGTCCACCTGCCCTCCGACGACATGAAAGGCCGCATCATCGGTCGCGAGGGGCGCAACATCCGTACCCTCGAGAACGTCACCGGCATCGATTTCATCATCGACGACACCCCCGAGGCGGTCGTCCTTTCGGGCTTCGACGGCGTGCGCCGCGAGACCGCCCGGCTTACCCTCACCAAGCTGATCACCGACGGGCGCATCCACCCGGCCCGCATCGAGGAGAGCTACGCGCAGGCCAAGGCCGAGGTCGAGGCTGCGATGGAGGAGGCCGGCGAGCAGGCCTGCTTCGACACCAACGTGCACGGCGTAGCGCCGGAGCTGGTGAGAGTCCTGGGACGCCTGAAATACCGCACCAGTTACGGCCAGAACGTACTCAACCACTCTATCGAGGTCGCACATCTCGCCGGGATCATGGCCGCCGAGCTGGGCGCCAACGTCAAGATCGCCAAGCGCGCCGGCCTGTTGCACGATATCGGCAAGGCCATCGACCACGAGGTGGACGGGTCACACGCCGACATCTCGCAGCAGCTGTGCAAGAAGTACCGCGAATCGCAGAGCGTGTGTCACGCCATCCAGGCGCACCACCAGGACATCGAGCCGCAGACCATCGAGGCCGTGCTCGTCCAGGCGGCCGACGCGATCTCCGCGGCGCGCCCCGGCGCGCGGCGTGAGTCGCTGGAGAACTACGTGAAGCGGCTCGAGTCGCTGGAGAGGATCGCGGAGAGCAAGAAGGGCGTGGAGAAGTGCTTCGCGATGCAGGCCGGCCGTGAGGTCCGCGTGATGGTCAAGCCCGGCGAGATCGACGACGACGCTACGACGCTGCTGGCGCGTGAGATCGCCCGCGACATCGAGGATCAGTTGGAGTATCCGGGCCAGATCCGTGTCACGGTGATCCGCGAGAGCCGCGCCGTCGACATCGCCAAGTAGCGGCGGCGGCGCGGCGCCCGTCGCACGCGGCGATGCGGACCTACTACCTGCGCTCGTTCGGCTGTCAGATGAACGAGCATGATGCGGAGCGCATCCGGGCCATGCTCGAGGCCGGGGGTCTGCGCCCGGTGGACGAGCCGGACGGCGCCGACGTCCTCGTCTACAACACCTGCACGGTGCGCAAGAGCGCCGACGACCGCCTGGCCGGGCACCTGGGCAACGCCGCCCGGCTGAAGCGCGAAGATCCGGGCCGCATCGTACTGGTCACCGGCTGCCTGCCGCAGGCCGAGCAGGAAGACCTGTTCAGCCGCTTCCCCTGCGTGGACGGCGCCCTCGGTCCGCAGAACCTGTACCGCTTGCCGGAGCTTCTCGAGGCGGCAGTGGAGCCGGCGTCGGCGCGCAGCGGCCCGATGGGATTCTTCGCCGATGGCTCTCACCTCAGCGGGGACCTTGCGGCGCGTCGCGCGCGCCCCTTCCAGGCATGGGTGCAGGTGATGTCCGGTTGCACCAACTTTTGCTCCTACTGCATCGTGCCGCGAGTGCGCGGGCCGGAGCGAAGCCGTGCGCTCGGAGCGGTCGTGGACGAGGTCAGCGCTCTGGCCGCCGACGGCGTGCGTGAGGTCACGCTGCTGGGCCAGAACGTCAACGCCTATGGGCTGGACCTGCGCCGCGGAGGGCGCGTCGAGGCGCCGGATTTCCCGGCGCTGCTTCGCGCCCTGGACGCCACTCCGGGGCTCGCTCGCATCCGCTTCATGACCTCGCACCCCAAGGACTTGTCGGACGAGCTTATAGACGCTCTCCGTGAGCTGCCCGGCGTCTGCGAGCACGTGCACCTTCCGGCGCAGGCCGGCTCTGATCGCATACTCCAGGCCATGAACCGTGGCCATACGGCCGTCGAGTACCTGGAGCGCGTGAGCGCCTTGCGCGCGGCCGTGCCGGAGGTGAGTATCACCAGCGATCTCATCGCCGGCTTCCCGGGGGAGACGGAGCGCGATTTCGAACAGACCCTCGACCTGGTACGCGCGGCGGCCTTTGACGGCGCCTTCACGTTCATCTTCTCGGCGCGCCGCGGTACGGCCGCCGCCGAGCTCGACGGTCAGGTGCGGCGTGAGGTGAAGGTGGAACGTGTCGAACGGCTGGTAGCGCTTACCCAGCAGCTGGGTCTGGCCGCTCGCGAGCGCTGGGTGGGGCGCGCGGCGGAGGTCCTCATCGAGGGCGCGAGTCGCGATGGCCGGCTCCTTCGCGGCCGCACGCGACAGAATGTCACGGTGAATGTCTCAGGGGCCGCCGAGCCCGGTGCTATAGTGAAAGCGGAGATCACCGGAGCGACCTCGACGACCCTGCGCGGAAGGCTCTGAGGGGCGCATTCAGGAGGTGCCGGCCATGCAAGGTTGCATCTGCCCTCATCCACCGTTGCTCATCCCCGAGATCGGCGGCTCGTCTCTGGGCAGGGTAGCGGCGACCATCGCCGCCATGCAGCGCCTTGCGGAAGAGGTCGGCGAGCCCGAAACGGTCGTGGTCATCTCACCGCACACCGAGGGTTACGGAGACGTTCATGTGGTCAAGACGTCGCCGAGGCTGAGCGGCGACTTTGGTCGTTTTCGCTGCCCCGAGGTCTCCTTCAGCTATGAGACCGATGTGCCCTTTGCCGAACTGCTTCTGGCCCTGGCCGGTGACTACCGCCAACTGCAGCTGATGCCCGACGACAGCGACGTGCTGGACTGGGGGGTGTTGGTGCCCCTGAGCTTCCTCAAGGTGCGCCAGATCGTGTCGCTCTCCATCGTCAACGATTACCCGCCGCACCGTTCGCTGGGGCAGCTCGTGCGGCGCTGCGCCGAGGAGCTTGGCCGGGACACCCTCTTCCTCGCCTCAGGCGATCTTTCCCACGCCCTCATGCACGGTGCTCCTGCTCCGTACGATCCCCGCGGCAAGCTCTTTGATGACGAAGTGAAGGGGTTCCTCGAAGTGGGCGATTTCGTCGCTCTCGGCCGCATGGACCCCATCTTGCTCGAGGGCGCCGCCGAGTGTGGTCTGCGGAGCATTCTCGCGCTCGGCGGCTTTCTAGGCGCCGATGCTTCCCTGGCGCCAGAGGTGATCAGCTACGAAGGTCCGTTCGGGGTCGGGTATCTGGTCGCACGCTTCAGCGACGGCGCCGCACACGTCGGCGGGACGAAAGCGTGAGCGATCTCGGCGCGGGGCCGTCGGCGGAAGCGGCCGGCCCCGCGCAGTACGCTCGCGCTTGTGTCTGCCGGCTCGTAGCGCGCCGCAGCGCACCGCCGCCACCGGATCATCCCTACTACGCCAATCGGGCGGCGTGCTTCGTCACTCTCAAGAAGCGCGGTGATCTCCGTGGGTGCATCGGCACGCTGGAACCGGCCGAGCCGGACCTGGGTGGCGAGATCGCACGCAACGCCCACTCGGCCGCCTTCCAGGATCCGCGCTTTCCGCCGGTCGGGGAGGACGAGCTCGAGGCGCTTGTCTGCTCCGTCGACGTGCTGAGCCCCAGTGAAGAGTGCGAGCTCACCGACCTGGACCCGGCGAGCTACGGGGTCGTCGTGTCCACCGGGCTTCGCCGCGGCGTGTTGCTGCCGGACCTGGCCGGAGTAGACACGATCGGGCAGCAGGTGGGTATCGCACTGCAAAAGGCCGGCATACGCGCGGACGAGCCTTTTCGCGTGCAGCGCTTCACGGTCACCAGGTTCCGCGAGGGCGATCCTGCGCCGGAGTGCACGAAACAGGCACGACTGCACGGCGCGCCGGCGGGCTCAGACGACGAGGCTGATGACTGAGGCGCCGCCCGTGGTGGCAGTCTTCGGAGCCACGGCGCTGGGCAAGACCGAGGTCGCCGTCGCGCTCGCCGAGCGGCTCGGGGCCGATGTGGTGGTCGCCGACTCGATGCAGGTCTACGCTGGACTGGGGCTGCTGACCAACCAACCCGACGAGGTTCAGGCGCGCAGGGTGCGCCACCACCTCGTCGGGTTCGTCGCGCCCCAGCGAGAATTCACGGTCGCCGAGTATGCGCGCCGCGCCCATGAGGTCATCGACGCCTTGCGCGCGGCCGGCCGGCCCGTGGTCGTGGAGGGCGGCTCAGGGCTGTACTTGAGAGCCGCGCTCGGCGACCTCGGATTCGCGTCGGCGCCCGACCCGGCGCTGCGCCGCGATCTCGAGGAACGCTGGTCCCAGGATCGGCGCGCGGTCCTCGCGGAACTGGGCGCGTTGGACCCTGCAACGCTGGCCCGCGTGGACGAAGCCAATCCACGGCGGGTGACCCGCGCGCTCGAGGCGGTGCTCGTGAGTGGCGGGCCGCTGCCGGCTGCGGAATACGATCGGCTTTGGCGGCCGGCCGAGCGCTATCCGCATCGTCTCATCGCGCTGGCGCCGGACGAGGATCGCGAAGCGCTCAAGGCGCGCATCGCCGCCCGCGTCGGCGAGATGCTGGTCGGGGGCGCCGTCGCCGAAGTGGCCGCCGCCCGCCTCGCCGGGCCCTTCTCGCGCACGGCCGGGCAGGCCATCGGCGTCAAGGAGATCTGCGCGCACCTGGACGGCGGGCTGGGCCTGGACGATGTGGCGGCGCGCATGACGGCGCGCACCCGCGCTCTGGCGCGCCGCCAGATCACCTGGATGCGCAAGCTGCCGGCGACTGCCGTGGTCACCGTCGCCGGACGTGCGCCAGAGGCCGTCGCGATATCCCTGCTGAGCCTTCTGCAACCGGGCGCGTGGTAAGATGCCGGTTCGAGCCGGGCGTGGCGACGCTCGTCCCACTCACAGGGGGTCGTGAAGAGTGCAATCAACGTGGCAGGGTCTAGGCAAGATGCAGTTCTCCAAGTGGCAGGGCCTGGGCAACAACTACATCGTGCTTCATCGTGAGGAGATCCCGTTCGAGCTCACCGCTGAGCGCGTACGGCTCCTGTGCGATCGCAATCTGGGGATCGGCTCGGACGGCATCATGGTCATCGGCGCCAGGACCGGTGAGGACCGCTTTGCGATCAGCATCTACAACCCTGACGGCAGCGAAGCGGAGATGTGCGGCAACGGCGTGCGCATGGTGGCTCGCAAGCTCAAGATGGAAGGCTCGATCAGCGGCGACACGGTCGTGCTCGAGACCGGCGCCGGAGAGATCGTGCCCAAGCTCGGTGAAGGTTACCTGGTCACCGTGGACATGGGCATCGCGCGCTTCGGCGGCGAGAAGCTGAGCGGCTTCGACCACGAGTGCGTCGAGGAATCCCTCAACGCTGCCGGCCGCACCTTCACCTTCACCTTTGTCGACGTCGGCAACCCGCACGCCGTCATCCAGTCGCCGTGGCCCCTCGAACTGGTCCCCCTGCACGAGATCGGTCCCATGATCGAGGAACACACGTTCTTCCCGCGGAAGGCCAATGTGGAGTTCGTGAAGGTCCTCGGGGAACACGAGGCCAAGGTGCGCGTGTGGGAGCGTGGCGTGGGGGAGACCCGGGCCTGCGGGACCGGCGCCACCGCCACGGCCGTGGCTCTGGTGCGCACGGGGCAGTGTCTGAGCCCGGTCACGGTACAGCTGCCGGGCGGCAGCCTTGTGGTCGAGGTGCGACCTGACTGGCGTGTCTTCATGACGGGGCCCGCCGAGGAGATCTACCACGGCGACCTTTCGCTGGAGTTCCTCGCTCATCTCGAATGACGACGCGCTGCCGCCGCAGACCACGGATCCACGGAGAGCGATGAGATTCTCACAGCGTGTGCAGGGCCTGCCGCCCTATCTGTTCGCCGGCATCGAGCGACAGATCGCCGAGCGGCGGTCCGCGGGCGCAGACGTCATCAGTCTCGGAATCGGCGACCCCGACCTGCCGACGCCGCCGCACATCGTCGCCGCTCTTGCGGCGGCCGTTCACGACCCCGCTACGCACCAATATCCCAGCAACCTAGGCGAGCTGGAGTTCCGTGAGGCGGTCGCCGGGTACTTCTCCACGCGCTTCGGCGTGGAGCTGGACCCGGCCTCCGAGGTGGTCCCGCTCCTGGGCGCCAAAGAAGGCATCGCCCACATCGGCTTGGTTTTGCTCGACCGGAGCGACGTGGCGCTGGCGGCCGACCCCGGCTATCCCGTCTACGTCACCGGACCGCTGCTGGCCGACGGCGTCGCCGTGCCGGTGCCGCTACGCCCGGAGCTCGGCTTTCAGCCCGACCTCGAGGCGATCCCTCCCGCTGACCTCGCCAAAGCGAAGATGATCTTCGTGAGCTATCCCAACAACCCCACGGGCGCCGTTATCGAGGACGACTTCTTCGCCCGCCTGGTGGCGTTCGCCGGAGAACACCACCTGGTGGTGGTCCACGACAACGCCTATGCCGAGATCACCTACGACGGCTATGTGGCGTCGAGCTTCTTAGCGACGCCGGGCGCCAAAGACGTGGGCGTGGAGATGTTCAGCCTGTCCAAGAGCTACAACATGACCGGCTGGCGATCAGGCGCCCTGGTGGGCAACCGGGACGTCGTGGACGCCTTCTGGCGCCTCAAGACCAACATGGACTCGGGCATGTTCGCCGCGGTGCAGCGCGCCAGCGTCGCCGCGCTTACCGGCTCGCAGGAATGTGTGCGCGAGATGTGCGGCGTCTACCAGCGCCGGCGGGACCTTCTGGTGCGGGCGCTGCGAGCCATCGGCATGGAGGTCACGGCTCCCAAGGGCACCATCTATCTGTGGGTGCCGGTCCCGGACGGCTACACGTCGGCCACCTTCACCGCTCAGGTACTCGAGCAGGCGGATGTCGTGGTCACGCCGGGGGCCGCCTACGGCGCTGCCGGCGAGGGCTACGTGCGTCTCTCGCTCACCGTGCCCGACGCACGTCTGGAAGAGGCTGTGCGCCGCATTGAGGAGCGCGTACGCCTCTAGACGGCAACCCAGCCAACAGTGAGGGAGCCGGCTTCGGCGCCGGTGACACCACGCCGCGTCCGCGCGCCGTCGTCTTCGCCGTCATGCCGGGCGGGCAGCGTGCTGGCGCAGACGAAGATCCTCTCAACGAGATCAAGGAGCTGCTCAGCTCCGCCGACATGGACTGGGTCGCCGACGTCACGCAGCGCAAGGACAAGCCGCACCCACATTCGTATCTGGGCAAGGGCAAGATGAGCGAGCTGCAGGACGCCGTCAAGGAATCCGGCGCCACGGTCGCGGTCTGCGAGGACGACCTCACGCCCGGTCAAGTGGCTGCGGTCCTGGATGCCGTGGACGTGGACGTGCTCGATCGCACCGAGCTCATCCTCACCGTGTTCAGCCGGCACGCGCACTCCTTGGAGGGGACGCTCCAGGTGCACCTGGCCCAGCTCGAGTACGAGCTCACCCGGATGCGCGGCAAAGGCCTCGTACTCAGCCGGCTCGGCGCCGGCGTCGACATGCGCGGCCCCGGCGAGACCAAGCTCGAAGTCGACCGGCGCGTGGTGCGCAAACGCATCCAGACGCTGCGCAAGCGCATCGAGCAGATGGCCAAGACGCGGCGCACGCAGCGCGCTCGCCGCCTGCGCAGCGCGGTTCCGCTGGTCGCTCTTGCCGGCTACACCAACGCCGGCAAGTCGACCCTGCTCAACGCGCTCACCGATGCCGACGTCTCGGTACGAGACCGACTGTTCGAGACCCTCGACCCGACGTCACGCGCGTACCGGTTCCGCGACCGCGACTACGTGCTCACCGACACGGTCGGCTTCATCCGCAAGCTGCCGCACGGTCTGGTCGACGCGTTTGCCTCGACCCTTGAAGAGACCACGCTCGCCGACCTCGTCCTCGTGGTCGCCGACGCAGATCTCGAAGCGGCCGAGATCGCCGCTCGTGAGCAGACGGTCGCCGACGTGCTCGACATGTTGGGCTCGCGGGCGCCGCGCATCGTCGTGTTCAACAAGATCGACAGTATTGACGCCGGGGGGCTCGCGAGGCTGCGCGCGCTCTATCCTGAAGCCGAGTTCATCGCCGCGGCACGCGGCGAGGGCCTCGGTCAGCTCCAGGAACGCCTGGCGCGCTTCTTCGACCGCGCCTTGCGCCCGATGCGCCTGTTGTTCCCGTACACGGCCGCGGCCGACATGCACCGCCTGCGCGGCATCGCCAGCGACGTGCGCGAGGAGCACACGGAGGACGGCGTGGTGTTCGAGGCGCGGCTGCCCGTAGCGGACGCCGCGCGCTATGCGCGCTACAGCATCGACACGACGCTCGTGGAGACCGCGGAAGACGCTGAGCTTGACGCCGACGCCGAGGGAGCCCATGACGACTGAACCCACGGACGCCGTTCTCGGCCGGTCGGCGGGCTTCTCCGTTCCCGTGAAGCTCCTCAGCCCGCGTGCGCGCCTCCCCGAGCGTGCCTACGAACACGATGCCGCCTACGATCTGTACGCGGCCGAGGACCTCGTGGTGCCACCGCTCGGCCGCTCCGTCGTCGGCACCGGCATCGCTCTCGGCTTGCCGCCTGGTCTCGCGGCTCTCACGCTGCCACGTTCCGGCCTGGCGGCCCGGCATGGCATCTCCATCGTCAACGCCCCGGGTCTCATCGACCCGGGGTATCGCGGGGAGCTGCGCATAATCCTCTTGAACACCGACCGGGACGAGCCATTCCCGGTGAACGTCGGCGATCGCATCGCCCAACTCCTGTTCCTGCCGCTCAGCGACGTCTCGCTGCGAGCGGCCGCGACACTGGACACGACGCAGCGCGGCCCCCATGGCTTTGGGTCGAGCGGCAAGGGGGAGAGGCCATGAGCACCATCTCGCCGAAAGACCGAGACCCGGCGCCCGATGTCGCGGAAGCGCCGGACAAGCCTACGATACGCGTAGCAGGCCTTCTCGTGCATCAGGGTCGTATCTTGATGGTAGAGCAGGGCCATGGGGAAGAGAGATACTGGCTTCTCCCCGGCGGCGGCGTCCAGTTCGGCGAGACTCTCGCCGACGCCGTGCGGCGAGAGTTCGACGAAGAGATCGGGCTGCGCGTCGGCGTGTACAAGCTGCTCGCGATCGTCGAGTCGATCTCGCCGGATCCGAGCTACGCCAAGCACGTGGTGCATCTGGTGTTCGAGGTCTCGGCTCCGCACGAAGTCGCTCCCGAGCCGCGTGACGTCAAGGTCCTGCGCGCCGCATTCCTGGACGAGACGCAGATCCAGTCCGCCGATGTGCGGCCGCCGATCACCGAGTTCCTCAGCGCTTGCGTGCGCGAGTTGCCCTCGTCACCCCAGTATCTGGGGCGTCGCTGGTAGCAGATCGCTTCCGCGTTGACCCGATCAGTGCTGACCAAGCGCGTCTTTGCGCACGTACGGAACGCGCGATAATCTCCGTTATGTAAAGCTAGTGAGTTTCTGCGCGTGAGCCTTGCGCGAGCGCTTCGCGGTCGAACGCTTGCGTACGGCACTCCCCATCGAGTCGTATCGGCGCCGCGTCAGCCGCGCGCCGGGCAGAGCGTGAGGGAGATATGTTGGCGATCGGCGAGCGTCCCACCACGGAGCGCCGCGCCCCTGCACGCGACTGCACCCGACAGCATCCGGTCGTCATCTACCGGATGCGGCGTGCGTGCGCTGGCGATCCATGCTCATGCGCCGGTGACGGACCGAACGTGTGTTCGTGGGGGAACGTCGGGCTCGCGGGCGGTCCGCGGAACGCCGCCTGCCGGCTCAGTACGTGATGAGACTGAAGACCTCGTAGCCCTCGAGCTTGCGGCGCCCGTTGAGGGCCGTGAGTTCGATGATGAAGGCGACCCCGACGACCTTGCCGCCGAGCTTCTCGACGAGCTCGATCTT